>ERZ827168.2760-NODE-2760-length-19547-cov-5.096758_pt1 | contig 19547 bp, 17 predicted proteins | sample MGYA00519868_ERZ827168 | MGnify/ENA primary metagenome ERZ827168 (study PRJEB31778, sample SAMEA3449271) | human gut metagenome | biome: human gut; feature: human-associated habitat; material: faeces | place: United Kingdom | collected 2010/2012 ...
AGACGGCCGAGAAGGAGGAGATCGAAATCCGTCTCTACTCGATCATCTACGACGCCATCAACGACATCAAGGACGCCATCGAGGGTATGCTCGAACCCGTCATGAAGGAGGTGATCGTATGTTCGATCGAGGTGCTGGAGATATTCAAGATATCGAAGGTGGGAACCGTGGCGGGCTGCGTGGTGCGCGAAGGCAAGTTGCAGCGCAACACCCCGATACGCGTGATCCGCGACGGTATCGTGATCTACACGGGCAAACTCGGATCGCTCAAGCGTTTCAAGGACGACGTGAAGGAGGTCACCGTAGGCCAGGATTGCGGTCTGAACATCGAGTCGTACAACGATATCCGCGTGGGCGACATCATCGAGGGTTACGAGCAGGTGGAGGTCAAGCGTAAGTAGCGCTCCGCCTCCGCCGACCGAATACAGGCAAGGAACGGATTAAAAACATACACAATAACAAACTACAAACCAAAAACTTGTGATGAATACTCAAATCAAATTCACCACGGCGGAAGAGGCCGTAAAAGTAATCAAGTCGGGCGACACCGTGCATCTGAGCTCGGTGGCTTCGGCTCCGCAGTGCCTTATCAAGGCAATGTGCGCGCGCGGCGAGGCGGGCGAGTTGAAGAACGTGCATGTCCACCACCTCCACACCGAGGGTCCCGCGCCTTACGCCGATCCTAAGTTCGAGGGCATATTCCAGCTCGATTCGTTCTTCGTGGGCGCCAACGTCCGCAAGGTCACGCAGAGCGGATACGCCGACTACATCCCCGTGTTCCTGAGCGAGACGCAGAAGCTCTACCGTTGCGGCGCAGTGCCCTGCAACGTGGCCATGATCCAGGTCTGCCCGCCCGACAAGCACGGCTACGTGTCGTTGGGCACCTCGGTCGACGCCACTCTGGCCGCTGTCGAGTGCGCCGACCACGTGATCGCGGTCGTGAACCCCAACGTGCCCCGCGCGTTCGGCCAGGCCATGATCCCCATGTCGAAGATCGACACCTTCGTGGAGGACAGCACTCCGCTCATCGAGGCCGTGCCGGGTCCCATCTCGGAGATCGACGCCGCCATAGGCCGCAACTGCGCCGCGCTGATCGAGGACGGAGCCACCCTTCAGATGGGTATCGGCGCCATCCCCAACGCCGTGCTGTCGCAACTCAGCAACCACAAGAATCTGGGTATCCACACCGAAATGTTCGCCGACGGCGTGCTGCCGCTGGTGGAGAAGGGCGTGATCAACGGCGAGGCCAAGGCCACCGACCCGGGCAAGATCGTCTCGACGTTCCTCATGGGTTCAAAGAGCGTATACGACTTCATCGACGACAACCCGGGCGTGCTGATGATGGACGTGGGCTACACCAACGACCCCTACATCATGTCGAAGAACGACCGCATGACGGCCATCAACTCGGCCTTGCAGATCGACCTGACGGGCCAGGTGAGCGCCGACTCGCTGGGCACCAAGTTCTGGTCGGGTGCGGGAGGTCAGATCGACTTCGTATACGGCGCTTCGCTGGCCAAGGAGGGCAAGGCCATCATCGCCATGCCGTCGATGACCAACAAGGGCGTATCGAAGATCTGCCCCACGCTGCTGGAGGGTGCTGGCGTCGTGACGACCCGTTTCCACGCCCACTGGATCGTCACCGAGTACGGCGCCGTGGATCTCTACGGCAAGAGCATGCAGGAGCGTGCGCGTCTGCTCATATCGATCGCGCACCCCTCGGCCCGCGAGGAACTGGACCGCGCCGCTTTCGAGCGCTGGGGTTCGCACCACCATTATATAAAGGGGTATATGGGATAAACCGATTTTCGCAGTTTGCCGTCGGCGACGGAATGCACGAGCATCCGCGAGTTGCAGTCCGCCGCATGGGGCGGCGGCGAACTGCCGATATCGCTGCGCGATATCGAAATATCGACCAAAACGGGACCGCCATCCGAGGCGGTCCCGTTTTCGTTTTATTCCACGAGGATCTGTTCCACAGGCTGTTCCCGCACCTTGTCGAGCGGGTGAGTCTGATACCGCACCTTCCCGAAGTCGATGCCGTTCAGATCGATGCAGCGGATCGAGTTGTTGTAGGCCGTCTTGTAATAGACCTTGCGGTTGGTCAGATCGATGGCCGAGGTCCATTGCGTCGCGCTCGGTATGTCGGGGCATTTGCCCTCGGGATGTTCTATCCCTATCGGCACGTCGAAGTTGTTGAGCAGATGGAAACACTGCTGCACCGTGTCGAAAGCCGTGGCGCGCTGCGGTGCCGTCGCCCTGAAGAACGCCGCGCGGATGAAGCGCGAGGGAGGCGTGGCATCGCCCGGGATGCCGAGGAAACCCGAGTTACCGCCTATCGGTTGCAGCTCGATGCCGCTCAGCCGCTGCGCGGGAGCACTGCCCGGGTAGAGATTGACGTAGTTGTTCAGATTGGTAAGATGCCATTCGAACCCGGGTGCATTGGTCAGCACGCCCACCTCGTTGTCGTAGAAATGCGGCACGCCGCCCACTATCTCCAGCACGACCTGACGTCCCGAGGGTTCGCCTATGCGCCAGTGCACCACCGACATTTCGGCCAGTCCCACGATCCGCACCGACGATATCGCCGCCTTAAGCTCGTCGATGGTGGAGAATTGCGACAATATCCATGTCACCACCTGCAAGTCGCCCAACGTGCGCCCGTTCTGCGACGGATCGTAACTCTCGTAGCCGCCGTAGCGCGGGAAGAAAAAGAGTCCCGCCGACAATCCCGCCTCGTTGATTCCCTCGGCGATGAACTCCGAACGCGCCACCGACAGTCCGACCAGTCCGTACCTGGCGACGAAAAGCATCCCGTCCTCGCCCGTCGGGGTGAACGACTTAAGACGTTCGCCGCGCGGAATAATCACATATTCGCTCTCCAGTTCGCCGCGCGCCCACTCTATCGTGCGCGACTGCACGTAACTGCCGTCGGCCGCCGTAAGCGAGATGCCCGTGCAGGCCACGGCCTGGAATGTTCCGCAACATCCGACCAGCATGCCTGCCAAAATACCGCTCTTATTCATATTCCCGAAAAATTATAAGGTTCGGCCGTTACGCAGTAATTTTCGTGCCATAAGGAAAAACGGACCGCGATAAGGTCTGTTTTTTCGGTCCGAATGGTTAATTTTGCAGACAAAACCCGTAACCCGCATGTTGCACCGTTTCGAACTCCCCGTCGACGGGATTCCGCTGCCGAGCCTCTTCACGTGGCCCTTCGCCTACAAGCCCCATCCGTTGAGCCGCATGGCCGCCGAGCAGACGCAGCGTTACATAGCCTCGCGCGACGACTGGCGCGAGGAACTCGATCGCGGCAAGATGTTCGGCGTGCTCACCGTGCGCGACGCCGACGGGACGTTGGGATTTCTGGCCGCCTTCTCGGGCAATTTGGACGGCACCAACCGCCACGACTATTTCGTGCCGCCCGTCTACGACATGCTGCGGCCCGACGACTTCTTCCGCAGCGAGGAAGCCGAGATATCGATCATCAACCGCCGTGTGGCCGAGCTCGAACGAAGCGACGGATACGTCGCCGCAAAAGATGGTCTCGCAAAGACCGAGCACGATGCCGAATGCGGGATCGAAGCCATGAAACGGAACATGAAACTCTCGAAACTGTCGCGCGCGGCACGTCGCGCCGCGGGTGCTGACGAGGCCGCACTCGTACTCGAAAGCCAGCGCGAAAACGCCGATTTCCAACGGTTGAAGCATCATCATAAACAGCTCGTCGAGCAGGCGCGCACACGGCTCGCCGAATACGACCGCACGATCGAGGATCTTCGCGCCGAGCGCCGCCGACGTTCCGCCTGCCTCCAGATGCGTATCTTCGGTCGGTTCCGCATGCTCAACGCGCGCGGCGAGGAACGCGACCTTTGCAGCCTCTTCGCCCCGACACCCCAACGCATACCGCCCGCGGGCGCGGGCGAGTGCGCCGCGCCCAAGATGCTGCAATACGCCTACCTGCACGGCATGCAGCCTTTGGCCATGGCCGAGTTCTGGTGGGGCCGATCGCCCAAAGGCGAGGTGCGCCGCCACGGCAACTACTACCCCGCCTGCAACGGCAAATGCAAACCCATACTGCTGCACATGCTCGAAGGGCTGGAGGTGGAACCCAATCCGCTGACGGGCATCGAGCCGCCCGAGCCGCGGATCGTGTGGGAGGACGACCACGCGGTCGCAATCGACAAACCGAGCGGCATGCTCTCCGTGACGGGAAAATCGGGCGTGCGGTCGGTCGAGGAATGGGCGCGCGAGCGCTACCACGACATCGCGGGCCCCGTCATCGTGCATCGGCTCGACCAATCGACCTCGGGGCTGCTCCTGCTGGCCAAAAACAAGGAGGCGCACAAGGCCTTGCAGGCGCAGTTCATAAACCGCACCGTCAAAAAGAGCTACGTCGCACTGCTGGACGGCACGGTCGAACCGCGAAGCGGGACCATATCGCTGCCTCTGAAGCTCGACTACGACCACCGCCCGCGCCAGATGGTCGCTCCCGACGGCCGCAGTGCGGTGACCCGCTACGAGGTGATCGGGCACGAAAACGCCATGACTCGGGTGCGTTTCTATCCGCTGACGGGCCGCACCCACCAGCTGCGCGTACATGCGGCGCATGCCGACGGACTCGACGCCCCCATCGTCGGCGACGACATATACGGCACGGGCGGCGGACGGCTCTGCCTGCACGCCGAGACCATAGAGTTCGACCACCCCGCCGACGGTCGGCGCATACGCCTGCACTCCCCCGCCGAGTTCTGACCGCGGCACCGCCCGCACGGCCTCGGCGGGGGCCGCATCGTCGCCCCGCAAAAATATCGTTTCGGCCGAACAATTATCTCGTTTTTTGGTTAACTTTGTCCGCAGATAAATACAAAGGGGTGCCCGATGCGGGCTGAGATCATACCCTCGAACCTGATGCAGTCAGCACTGCCGTAGGAATTGTGTATCGCGTTTCTCCCGCAAGCGGTTTCCCGTTGCATTTATCCGATGTTTTTCAAAATCGAACCTTATGATCGTATACGTAAACGGCAAAGCTGTCGAGACCGACGCTGCCGACATAGCCGCCCTGCACAGCGAACTGGCCCTGCCCGACATGGTGGCGATAGCCCTCGGCGACCGCGTGGTCCCGCGCGCGGAATGGCCCGAACGACGATTGTCGGAGGGCGACAAACTGGTTATAATCAAAATGGCTTGCGGAGGATGAAACCGATCGGATTGCAGTTCATAACCCACTTCACCGAGCGCCACACCTACCTCGACTCGGCGCGCATAGCCCTGGAGGGCGGATGCCGATGGGTGCAGCTGCGCATGAAGGATGCCGACGAGGGTCTTTTCGTCGCCACTGCCCGCGAGGTGCGCGCCCTGTGCGACCGCTTCGGCGCGACCTTCGTCATCGACGACCATGCCGAGCTGGTGGGCGCTACGGGTGCCGGCGGCGTGCACCTCGGCAAGAACGACATGCCTGTGGCCGAGGCGCGGCTAATGCTCGGCCCCGACATCGTAATAGGCGGCACGGCCAACACCTTCGACGACGTGAAGGCCCTCGCCGAAGCGGGCGCCGACTACATAGGCTGCGGGCCGTTCCGTTTCACCACCACCAAACAGAGGCTCAGCCCCGTGCTCGGGCTTGAAGGCTACCGCGACATCGTGCGGCGCATGCGCGAGAGCGGGATCAGTCTGCCCATAGTGGCCATAGGCGGCATAACATTCGACGACATCGGGCCGATCATGCGCACGGGCGTGACGGGCATAGCCTTGTCGGGATCGGTACTGCGCGCCGACGACCCCGTGGCGGAGATGCGGCGCGTGGTCGAGGCCGTGGAACTTCATAGCATAACAAACGAATAAACAGTCGACATAATATGGAAAAACTCGTTATAGCGGGCCGCGAATTTTCGTCGCGACTCTTTCTCGGAACGGGAAAATTCGGCTCCAACGCCCTCATGGAGCAGGCCATAGCGGCCTCGGGCACCGAAATGGTCACCGTGGCCATGAAACGCATAGAACTCGGCGACGAGGACGACGACATGATGAAGCACATCGTAAATCCCCGCATCCGTCTGCTGCCCAACACCTCGGGCGTGCGCAACGCCGAGGAAGCCGTATTCGCCGCCCAAATGGCGCGCGAGGCGTTCGGGACCGAGTGGCTCAAGCTGGAGATCCACCCCGATCCCCGCTATCTGCTGCCCGACTCGGTGGAGACTCTGAAGGCGACCGAAAAGTTAGTCGGGATGGGTTTCGTCGTACTGCCCTACTGCCAGGCCGATCCCACGCTCTGCAAGCGTCTGGAGGAAGCTGGCGCGGCAGCCGTCATGCCGCTCGGCGCACCCATAGGCAGCAACCGCGGATTGCGTACGCGCGACTTCCTGCGCATCATAATCGAGCAGTCGACCATCCCCGTGGTAGTCGATGCGGGCATAGGGGCGCCGAGCCACGCCGCCGAGGCTATGGAGATGGGTGCCGCCGCCTGCCTGGTCAACACCGCCATAGCCGTCGCGGGCGATCCCGTGGCCATGGCCGAGGCGTTCCGCGGCGCGGTAGAGGCGGGCCGCAAGGCCTTCGAGGCGGGACTCGGCATGCAGACGTCAGATTTCGAGGCCGAGGCCAGCTCGCCGCTCACCGCATTCCTCGACGAATAGAAACTGCCCCGCGGGGCAGGGATATCTTCGGCGGCTCGCGCAAAGTGCGACCGCACTAAAACAAACGCTTCGGGCCTGCGGAATGCGAGTCGCAGTCTGCGGAGTGAGCGAACAGCGAGCCTGAAGCGGGGCGAGGCTGCGGCTCGCGCGGCTCCAAAGAGCCGCAATTATATTACGCCCATAAAATAATACTATTACGAAATACATGAAACCCGAAATAAAATATTCACGTTCGCACAAAGTCTACGTCCAAGGAAAGCTCTACCCCGAAATCCGAGTGGCCATGCGCCGCATCGAGCAGGTGCCGAGCGTCCGTGTCGACGAAAACGGCGAGAAACACTATACGCCCAACCCCGACGTATATGTCTACGACACCAGCGGGGCATTCAGCGACCCCGACATCGAGGTCGATCTGCGCAAGGGACTGCCTCGTCTGCGCGAGGGGTGGATCGCCGCGCGAGGCGATGTGGAGCGTCTGCCCGAGATAAGCTCGGAGTACGGACGCATGCGCCGCGACGACCGTTCGCTCGACGCGCTGCGTTTCGAGCACATAGCCCTGCCCTACCGCGCCAAGCGCGGCGCCGCCATCACGCAGATGGCCTACGCCAAGCGCGGCGTGGTGACTCCCGAGATGGAGTACGTCGCCATCCGCGAGAACATGAACTGCGAGCAGGTGGGCATCGAGACCCGCATAACGCCCGAGTTCGTGCGCCGCGAGATAGCCGAGGGCCGCGCCGTGCTGCCCGCCAACATCAACCACCCCGAGGCCGAACCGATGATAATAGGCCGCAACTTTCTGGTGAAGATCAACACCAACATAGGCAACTCGGCCACCACGTCGGGCATCGAGGAAGAGGTGGAAAAGGCGTTGTGGAGCTGCAAATGGGGCGGCGACACGCTGATGGACCTCTCGACGGGCGCCAACATACACGAGACCCGCGAATGGATCATACGCAACTGCCCGGTGCCCGTGGGTACGGTACCCATCTATCAGGCGCTGGAGAAGGTCGGCGGCCGCGTGGAGGACCTCACGTGGGAGATCTACCGCGACACCCTCGTCGAGCAGTGCGAACAGGGAGTCGACTACTTCACCATCCATGCGGGAATACGCCGCAAGAACGTGCATCTGGCCGACAAGCGTCTGTGCGGCATCGTGAGCCGCGGCGGCAGCATCATGAGCAAATGGTGTCTGGTCCACAACCGCGAGAGCTTCCTCTACGAACATTTCGACGAGATATGCGACATACTGGCCGCATACGACGTGGCCGTGTCGCTGGGCGACGGTCTGCGCCCCGGGTCGATAGCCGACGCCAACGACGAGGCGCAATTCGCCGAACTCGACACGCTCGGCGAGCTGGTGCAGCGCGCGTGGGCCAGAGACGTGCAGGCATTCATCGAGGGGCCCGGGCACGTGCCTATGCACAAGATACGCGAGAACATGGAGCGTCAGCGCGAGAAGTGCCACGACGCGCCGTTCTACACTCTGGGCCCCATCGTCACCGACATAGCGCCCGGGTACGACCACATAACCTCGGCCATCGGCGCGGCGCAGATCGGGTGGCTCGGCACGGCCATGCTGTGCTACGTCACACCCAAGGAGCACCTCGCGCTACCCGACAAGGAGGATGTGCGCACGGGCGTGGTGACCTACAAGATCGCCGCCCACGCCGCCGACCTGGCCAAGGGTCACCCGGGGGCGCAGATGCGCGACGACGCCCTGAGCAAGGCACGTTTCGAGTTCCGATGGAAAGACCAGTTCGACCTGTCGTTCGATCCCGAACGAGCCATGCAGTACTTCCATGCGGGGCGTCACACCGACGGCGAGTACTGCACCATGTGCGGACCCAATTTCTGCGCCATGCGTCTGAGCCGCGACATACGCCGCGAGTTCGCCGACAAGCAGACGGCCGACAAAATGTAACGTCATGACGTCGCTGCGCGAAACACTCGCCTCACGCTGCATGTCGCGTGCGCGGATCGACCGCGCGGCGGATGAGGCGGCGGCCGATCCCGAACTCTTCGGGGAACTGCTGTCATTGCTCGACGACGGCGAGACCGCAGTGGCGTGGCATGCCGCATGGGCTCTGGAGAAGGTCGCGGCGCGCAGCCCCGAACTCTTCGCCGAGCGGCGCGCCGCGATCACGGCCCGCGCCATGACCGAACGTCACTCGGGGATTCAGCGACTGCTGCTGAGCATCGTGCGCCACCTGCCCGACGAGGAAGAACCCAACGTCGACCTGCTGGATTTCTGCCTCGACGGCATCTTCTCCCCGAAACTGAGCGTGGCTTCGCGCTCGCTGTGCGGCAAGATAGCCTACTCGCTCTGCCGCCGTCACGCGGAGCTGCGGGCCGAACTCCGCGCCTGCATGGAGAACGCCGACGACGAGTGTCTGCCCACGGCAGTGGCCTCGGTGAGGCGAAACATATTGAAGAAACTGTAATGCCCTGCGGGCATTACTATCTTCGGCGGCTCGCACCTTCGGTGCGACCCCCGCAGCCGCCGAAGATAAAAAACATGGATAATATAACGTTAGATAAAAAATGTTTTCCGAGCAATTAGAGAAAATATCGTGGGATGAGACGACCGCGGCGATCATGTCGAAGACCGACGCCGACGTGCGCCGCGCCCTCGCGGCACGCCGCTGCACCGTCGACGACTTCATGGCACTCGTGTCGCCCGCGGCCGCGCCCTATCTGGAGACGATGGCGCGCCTGAGCCGACGCTACACCATGGAGCGCTTCGGCAAAACGATGTCGATGTTCATACCGCTCTACCTCACCAATTCGTGCACCAACTCGTGCGTATACTGCGGGTTCCACATATCGAACCCCATGAAGCGCACCATACTCGCACCCGCCGAGATCGAGAACGAGTACCGCGCCATAAAACGGCTCGGCCCGTTCGAGAACCTGCTGCTGGTCACGGGCGAGAACCCCGCCGCCGCGGGCGTGGACTACATAGCCCGCGCGCTCGATCTGGCCAAACCCTACTTCAGCAACCTGAAGATAGAGGTCATGCCGCTTTCGGCCGAGGATTACGCGAAACTGAAAGGCCACGGCCTGAACGGCGTGATATGCTTTCAGGAGACCTACAACCGTGCGCGCTACAACGTCTACCATCCGCGCGGCATGAAGTCGAAATTCGAGTGGCGTCTCGACGGCTTCGACCGCATGGGCATGGCGGGCGTGCACTCCATAGGCATGGGCGTGCTGATCGGACTGGAGGACTGGCGTACCGACGTCACCATGATGGCCCGCCACCTGCGCTATCTGCAAAAGCACTACTGGAAGACCCGTTACAGCGTCAATTTCCCGCGCATGCGCCCCGCCGAGAACGAGGGTTTCCAACCCAACGTGATAATGAGCGACCGCGAGCTTGCGCAGGTGACCTTCGCCATGCGCATATTCGACCACGACGTCGACATATCCTACTCCACGCGCGAACCCGCCGCGATACGCGACCACATGGCCACGCTGGGCGTCACCACCATGTCGGCGGCCAGCAAGACCGAACCCGGGGGCTACTTCACCTACCCGCAGGCGCTGGAGCAGTTCCACGTGAGCGACGAGCGCACCGTCGCCGAAGTGGAGCAGGCGTTGAAAAGGGCGGGGATCGAACCCGTGTGGAAAGACTGGGACGCCTCGTTCGATCTGTGCGATACACGTAAAGCCGTCGGGTTATGACACGCTACGCACGGCAGACCATGCTGTCCGAGATCGGCGACGAGGGGCAGCGCAGGTTGCGCGCGGCCCGTGTGCTCGTGGTCGGAGCGGGCGGACTCGGCTCACCCGTGCTGCTCTACCTGGCGGGAGCGGGCGTGGGACGCATAGGCATAGTCGACAACGACGTGGTGAGCCTCACCAATCTGCACCGTCAGGTGCTTTACACGGAGTGCGACCTCGATATGCCCAAGGCCGAATGCGCCGCACGGCGTCTGCGCGAAATGAACCGCGACGCGATAGTCGAGCCGTACGTAGCACGTCTTACGCAGGAGAACGCCCGCGAGATAGTATCGCGCTACGATCTGGTAGTCGATGCCTGCGACAACGTGGCCACGCGTTATCTTCTCGACGACGTGACGGCCGAAGCGGGAATACCCTACGTTTACGGCGCCATATGTGGGTTCGAGGGACAGGTATCGGTGTTCAACTGCGGGGAGCGACCGCGCAGATACCGCGATTTGTGGCCCGACGAGCAGGCCATGCTGCGCACCGACACGCCTAAAGGCGTCGTGGGCGTCACTCCCGCCGTCGTAGGCTCCGTCGAGGCGGGCGAGGCGCTGAAGATAATATGCGGTTACGGCGAGACGCTCGCTGGACGGCTCTGGACGATCGACCTGCGCACCATGCAGGCGCAAATATTCGAATTGCCGTGAGACTGATAGTGATAACACGCCCCGACATGTTCGACGGCGAAGCCGCATGGATCGCGGCACTGTTCCGCGCAGGGTTGCCGACCCTGCATCTGCGTAAGCCCGACGCCTCGGCCGAAGAGGTACGTCGCCTGCTCGGCGATATCCCCTCGGAATTTCACGGCCGCATCGTGCTGCACGACCGATTCGCGCTGTGCGGCGAGTTCGCGCTGCGCGGCGTGCATCTCAACGGCCGCAATCCCCTGCCGCCCGAGAATCACATAGGCACCGTCAGCCGCTCGTGCCACACGCTCGACGAGGTGCGGCGATACAAACCCGAGTGCAGCTACGTGACTCTCAGCCCGATATTCGACAGCATATCGAAACGGGGCTACTCGTCGGCATTCACCTCGACGCAGATGGAAAAGGCGCGCGACGAGGGCATCATCGACGACAAAGTGATCGCCTTAGGCGGCATAACCGCCGAGCGTCTGCCCGCCGTCCGACAGATGGGATTCGGCGGGGCCGCCGTACTCGGCGCCATATGGGACGCGCCCGACAAGGACACGGCCGCCGCACGGATAGGAAACATTTTGAACCTATTGTAACATCATGCAGGATAAGATCATACCCGCCAAAGTGCTCTCCATAGCAGGCTCCGACCCCTCGGGCGGCGCGGGCATTCAGGCCGACATAAAGACCGTCACATCGTTGGGCGGATATGCCGCCGCGGCCATGACGGCACTCACCATTCAGAACACCGAAGGGGTGCGCGGAGTGTTCCCCGTGCCGTCGGCGACGGTGGCCGAGCAGATAGCCGCCGTCATGGAGGACATAGAGCCGCAGGCCGTGAAGATCGGCATGGTGAACGACGCCGACATCGTGAGGGTGATATCCGAAGCCATCGTGCGGTACGCGCCGCGATACGTGGTCTTCGACCCCGTGATGGTCTCGACGAGCGGCCACAGACTCATAGGCGAGAATGTCGCCGCGCGACTCGAAAGCGACCTTATACCCCGAGCGACGATCATCACCCCCAACATGAGCGAGGCGGAGGTGCTGTGGCGTCGGCCGATCGACTCCGTAGAGAGCATGGAGCAGGCCGCCGAGGAGCTCGCGCGGCGCTACGGCACGGCCGTGCTCGTCAAGGGCGGGCACCTCGACGGCGACAAGATGTGCGACATACTCTGCGACGGCCGCGAGACACACAGGTTCACGGCCGAGCGCATCGCGACACGCAATCTGCACGGAACGGGGTGCACCCTATCGTCGGCCATAGCCACGCTGCTCGCGCAGGGCCGCAACATGTACGATGCCGTTGCGGAGGCCAAGCGTTACGTAAGCCGCGCCATCGAGGCAGGCAGCCGCATGGCCATAGGCCGCGGCAACGGACCGCTGTGGCACGGGGTCGGGAAGGAGAGGTAATTCGACATGGCTTAAGCCATGTCGGCAGTTCGCCGCCGCCCCCACGCGGCGGACTGCTGCTCGCTTTACGCTCGCTTAGTCCTCCGCCGTCGGCGAACAGCAATCGAGCAAACGGACAGTAATTGGCTTCGATTTTCCGTAAAATCGCCCCTGCCCCGATATTTTTTTCGTCCATTTTTTGGAAAAACGGATTTCCCGCCATATATTTGCACCGCTAAGGGGGATTAGCTCAGTTGGCTAGAGCGTTTGCATGGCATGCAAGAGGTCATCGGTTCGAGCCCGATATTCTCCACAAGAAAAGGCAGTCTTCAACGGACTGCCTTTTTCGTATGGATTAATATGCTCCGCCGCTCGGCGGCACGACGGGTTCTTCGACGCACCCGCCGCACGCATTCCCCGTCAGCGGGCCATGTCCTGATAGAGGAAACGGCGTATGCTGCGTTTGGGAGTCTTCTCGAACTCGGTGGGATGGATCACATAGCAGGCCACCTTCTCGTAGGCTGCCACGCTGGCATTGAGCGTCTTGATATTCTCGGCCATCATCTTGTCTATCCCCTCGTCGTCGATGTTCTCCTGCGCCGCCTGGTCGTAGTCGGGCACGATCAACGCCGTGAGTCGGCCGCCATTCTCCACCACCAGCGACTCCAGCACCAGCGGCAGATTGTTGAGACGGTCCTCGATCTCCTCGGGATAGATGTTCTGCCCCGTACCCGTCAGAATCATGGTCTTGCAACGGCCCTTTATGAATATGGTGCCGTCGGGATCCATTGTACCCATATCGCCCGTATGCAGCCAGCCGTCGTCGGTCAGCACGGCACGTGTGGCTTCCTCGTTCTTGTAATAGCCCAGCATCACGTGCTCGCCGCGGATCATGATCTCGCCCGGGACACGTACGGGATCCGCCGAATCGATCCTGGCTTCGAGCAACCCCTTCAGATAACGGCCGCACGAACCGTTCTTGAACTCGGTGGGGCACGAGAAACTTATCAGAGGACCGCACTCGGTCATGCCGTAGCCTATCGAGAGCGGGAAATCGATCTTGCGCAGGAACGCTTCGGTCTCCTGGTTCATGGGCGCGCCGCCCACGATGAACACCTTCAGCTCGCCGCCGAACGAATTCATCATCTTGGAACGTATTATGGAGTAGAGCGCCGTGTTGAGCAACGGAATCTTCATGGCGATGCTCATCGGACCCTTTTCGAGCATGGGCATGATCTGCTTGCGGTAGACCTTCTCCAGAATCAGGGGCACGCTGCAAATTATCGTCGGACGCACGTTCTGCATGGCCTCGACCAGTATCTTGGGCGAAGGTATGCGCCCGAGCAGGGTTATGTGACCGCCCACAGCCAGCTGGGCCAGAAAGTCGAACGCACAGCCGTAGGCATGGGCCAGGGGCAGGAACGACAAGGTGCGGCCGCCGCGCACGAAATATATCTCGCCCGTGCGCGCATTGCGGAAATTCCTGGCGAAAAGCACGTTGCCCGTGAGGTTGTTGACCGACAACATCACGCCTTTCGACGAACCCGTGGTGCCCGAGGTGTAGTTGAGCAGTATCATACGGTCGTTGGCCACCTTGCGGAACTTTATGTCCTCCACGCCAAAGCCCGACGGATACTTGTCGTGGAACATGGCGTCGAGACGGTTCATGATGCCGCTCAAACGACCCGCCTCGCGCTCGTACATGACACTGAAATCGGCCAGATCGAACGCACCTTCCAGCGCGGGCATGCGCTCCGCATCCAGCGCCTGCCAGAAGTTGTCGCCCGCGAAGAGCAGTCGGCTCTCGGAGTGGTTGATGATGTTCACCACGTCGGCGGGGTTGAAATCCTGAAGTATGGGTACTATGACGGCGCCGTAGGTGATGGCGGCGATGTAGGTAACGCACCAGCGCACGTTGTTGCGCCCTATGAGGGCTATCTTGTCGCCCTCGGCGATGCCCGCATTCTCGAACAGAATATGCAGCCGCGCCATCTCCTCGGCCATACCTATATATGACAGCGTTTCGCCGCTGAAATAGTCGGTCAATGCCGGCAAGGCGCTGTTTTCGCGAAAACTCGCCTCATACATCCCGATTAAATTCTCCTGCAACATGGATTTTCGTTTTTTCGGTTCTCTTCATTCGGGCCGCAGCCCCTCTCTATCACTCCTTGGGATCGGAATCCTTCTTCTGCCAGATGTATATCTTCGATTCGGTGCCCGCCTTCAACCGCTCTATGTTCTTGCGGTGCGACCATATGAGCAGCCCCGCCACCACGAACGCGAAGACGATGAAAGTGAACGACACGTCGTTATATCGCGACCACTCGGCCGAAGAGTATACTATGACGAACAGCGGAAAACAGCACCCCGCCGTCATGGAAGCCAGCGACACGTAGTGCGATATCATGAACACCAGCACCCACACCGCGAAGCATAGGAACACGATCTGCGGATAGATGCCCGTGATGGCGCCCACCAGCGTGGCCACGCCCTTGCCGCCCTTGAAATCGGCGAATACGGGGAAGATGTGGCCCAGCACCGCGGCGAACACGCCCAGAATCTTGAGGTTTATAAGCCACGCCGACGACACGTCGGCATCATAGCGCATGAGCGAGATGATCGACACGGCCACGAAACCCTTGAAGAAGTCGAGGACGAAGACAGGGACGGCGGCGCGGCGCCCCAGCACACGCAGCATGTTGGTGGTGCCGGCATTCTTGCTGCCGTGCTCGCGGATGTCGACTCCGTAATATTTCTTTCCGATCCACACCGCGCTCGGAATCGATCCCAGGACGTATGCTATGATGAGCATCGTGATGGCGCAGTAGTACGTTATAAGGCTCCAGTTTCCCATTGATGCAAAACTTAAAAACTCGCGGCAGCGACGGGCGCGAAGACACCCGACGCCGTTACCGTCGAAACATAATTCCGCACAAATGTACGAAAAATTTTTACTTTTCCGTTGTTTTCCACAAAATTGCATATCAAAGGGGTGTTTCGATCATGCGCGCATGCGGTTCGCGGCCGCCGCGACGGAGCGTTAAGAATCGGAGAACGTTTTCGATAAGTCGAGGGCAGAGCCGAACTTGTTCGGACTTTGCCGAGGCGAGAAAACGTCTGCGTAAGCGAACTTTTGATTGCTTCAAAAGTGCCGTAGGCATCCGATTCAGCGCAGGCGCCTGAGATAGCACCGCCGAGCAGTGTGCCTACCCCTACGTACCTTCGCGCTGAATCTATCGCCGATCCTTTCCGAAAGCCCGTGTATAGGAGACGGACGGCATAATGGGAATCAGCACCGTAGCGCGGTATGCCCCTTTGTGCGGATAGATGCTTACGGGGTTCTTGTGCCACGTCATGTTGAGGATCGAAAACTGCCACGTGCGCACGCCGTTGCGCTTCTGTCGCTCCATGCAATAGCTTATGTCCGAGCGGAAATAGTTGCGCATGCGCATCGAGGGATAGGTCGTGATGCCGATGATCGGATTACCATCCGTATCGGGATACGCCTCGTTCGTCAAGCGATACGGAAGTCCCGTCCGCCATGCCACGTTGAGCGACAAGGTATGCCGTCTGCCGGGCTGCTTCACCACGTCATAACTTGCGAAAGCGTTGAAATCGTGCGGAATGTCGTACTCGAACGGATAGGTCACTTCGTCCGATCGGCGGCGCGAGTTGGTATAGGCGTAGGAAGCCGTAAGCGACAGCCGCTCGGTCTGCCATTGCAGCATGGTCTCAACACCGAACGCCCGTCCCGTGCCGTAAACGAATCCGCCGCGGCCGAGCAGGAAATCGTCGCTGTCGTAGATGAGCGGCAGGTTGCGCATACGCTTGTAGTAGGTCTCGACCGAGAGCGTCAGATGCTCGTGCAATCGGGTGCGTCCTCCCAACGACAGCTGCCATGCGTGTTGCAGTTTGCCGTCTTGGAACGGCGTCCAGAAGTCGATAGGCTTCGAATAGTAGTAGCGGTTGAACTGCACCAGAGCCTGCGAGTTCATCGTACCCGAAAGCCACACGGCGTTGTCGCCGCCGAAATCGTACGAGAGCTGAGCGCGCGGCTCGGCGGCGAACGAGGTCTCCTTGCCGTTGTCGTACATCGCGCCGCGAACGCCGATGTCGGCGCTCCATGCGCCCCGACGAAAACGATTATTCAGAAATACGGCTGCCGACAACAGCTCCCGAGCGGGATAGCCGCGCTCTATCGTAACGCCATCCGTCACGGCGCGCGTACGCATGGGATAGAACTGCTGGAAAGAGAGCGTCGCGCCGTAATCGAGCGAATAACCCGCCGTCACCTGTTGCTCGAAAGAGAGACGCGCACCAAGTTCATGGGTCTTGAAAGTCGTTTTGCCGCAAGACTTCGTATCCGCGTCATGATACTCGGCTTCCTGTCGATTTTGCAAATAGGTGTAATAGACCACTGCCGTCGAGCGCAGGCGGTCGCTCCAGCGCGAGGCGAGCCGCAGCGAAGCCGTCGTGTTGCCCCAGCCGAAGCGGTTGAAGGCGTCCGTCTCTTGGTTGCTCAGGTGGTCGTCGCCCGAATAGAACCCCAGCGAGAGCGTATGGTTGCGGTGCACGTCGTAGGAGAGCTTGCCTGTCACGTCATAAAAGCCGTATCGGATATCATTCTTCAAGGCAGCCAGCACGGCTTCGGGAAAGAAGTAACGCGCCGAGAGCAGATAGGAGCCTTTGCCGCGCACTATGGGGCCGTCCACGGTGCCTGCCAGCGAAAGGGTTCCTACCGTGAGCGACTGCCGATGCTCCCCGCGGTCGCCCTCGCGCGTGCGGATCTGCGTCAGCGCCGAGAGGCGCGAACCGTAAGCGGGCGATATATAACCCTTCGACACCTCGGCCGACTGCACCGTCTCGCCGCTGAAAATAGAAAGCAGTCCGAACGCATGCGACTGGTTGTAGATCGGCACGTCGTCGTAGAGGATCTGCGTCTGGTCGTTGCTGCCGCCCCGCACCAGCAGGCCCGACATGCCGTCCTTGCCCGCCGAGACACCCGGGAGGAGTTGCAGGAACTTGAAAATATCTTTCTCGCCCGCGAACAGAGGCGCGTATTTAAGCTGCCCGACATCCACGGCTATGTTGCCCGTGCGACGGTAGACCATCAGCGGCCGTCGCGTCGTGACCACGACGGAGTCGATGGCCTGCGTGCGGTAGATGCTGTCGGACTGTTGCGCCGCGAGGGCCGTCGGGAGGCTCGACAGAATGAAGAAGAGCGTTTTTTTCATAGTTCGGGCGTTTTATGGTAGTTGTAACCTGCGAAGATTCCCAACCCGTTCTCGATGTTGGAGTATACGGTGATCTGCTCGATGAACGGGTTACCTTCGCCGTTCCAGCCCGAGTTCTGCTCCTGCTTGTAGCGCGATTTCATGTAGCGGTCGTAGGCATCCGAGGCCGTAATGATACGAAAAGAGTGGCTGCATTTTGTCATGCCGTCGCTGCTGCCCCAGACCGAGAAACGCAACGGCAGCACCGCCTCGCGATTTTCGTAGGGGATACGCAGGAACTCTTCGAAATCGACCGTGGAGCCTTTGTCCTCCGCATGATAGGTGTCGTTCACGCCGTTGATCTGATCGACGAAAGGCGAGGTGGTGTAATATTCCGAGATATCGGAGACCTGATATCGGCCTTCGGGAAAATTCTCCCAATACTCGCCGCGATCGACCGTCTCCGTGCCCTTGATCCATATCGACTTTGCCTCGGCGGGCGCATCGAGCGTCGAGAGTTCGAAATGGCGATAGTAGCCCTTCTCCTTCGTGGCGTCCAACCGCGCGGTCGGCGGCTCGGGAATCGTCGTCGAGGCCGTTAGTTTGCCGTAACCCGCCACGTCGATCTCCAATCGGTAATCGCGCCCCGCAGCGGCTCGAAACGACGTTTTCGTCTCGCCGTCGGGCGAGGCGGCGCACCCGAACGCCTGCGCGCCGTTTTCGAACAGGTGGATACCAGCGTTCTCCACGGGCCGGAACTTCATCTTGTCACCCGAATAGGTCGTGCTCCAATGGAGTTTCACTACAAAATCCTCCTGCGGGGTCAGCAGCGCGTTCACCACCACGCGAGGCTCCGCATTGCGGTCCCCGAGGTCGTAATCCACGTCGCAGGCGGCAAGTATCGCAACGCCTGCAAACGCGAAGCAGCTAATAAAACGATAGAAGCGTAGATTCATAATTCAAGAGTCGGATTTGGCGATGGTCACCGCGTAATCCTAATTCTACTATTTTATTTGGCGATCCAAAATCCCAAGACGACGGAATTATCGGCATTGTTCAGTCTCAAACATAAGTATGATCCGCCGTCGGTATATATTTTTCCCGTCAGCTTATTTTCGGGATTCGAAACGTCGGTCATTTCCAAATCGGGGCGATCGTAACGGTAATCGAACACGGTCACTTCATCCTCTTGCGACGGCGCCGATTGGGTCAAAGTACACTTGTCTGCGTCGAAAACAAGCGAGAAACGCTCGACACCGCCATTGTTGCCGTCCCATGCGGTACCGATTACGGATTCGGGAATCGTGATGGCAGTCTCTTTTCCGCATCCCGCGAAAAAAAACATGCCCGCTAATGCGAAAGCAATCATTACTCGATACATATATATGCTTTTTTTAAGATTGAATGCCGTCAATTATGAAACGGAAACATATTTTATCTTCTGTCCGAGAACAAAACGTCCCGATGCGTAAATTATTGCGTACGGCATGAATCCGAGACTGTAAATTATGACATTCGGGCCGCGGCGCGCTGTTCGCTGACGGCAGAGGGCTGCGCGAGCCTCGGGCGAGTCGCAATTTATATTATAATGTATTCTCGGATCGCGGCCTGCGGGGGCTCGCGTGTGAGCATTCGCGAACAATAGCGGGCCTCCGCGGGGGTGAGGCTGCTACCCGAACAGCTGCGCCGCTGCGCGGCGTTATCTTCGGCGGCTCGCGCTAAAGCGCGCCCCCCCCGCAGCCGCCGAAGATAAATTTTACCCGAGATCGTCCGCCTACATACAGTAAGCCAAATACTCCGCCCCGCGTCATTCCACATTTTTTGTTCGTCAGAACGAAAATGAATGGAATCTCTCCCCCCCCGTTTGAGATGCCAATCCTCGCCCGACGGCTTGGTGGCATGACGTACTTTTTTTCATATGTTACCTTTTGTGCGGACAAAAG
>ERZ827168.2765-NODE-2765-length-19531-cov-6.046467_pt1 | contig 19531 bp, 18 predicted proteins | sample MGYA00519868_ERZ827168 | MGnify/ENA primary metagenome ERZ827168 (study PRJEB31778, sample SAMEA3449271) | human gut metagenome | biome: human gut; feature: human-associated habitat; material: faeces | place: United Kingdom | collected 2010/2012 ...
TACACATAGTGAAGGTGAAGAGCCACATCGTAAAGTAGTTGTTACTTTGAATCGGGAATTTGCTTCGGAACTTCCAAGGAGAAATAATTATCGAAGAAGAAACAATAATTATTCCCGTGACCGCAAGAAACCATATCAGGAAAAGAAAGATTGAGAGAAAAGTGTGAAAGGCTGATTCTTAGGATTCAGCCTTTTTTGACAAAGAAAAGGAGTTTTTATGTTTGAGCAGGAGACAATTGCCGCAATTGCTACATCATCGAAAAATGGAAGTATTAGTGTAATTCGAGTGAGCGGAGAAAATTCTTTTTCCATTGTAAGCCGTATTTTTTGTAATGAAAAAGGAACTTCGATTGATTTAAATAAAAAGGAAAGCCACACGATTCAGTATGGTTTTATTTTTGATGGTTTGAAGAAAATTGATGAAGTTCTTGTACTACTTATGAAGGCTCCAAAAAGTTATACGGCGGAAGATGTAGTAGAAATCCAGTGTCATGGAGGTCACTATATCTGTCAGGTGATTTTGGATTTGTTAGTTCGTCATGGTGTAAGAGTTGCAGAGCCGGGCGAATTTACAAAACGCGCGTTTTTGTCCGGGCGTATCTCGCTCACACAGGCGGAAGCTGTAATGGACCTGATCAACGCTACCTCCCGGCAGGCCGCCGCTGCCGCCGCTGCCGCCATGGAAGGAGCGCTGTACGCAAAGATAAAATCTGTGCAGGAAAACCTTGTGTCGCTCGCCGGACATATCGCTGCCTATACGGATTATCCGGAGGAAGATGTACCGGAGCTTTCGATGGGGGCGCTGGAAGCTTCCCTCGGGTGCGCGAAGGCAGCGCTGGATAAGCTGATTGCGGGCTATGATGCGGGCGCGGTGCTGCGCCGCGGTGTGGACACAGCCATCATCGGCAGCCCAAACGTGGGCAAAAGCACGCTGCTGAACCTGCTCTCCGGTTTTGAGCGTGCCATCGTTACGCCCGTGGCGGGTACCACACGGGACGTGGTGGAGCAGGAGATCCAGCTGGCCGGGGTTCGTCTGCTTCTGGCGGATACGGCGGGTATCCGGGACACCGACGATCTGGTGGAGGCGGAAGGCATCCGCCGCAGCTACCGCCACTTGGAACGCGCCGGCCTGGTCCTTGCAGTGTTCGACGGCTCCGCGCCTCTCTCCCCCGCCGATCTTTCGCTGGCGGAAAAGTGCGCGGGCCGGCCGGCCGTGGCGATCCTCAATAAAACGGACCTGCCGCAGCAGGCGGATGAAGAAAGTTTGCGGCCTTATTTCAGCACGGTGGTGAACATCAGCGCGAAGGACGCGGCGTTTCTTCCGGCGGTGGAGCAGGCGGTCACAGACGCGCTTCATTTGGCGGAAGCGGACCCCGACGCAGGGCTTCTGGCAAATGAGCGCCAGCTCGCTGCCGCCCGCACAGCACAGGCTGCGCTTGCGGACGCGCTGGAGGCTGTAAACGGCGGATACACGCTGGACGCAGCGGGCGTATGCGTGGATGACGCTCTGCGTGCGCTGTACGAATTGACTGGGGAAAATGCCGGGGATGATGTGATCGACGAAGTATTTTCCAGGTTTTGTGTCGGCAAATAAAGTACAATGATTAAAATTATATTATTATATTACAAATTGTATTATATTTTTGGTCGGTTCTTCACCATGAAACAAAAAAGATGACCTTTCGGAAAGGAATGGAAAAATGGATTCTGCCGCATTGGCACAGGCATTGTGGGCGGATATCGGCGCGCAGCGGTGGGATGCGCTGGCCGCATATTTCCTGCCTGGTGCGCTGATTTTCTGGCATAACACCGACGAGTGCTTCACCGCAGAGGAATTTGTGCGGGCCAACCGTGAATATCCCGGGAACTGGCGGATAGAGATAGAACGTGTCCATGCACTGGCGGATGCGGCGGCAACAGCCGTGCGGGTATACGGTCCGGATGGAACTTCTTTCCACGCCGCGTCATTTTTTACGTTCCGGCACGGAAAAATCGTCCGCCTGGATGAATATTGGGGCGATGACGGCCCCGCGCCGGAGTGGCGGCGCGCGCTGGGCATCGGCAGGCCCATCCAAAGGGAGGACCGGTATGGCGGCGAATGATTATCTGATGCGTCAGATCGAGGATATGGCCCGTTTTTTGGGGAAAGTGCTGTTCGTCAAAACCGAAGAGACGATTCCGTTGTTCGACGAACAGGGCAATGTACTGGAGAGCGGTTTGCTTTATAAGCGCCTGTGTGCCATGCTGGAGGAGGGCGATGCAAACAGCGCGGAAAATCTGCTGTTTGACGAAGTGGAAGCTCATCCCGACCCGGCATATTTGCAGGTGGCTGTGCAGTTCTATGCCGATTTGCAGCATTGGACGGACGCGGCGCTGGAAGCGGCTGATTTTTCCCGTCAGGAGGTTTTGGACGGCCTTGCAGCCGTGAAGGAGCTGTATGAGAAAAGGGCCGGTGGGCAGAAAGCGAAAGAATAAGACAGGAGAACTGCAGTATGACGGAATTTCGGTATGACACACAGCTCCTGATCGAGGGCGAAAACCTGGATGAGGACACGGTGCACGACCATTTCATCCGGCACTTTAAAGGCGACTGCCTGCTGGCCGTGGGGGATGAAAATCTCATCAAAATACATTTTCACACAAACGAACCCTGGCAGGTACTGGAATATTGTGCGGGACTGGGGGAAATTTTCGATATCGTGGTGGAGGATATGGACCGGCAGGCGCGCGGCTTAAAGGGCTGAGCGGCAGGCCGGACAAAGAAACGGGGCAAACGAACATTGGATATTTTAGGCGGTTATGAAGTTGTGGTCATCGGTGCAGGGCACGCGGGAATAGAAGCCGCCTGCGCCGCGGCGAAGCTGGGTGCGAAGACGGCGCTGTTCACGCTCACGCTGGACGGCATCGGGAATCTGCCCTGCAATCCGTCCATCGGAGGCACGGCCAAGGGACATCTTGTGCGGGAGATCGACGCGCTGGGCGGTGTGATGGGGATTGCGGCGGACGCCACTTTTTTGCAGAGCCGCATGCTGAACATGGGAAAAGGGCCGGCCGTCCATTCCCTGCGCGTGCAAACGGACAGGCGCAAATACCACGCCTATATGAAGCAGCTGCTGGAAAAGACGCAGAATCTGGAAGTCAAGCAGGCCGAGATCACGGCTGTGGACATCCGGGACGGCGCGGTGTGCGGAGTGTGCACGCATCTGGGCGGATATTACAGGGCTGACGCCGTGATCGTTGCGACAGGAACTTATCTGGGCGGCCGTATTTTTGTGGGCGAGGCCAGCTATGCCAGCGGGCCGGACGGCCAGCATGCCGCCTGCGCGCTGACAGAGAGCCTGCGCGCCGCGGGCGTGCCGCTGCGCCGTTTCAAGACCGGAACGCCGGCCCGGGTACACCGGCGCAGCATCGATTTTTCAAAGCTCACCCGCCAGCCCGGGGACGAGAGCATCCAGCCTTTTTCCTTTCTGACAAAGAGCGAGATGAAAAATAAGGTGGATTGCTATATAGCCTTCACCAATGAGGAGACGCATCGTGTTATCCATGCGAACCTGCACCGCAGCCCGTTGTACGGCGGAAAGATCGAGGGCGTCGGCCCGCGATATTGTCCGTCTATTGAGGACAAGGTGGTGCGCTTTGCGGAAAAGCCGCGGCACCAGATATTTGTGGAGCCGTGCGGGCTGGACACCGAGGAAATGTACCTGCAGGGTATGAGCTCCAGCCTGCCCGAGGCTGTGCAGAATGAAATGTACCGTACCATAGAGGGCTTCGAGCATTTGGAGATCATGCGCCCGGCTTACGCCATCGAGTATGATTGTGCTGACCCTACGGCGCTTGCACCCACGCTGGAGTTCAAGGAGATACGCGGCCTGTATGGCGCGGGCCAGTTCAACGGCACATCCGGCTACGAGGAAGCGGCGGCTCAGGGCCTGCTGGCGGGCCTCAACGCGGCGCGCGCGGTACAGGGCAGGCCGGGCATTGTGCTTAAACGGCAGGAAAGCTATATCGGCACGCTGGTGGACGACCTTGTGACGAAGGGCGTGCTGGACCCCTACCGCATGATGACGAGCCGCAGCGAGTACCGCCTGAGCCTGCGCCAGGACAACGCCGACGAGCGCCTGACACCCATTGGCAGGGAATACGGTCTGGTGGACGATGAGCGGTGGGCCATGTTCTGCCATGACCGAGAGGTCAAGCAGACCGAACTGCACCGGCTGGAGACGACAAGCATTAAATTGGCCGACCTGCGCGCGGCTGCCCCCGAAGGTGCCGAGCTGGGCGAGATCGGCGGCACGGCCATCGAGCTGATGCGCCGCCCCTACATCAACTATGAGTTGGTCGCCAAGGTCATCGGCCGCGGCGAGGGTGTGACCACCGCCATGGCCCAACGCATCGAGACGGAAATACGCTACGCCGGGTACATTGCCCGCGAGGAACGCATTATCCGGGACATCCAGCGGCATGAGAACGTGAAGATCCCCGAGGATTTCGACTATGCGCCCATCGAGACGATGACGTTGGAATCCCGCGAGAAGCTGGCGAAAATCCGCCCCCGTACCCTGGCCCAGGCCGGGCGGATACCCGGGGTATCGCCCAGTGATCTGGCGCAGCTGAGTATTGTGATTTTGAAGGATAGTAAATGAGCCTTCCCCCGCGAGGGGGAAGGTGGCCGAGGCTCCGACCGAGGCCGAATGAGGGGCGATGTTTCCGCAGCAGCCCCGTAAATGGACAATAGAGACAACACCGCCCCTCATCAGCCGCCTGCGGGCGGCAGCTTCTCCCGAAGGGAGAAGCCTTTGTGCAAGGAGATGAAAGAAATGATTGATAAAAGCAGATTAGCCACCAAATGTTCCACATGGAACATCACCCTGACCCCCACCCAGCTGGACTTGCTGGACAAGTACGCCGAGCTGCTGGTCAGCTATAACGAGAAGGTCAATCTGACCGCCATCACCAGCCCCGAGGGCATCGAGGACCGCCACTTTGCGGACAGTCTGCTGTTTGCGGCCCAGCCCGAGGTGCAGGGCAAGATGGTGGACGTCGGCACCGGGGCAGGGTTCCCGGGCATCGTGGCAAAAATCTACAAGCCCGATTTGCAACTGACCCTGATGGAACCCACCGGCAAGCGGGTGGACTTTTTGAAATACGTCTGTGCTGAACTGGGCCTGACCGGGGTCGAGTTTGCCAAGGAGCGCGCCGAGGAAGCCGCCCGCAAGGTCTGGCGTGAGCAGTTCGACATTGCCAGTGCCCGTGCCGTGGCGGCCCTGCCGGTGCTGAGCGAATACTGCCTGCCGCTGGTCAAGGTGGGCGGGCGGTTCATCGCCATGAAGGGCCCCGAAGCCGATGCCGAGGCCAAGGCTGCGGCCAACGCCCTGAAAAAGCTGGGCGGCCGATATGAGGAAACCCGGCAGTTCACCCTGCCGGACGGCAGTGCGCGGGGACTGGTTTTCTGCAAAAAAATATCGCAAACTCCGACGGTTTACCCTCGAAACGGCGGAAAAATCGCAAAGAAACCGTTGTAACACCGCGAAAAACCGGATATCCGGGCGAACGATTTTTCTTTCCCGGGCGTATAAAATATGCTATGCTTTTTGTAGAAAAAGGCATAGCATATTTTTATGGGCCGCTTTTGTAGGGGCCGGGCATACCCGGCCCTCAGCTTTGCGGCAGGCATACAGTAAACCCAGGGGGAGGAACCGAAATTGCCAAAGAATGATATCCAAAAGCAGGGCCGTATTTTAATGCTGCCGGTGGATTGCATCGAGCCGTCGCCCTACCAGGCCCGCACCGCCTTTGATGAGCCGGAAATCGCTGCGCTGGCGGTCAGCATTTTGCAAAACGGTCTGCTGCAGCCCATCAGCGTGCGGCGGGTCGGTATCCGCAAATACCAGCTTGTGGCGGGGGAACGCCGCCTGCGTGCCTGCCGCCTGGCCAAGCTGGACAAGGTCCCTGCGATTCTGGCCGACTACGACGACAGCGAGTCCGCTGCGCTGGGCCTTTTGGAAAATCTGCAGCGCAGCCAGCTGGATCCGTTTGACACGGCGCGGGGCATCAAGGAGGTCATCCGCCTGTGGGGCTGCACCCAGGCCGAGGCCGCGCGGCGGCTGGGTTTGAGCCAGCCAGCCCTTGCCAACAAACTGCGGCTGCTGACCCTGACGCCGGAACAGCAGCAGCTTTGCACGGCCAACCATTTGAGTGAGCGCCACGCCCGCGCCGCCCTGCGCCTGCCCGAGGGCCGCCGCACAGCCGCGCTGGAAAAGATGGCGCGGGACAAAATGAGTGTGCGCCAGGCGGACAAGCTCGTGGATCAGATGTTGACCGCGCCAAACGCCCCCAGCCCCTGCCGCCGCACGATCCCCATGGTGCGGGATGTGAGGTTCTTTGTAAACACGCTGCAGCACGCGGTGGATTTGATGACCCAGAAGGGGATAGCCGCCACGACGCACTGCGATAAGCATGACGGATGTTTGGAGTACATAGTGAGGATACCGGTCAGCAGTGACGGGACCGTAGGCAAGCAGGAGGACGCCCCCAAGAAGGAGGACAGCGAGTTTGCGGTGAAGGTGTGAGGAAGAAAAGCTTTCCCCCCTTAGAGGAAAGGTGGCCAAAAGCCGGATGAGGGGCGGCGTAAGGGTGCCGCCCGGTAAAGAGGGCAGTAGAGCCAAGGCCGCCCCTCATCAGTCCGCTTCGCAGACAGCTTCTCCCAAGGGAGAAGCCTTTACCCCGGTAAATGTTCCACGTGGAACATTTACCGGGGCTTTTTTCTGTTTAACCCCTTTTTTATCCCCAATTTTTGTGCTATAATAATACCAAGCGGCTCTGTGCCGCCCAAAAAACACAAAAATAGGGGAGGTACGGCGTGGCAAAAGTCATCGCAATAGCAAACCAGAAGGGCGGCGTTGGCAAAACCACCACCGCCGTCAACCTGAGTGCCTGTGTGGCGGCGCTGGGCAAGAAGGTCCTGATCGTGGATCTGGACCCCCAGGGCAACACCACCTCCGGGTACGGGATATCCAAAAACAAGGTCGAGGCCGACACCTACACCTGCCTGATCGACGACGAGGACGTCCGCGGGGCCATCGTGAAAACCGAGTACAACGCGGATCTTTTACCCTCCAACACCCAGCTGGCGGGTGCTCCCATCGAGCTTGTCTCGGTGCCCCGGCGTGAGATGCGTCTGCGCACCGTCTTAGCACCGGTCGTGCCGCTCTACGACTACATCTTCATCGACTGCGCACCGTCGCTCGACCTGCTGACCGTCAATGCCCTCTGCGCGGCGGACACGGTCATCATCCCGATGCAGTGCGAGTTCTTCGCGCTGGAAGGATTGAGCGAGCTGATGACGACCTTAAAGACCGTGCGCAAAAAGTACAACCGCTACCTGGACATCGAGGGCGTGCTCTTCACGATGTATTCCGGGCGGCTGAACCTGACGATGCAGGTCGTCGCGCAGGTCAAAAAGTACTTTGGCGACAAGGTCTACCGCGCCGTCATCCCCCGCACCGTGCGCCTGAGCGAGGCACCCAGCTTTGGTATGCCCATCAATTTCTATGAGCCGAACGGCAAGGGCTGCGACGCCTACATGGAACTGGCACGGGAATTTTTAGCCAACAACGAACGGTAAGGAGGGACGCCCATGGCAAAAAAAAAGCTGGGCGGGCTTGGCAAAGGGCTGGACAGCCTGTTTGCCGAACTGCCCGATATCAGCGATGAGCCGTCCAGCTCGACCCTGCCGCTGCGGGAAATCGAGCCGGACCCCGAACAGCCCCGCAAACGCTTTGACGAGGATGCGCTGAATCAGCTGGCCGACAGCATCACCGAAAACGGCCTGCTGCAGCCCATCGCGGTGCGGCCTAAAAAGGTGGGCACCGGGTACATCATCATTGCGGGCGAGCGCCGCTGGCGTGCCGCCCGGCTGGCGGGCCTGGACGAGGTCCCGGTCATCATCAAGGATGTGACCGACGAGCAGGCCGCCGCGCTGGCACTGATCGAAAACCTGCAGCGCGAAGACCTGGACCCCATCGAGGTGGCCGAGGGCTGCCGACAGCTCATCGACAAGTACGGCCTGACCCAGGAGAGCGCCGCCAAAAAGCTGGGCAAAAGCCGCAGCGCCGTCACCAACAGCCTGCGCCTGCTGGCCCTTCCCGAGGATGTGCGCCGCATGGTCAGCGCGGGCAAGCTGAGCTTCGGCCACGCAAAGGTGCTGCTGGGCCTGCCCAGCGCCGAGCTGATGCAGCAGGCCGCCGCCGAGGTCGTCGCACAGAATTTGAATGTGCGCCAGACCGAGGCCCTGTGCAAAAAGCTGGCCAAGCCCGCCAAGCCGCTGAAGGAAAAGGATAACTTCACCCGCCCGAAGCGTGCCGTCGAGGTCGAAGCCGCCCTGAAAGAGGTGACCGGCAGCGAGGTCCACGTGGAATACAAGGACGGAAAAGGCTCGCTGAAAATCGACTTTTACAGCGACGATATGCTGCAAAAGTTCGTGAGCCTGCTGGGAATGTATGACCCGGAGGGATGAGCAGCCGTTATAAAGCCTTCCCCCTTGGGGCTGCGCCCGCAGGCGCGTGTCGGAGCGCAACCGCCGTAGGCGGCTCTTAGCGCGTAGACTGAAGGTGGCCGCGGGCCGGATGAGGGGAGAGTTTCCGGCAATGACCCGCTGACGGGCAATGAAGATAAACTTTGCCCTCATCAGCCGCCTGCAGGCGCAGCCCCGAGGGGGAAGCCTTGTAGGGGCGGGGTATGCCCCGCCCGCAGCCTACCCATAAAATGCTATTTATTTGTAAAGCCGAGGGCCGGACATGTCCGGCCCCTACAAAAGCAAATATTGAATAGAGGAGTACCACTATGTTAGACATTCGTTTTGTCCGTGAAAACCCGGACGCTGTCAAGGAAAACATCAAGAAAAAGTTCCAGGACGCCAAGCTGCCCCTCGTCGATGAGGTCATCAAGCTTGACGCCGAGTACCGCGCCGCCATCGGCGAGGCCAGCGACCTGCGCGCAAACCGCAACAAGCTGTCCAAGCAGATCGGCGCACTGATGGGCCAGGCCAAGAAGGACCCCAGCAAGGCCGCCGAGGCCGAGGAAATCAAGAAGCAGGTCACCGCCCAGGCTGACCGCCTGAAGGAGCTGGAAGCCAAGGAGACCGAGCTGCAGGCCAAGATTCAGGAGATCATGTACACGATCCCCCAGATGATCGACCCCAGCGTGCCCATCGGCCCCGATGACAGCTGCAACGTAGAGGTCCAGCGCTTCGGCGAGCCTGTTGTGCCCGATTACCCCATCCCCTACCATGTGGACATCATGGAGAGCTTTGAAGGTATCGATCTGGATGCCGCCGGCCGCGTTTCCGGCAACGGCTTCTACTACCTGCTGGGCGACATCGCCCGCCTGCACGAAGCTGTGCTGGCCTACGCCCGCGACTTCATGATCAACAAGGGCTTCACCTACGTCATCCCCCCGTTCATGATGCACGGCGATGTGGTCAAGGGCGTTATGTCCTTCCCCGAGATGGATGCCATGATGTACAAGATCGAGGGCGAGGATCTGTACCTGATCGGTACCTCTGAGCATACCATGATCGGCCGTTTCATCGACCAGACCATTGATGGCGAGAAGCTACCCCTGACCCTGACCAGCTACAGCCCCTGCTTCCGTAAGGAAAAGGGCGCCCACGGCATCGAGGAGCGCGGCATCTACCGTATCCACCAGTTTGAGAAGCAGGAGATGATCGTTGTCTGCAAACCCGAGGACAGCATGACCTGGTACGACAAGCTGTGGAAGAACTCTGTTGAACTGTTCCGCTCTATGGAGATCCCCGTTCGTCAGCTGGAGTGCTGCTCCGGAGACCTGGCTGACCTGAAGGTCAAGAGCTGCGACATCGAGGCCTGGAGCCCCCGCCAGCAGAAATACTTTGAGGTTTGCAGCTGCTCCAATCTGGGCGACGCCCAGGCCCGCCGCCTGCACATCCGCTATAAGGATGAGAACGGTAAGACCCAGTTGGCCCATACCCTGAACAATACCTGCGTGGCCCCGCCGCGTATGCTGATCGCCTTCCTGGAGAACCATCTGCAGGCTGATGGCACTGTGACCATCCCCGAAGTCCTGCAGCCCTACATGGGCGGCAAGGCCGTGCTGGTCCCCAACAAGAAGTAATTTTATAACAAGCGCTTATTCCCGCACTGCAGCCGCAATGCGGGAATTTTTTTGGTATTTTTTCAAAAAAGTCGGGAAAAATACTTGACATGGACCCCGCTTTTTCGTATAATAATAAAGCACTTTCAAGTGCGCCTCAACAAATGTGGCGGTATAGCTCAGTTGGCTAGAGCATTCGGTTCATACCCGAAGTGTCACCGGTTCAAATCCAGTTACCGCTACCACATGATACAAGGTTTCGCTAAAATACTTGGGGGTCGGTTGCAATAGTAGCCGATAAGTTGCTTGCTGTTTTAGCGAAATCTTGTATTATATAAGGCCCGTTGGTCAAGCGGTTAAGACACGGCCCTTTCACGGCTGTAACATGGGTTCGATTCCCGTACGGGTCACCAAAAGCTCTGCTTCTTAGGAGGCAGAGCTTTTTTCTTTATGTTGTCACTTCTTAATAGGCTTCGGACCTAGTGACCTGTACGGGAATCGAAAAGCCTGCGCCCGCTGCACGTCCAGCGGGCAAAAACGCCCCAGTGGGGCGTTTTTAAGGCGCGGGAGATTCCCGTACGGGTTACACCGCCTCTTTCAAAGAATAGAAAGTACGCGTCCTGCACCTAAAAACCCCCCCGAGCCTATAACTCAGGGGTGTTTTGCTACTATTTCTCCAGTTCCGATACTTTTTGCTGGTAGAGTTTCATTAACTCGGCCACACAGGCGCTTTCGCTGGTTCTTGCGGCAGTTCCCCTTGTAAATCCGTAGGCGTCCATAACGGCGCGGTCATTAGCCTGATGGGCTTTGCGCAGTTCTTTTGGCATAAAGTTTTCATCGTATAAATCTGCTAAACTCCAATCGGGATAAAGAGCACGCGCATCGAGAATAGCTTTTGCGGTACTTTCAATTTTCTGCACTTGTATATCAGTAGAGTTAGGCCACGGGAAATTATTGTAGACAACATTGACGGAATATCTGTAGTCACTTTTAATTCTTCCACAAACAGTTTTGACCCATGCATTGTGTGCGTTTGACATTAAAATGCCAAAATGATATAACGTAGCATTAGGCATTAGCAAATTTGCGTCACCGCAGATAATATCAGGAGATACAAAGCCCATTGGAATATACTTTCGATTCTGTGAGGAATGACGTGGAATGATAATATAAGTAGTTGTTGGCTGCCTTATTTCGCCAAAGAGAGCAGGTACAGCAGCGAGTTTTTTCGTTGCCTCCCGATTACTTTTAAGCCGTAACTGTTTTACATTTTCAACGGCTTCAATAATAGGTGGAATCTTTTTTATCAAATTGGGGTGTACATCTTTTAGCCAAAGGCACCAACGAGTTTTATTATTTATAAATTCACTGGCACCAACGAACTTCTTAAACAGGGGCTTTGCATCGGGATATTGTTCAATTATACTTTGATAGTCTTCATTTGAGTAATCGCTCAAGAAACCTCCATCATTTGGCATGTTTCCAAAAACAACAGGGGGCATACTCCATAGGGGTTTCTTTCGACTTTCAACAAAGACATTTGGTGCATCAACAAGATAGGCACATATATTGTTTACAGTTTTATATGTGTTGTCAGTGTATATACGCTTAGAAGAAGTTGTGCTGCCAGAGCTAAATCCAATGATAACACAATGAACATGTGCTTTAATTTTTGCTTCACTATCCCAACGGAATGTGCGATAAGCAAAATCAATATGAACCCCCGCAGAAAAAAGTGGTTCCCAAAGATTAGCAACGCTTTCACCTTGCGATACGGAATTTGTGGAAACAAGGGCGGAATGAATAGCAGTGCCTTTCATCAAGTCAGAGGCCTTTTTATACCAACAGCAAACATAGTCTAAATTTCCCGCATTCTTCCAGCCTGGGAAAATAGCAGCAACATCATCTTTTTGAGACTTGTCCATAAGCCGCGCCCCAACAAACGGCGGATTCCCCATAATATAATTCAGCTTACCCTTGGGCACCACGCTCTCCCAATCCACCCGCAAGGCGTTTCCCTCTACAATGAATGCGTTCGTTTTCAGCGGCAGAAATTCCAGCGGAACGAGCAGGATTTTCTCCGTTTCCTTCATCATCTGGCTTTCTGCTATCCAGAGCGCGGTTTTTGCAACTGTCACAGCAAAGTCATTGATCTCGATGCCGTAAAACTGGCTGATGGAAACCTGTATCGGGCTTTCGCTGGCGGAATACATCGTGACCTGACCGTGGGAGAGTTCCACCAAAATCTTGTTCTCCAAACGGCGCAGGCTCAAATAGGTTTCGGTCAAAAAGTTTCCGCTGCCGCACGCGGGGTCTAAGAATGTGAGCGAAGCCAGCTTGCGTTGGAATGTCCGCAACTTTGCCGTTCTGCTGCGTTCAATGGGAATAGCGCATATCTCGTCAAGTTCGTTCTTCAGTTCGTCCAAAAACAGCGGGTCAATGACCTTGTGGATATTCTCAATGCTGGTGTAGTGCATACCGCCGCTGCGGCGGGTTTCCGGGTTCAGGGTGCTTTCAAAAACGGCACCGAAAATTGTGGGGCTTATCTCTGCCCAATTGAAATTTTCGCTTGCTTTTACAAGCAGCAGCTCCCGGATCTCGTCGGTAAAAGGTGGTATCTCAATATCTTCGTCAGAGAACAACCCGCCGTTAACATACGGGAATGCAGCTAGATCCGGGTTGTCATCCTGTAAGTACGGGTCGCGGTCCTGCGGGCGGGTGTCCAGAACTTTAAACAGCTCCACAAGTGCCTTGCGCATACCGCGCGTATCAAAAGCAGAGAGATAATCATGGAACATTCCGCGTTGGCCAAAGATACCTGCATCCTCTGCATACAGGCAAAAAACAAGCCGGACACAAAGTTTGTTGAGACTTTTTAGCGTATCAACATTATTTCTTCGGGGGGGGTGAATTGATTATAGAAAGCGTCGTACAGTAAGCCGACGATCTCGCCAGCAGCAATAGAGACTTCCATCTCGCGCTTGAGATGTTCGTTTCCGGCGTCAACAAGAAACTGAAGCCGATAGTATTCCCGCTCTAGGTTTTCCAGCTGAATGATTTCCGGCTCGTCGTGGGGGCGCTCCATATCGTACACATAGAAGGTACTGAAATTGCACGTTACCACCCAGCGCGGATGCTGCGATACAGGCAGTTCCAGAATATACCGCTTTGCCTGCTCGAAAGGTGTCAGCAGTGCCCCATCGGATTGTTTGATGGGCTTGTTCAAATCCTTGCCCAGGCCTTTTTGTTCGATCAGAACATGGGTGGCGGGAATGGTGCCATCAATAAAGCTGGTGTGATCGAGGTGGACCTGCTCCTCAAACTGGATAAACTGCTCAGGGTGTTCGACCCCGTACACATCCCGAAGAAGCGACAGCCAAAAAGGTTGGCTCTCGCCTTTTTCGTAGCCTTTGCCTTTCCAGTAGGCGGCAAAATTCTTTGCGGCTTGTTGTTGCTGCGCAGCGGTCATAGCGGTCACCTCATAATATGAAAGTTATCTTTATCATAACATAAAGCCTAGCTTACGGCAATTATGTCTAATAGAAAAGTGGGCCGCAAAATGTTCCACATGGAACATTTTAGCGTGTGCTTTTTTGGTAAATACTCATACATAAAAAGGGAGATGCACCGGGTGTGGTGCATCTCCCTTTTTATCAATATTATTCCCCGTTCTCCACCGTGACGTCGCAATACCCTTCCGGGTAGTCGCTCAGGGTGGAGGTCGCCCGGATGTAGGTGTATCCGGGGCCGACCGCGGTTACCAGGCCGTTTTCGTCTACGGTGGCAACGTCCCGGGTGTCGGTGGTCCAGCGCAGGGCCGTGTACAGGTCTGCGTCGGCCGGTTCAAACTCCGCCGAAAGCTGGACGGTCTCCCCCGGCTTCAGCCGAATCTCCTTACTGTTTAGATGAATCTCCTCCGGGATGCGCACCACAGTGACCGTGGCGGTGGCCGTCTTGCCACTGCATGTGGCGGTCAGGGTCGTGGTCCCGTAGGCCATCGGCACTAGCCACTGCCCGTCCAGCTTGGCGATGCTTTCATCCGCGATTTGGTAGGTCACCGGCTCGCGGCCGGTGGCATCCTCCGGCACAAAGCGGCAGAGGATGCTGGCATGGCTGGACGGATAATTGAAAATCCTCTCGGTGCCGTTGTAATCCACGACGGTCTCGGTGCGCTCGTCAAGGTATAGCATAATGTCGTTCAGCACGATTTCCCGCAGCGGGTTGGTCACCTGCACGGTGCAGCTGGCGGTCAGATCGCCGCTGGCGTCCGTCAGGGTCAGGGTGGTCTCACCGCCGTGCAGCCCAGTGACGACGCCCTGGCTGTTCACGGTGGCAATGTTCTCGTCCCCGGTCTGCCAGGTCCAGTGGTTGGCATCCACCGCAGTTTGGATCGCGGTGTCTGAGGCTTTGCCCGCGGTCTCGTACTGCACGGCGGTTTCGGCGGTTTCCCCGGCCTGCACGGTGACCGGCTGTAGGCTGATGCCGGTCAGCTCCGCTTTGCCGCAGGCCGTCAGCAAAAGAAGGGCCAGAGCCGGTAAAAATGCACGGCATTTCATAAATCTTCGCCTAAAATCAGCTTTTCTTTCAGCAGGGTTACCGGCGGCTGGCCGGGGGCGCTGGCGGCGGACAGCGTGCCAAAAGTGGCCGCGCTGCCAAACGCGCCGCCGCAGTAGCGGGTCACGGCGCCGTCGCGGCCCATACTCATAGTAATAAGGGCTTTGCCCGGGCGCTGGGCGGCCGCCTGAGCCGTAGCCAACAGCAGGCGGGCGGCGTCGGCGCGGTTGCGGGGCATGACGGCCAGCTTGGCGATGTCTGCGCCCAGATCCAGCATGCCCACCAGTGTGTCAGTCATGACGCCTGTGCCGGGCGTGGAACCAAAGTGGTGCTCGCTGAACAGCGCCGAAACACCCGCCCGGTGGGAGGCGTCCCGCAGCTCCTCGGTCAGGGTCTTGTCCGCCAGCCATTCAATGTCCAGTGCGTCTGCACCGCCCTGCGCCAAAAGTGCCTGGCAGGCTTCGCCGTACTCGGTGGGGGTCAGGTCGACTTCACCGCCCTCCCGCGCTGTGCGGATGGTCACGATGAGCGGTTTCGTTATGGCAGCGCGCACCTGGGCCAAAGCCGTCGGCCAATCCTGCCGGGGCAGCGGGTCCAGGCGCAGCTCCACCAGGTCAGCGTCGTTGGCACGCTGCGCAGCGGCGGCCTGGGCGGTCAGCTCCGGCAGAGTGCGGGCAAACAGCGGGACGATAATTTTGGGAGCTTCGGCGTGCAGTTCGATCATAAGGGACTCCTTTTGTTGGCAGCAATACTTTGCCTGCATTTTACCACATTTTTTGGGTTTTGTACAACAGCTTTCGCTTGCGATACCCGCCGCCCCGCGCTACAATAATTTGTATAAATGGAGGGTGCGCTTATGAACATAAAACTGCCGGAAAATTCGTTGATTTTGCTGGAGGGTGGCTCGCTGCGCGGGCTGTATACCGCCGGTGCGCTGGATATTTTGATGGAGCATGACCTGTACTTCCCCGCCGTGGCGGGGGTGTCGGCCGGGGCACTGAACGCCTATAACTATGTGGCCCACCAGCCTGGCCGCGCGGCCAGCATCAACCTGCGCTACCGCCACGACCGGCGGTACTTTGGCCCGCTGGCGGCAGTGAAAGGCGGCAGCTTGTTTGGCTTGAACTTTTTGCTGAATGACATTGAAAAGGAAGTCCCCTTTGACGAGGATATGTTTAAAAACGGCGGCCAGCGAATGTTTGCCGTGGCCACTTGCGTGGAGACCGGCAAGGCAGTCTACTTTGAAAAAGACCAGCCAGGTTTGGACTTTAAGCAGGCGGTCAAGGCTTCGGCCAGTTTGCCGCTGGCATCGGTGCCGGTCAAGATCAGCGGCCACAGCTACCTGGACGGCGGCTGCGCCTGCCCCATCCCCATCAACTGGGCGCTGCGCCAGGGCTTTGACAAGATCGTGATTGTGGCCACGCGGGAGAAAGGTTTCCGAAAAAAGCAGCCCAGCCAGCGCATGGTGGACCTGTATGATGACTTTTATGGCGATAAACCGTTGTTCCTGGCCACGTTGCTGACCCAGGAGATGCGCTACAACGCTTTGCTGGACCAGATCGATGCGCTGGAAGACGAGGGACGCATCTGCGTTATCCGCCCCGACGAGCCGGTAGGCATCGGCCGCTTCGAGGGCAGCACCGAGAAGCTGACGGAACTCTACATCCGCGGTTACAAGGAAATGCAGCAAAAATTGGACGGTATGATGGAGTATTTGGAAAAATAGTGACCACTCCCCTTTTGCAGCCTGAGCGATTGAAATAAAAACGCTCCCGGCGGCGGACCTGTGCATGCGATGCGGTCCTGCCTGCAGGGAGCGTTTTGAATTTTGGTTTTAGATGTGCTTTTTCAAAAAGTCTGTCACGGCCTTGGTGTAGGCGGGTGTGTCGTAGTAGTAGGACATGGCGTGGGTGGCACCGGGAATGACGAGCAGCTCTTTCTCGCTGGCGCAAGCGTCGTAGTTTTCGCGGCTCATGCTGCAGGGCACAAAGTCGTCCGCGCTGCCGTGGATGAAGAGAATCGGCACCTTGCTTTGCGCCACGGCCTTGCGGCAATCCACGGTATCGGGGTCAAAGCGGCCGAAGATCTTGGCACCAGCTTTGCCGACGGCATAGCCCGGCCCCACTGGCACGTGCGGCAGGTACTTGGGCAGACAGGTGCGGCAGATGTCCCGGATGCTGGAGTAGCCGCAATCCGCGATGATGCCGTGAACGCTGTCCGGAAGGTCCAGCCCGCTGGCCAGCAGAACGGTGGCTGCGCCCATCGAGACGCCCATTAAAAAGATGGGCACCTTGCCGCTGGACCGCACTGAAGCCCAGTACGCCCAGGCGCGGGCATCGTAGCGCTCCTGCGCGCCCATGGTGATGGTGTAGCTGTCACTGCGCCCGTGGGCACGCTGGTCCGGCATCAGCAGGTTGTAGCCCAGCTTTTTGCATAGCACGATCAGCCCCATCGTGTCGCGCATCGCAGTGGCGCGGTAGCCGTGCATGATGATGGCGATTGGCGCGTCGTCGGCCTCGTGGCAGTACCGAGCCGACAGCGAAGTACCGTCATCGGCGGTGATATGTACATAGTCGCAGGGCAGGCTGTCCACAAACTCCACGTTTTCGCGGATCTGCGGCAAAAAGCGAGAACCCTGCGCCCACTCCTCTGCCGTGGGAATATCCAGCTTTGGCCGCTGGAAAAAAGCCAGGTGGTAGATGCCATAGGCAGCGCCCAGGCCTGCCGCCGCAGCAGCGGTAAGGGCAGCGGCAACACGTTTCATAGGTTTTTGCACCTCACTTTGTTTAGATTATGCTCCTATTATACCAAACAGACAAAAATTACGCAAGAAAAGTGAAAATTATTTACAATTTGCCCATGAAGCTGTGTGGCACGTAGGCGGTAAGAAACTTCCCGTAAGGATTCGCCAAGAAATATTTGCATTTTTGCGGCAGGTTTGCTATACTATATTAGTCACATAAATGTGGCATATAAGCGATCGTAGCTCAGCTGGATAGAGCGTTCGGCTCCGACAACTGCGACAGGGCGGGTTTTCGATGCGTTTTTGTTCGATGCAGCGTCGTTTGTGATTGCAAAAACGCGGTGGTCAACGGTAGTCAGACCACGAATTGACCACTATTGGAAATTGACTACTTTACAAGATTGAAATACGCTGTAACGGCGTTTTTCATACATAAGCGATCGTAGCTCAGCTGGATAGAGCGTTCGGCTCCGACCCGGAAGGCCAGAGGTTCGAATCCTCCCGGTCGCACCAGAAAACCTCATTGCAATGTGTTTTTTGCAATGAGGTTTTTTGTTTTTGTTAGTGTTTGATTTTCAGAATAATTTTAGCAGCATATCGTCTGCCGCATCGGTGTACTGCCCTTTTCCTAGACGCTCGTTCCTCAGCCTGTTTATAGTGATTCGCATGAGGCGGATTTCTTCTGTAGAAAAAGTAGCTTTTTTATCGGCTGGGACAGAATCAATTTTCAGTATCAGTCGCCCCGGGTTTTCCGTGTTATGGCCAAGTGCCTTTTCTTGATAGTAATAGGGTGCCAGTGCTTTCAGTAAGATACTTTTGTTTGCGCGTGTCAGCTTGATTTTTCTCGTCATAATCCAATCGCCTTTCCAAGTTTTTCTTGCGCTTTGCGCTTGTTCTTGTCGAATGCATGGGCGTAAATATCCAGCGTTGTACTTGCCTGTGCATGACCCAATAGACTAGCCACCGTTCGTACATCCACGCCCTGCGCAATCAGCAGGCTGGCATTGGTGTGGCGCAAGCTATGCACACTCAAGTCCAGTGGCAGGTTGTTAGCCTTCAAAATCAGCTTGAATCTGTATGTGAATGTGCTAGGGCACATAGGCTTTCCGTTCGGCTGGCGGAATAAGTAATCATCTTCGGATACCTTTTCGTTCGCGGTTTGCGCCCTATCCCATTCGCATTCTTTCCGCCACGCCTTGAGTAGTTGGCACATTTCTTTACTCAAATACACCATGCGGTCACCGCTGGTCGTCTTAGGGTCTTTCGTGATGGACTCTTGGTGGCTCAACTTCACCACCCCGCGTTGTACATGAATCGTCCGTTTGCGCCAGTTGATGTCACTCCATTTTAATCCACAGGCTTCCCCACGCCGCAGCCCGGTTGCCAGCACCAGCTTGAAATAGGTTTCGTACTTCATACTCTGACCTTCAAACGCTGTAATCAGCTTTTTGACGGTTTCCTCATCAGCTACCGGGCGCTCTTTCTTTTGTCCTTTCGGTTTGTAACATCTCCATGCGGGATTGTGAGTAAGGTATCCCTCGTCCACAGCCGCCGACAGGATGCCGCACAGCGTGTTGTGTAAGCCTTCGACCGACTTCTCGGATAGATTTCCTCTGCCGTCCAAACGCGGGCTGTGCCGCATTTCTTCGTAAAATTCTCGGATGACCTCTTTACGCAAATCGGTCAGCTTATAGTTGCCCAGCGTCGGCAGGATGCGTCGAATGTCCTGCAAATCTCGTTGGTATGTAGAGTCCGCCAGCTTCTTCGGTCCGACATCTGTTGCCCAGTGTTCAATGTACTTTGCCAGCGTAATGCTTCGGTTAATAGGCTCTGGTGTGTGCTGAACCTCGCGTTCAAATAGGATTGCCTGTTCCTTTACCCACTTCTCTGCCTGTTTGGGTGTGTACTCCTTGGGCGGCTTGACTGTTTTCTGTACAGATTTCAGCCTGTTGCCCTCGTAGTCATACCCACGAGAGACTACAATCAAGTAGCTATTGCTACCGCGTTTTCTGATAGATGCCATTGCTTTCAACGCTCCTTTGTATGTTTTATTGACCTGCGGTACTACAAAGCATACCGACAACTGCGACAGAAAGCTATCACCAC
>ERZ827168.2769-NODE-2769-length-19475-cov-4.073584_pt1 | contig 19475 bp, 25 predicted proteins | sample MGYA00519868_ERZ827168 | MGnify/ENA primary metagenome ERZ827168 (study PRJEB31778, sample SAMEA3449271) | human gut metagenome | biome: human gut; feature: human-associated habitat; material: faeces | place: United Kingdom | collected 2010/2012 ...
GGCAGACGCCCGGGACTTAAAATCCCGTGGGTAGTGATACCCGTACCGGTTCGATTCCGGTCTGCGGCATTAGACTGAATCTCTGAATCTCCTGTAAATCCAGTGTTTGCAAGGGGTTCAGAGATTTTTTATTGTCAAAAGGGGGCATAAAGGGGGCAAACTATAAAATTTTTAATTCTTTGATCTGTGCATTTCTCTGTTCTTCAAGTTTCTTTGTTACGTGCAGATAGATCTCTCTGGTAATCCTGCTGTCATTATGTCCGAGTCTTTTGGATATGCTATCAATATCAATTCCCTGTTCCATCAGCAAACTTGCGTGAGTGTGCCTGAGTGTATGAGGCGTGATCCTGCGTCCAATAACTCTCTGAGATGTCTCCCTTAGATATTTTGCATAACAATCAAATTCAATATGTTCCCGGATTGTACCGGGAAAGAATACGCTACTGATTGAAACTACAGTGCCACTGTGACAGCCTAGAAGCACGTTTCTGCAAACTGTAAGCAATTCGTCCTGAATATATACGTCACGTACGGAACAGGCTGTTTTGGGCGTTGTAGTAATATCAGCCACACTGTCGTAGGTTTTAGTCACGTGGATTTTCCTGCTTTTCAAATCAACGTCAGACTTCGTGAGAGCAGCGGCTTCACCGAATCGCAACCCGGATAGTGCAAGGAACTCGGTAAGGAGTTTCCATTTTAGAATTGTCATGCCGGAGAGCAATTCTTTCAGTTCGGCAGATTCAAGAAACTTATCCTCAATCTTTTGACGGTGTGGAATATCGCTGAATCTTTCTATTTTGTTGAGATAGGATATGTCTTTAATATAGTCATTGCGATATCCCCAGCGGAGCAAGGCTTTTAAACGAATCATCCATTCGTTTAATGTACTGTGTTCCCGACCAGTATTGAGAAATCGCTCACGGATGTAACCTGCGGTGAGTTTGTCAACATAGATTTCAGGATCCAGTATCTTCATTAGCGTATTGCACACGGCACTGTTTCTGCGATAGGTTGACTGTTTAAGCGTTCGGAACTGTTCTTTTCTGTATAAATCCACCAGGTCTTTCAAGCGGATCTTGTCCACCTGTGGCAGTAATGCCTTGTCAATCTTTTCAGACAGTGCAACAGCAGCCAGTTTTCTCGACTGTGCCGTATTTTTCTCCATTACAACAGAAACCCTCCGGGTCTTTCCAGTCATTGGATCAGTGTAGCGTTCAACAAATTTGAATCCGGTTTTTCTTTCTTCTACCCACATAATCATCTTCCTTTCTTTTTTTGAGTATAAAAATAACAGCCAGCGAGGAACAAGTGTTCCGCTTGCAGACTGTTTCCGAAGATGATACAATATTCATTGGTCGTTGAATGATGTATTTCTTCGGAAATCATTATTCGTCTCCCGGTGTTGGTAGCACCGGGATTTTTTAGTTATATTATTATTTCATCTGCATTTTCTGCATTAATGCTTCTTGAAGCACCTGAGAGAAATTAAGTCCCATAGCAGAAGCAGATTCATTTAACCATTCTGGAATGGTAAGAGTTTTTTTGACAGCTTTGTTGTTATACATCTTACGATAAGCCATTGTATCGCAAGCAATATAATTAATAAAGTCGTTATCAGAAAGTGTAATTTCTGATGGAGCAGAAGGAGCAGGAATTTTGCGTCCGTCCTTTTCGTATCCGTAAAGAACTAGAGCGAGTGCGTCTTCTGCCATTTCAATACCGTCTTCCAGTGAATCCCCACAAGTGTAACAACCTTCCAAGTCAGGAAAATTAATCGAAAAACTTCCATCATCTTCAGGGGTAAAAATTGCGGGATAAGCATATTTTGCCATAACAATTCTCCTTTCAAATATATAATATATAAGACTGGAAAAGAAGGGGACTATTTAAGTCCCACATCTTTCAGAATGTTGTTGAGAGTTCCTGTTGGAATTTCTGCTTTGTGTCTTGGAACTGCGAATTGCTTTCCAGTTATAGGACTGTACCAAATATCATGCCGGCTACCATTCCGAATCAATTCGCATTTCGCTTTCTTTAGCATTTTTAATAATTCCTGTGTTTTCATTATATCTCCTTTCTATGATATTATTATAACACGTACTGACACGTATGTCAATAAAAAGAAGTGTAAACACGTATAAAATAAACAGAGATACTTTGATAAATTTTTCATATCATTTGAATGAGAGTGATGTTTTGGCGAAGGGGCGGTTTTTTTAATTATTCATCGTCTTCGTCATCACTATAAGTATAATCAGACGAATAAACACTATCTGTTGATTGTGATTGTCTGAACTCTTCGGCAGCCATAGTCCTGTTGAACTCTGCTGTAGGTTCTATTCCTGTAACAAGTTGTTCCAGTTCATCAAGTGATACGTTGAAAAATTCTTTCCTCATATTTACCTTATTTACACGTTTGTCAGTCAGGATAGTATGAAGTTTGTTTTCAAGACCAACTGCATCATCAGAAAAAATAAAACTATGTACGTCAAAACGGAATGGAACAGATGCATTACCAAGTTCATCTACTCGATCCTGTGGATTGAGTCTTCGGGTCATTCCAATCTTAAATACATTTTCGCCAAAAGATCCAAGATTACTGATAACGTACACGTTACCGGCTTTTCCATTGGCAAGAGTAGAGATTTCGTCTTTCTTTATAGCAACGTCAGCAAGCTGAGCCTGTAGTGCAAGGATTCTTGCATTTAATTTTTCAACTTCCTCATCTTTAGCACTGGTGAGTTGGGTTCTCAGCTTTTCTATTTCAGAATTGTATTTTGATTCTTCCTGTTCTATTTTTTTACGTTCAGCCTCCAGTGCTTTACGTTCTTCAGCCTCCTGTCTCATTTGCTCACGGATAGCAAGTTGTTCCTGACGAGCCTGTTCCTTTTTAACGTAGTAATTATATTCGATCTTTGCTGCATTAATAAACAAATACTCTATTTCTCCGATAAATTTGGTAAGAGTTCCTGCGATGCTCTGATTTCCGTTTCCTGCAATTTCAAGATATTTAAGAGTTACATCTTTGATATCATCAATAGACTTTTCAAGCTTTTCAAATTTAAGGTTATACAGGATATTTTGAAGCTCTGCTCTAAGAGCAATGACCATAAGTTTATAAATCGCCTGATTCGCTTTAGTGGTATACCGGGCAGAATATTTTGCTAAAAGATCATTGATTTGCTTATCATTTTGGCGGTAGGCTTTACGGAGATCTTTTACATCCATACAATGGAGCTTCAGGATAACGGAAGGACTGATTTCCTCCAAATCGGTTAAATCTTTTTCGCTAAATTTTAAAGAACTGATTGCAGGATCATAATTAAAGAAATTGTCCAGACTGTAATTGATTGCTTTTACCAACTCTTTTGATCGTCCGAGTTTATTGGTTTGGGTCTTGATCTGTTTGGCAAGCTTACTCTCCTGAAGCATTTCTTCTGCAATTTTTTCCTGTAATGACTGCGATTTGTCTGTGCGGTCAGAAATCATTCTTTCAAGTTGGACGAGTTGCTCTCGTAAGCCTTTTTCTGCTTCTGCCTGCTTTCTTTCGTATTCCTTTTTCAGAGTATCTACTTTTACATCATACTCTATACTCAGATCCCTTTGTTTGACAGCATACTCTTTTTCCATCTGTTCGGTCATGGATTTTACTTTATAGTAGTCAAATCCACCAATTTCAGAAAGCTTTCCTCTTAATTCAGTAGTAGCTGCCTGTAAGTCTGCATTATTTTGCGAAAGCGTTTGATTCTCCGCTTCAAGACTGGCAATCCGTTCTTTGAATTGCTTGATTTTAAAAATATCCCCTATACCCATTTGTTTTCTCCTTTGTTAATAAGAACCGTTCTTTATGAATAACACCACTTATCCATTTATATAATCCCACGAGGGGTTATATCATTTCTGTAACTGTCAGATAAGGAACAAAGTAAATAACATAGTTATCTACATTAGTACAGATTCCGTATTTACTCTGATAGCAGTTAATGCATTCTTGCAGGTATTCTTCTGTAACATCTAAGTACTCTGCGATTTCATATTGATTTTGACATCCGGCATTAAATGCCCGGACAATCCCCATGAGTCCAATTAATTTATTGTATCCCCACAAACGAGCCTGTCGTTCTTGCTTGCGGTTTTGTACGGAATTTGTATTTATAATATCACCAACGGATGTGTGGTGATGTCCAAGCTCTTCAGCCAGTGTGCAGGTTTTCTGAATTGTATTCATATCTTTTTTGATTGCTACAGTACCATCACAGTACAATCCTTTTATCCGGTCACTGTGAAATGTATAATCTATAACATTTATACTGTCCCTGCAGGCTTCGTCTTGTAAACATTCGTATGTGTTCATATGCATAACACCTCCCACTACAGCATATCAGCTTATCTGTCCAATAAAAATGTCTTATTTTCTTCTGTTCTTTACAAATGCAGCGAAGTTTTTGATTTCTTCCATTTCATCTTCTGTGTATTCATCACCGTCAAAGTGGGCGGCAAGAGTGGTTGGTTCAGCTTCAAGTCCGAGTAACATATCGGCAGAAACATTTAATGCAGATGCTATTTTTTTAATCGTATCTACATTTGGCTCGCGTTTTCCGCTTTCATATAGAGAATATGTTGATTTTGCAACACCTATATTTTCTGAAAGATCTTTCTGAGATAGCCCAGATTTTAGTCTTGCTTCTTTTAAATTTTCATTGAAGTGCTCACCCATATTTTAGTACCTCCTGTTAATTAAGATTATAGTTGCGTATTGAAAAAGTGTCAATAAAAAAGTTTGCAAAATGAAAAGAAAACTATTGACAAGTTTGCGATAAGCAATTATAGTATAATTAAAGTTTGCGAAATGCAAATTTTGAAACGCGGACTGCATTGGAGCGAGGTTGACAGTTACTGGAACACTACAGTTCCTTTTCTAAATGGGCTGACATTGTGGAGAGGTCATTACCAGTGTAAGTAAAATACAGAAGTTTATATCCGAACTTTTCATATTTTCGGATGAGCTTATCCGATTTTACAATTTTATGGATTTTATGGATTTTCAATATATCACCTCCTTTCAAAGAGGCGATTTGCAGTCCGCAACCAATATTATAGCAGAAGGGAGCGAAGAGGAATTGTTTAAAAATTTAGATGCTGAGCAGGCAAGACATTCTTACACAAATCAGCGAATGGCAGATATGGTCGGAATTTCAAGAGTATCTTATGAGAATAAGAAAAAAAATGGGAAATTCACTGCACTCGAAGCGAAGAAAATGTGCAAGATATTCAAGGTGAAATTTGATTATCTGTTTGCAACAGATGAAGATGAAGCGAGGTGATGAAGAGGATGAAGAAGAAAAGGCTATCAAAAGAAGATAGCCTGATAGGTAAAATAGTAGAAATCGAAAGGAAATACATTAATGAAAAGGATGGTCTAGTGGAAGTCTCTTTTCAAGTACCTTGCCACGATTGGAAGAAACTAAGAAATTCAATTCAGTGGCATCTGATGGAAAAACGTTTGGAGGAAATTCAAAGCAAATATAGCCGGAAGAGCCACCAAGTGAAGAAAGATTAATTGGCATGGAAAGTGACATATGTTCTCTGCGAGAGACAACAACACCTTTAACTTTTTTTATTTCTTCATAAGCAATAATTGGAGGCTGGACACAAGGATATGGAACATCGTCTATTTTAACACAGACATCCGTAATGGAGATTGGAAGTCTAGACATATTTTCGAACGAGGCATATATAATTAACATTTTTTCATTATATATATGTCCACAAATTTTCATGTGAAGCCGTTTTCGATTGCTCAGAAATGTATGTATTAATGTGAAAAAAGTACCTATACTTCCAAAAATTGATAGGGCAAACGTAAGATTTTCTTTTGCAAAAAGCGGAGAAATAAATTGAATTATATTCATTGGTATAATGGTTCCTTTCGTATTGATAAGGCGATGCCTGTAGTTAAAGTATAGGAGAATGTAATGAAAAAGGCAAGGAAGAGCGAGGTGATACAGAATGCCAATGACCAAAGCACAAGCCATTGCAGAACTGGAACATATTTATGAGATCCTTCCGATGATAGCAGAAGCAGTCAAAGAAGAGAAGAAACCAATCAACCAGTATGGCAAGACTTCCTATTTCCGTGATATGTACGGTCAGTCAATGGGAACTGTGAACAATAGGAAAGAGGGAATCCGGAGGGAAATCAAATCCGGGAGATACCCGGAGAGTGCATTGATTGAAAGATTTATTGATAAGGCGGTGTATGCAGATTATAACCGGTTTTTCAAGCATTTGGAGGGGGCAACAAGGAAGTACGTTCCTGCCTACGATCCGGCAGAAGCGATGGTGCTGGTGAGGAAAATGGAGGGAGAGGCGAGTGAGCAGTCCGTGTAGGAAGTGCAGGTTTGAGAATGATGTAAAAATGTATGGTACTCAAACTTAAAGGAGGTGAGAAACGTGGAGCAGTTAAAGGTAATTCAGGTAAGGAAGAGAAAGCAGACAAAAGAACCGGTAAGACAGCCGGATGCATACGATAAGGTCGTTGAGAAAGCCTTTTGGTTCGTGATCGGGTTCTCGGTTGCATTAATGGTCTGCTGTGTGGCTTTTGGGCAGACATTGTATGCATAAGAAAAGTGCCATAGCGAGGCGGCAACCTCTCGGGCACTTAGAAAATTAGTCAACTACATTATAAAAAAGAAAGGAAAGAAATGCAATGGAAAGTATCAAAATTAATAAACTGGAAATTGAAAATGTAAAAAGAATCAAGGCGGTAAAAATCGAGCCTACTGCCAATGGATTAACTATTGTGGGCGGAAAGAATAACCAGGGGAAAACATCGGTACTGGATTCGATCGCATGGGCATTGGGTGGAGAAAAATACCGCCCATCACAGGCACAGCGTAAAGATTCCACTATTCCTCCAACTTTACATATTGTGATGAATAATGGATTAGTAGTGGAAAGAAAGGGAAAGAACAGTGCATTAAAGGTTACGGATCCACAGGGAAATAAAGGTGGACAGCAGCTTTTGAATGAATTTGTTGAACAGTTGGCAATCGATCTTCCTAAGTTTATGGAAGTATCAGGAAGAGAAAAAGCTCAGACTTTACTGAGAATTATAGGAGTGGGTGATCAACTGGCAGTATTGGAGCAGAAAGAAAAGGAGCTGTATAACAACCGGCTGGCAATCGGTCAGATTGCAGATCAGAAAAAGAAATATGCGAAAGAGCAGCCATATTATCCTGAAGCACCGAAAGAACTTGTATCACCGTCAGAACTGATCAGAGAACAGCAGGAGATTCTTGCAAAAAATGGGGAAAATCAGAGAAAACGGGAGCGTCTTCATCAGCTTGAACAGGAATATCAGAAAATCAACGAACAGATGGAAGATCTTCTTAAAAAGCAGACTCAGGTCAGGGACGATCTGAAAATTGCACGGATGAATGCAGAAGATCTTCATGACAGATCTACAGAAGAACTGGAAAACAGCATCACCAATATTGAAGAGATAAACCGGAAGGTCAGGGCGAATATGGATAAAGACAAAGCAGAAGAGGACGCACAGCTTTATTCCAACCAGTATGCAGAACTGACAGAAGAGATTAATGAAGTGAGGGGACAGAAGACTTCACTTTTGGAAAATGCAGAACTGCCATTGCCGGAATTATCTGTAAAAGAGGGGGAGTTAATTTATAAGGGACAAGAATGGGACAATATGTCCGGGTCGGATCGGTTAAAGGTTTCAACAGCAATTGTCCGTAAGCTGAACCCAAAATGTGGCTTTGTATTGCTGGACAAGCTGGAACAGATGGATGAAGATACGCTGAATGAGTTTGGACAGTGGTTAGAGCAGGAAGGACTGCAGGCGATTGCTACAAGGGTCAGCACGGGAGATGAGTGCAGTATCATCATTGAGGATGGATACGTGAAAGAACCTGATACTGAAAAAACAGAAACAAAGACATGGAAAGAAGGGACATTTTAATGGAGATTATCAGAGGAAAGATCAAAAAGGCGAAAAAAGTTGTGATTTATGGTCCTGAGGGGATTGGAAAATCGACTTTTGCAGCTAACTTCCCCGATGCATTATTCATTGATACAGAAGGGAGTACCAACAGTATGGATGTGGCACGTCTGCCACGTCCAACCAGCTGGACTATGCTGCTGGAGGAAATTGATTATGTGAAGAAAAATCCAAGAGAATGCAGGACGCTGATCATTGATACGATTGACTGGGCAGAAGCCTTATGTGTGGAGTCGGTATGTGCTTCATATGGGAAAAAGGGGATTGAAGATTTTGGTTATGGAAACGGGTATGTATATGTAAAGGAAGAGTTTGGACGATTCCTGAACCGGTTATCAGATCTGATTGAAATAGGGATCAATGTAGTTCTGACAGCTCATGCCCAGCTTAGAAAATTTGAGCAGCCGGATGAATTGGGAGCTTATGACCGTTGGGAGTTAAAGTTAGGTAAAAAAACCCAGTCACAGACAAGTCCTCTTGTAAAAGAATGGGCAGATATGCTTCTTTTCTGTAATTATAAAACTTTTTCCATATCAGTGGACGATAAGGGGAAAAAGCATAAAGCCCAGGGTGGAAAAAGAATCATGTATACACAGCACCATCCCTGCTGGGATGCAAAAAACAGATACGGACTTCCGGAAGAATGTGAACTTGATTATTCGGTTATTGCCGGAATTATCGAAGAAGAAAAGAATACCGTAAAGGCAGAAAAGAAAGAAGAACCGCAGTATAAGGTAGAAAGACCGGCAGATGAAAAGAAAATGGAAGAGCCATTCATGCAGATCCCGGAAGGAGTTCCCGAGCAGATGGAATTTAATGCTGTTCCTGAACCACCAGTTGTGCAGAAAGAACCGGAGAAACACATCCCAAGAAGCAGTCCATTCTACGTCAGTGAAAAGATACCACCCGCTTTGCGGCAGTTGATGGAAGAAAAACTGGTTTCAGAGGAAGAGATTCAAAAAGTTGTATCTGAAAAAGGATATTATCCACAGGCTACACCTATTACAAATTATGATCCTGATTTTGTATCAGGAGTACTCGTTGGTGCATGGCCGCAAGTTTATGCAATGATCGAGAAGTTAAGAAGTACCTATGAAATACCATTTGATAATTAAACAGGAGGAAAAAGAGAATGAATACAGAAATGGAAAGAGAATTAAACTGGGATGATGAAATTGAAAAAGATGGCAATGAATTTGTATTGCTGCCGGAAGGAGATTACGATTTCACAGTAGAAAGTTTTGAAAGAGGAAGACATTCAGGAAGTGAAAAACTTCCACCATGCAATAAAGCAGTCCTGAAGCTTCGGATTGAGTCTGATAATGGTCCGGCTCTTATTACACATAACTTATTCCTGCACACAAGAACAGAAGGAATGATCAGTGCATTTTTTACATCAATCGGTCAAAAGAAAAAGGGAGAGAAAGTGAAAATGAACTGGAATGCTGTGATTGGAGCTAAGGGACGCTGCAGGATCGGTATCCATTCATGGAAAGGAAATGACGGAGAAGATAGAAAAGGAAATGATGTAAAGAAATTCTATCCGTTTGAAGAAAAGTCATTCAAGGCAGGTGAATTTTAATGCAGTTAAGACCTTATCAGCAGGAAGCAAAAGATTCCATTTTTTGCGAATGGGCAAAAGGAATCAGAAAAACGCTGCTGGTACTTCCAACAGGATGTGGTAAGACAATCGTATTTGCAAAAGTAACAGAGCAATGTGTTCAGAATGGTGACAGAGTGCTGATCCTTGCCCATCGTGGGGAACTGCTCCAACAGGCTGCGGATAAAATAGCAAAATCTACAGGCCTGAACTGTGCCACAGAAAAAGCCGAAGAATCATGCCTCGGCAGTTGGTTTCGGATTACAGTTGGATCAGTCCAGAGTCTCATGAGAGAAAGCCGTCTGAACCGTTTCCCGACGGATTATTTTGATACGATCATCATTGACGAAGCACACCACTGTATTTCTGACAGCTACAAGAGGGTATTGCAGCATTTTCCGGAATCTAAAGTTTTGGGAGTAACTGCAACACCTGATAGGGGAGATATGAAAAACCTTGGCAGTGTATTTGAAAGTCTTGCATATGAGTACACATTGCCCAAAGCCATTAAAGAGGGATATTTATCTCCGATTAAAGCAATTACGATTCCGTTAAAAGTGGATCTGACAGGAGTAGGGGTTCAGTCCGGGGATTTTAAAGCAGGAGATTTAGGTACAGCTTTGGATCCGTATTTGGACAGTATTGCGGAAGAAATGGAAAAGTACTGTAAGGATAAAAAAACAGTTGTATTTCTACCGCTTGTAAAAACCAGTCAGAAATTCAGGGATATCCTTAATAATCACGGATTCAGAGCCGCAGAAGTAAACGGAGACAGTCAGGACAGGGCAGAGATTTTAGAAGATTATGCTGCAGGTAAATATGATGTATTATGCAATTCGATGCTTTTAACAGAAGGCTGGGACTGTCCAAGTGTTGACTGCATCGTTGTTCTGAGACCTACAAAAGTCAGGAGTCTTTACTGTCAGATGGTAGGTCGGGGAACCAGGCTGTCTCCCGATACCGGGAAAGATCACTTGCTTTTATTAGATTTTTTATGGCATACAGAACGTCATGAACTTTGCCATCCGGCTTCTCTGATCTGTGAAAGTGAAGAAGTTGCAAAAAAAATGACGGAGAATATGGAAAAAGATGCCGGTCTGATCATGGATATTGAAGAAGCTGAAAAAACTGCAGCAGAGGATGTTGTAGCACAGCGTGAAGAAGCCCTTGCAAAGCAGCTTGCGGAAATGAAGCGGCGAAAAAGAAAACTTGTGGATCCGTTACAATTTGAAATGAGTATCCAGGCAGAAGATCTTGCAGGATATGTACCTGCTTTTGGATGGGAAATGGCACCGCCATCGGATGGACAGAAAAAAACACTGGAGAAACTGGGGATCCTTCCGGATACGATTGATAATGCAGGAAAAGCAAATAAAATTCTTGACAGGCTGAATAAACGGCGAGAGGAAGGCCTGACTACACCAAAACAGATCCGTTTTCTTGAAAGCAGGGGATTCCAGCATGTGGGGACATGGCAGTTTGACACAGCTAAAAATCTGATTGACAGAATTGCGGGGAATGGTTGGAAAATTCCAAGAGAGATCAATCCCGCTGAGTATAAAGGAGTTTAATGATGGAACAAAGGGCAGACCTTTTAAATCTTTTAAATTATATACCGCCATCTGAATTGGATTATCAGGAATGGGTTAATGTCGGTATGGCATTAAAATATGAGGGATATACTGCTGCTGACTGGGATGACTGGAGCAGGAAGGACACTGCCCGATATCATACCGGGGAATGTTTCCGTAAATGGGGGAGCTTCCATGGGGCAGCTTCCCCGGTTACTGCAGGTACAGTTGTTCAGATGGCTTTAGACAGGGGATGGATGCCACCAAGGGATCCCGGACACGAATTGGACTGGGAAGATATGGTAGGAGGACAGGATGATTTTGTGGTAGTTGATCAGTCCTGGATTGAAGGAAAGGAGATCAGCGTTCCTAAAAACTGGGATCCGGTGCAGGATCTGATCCGATATCTCGAGACCCTGTTTGATGCAAGTGAAAATGTCGGTTATGTTACAGAATGCTGGGAAAAAGACGGAAAATTTCTTCCGTCAAAAGGAAATTATGACCGTACAGCAGGAAAATTAATAGAGGAGCTTAGTAAATGCGGAGGGGATATGGGAGCAGTGCTTGGAGACTATAACCCTGAAGCTGGAGCGTGGATCCGGTTTAATCCTATGGATGGAAAAGGATGTAAAAATGAAAATATCACAGATTACCGGTATGCACTGGTAGAATCCGATTCCATGGAAATCGACCAGCAGAATGCATTGATCCGGGAATTAGAACTGCCGGTTGCGTGCCTGGTCTATTCAGGAAAGAAAAGCTTGCACGCAATTGTACATATTGATGCAGCCGACAGCAGGGAGTACCGACAAAGGGTAGAATTTCTCTATAATATATGTAAGAAAAATGGATTTAAAGTGGATACACAAAACAAAAACCCATCGAGATTGTCAAGAATGCCGGGATTTGAACGTAATGGGAAAAAGCAATTCCTTGTGGATACGAATATTGGAAAAGAATCATGGACAGAGTGGAAAGAATGGATTGAAAGTGTAAACGATGATCTGCCGGATCCTGAATCTTTAGAAATGGTTTGGGAAAATCTGCCTGAACTTGCTCCGTGCCTGATTAATGGAATCTTGAGGAAAGGGCATAAAATGCTAATTGCAGGACCATCTAAAGCAGGAAAGTCCTTTTTACAGATTGAATTATGTATTTCAATAGCAGAAGGGCGTGAATGGATGGGGTGGAAATGTGCTAGGGGGCGTGTGTTATACGTCAATCTCGAATTGGACAGACCAAGCTGTCTGCACCGCTTTAAAGATGTATATGATGCTTTGGGGTGGTCCCCCAACCACCTGAAAAATATTGACATATGGAATTTAAGAGGAAGATCCATTCCTATGGACAAACTTGCTCCACGGCTGATCCGTCGGGCAGCAAAAAAGAATTATGAAGCAATCATCATAGACCCGATTTATAAAGTCATCACTGGTGACGAGAATAGTGCTGATCAGATGGCTAATTTCTGTAATCAGTTCGATAAAGTATGCACGGAGCTTGGATGTGCAGTGATTTATTGCCACCATCATTCTAAGGGCAGTCAGGGAGGAAAAAAGTCTATGGATCGTGCTTCTGGATCAGGAGTATTTGCCCGTGACCCGGATGCATTGCTTGATCTGATTGAACTGGAGCCAACAGATGCTTTATTAATGCAGGAAGAAAATAAAGCTATCTGCGAGGTATGCATTGATTATTTAAAGAATTGCAACAAGTTAGGTGAAGTATCCCAGGATGATATGTGCAGCAGTGTTCAGATGTTGGATTATTGCCGTGAGAATTTAAAAAGTCTTGAGTTTAAAGTTTTGAACGTAAAAGTGCAGGAGGCAGTAGACCGGGTTCATGTCCGATCGGCATGGAGAATAGAGGGTACACTGAGAGAGTTTCCAAAATTCCAGCCTGTAAATGTATGGTTTGATTATCCTATCCATAAGATTGATGAGTCAGGAGCTTTAAAAGATATTCAGCCGGATGATGACAAACCATCATGGCAGCGTGGAAGTGTCAACAATAAAAAAAATGCACAGAGCAGAAAAGAAGATCGGAAAAAAGCTCTTCAGGAAGCTGTAGAGGGGTGTAATTTTGGAGAAATTCCAACTGTAAAAGATGTGGCAGAGTATCTTGGAATCTCTGAAAGAACAGTCCGGGACAGGATAAAAGAGCATGGAGGATATACGATTCAGGATGGGGAAGTGGTGAAAAAAGCATCACGCAGGAGTGCGGGGAAGACAGAAAACTAGGCATCCCCGCACACGAACAGATATTCGAGTTGTGGCGGGAAAGACAGAAAATGCAGACTTCCCCGCAAAGGAACAAATGTTTGCAATTTTGCGGGGAAGACACTTTTTCAGACATCCCCGCAAAAGTAAAAGGAGTGCGGGAAAGACTGAAATTCAGGCATCCCCGCTGGCGGCGGGGAACTATCCCCCTAAAGGGGGATAAATAAAAACCCCGCAACGGTGTCACGGGGGTAGGAGAGGGACGGGCCTAAGGCTGCCCGGCCCCGTCTCCCTTCCCCCTCCCCGATGACAGGGCATGCAGGAAAAGAAAAAAGGAATTTAACACGTTAGCGAGGTAAAGCAAATGGAGTTTTTTATACCAATGGTTCCACCTACGATTACCCATCAGGAAAAAAAGGTGCGTGTGGTGAATGGGAAACCGATTTTTTATGAACCGGAAAAATTAAAAACAGCAAGACAGAAATTGATGGCATATCTTGGATATCATGTACCGGAAGAGCCATTTCATACCGGTGTGCAACTGGTGACAAAGTGGTGTTTCCCCAGGGGCAGGCATAAGGATGGTGATTACAGGCTTACAAAACCGGATACAGACAATTTGCAAAAACTTTTAAAAGACTGCATGACAGTGATTGGATTTTGGGATGATGATGCTTTGGTTGCATCAGAAGTGGTAGAAAAGTTTTGGGCAGAGATTCCAGGAATTTATATCAGGGTGACAGAGTTATGATGGGATATCGGCAAATGCATCAGTTGTGTTGTGATGTATGGAAATTGTATCAAAAATTCTTTCAGCAGGATCTGGAATTGTTTGCTGATGCGGCTGACAAAATAGCGGAAAAATATAAGCATGATCCGGTTGCGGAAAAAATGATCCTGGCAGTAGCGGAAGAATTGGAAACATGCGGATTGCAGAGGAACAGACAGGACAGATGAGATTTGCATAGGAGTTGAAAGAGTGAGACAGTTGTTAGACGAGAAGTATAAGGAGAGGAATAAATGGACGAAAAAAGTAAAGTAGTCGAAAATGACGGAGTATACAGTTGTCCGTTTTGCGGAAGCAAAAAAATTAATTTGTGTACTCAGGCTGCATTAATGAAAACTGAAGATGCAAATACGGGAAAAGAAGTCGATGAATGTGCAAACAAAATCAGAAAGCTGACCAATCGGGAAAAAGCGATAGCATATGATAATGCGTCAACAGATGGCGTTGGATGTTGGCATTATACATGCAGGAAATGCGGTTGGGTAAGTGAGATATATAGAGAATAGTGGAAGATTGCACGATAGCATGTCAACTTCTGACTTGGAATAAATAATAAATCAGACAGCCGATTATCACTCGGTAGTCGGTTGTCGAGAAAGGAACGAATTATGAGTACATTTGAAGAAAGAATAGCAAAAACAGTAACAAAAAAATTGAATGACGGAACAGTTGAGGAACTTGTATCAGATGCTCTGACGAAAGCATTGAAAGACAGTATTGAAGAACAGTTCAGATGGCGTGGTGAAGCGAAAAAGGTTGTCGATGAGAAAGTAAAAGAAGTAATGGTACCAGTAATCGAAAGACTTGATTTGAGCAAGTACACAGTAAAACTCGATGCAGTTCTCACAGAGATCATCAACAGCACAAATTTAGTTGATAACAAGGAAATCTTAGGAAATTTCAAGAGCCTTATGACAGAGCCGGACAAAGATGTAATCAGTTTAAAAGAGGTATTCGAGAAATACAAGGAATATGTCAGCAAGAATGTTGATACATCTGACCTTGAAGTCTACACAGACGATACACCGACATATCAGAACGTATCCGCAAGGCTCGAAACTAAATTGACAACATCGATATTCAGCAGACGGTATTGTGATTTGATTTTTGAGTGTGAAGATGACACTGAACTGACAAAGAAAATTCATTTGTATGAATCAGAAAGCAATAAATTTAGAATTTCAGGATTTAAAAGTGAACTCGACATCAGTTCATTAAGGAGTTTGGATGAATTTGACATTTTCATAATGAGGTTAGACAGGGCGTTTTGCAATATCACAGATATTATGGATATGTATGATGATGATATCGAGGTTGAAGCTGAACCGGAAGCTGATTGGAGGTAGTTGAGGAATATGAATAGGGGATTCAGTATTGGGGATAAAGTACAATGCATTTTGCTTGCACCAAAATGGAAGAATGGAGTGATACCCCATTGAAACGAAGCACAGACAGACGCTGGAGTCTAGCAGAGATCCGGCAAAACCAGAAAGAACACTATGCCGGGATGGCAGAGCATCCACCGGATCGGAAAGCCAGTGCAGACTTCCATCGTCCGGCATACCCGAATTATACAGTGGAGGATGCACTGAAAAAGTGGGGAGTAGATACGAGGAAGGGGGTGGATGCCGGTGGAGTGGAACATTGATGGCTATGTCCGGCTCGCCCATGCGATCGTGGAAAAAGCCGGGAGAGATTACCGGACGGTCCTGAAAAAGATGAAGAGGCATCCTGAAGACAGTCAGGCACAGTATGAGAAGAAACGTATTGAAAAGTTCTTCCGTGAAGATGCCGGAGCATATATGGACATTGACGGCGATTATATCATAAACAGGATACGGAAGGAAGTGGACAAGGATGAAAGACTTGCTAAGGCGATACAAAAAGCGAAAGAAAGAACTTCTGACTCTTGAACGGTCACTGGAACGGCTGCATGACCGTCTTGAGAGCGTCCCGACCGTATCGGGAAAAGTAGAGAAGTCCGGGGATGACTTTCCATACATCCGGGAACATATCAGCGTGGAAGTGCTGGAGCCAGCAGAAGCGACACGGATCAAGCTGCGGATCAGCGAGAAAGAACGGCAGAGGACAGCCGTACAGGCAGAGATTGATACTGTAGAATCTTACATAGCCGGACTGCCGGAAGGATTGGAAAGGACAATACTGGAATCCATATACCTGGATGATATGACGCAAGAAGAGGTGGCGAGGATGACGGGATATACAAAAGGGCGGATTTCACAAATAATTTCGCAGACTGTAAAAGATTAAACAAATTAAACTTTTGAATATGCTATAGTTATAATGCAAGAAGTGAAAAGCTTCTTGGGATACTTTCGACGAATCCTCCCCGCACAAAGACACCTGCACAATAATGTGTGGGTGTTTTTCTGTTGAAATATGTCGGAAAAAGGAATATAGTAAACTTGTGGTGAAATAAGGGACAGGTTCTCACAGAACGGGAGGATAAGATGCCAAAAGTAAGTATTATTGAAAAACGTATTTTTGAAATTGAGGGATTTCAGGTAGTCATTACAAAAGATGGGAAAGATGTTAGGGGTGATATGCAATTACCTAAACAATATGAAGCCGAAAGAATGACAAGAAATTCAATGACCGTAGGGGATTGGAAGAACAAATTTAGAAGCCAGTATCCAGGTTATGATGGCATTGTTTATAAAAATAATGGAGAAAAAGCAAGTGGACAGACGAAACTTTCAACAGTAAGAGATACTTATCTGTAAAAGATAAAACATAGGCACCCTCCGGGGTGCTTTTCTAATGCAAAACAAACACGAATGCGAGGTGATGGTACATGGCGAGAGCACCGGATCCACGAATCAATCAGGCAAAAGCCATGTACCTGAAAGGGATGAAATTAGTTGAGATTGCAAGTCAACTAAGCATACCGGAAGGGACGGTTCGGAGATGGAAATGTACTCATAAATGGGATGACGAACGTTCGGATAAAAAGGCGAGCGTTCGGAAAAGAAAAAAGGGCGGTCAGCCAAGGAATAAAAATGCCATTGGAAATGATGGCGGCGGAGCCCCTGAACAGAATAAGAATGCTGAAAAATATGGATTCTTCAGCAAGTATCTCCCGGATGAAACACGGGAGATTTTTTCTGCCATCGAACAGGCAGACCCGTTGGATCTGCTATGGCATCAGATACAGATTGCGTATGCTGCTATTGTCAGGGCACAGCGGATAGCCTATGTCAAAGATCAGGATGACAAGACCATCGAAAAGATAGAAGAAAAGGATGGAAATGTGATCGGTGAAAAATGGGAAGTCCAGCAGGCATGGGATAAACAGGAAGCTTTCCTGAAAGCCCAGGCAAGAGCACAGGGAGAATTAAGGGCTATGATCAAGCAGTATGATGAGATGCTGCACAAAAACTGGGATCTATCCACGGAGGAGCAGCGTGCAAGAATTGAACAGATCCGTGCAAATACAGCAAGGATGAGCGGCGGTGATGGAGACGAGGATGAGGGAGTGGAGATTATCAATGACGCACCGAAAGAAGCAAGTGAAGATATCGGAGATAATAATCCCGAAATACCTGCCGATATTTAATAATCGGAATATTAAGCACATTATACTGACTTCCGGAAGAGCTGGAACAAAGTCGAGCTACGCAGCGGTAAGATCGGATTATCAGCTTGTATCAGATGCGAATGGATCGGTTGTCGTCTTGAGAAAGCATCATAATAAGCTGAGAAAAACAGTCTACAAAGAAATGCTCAGGGGGATTAATCGTTTGGAAATTCCCAAAAGTAAATTCCTGATTACAAAATCCCCGATGGAAATAACATATAAAAAGCATGGTACAACCATGTATTTTGCCGGTTCAGATGGTATTGACGACACAAAAGGTATCATTGACGAGGATAAGCCGATCAAGTTGGTTGTGCTGGATGAGCTGACAGAGTTTTTTGACGATGGAGAGGGAGAAGATGAACTGACCAATATTGAAGCGACGTTCGTTCGTGGAAATAAAGGGGGATTTCAGATGATCTATCTCTATAATCCTCCCAAAAATCCGAATGCACCCATCAATTTGTGGTGCAAGAAGATGGAAAAGCGAGAGGACTGCATTCATATTCATACGGATTACCGGGATGTTCCGGTTGAATGGCTGGGACCTGATCTGATTGCATCTGCCGAAGCTATGAAGGCATCTGATCCGAAAATGTATAGATGGGTTTGGCTGGGTGAAGCAATCGGTGTAGATGAATTGATCTACTATATGTACGGAAACCGGCACAGACAGAAAGCAGATTCACAGCGGATTTACGAAAGAGTCTATATCGGTGGAGACTATGGACAGCAGAATGCTACGACTTTCGAAGCGTTCGGACTAGATCTGTACCGCAAGAAATTCCCCGGACTTAGAGAATACTACCACAGTGGGCGTGATTCCGGGCGGCAGAAAAGTCCGTCAGAATATGCTCGGGACTTTGTGGATTTTACAAAAAACATTAGGGATAAATATGGGACATCAGTTTTTTATCTGTTCCTGGATCCATCAGCAAAAGGGCTTGCGGAAGAGGTCAGGAGAGCAACGAGAAACCTAGAATATTCTGTGAAGTTGCGTGAGGCAGATAACAGTGTTGCTCTTGGCATTAGCAGGGTGCAAAAAGCACTTTCGTTCGAGGTGATGTCGATTGATCCCAGTCAGGAGAATGCAGACCGGGAATTTGGAACTTATGAATATGATAAAAAATCTATTGAAAGAGGTAAGGAAGTGCCAGTAAAAATGGATGATCACTGCATGGATGCGATCCGGTATGCGGTGATGGGAGCGTGGAGCAGGATAAGGCATTGGCTGCCAATAGATGAAGGAGGTGATGAAGGGTGAACATTTTTAGTTATTTCAGGAAAGCAGGAATAGACACTGTGGATACGTCATTTTATCAAAAGATAAACGAATGGATCAGCTGGTACAACTCCAATGTAAGAGGGTTTTCTTTTTACAAGGCGTATACTGGGCGTGGAACGTATAACCGATGCAGGAGAAAGAGCATGGGGATGGCGAAAAAGCTTTCTGAGGATATTGCAGACCTGCTGCTAAACGAAAAGGTTATGATCACGTTGGAAGATGATGCTACACAAAAATTTGTGCAGGAAATATTAGATGAAAACCATTTCCTGGTGATCGGAAATGACTTCCAGGAGCGTAAGGCATACACTGGAACAGTTGCATATATTCCGTATTTGTATGATACGGAAGTGAGCGAGGACGGCTCCGTACTATCAGGGAAGATTGGAATTGAA
>ERZ827168.2773-NODE-2773-length-19438-cov-11.229118_pt1 | contig 19438 bp, 17 predicted proteins | sample MGYA00519868_ERZ827168 | MGnify/ENA primary metagenome ERZ827168 (study PRJEB31778, sample SAMEA3449271) | human gut metagenome | biome: human gut; feature: human-associated habitat; material: faeces | place: United Kingdom | collected 2010/2012 ...
CCCCCTGCGTGGCCTTAATGTCACCATGATTGAGCTTCAGCTTATAGGTGGTGCTTGAGTGCCGCAAAGAATGAAAGACTACATTCGGGAGGTTCGCTGACTTCTTCAGCCGTTCAAACTGATTCCCGATCACTCTGTCTTCGCAGGGCCGCCCGGTTTCCAAAGCTAAAACAAGATTATAGTCGGCATACTCGTCACCCATAATTTCTTTGAGCTTGTCCTGCTTTTGATGCCAGTCCCGAAGAATATACGCAAGGGTCTTCGGCAGCCATACCTTCCGGATACTGGTTTCCGTCTTAGGTCGTTTGAGCACAAGCCGCGTTGTCGATTTGGCTTTCACGATCCGCGGGAACATAAAGATGATGTCTTTCTCTCCGAGCGCGTCAATCGCACGTTGATCGACACGCGCCAATTCCTTGTTGACAATGATATGGGCATCGTCTTTTGCGATGTCCGAATCGGAAATGTGAACACAATCCCATGTCAGCCCTGTGATCTCGCCCATGCGCAGTGAACAGGCGAACGAAAGGTTGATTGCAACATACAGTTTCCCCTCAGAGCAGTTATCCAGAGCCTGTCTGATAATGTCAGCCGTCCAGATAGCGCGAGGATTTTTCTCTTTCTTGGGAAGAAGAACATCGTCAAACGGATTCTTCGGAACCATATCCCATCGGACGGCCTGGCGGAAAGCGCAGTGCAGCACCTTGCACACTTTTTCAATCGTGTTGGGCGGCAAGAATTCCGAGCGTGCGTTTCGGTATGTTGTGCTGACGGGTTTCATCTTTTGCAGTTGGGCGATGAAGCTGTCTACGGTACGCCTTGTCACATCCTGGACATTCATATCGCCAATGACTGGATTGATGTAATTGTTGATGATCCCGGTGTTTCCAGAGTAGGCTGAAAGCCCCCACCGCTTTGAACCGTAGAGTTCAACAAAATCTGCCAGGAAGTCACGGACAGTTACGCTGGATGGCGGAATGAAGGTTCCGTTGTTCATTTCATTCTCTACCTGTGCTTTTCTGGCCGCAGCCTCCTTCTTTGTTCCATAGGTTTCCCACTTCTGCCTTTTGACATCGGCAGAATCCGTATAGGTATATACGACGGCATACTTTTTACCGCGTTTTTGAATTGATGCCATAGCTCATGGCTCCTTTCAGGTGTTGTCTCTGCCATCAAGCCAATCATCGAAAGCCTTCTTTGATATTCTCAGTCTGGTTCCAATCCGTACACATTTGAAGGTGCCGTTAGCACACATGTTATAGACGGATTTTTTGCTGACACCGAGAATTTCCGCTACTTCCATAACGGAATAGCTTCTTTTTTCAGAGTTGGCTTTAAGGCCGTTTGTATTTATCTCAGCCACAGAGGGCCTCCTTTCTTTGGTGGCTGGGGAAAAGAGCCTGTGATGTCCTCACAAATATATTATACGGATTTTCCCCACTATCACCAACAAGTAAATTACATTAGGTTCTAATCCAAGTTCGATTCCCAATTCCGGGCCATTTCCTGCGCCCTCGCTTCAGGCCGCGTATTTGCAGGCTGCCGCTGTGCGGCACTTCCCCGGCAGGTACGCAAACGCATACTGTCAGCCGATCCTGTATAACTCCCGGACAAATCGATGCAGCCGCATTTGGGGGCGGCGTTTTCAAGGTTCAATAGGTGGTTTTTACCGTTCACAAAATAAATACGGGGCCATGTCCGTATTTTTTGCACGCGCGCCAGAAAAACTAAATATAGTATTTTTGTATTGACTTATACAATATATTGTGTTACACTTTGCCCGTAAATGAGTTTTGCGCAATTTCCCTTTGGGCATAGGTCAATGATCTGTGTGTGGAGCAATCCACCTGCGCACGTTGTCAGGTTTGTACGTTTTTGTCAGTAGTATTGCTGTGCCATGAAAGCCGGCTGCTGCTGGCTTTTTTGTTTTACGGGGCACCGTCCCATACTGCGGGAATGACGAGAGTTTGCTGTCAGGCAAACATACTGGATTTTACCAGAATCGTTGTTCCCGCTTTTTTGCGCCCAAATGCCGAAAGGCTTTGAGGATATATCATCAAGAAAGGTGGAAACAAGAAATGAAATTCAGACGAAAATGGAAACCCGGAGGGCATCATAGACGTTCCTTCCGACCGTACCACAGGTACAGAGAGAAGCGGCTTTTGAATAAGCCGCGCATCAAATATGAAACCGAGGAGGAATGCATCCATGGAAAACGCAAAGTGTTACGCTCCGCAAATTCTCGTCGGTACAGAAGGTCTGCCGCGTGAACAATGGCTGGAATACCGGCGCAAGGGCATCGGCGGAAGTGACGCCGCTGCCGTTCTCGGAATTTCACCATTCCGTACCGGGCGGGATCTCTACTATGACAAGCTGAATATCGTCACAGCGGATGATGCCGAAAACTGGGTTCAGCTGGAGGTTGGAACCCTGCTGGAGCCGTTGGTTGCCAAAATCTTCGCCCATAAGACGGGCTATAAGATCTACCGCCGGCCATTCATGTTCCAGCACCCGCTGTATCCCTGGATGCTGGCGGATCTGGATTATATGGTGGAACTGCCGGACGGTACAACAGCCATCCTTGAGATCAAAACCACGAATTATAACGCCAAGGATAACTGGTGGTACAACGGCGAGGAAATCGTTCCTATCTACTACGAATCGCAGGGGCGGCACTACATGGCGGTCATGAACATTGACCGGGTCTACTTCTGCTGCCTTTACGGCAATTCGGAAGACGAGGCGATCATCCGCCGTATCGACCGTGACATGGCCTATGAAGAAGAACTGATTGCTTTGGAACGGGACTTCTGGGAGAATCATGTCCTCACAAAAACGCCGCCTCCCTATGTGGAAGCGGACGGCGACCTGATCCTCGAAAGCCTGCGGCGAAAGCTGGGACCGGCGGACAAGGACGCGCCGCCTGTGCTGTTGGGACAGACGCAGTTTGGACAGTTGTCCATGCTTCTTTCCCTGCAAGAGCAGAAAAAGGCGCTGTCGGCTGATGTGAGCAAGCTGGACAAGGACATCAAGCGGTTGAAGGGTATGCTCATCGAGAGAATGGGCACAAGCTGTACCGCCGTGTATAACGGTCTTGCGGAGAGCTACACCATAACCTACAATCCGGTACGCTCCGCAGGCATATCGAAGGACGCCTTAGAGCGTTTGAAGGACGAACACCCTGATATTTACGATCAGTATGTCACGGTGTCTGAATGGCGAAGATTCCATGTGAAAAAAGCTGCTTTGCAGGCAGCGTGAAAGGAAACGGAGGTGATGTGCTGTGAGCATTGTTGCAGCACTGGACAAGGTACTGTTTTTCAATGCGTCCAGCAAATATTCTGTCCTTCGGATGAAGACGGAGGACAGCAGCGTACCGGCAGAAGCCCGGAGTCCCTATCGCTATCACGACCACCTGATCCGCTTTACCGCCGTCGGCATCGAATTGCCGCAGACGGATACGGTGAAGATCGAGATGGATGGAGAGTGGAAGGACGGAAAATACGGGCTCCAGCTTCAGGTCGATCATTGGCAGGAGATCGTGCCGCCCACATTGGAGGGCGTCCGCAATTATCTTGCCTCCGGTCTGCTGAAGGGCATCGGAGAAAAGACCGCCGACGCGATCATTGAAAAGTTTGGCATCAATGCTCTGGAGATTCTGGAACATCAGCCAGACCGGCTTCTTGAGATTCGCGGCATTACGAAGGAACGGCTTGCGGAGATCAAGGACGCCTATGCGGAAACCAACCGGATGCGTGTCCTGATGACCCTGCTGGCCCCGTTCAAGGTCACGCCGACGACCGCGCAGAAGATCTATCAGCATTTCGGCCCTTCCTGTGCAGACATCGTGAGACAGAGTCCCTTCAATCTCTGTCAGGTGCCGGGGTTCGGCTTCAAGAGGATTGACGCCATCGTACAAAAATCCGGTGGAGATCTGCGTGATCCGAAGCGCGTCCACGGTGCGCTCTTTTATGCGCTGGAGGACGCACGGACAAAGGACGGACATCTCTATCTGGAGGCAGAGGCTCTGCTCAAAGCGGCTATGCAGCTGCTCAATGAGCGGATACCCCTCCCGCAGATGCGCGTCCCCATGAGCCAGGTCGAACAGGAGCTGTCTGCCATGATCCGGCAGGATGAGGTGGTATCGAATCACGGCAATGTGTATCTGCCCAAGCAATTTCTGCAGGAGAGCGAAACCGCACAGAAAGCGGTAGAGCTGTTTCTGGCAAATCCGGCGGTGGTAGACATTGCGCAGCCGTTGGAGCGAGTGAAGCATAGCTTAGGGCTCAACCTGTCCAAACGCCAGTCAGAAGGCGTGGAAATGGTGTTCCGGCATAACCTGTCCATCATCACAGGCGGCCCCGGCACCGGCAAGACCACGGTTCTGAAAACGGTGATCGAAGTGTACCGTCAGCTCTATCCTCAGCAGAAGATCGTACTCGGAGCGCCCACAGGTAAGGCGAGCCGGCGTATGGCGGAGGCAACGGGGATCGATGAAGCACAGACGCTCCACAGCATTCTGGGACTTCACGGTGATTCGGAATCGAAGAAAGACCGGGAACGGAAACCGCTGGAAGCAGGGCTCCTGATCGTGGACGAGACTTCCATGGTCGATATGTGGCTGATCCATCAGCTCTTTTCACGCTTGCGCCCCGGCACCAAAGTCCTTTTGGTCGGTGATGCAGACCAGTTAGAGAGTGTGGGCGCCGGTGATGTATTTCACGAGCTGATCGGCTCCGGCGTCGTGCCAGTCACGGTGCTGGACGAGATCTTCCGTCAGGCACAGGACAGCCTGATCGCCCACAATGCCCGTTTTATCAACGAGGGCAAAACGACGCTCTACTATGGTGAGGACTTTGCCTTTCATAAGGCAGAGAGCCAGGAGGAGACTGCCGGCATCATCCGTGAGCTTTACCGGGAGCAGATCGCCGCACAAGGAATCGAGCAGGTGGAGATTTTATCGCCGTTCCGCTCTGAGGGCGAGGCATCGGTCAACAGCCTGAATGAAGCTATCCGCGAGGAGATCAACCCCGCAGCGCCGGAGACGCCGGAGATCGTGTACGCCGGAAAGATATTCCGCCTCAACGACCGCGTGATGCAGATGCGGAACAACTATGAGATCAAGCTGTATAACCGCTCCGGCAAGCAGGTCGGCGAAGGTGTTTTCAACGGTGACATCGGTACCATCCGCAAAATCAGCGGCACCAATGTCGTGATCGAGTTTGACGGCCGCTATATGGATTGCCCGCAGGTGCTTCTGGATGATTTGGAGCTGTCCTATGCCATTACGATCCACAAATCCATGGGCTCAGAGTATGATACGGTCATTATTCCACTGCTGGCTGCCCATAATGTGCTCCTGACGCGGAATCTTCTCTACACGGCAATCACGCGTGCCAAGCGCCGCGTGCTGCTGGTGGGTGAAAAAAGGGCGCTGTATATGGCGATCCATCGGAGCCGAAAAGGAAAACGCAATACCATGCTGGGCGAACGCATCGCCCTCTACTATAAGGCAGTCACGCGCAAGGCTCTCCGTAACGAAGAGGGCGAAGAATGGCAGCGTGCCAGTTAATGTGAGATGAATGTGCAAAAAAACGCACAGTCATCTCTTATTTATTTTATGAAGGGAGTATCAAACCATGTCCAGAGAAAGAATTATGCTGACCCAAGCGATTCCTGCCGTGCAGCAGCTTCGCAGGGTGCAGGGCTTTGACCCGCTGCGCTTTCTGAAAAGAAACGCCAACGGCGGAATCGAGCTGGAGCCGCGCTATCAGCGGCTCTGGTTCCGATTGGCCTGCCCCGATGGAAAAATGCTGCTGAACCGGCTGCAGATCACAGACCAAATCGCCGTTTATGAGGCGCAGGTATTTCTGTCCAGAGAGGACAACCAGCCCATTACCAATTTTACCGCGGCGGTGGAAAAGGCTCAGGCTCCTGCCGGACGCTATGTGCAGGCCGCGCAGGACGAGGCGCTGAAAACGGCGCTGGATAATGCAGGCTTCGGCATCCAGCTCTGTGAGATCAACCCCTCTGCGGCGGTAGATGCACAGGCCGATGGGAAACAGGAAGTCGCAACGGGCGCTGTAAATCGTCAGGAGACTGCTCTGGCGGTAAATGGAGCCGCAGCGCCGCAGCGAGAAGATCCTATCGGCGAAAATCATCCGGTGCAGGCAGTGCCTACACCGCAAGAGGTTCAACCGCAGGAGGCGGCAAAGACGCCCAGCGCAAATCAGCAGGTGGTTCCCCCCGCCCAGCAGACGGAAAGCGTTTCAGACGCCATGAGTCTGCTGCAGGCGTTAAGCGGCGGAACTGCGGCTTCTGAGCCTGATCCGGTTATGCCCCAAAAGGCGCAGGAGGTTCCTTCGGAAACAGCGGAGCCTGCGGTCATGGAGCGGGCTGAAACAGCGCGGACGGTGAAGCCTGTCGTGGTCGATATGCCGGCAGCGGCATCGACAGCGGCTGCGCCGAAATATTCGGACGATATGACGGTGGACGAGATCCTTTCGCTGATGACAGAAGAGGAAGCCGCGGAGCTGGTCGTAACCACCGGCGTCAATAAGGGCTGGACGATGGCACAGGTTTCTGAGCAGCGTCCCTCCAGCCTGAAATATTACGCCTATCTCTGTGAGGATTGCGGCAATATTATGAAGGCTGCCGCCATGCTTCTGATGGGCGGTTCGCAGCAGTTAAAGGCAAGCTGACCGCTTTCCATCCGTAAATTTTGCGTCTTGGGAGGGATGCTGGTTTGAATTACGGGAAAAAGCATGATCTCCCCTTTGGCATTATGGATGTGGCCGGGCTCCTCCGCCTGAATATCAGGCGGAGGGCTCCCGGTCAGGTGTATGTGGATTGTCCCATCTGCGGTGACCGCCGGGGGAAAATGAATCTGAACACGGCAAAAGACCTGTGGCGCTGTAACTACTGCGGTGAAGGCGGCGGAATGCTGTCCCTTTACGCAAAGGTATATGGCGTCAGCAATTCAGACGCTTATCGGGAGATCTGCGACGCTTTGGCGGTAAACGGTTTTTTGCCAGACTATACCGTTCCGGAGAAGACGACGCCTGCGGAGGCCGAGCAGTCTGAAGCGGCCTCTGTTCAGGAAGTGCATCAGACTCTCTCCATGCTGCTGTCCATGCTGACCCTCATTCCGGCGCACCGCACGCACCTTCAGTCTGTGCGGGGGCTGTCCGACGATGAGATCACACGCTTTGGCTTCAAGAGTACGCCGCCCCCTTTCCTGTGCCGCTCCCTGACCAATCGGTTGGTCAAGGCGGGCTGCAGGGTGCAGGGTGTTCCCGGCTTCTATGTGGATGATAACGGCTGCTGGACGGTCAAATTCCATCAGCGGACATCAGGCATCATCATTCCCATCTTCGGTGTAGACGGTCTGATCCACGGCGCACAGATCCGATTGGATCATCCGCTCAAGGATAAAGACGATCCACCGGAGAAAACGGGCGTGAAATACCTGACGCTGTCCTCCACGGGAAAGCGCATGGGAACGACCTCGGGGAGCCCCATTCATTTTGTGGGCGACCCCTGCTCCCGCGTTGTATATGTGACGGAAGGCTGCCTCAAGGCGGATGTCGCTCACGCGCTGATGCACAGGACCTTTGTTGCCACGCTGGGCGTTAACAACACCGCCAAGCTGGATGAATTGTTTGCGTTCCTGCACCGAAACGGAACGGAGGAGATCATCGAGGCGGAGGACATGGATAAATACAGCAATGAAATGGTGGGAAAAGGCGCATCAAAGATCTATGCGCTGGCGGCCAGACACGGGATGCGCTGCCGCAGGCTCACATGGAATCCCAATTACAAGGGCATTGATGACTGGCAGCTTGCGCTGCGCCGGAAAGAACAGAAAATGAAGGAGGATCCAGGAATGACATTTAAGGAGCAATATCTTAATGGCCTATGCGGGCTGGAAATGCTGGAAGCCTGTACGGAAAAATGGCATGCGATGAAGGTGGACAGTATTTCCCTACGGGACTATCTGGGGCTGACGGAGCAGGAATACGATGCGTACTTACAGACTGCCCCCGGCGTTTCTTTTCAGGAGCTGCTGGACAGTCAGCGCAAAACGCAGCGGTTTCGTGTTTATCAGCTGGATTTGGAGCATGGCGAGACGCGCGCATTCGCCTTTGGCGGCATTGACGCGCTGCACAAGGCCGGCTTTCAGCAGCCGCCGGCGGCGGAATACACACTCGTTTACGACGGTGAGCTAACCTGCCCGGTCGGGCAAGATGAACGTGATATTCTGGAACGCATTTTTGCACGCTATAATCAGGCGTTCCCCCCGGACTATCGCGGCCGCAGCATTGCCCCATCCGATGTGCTGGAGCTTTATGATGAAAGCGAGCGCAGATACTTCTACTGCGATATGGCTGGTTTCCTGCAGGTGAAATTTTCTCCCGCGCTGGCAAAGAAGGCTTGAATGCAGGCTTTACCAATGCAGGCTTTACCACAGACGATCCATTTAGAAATGGACGAGCAGAAGACAAAGCAGCTGAAAGCCATGCTGGGAATCTGTCAAAGACTTGGGGCGGAGACACGGTATCATCCGGAACACCGTTATTTCACAGCTATGGTCTGGACTGGATGGGATACTCCCTGTGGAATGGGAGAGGCCCTTGCTGTCCAACAGAGAATTCAAAGAACAGCCGCTCAGTACCCGGCCGTCGTGTGCTATTGCTTCGACCCGTTCAGCACACTGGTCTATACGGTTTGAGCGCAGTATGTAAGAAGGGACGCCTTGTGCCATTGGCACAGGAGCGTCCTTTTCTCATTTTTTATTTAGGAGGAATGTACGAATGGGCGCTTTTTCAAATATGGATTATGAGCTTCAAAACAGCGAGGCTGCCGTTTCCGACGCCTTTACGGAAGATGATGCTATGGATATGCCGCAGGCGGCTCCTGTGGAACCGGCGACAGCAAGTTCTCCGACTGCAGCTCCGACTCCGGCAGCGGCGGCCAGCGAACCGGCAACCGCCCCCAATACCCAAAGTGAGGATGAGGCCCGCCGTGCGCACGAAGCGGCTGAAGCCAAGCGCAAAGCAGAGTGGGACGCCAAGCAGGCGGAAAAGCGGCGGGCGGAACAGGCCGCGCTGGAAAGGTTGGATGCCATGGGCCCGGCAGAGCTGCTCAAGGCTGCCGCAAAGCGTGTGTCCGCAGATACGGAGAAGCTGACGCGGCGCAACATGAAAGAGAGCGTTGCCGAGTTTATCCAGACCAAGTGTATTGATGACCTCGGCTTTGCCCGGCTCACCATGCACCCGCGCAAAAGCATGATCCACTGTTTCCAGTACATCAGCCGGAAGGCATGGGATTATGTGCAGGACGAGCTGAAGGCAAACGGCGTTCAGCCGGGCCCCGGTCAGCAGGCATACGGCTGCGATATTCCCGACGATCTCTGCTATCAGTGGGCGGAGGATTATTTCCGTGACCCCGATGCCAAGGAGGATCAGGGGGATGAAGAGGAGTTTGTCCCGCAGCCCTATCGTGGGAAAACATCTTCCAAGTCCGTTTCCAAGAAGAAAAAGGAAGAAAAGAAGAAAGAGCCGGAGAAGAAGGAACCGCCGAAAAAAGCGGAAGCCGATGATGGGCAGATCTCGCTGGGAGACCTCTCCTCTTTTGGGGAGGCAGCCTGATGTACGCTTATAAAGGCTTTGAGCCGGATCTCTCCTGCCGTGGCTATCGGTTCGTCATGGGAAAGAATGTCACCCCGGAGGCAAACTGCGCCAGCAACGGCTTTCACTGTGCGGAGAACCCGCTGGATTGTCTTTCCTACTATGGCGACATGAATCGCTCCATTTACTGCTTGGTGCAGCCCGGCGGGGATATTGACGAGGACGATCGTGACTCCAAAATTGCCTGCACGGAACTGACAATCCTGCGGCGGCTGACGAGGAAAGAATTCTTTCTTCATGCACTTGCCTACATGGTGGATCACCCAGGCCGCAAGGTGAGCGACAAGGTACAGCGTGAGCACAGCACCAGCCGCAACGGCTATGCCATCGTTCGAGGCAAGGAACCCGCTGCGTGTGGAAAACTGGGCGATATTCTCGCATTTGCCAGAGAGCGGCGTGAAACCGAAGTAATCTGTCAGATTGCGGTCGTTGAGGTCGATGGAGAAAAAATTCTGCCTGATGTATGGTATGACATTGATTTTGTGAAAAGAGAGGCGGTGCAGAAATGAAAAAAAGCAGTTTGCTGAAAATGAAGAATTTGCCTGCGACTGAAGAAATGCTTGCGGTTGCCCGCGAGGATGTGCCGGTCAAGGTCGGTTCGGGCTGGAACACTTCCTATCGATGCCGATACAGCGGTTTTGCACGAAGTTCGGTGGAGGGCGGCATTTTGAAAGTCACCCTGTATGACCCGGATGCAATGCGCCTTGGAGGAACGCTGCCGGTCTATGAGATTTTCATGGAGAAAGAAAAGCAGCAGTTTCTCACCTATGACCGTACCCGTAACGAGTGGCGGACGGCAAAGATCGACTACTTGGAATGGCAGGCAAAGGGATCCAATAATGTGTGGATCAGCGCCGTGGATGATGCGCAGATCCGGCAATATCTGGTGTCGGATGAAAAAAGCGTATATCGGGCTATTCTGAAATTTCAGCGCGCCGTTCGTGATGCTGAACTGGAACGCCGGCATAGAAAGGAAACCGATCCGTGGGATGCGGAGCTCTCTCAGACACCGCCGCTGCCGAAAGACTGGGAGCGGTGGGTCAATAAGGTGGGTATTCAGGAAAACTACATCTTCTACGATTACCGCAGAGGCGGCGCAAAACACGGCTACTGCACCTACTGTGAGAAGGAAGTCGCACTGAAACGGCGGCCCTATCATAACGCGGTGGGAAAGTGCCCGAGATGCCGTCATAAGATCACGTTCAAGGCGAAAGGGAAAATAACGGAGTACCTGCGCTCACCGACCGAATGTGCATATCTGGCACAGAAGTGCGGAGACGGGTTTGTGGTCCGCCAATTTCAAGTGAACAGGCTGTACCGGAAAGAAGAGAACACCATCACATCGAAAACCTCCAGCTTTGAGAAGCAGCGTATTTTCTACCGTGCGGATCTGTCTTCACATTCGTATTACTGGGGCTGGTACAAACAGCGCCGTACCCGATGGGTGCAGGGCATCGATGAGTACGTCTACACGGGTATAGGCTATTCCTACAACGAGTATTGTTATCAGCCGGGGAGCATCTATGGAAAAACGCTTTCCAGCATTGCCCCACTTCTTGCAAGAACCGGATTGAGGGAGTATGTAAGACTTTGCCGGGGCTGTGTAAGCCCCAACTGGTACCTGTTTGCGTGGGGGAGGTTTCCACGCGTTGAGCAGATCTGCAAAGCCAATCTTCCGCGGCTGACCACGGAGTGCTTGGAAAATTTCGGAGCCGTAAAAAGCTGTATTCGGCAGGAGTCCGAAACCAGTCTTGTCAAGGCATTGGCGCTTGATACGAACCGGCTTTCGCGGCTCCGGACACTCAACGGCGGCACCATTATGCTCGACTGGCTGCAGCGGGAGAAATGCAGCGGCAGAATCATCCCGGATCATGCGCTGCGCTGGCTGGAGCAGGAGAATATCCATGTTTCCGATATCGACTTCATTCTGGATCGAATGTCGGAGCAGCAGGTCTGCAACTATCTTCAGCGTCAGAAAAGCGGCACACGGGATTCCCTGCGGCAGATTATTTTCACATGGCGGGATTACCTTTCCATGGCGGACAAGCTGGGAATCAACACTCATGATGAGATCGTGTACCGTGTCAAGCTGCTGCGCCAGCGTCACGATGAACTGGTGGAGCAGCTGCGGAAAAGAGAACGGGACATGGAAGCTGCCGCAACAGCAAGAAAGTATCGGAAAATTGCAGGTATCTGCCGCTTGATCAAACCGAAATACGAATACACCGGCGAGGTGTATTCCATCGTCGTTCCGTCAGGTGTACGCGATATTATGCGCGAGGGCGATGCGCTTTCCCACTGTGTCGGCAAGTCAGACCGCTATTGGGAGCGCATCGAGCAGCAGGAGGCATATATCCTGTTCCTGCGCAAGACCGCAGAGATCGACAAGCCGTACTACACCCTTGAGGTGGAGCCAAACGGCACGATACGGCAGAAACGAACCTACTTTGACCGACAGAACGATGACCTCAAGGACGCGGAGCAGTTCCTGAAGGAATGGCAGAAGGTTGTCTCCGAGCGCTTGACAGAGAGCGACCGGGAAAAAGCGGAAAAGAGCAAGGTCCTTCGCCTGCAGGAATTCGAGCAGCTGCGACAGGATGACATCCGTATCCATACCGGCGACCTTGCCGGTCAGCGGTTGGTGGATGTTCTGGTGTCGGATCTCATGGAAACTGCGGCCTAAGCCGCAGCACAACACATTTGAACAAAGGAAAGGAAGTTATAGAGAACATGAAAAACGGATTTACGATCACGCAGCGCAACGCTGTGGTGGAGCAGCATCTTTGGTGCATTGATACGGTCATGGCGCAGTACGCCGCGTTTATGCAGACAGAACCCGTAGACCCCGATGATGTGTACCAGTCTTTGGCGGTACGCCTGATCCGGGCAGTCAACAGCTACGATCCCCGTAAAGGGTATCTGAAGGAGTACATCCTCTCTCAGCTCAAGCGGGAGATGGTTCGTATCCGGAGTACGCAGGCTGTCTATGGACTGACGCAGGCGCCGGCCAATATCGGCGGCACCATTGTTCCGCTCACGATTGCTGCGCAGCGGGAATCGTACTGGGAAACCTATATTGCTGTATAAAAGGAGTCATGTGAAAATGAAACAGTTGGGAAACCTCGCGGTTATTTGCGCCCAACGCCCGGAGCTGCTGATGCAGCTCCGGGACGGTCTGGTCTCGGTACAGGCGAAAAACCGTGCGGCGATGGAGGCCGCATGGAACGATGATACGCGGATCGAAAAGATGATCTATGAACTGAATTTCGGAGCATTCTCTAAGGAAAGGCTGGTGTAAGAAATGGAACAGAGTAAACAGCAGCAGATACGGGAATTGACAGACCGGCTGAACCGCTGCCGGTATGAATACTACAATCTGAACGCGCCGTCTCTGACAGACGCCGAATATGACGCGCTTTTTGATGAACTGAGTATGTTGGAAAAGGAAACCGGCTTCAGCATGACGAACTCGCCCACGCAGACGGTAGGCTGCTATCCCGCTGTCAGCGCCTTGGTGAAAACAACGCATCCGATTCCGCTGCTGTCGTTGGATAAAACGAAGAGCAGCGCGGAGCTTCTGCGCTTTGCGGGAGAGCAGATGGTCATGCTGATGCTCAAGCTGGACGGCCTGACGGTAAAGCTGACCTATGAAAATGGCCTTTTGATGGAGGCCGCTACCCGCGGCGATGGAGATACCGGTGAGAACATTACTCACAATGTGCTGGGGATCTCCGGCATCCCGGATAAGATCCCATACAAGGAACGGCTGGTTGTTACCGGCGAGGCATTTATCCGTCCCAGCGATTTTGAGGCGTTAAGGGACACGCTGCGGGACGGAAATGGCGAACCTTATAAAAACGGGCGTAATCTGGCTGCCGGCTCTGTCCGACTGCTGGACTGCGGCGCCTGCAAGGATCGCTGTGTGACCTTTATGGCTTTCAATGTGCTGGAGGGCTTTGAGGAATATCCCTGGAAGTCGCAGCGGCTTCGGGCCATCGAACAGCTCGGCTTTCCCATCTGCAAATATCTGGCGAGCAAGCAGGCGTTGACGCAGTTCGATATGGACGCCGGTATCCGGCACCTGCGGAAATACGCGCAGGAAAACGACATACCTATCGATGGCATTGTGGTCACCTACAACGACGCCGCCTATGCGAGATCCTGCGGCCGGACCGGGCATCACTATAAGGACGGGCTTGCGTTCAAGTTTGAGGATGACACCTATGAAACCGTCCTGCGCTCGATTGAATGGACGCCCAGCCGCACAGGGGAAATTGCTCCGGTAGCCATCTTTGACACGGTGGAGATCGACGGCTGCGCGGTATCCAGAGCGAGTCTCCATAACCTCTCTTTCATTGAGAATTTGGAGCTGGCGCCGGGGTGCCGCATCAAGGTGAGCAAGCGCAATCAGATCATTCCCCATGTGGAGGAAAATCTAGACAGAGACTGCTACGCCAGAGAGAAGGTCGTTCCTGCCAGATGCCCATGCTGTGGGCATCCTACCCGTATCCATACGACCAGAAACACTGTGAACGGGGAGGAAAAGGTCACGGCGGCGCTGTTCTGCGATAATGAGCAGTGCGAAACGCGGAAGCTGCGCAAGTTCGTCCACTTTGCAAGCCAGAAGGCGATGAATATCGTGGGATTGTCTGAAGCAATTCTGGAAAAATTCATTGGAAAGGGCTGGCTTCACTCCTATATGGACATCTTCGCTTTGGATAAGCACAGGGCGGAGATCGTTCAGATGGAGGGGTTTGGAGAGAAATCCTGGCAAAATCTTTGGGATGCCATCCAGCACAGCCGCATTACCACCTTTGAGCAGTATCTGACTGCTATGGATATCCCTATGGTGGGCAGCACCGCCAGCAAGGCCATCTGCCAAAGATTCCGCGGAAACCTTGCGGAATTTGAAACGGCCGTGTGCCAGAGCTTTGATTTTACACAGCTCCCGGACTTCGGAGAAACGCTGCACAGGAATATCCATCAATGGTTCCGCAGCGAGGAAAACTGGACGATCTGGACGGAGCTGCGGCGACTGGTGTGCATTAAGACCTATCAGCCGCCTGCGGCCAGCACCGATATGAGCAATCCCTTTGTCGGAAAGACCCTTGTAGTGACCGGCAAAGTAGAGCCATACACCCGCGATGGGATCAACGCAAAAATCGAATCTCTGGGCGCTCATGCCGGCAGCTCGGTGAGCAGCAAGACAGATTATCTGATCTGCGGCGAGAACGCCGGAAGCAAGCTGGCAAAGGCACAGGAGCTTGGAATCAAGATTCTGTCGCCAGATGAGTTCTTCCGCATGGCCGGAGAAAGTGCATAAGGATATAAGGGAGGGCGTTTTGCCCTCCCTCAAAAGGCGGTATAATCTGGTGGATAGTGGTTGACAGTTAAAAATGTGAGCTGGCAAATCCTTGACGATGGGTAGTGAATTTTATATAATAACTATAATAATCTCAATGGTTGTATGTAGTGGTAGCATAGAGTGTATCCGCATATTGCAAGGAGGAATGAGCGAGATGGCTATATCAGCAAAAGATGGTAAACTATTGTATCACTTGACGCATCTTGATAACCTTGCTTCTATTTTGGAGTGGGGATTGCAGCCGCGCAGTAGTCTTAAGGAGGACCTTTTCAAAGATACTGCAGACCAGGGAATCATCGCGGGACGCAGCTTATATGAGGAAGACTTAGCCCGCTATGTTCCGTTCCATTTCTTTGCAAGAAATCCCTATGATGGGGCAGTTTGCAAAAATTTTGGCTCTGAAAACATGGCAATCATTGCAATTTGGAGGCCCCAAAAACCTTTCAAGGGGTATTATATTATTCCAAACCATCCTCTGAGCGGGAAGCCCGAGTTTTTACCCTATCAGGACGGCTTCGAAAAAGTGCGATGGGATTTGATAGACACTAGAGACTATTTAAACGATGAGATAAAGCAGATGTGCATGGCGGAATGCGATGTTGATCACCCGATTGCTCCGCAAGATTTTGCTTTTATCTATGTGAAAACAGAAGAGGCGGGAGAAATAGTGCGTCGCTTATGTGGAAATGGCCCGCTTGCAAAAAGAGTTCAGGTAAGTCCTTATATGTTCCCATGACAAGAAGCGTTCCCATTGCGGAAAAGGAGGTGCATACCTTTGTTTAGATATATGACTGGCGATCTGTTAAGATCTTCAGCAAGTGCTTTAGTCAATACAGTAAATTGTGAAGGAATTATGGGCAAAGGTATTGCCTATCAATTCAAGCAGAAATATCCCGAAACCTTTCAAGATTATAAAAAAGCCTGCCAGATGGGTGAGCTTCGACCGGGGAAATTGCACACATTCTATGAAGGCAACAAGCTGATCATCAATTTCCCAACAAAGGAGCAGTGGAGAAATCCTTCCAGAATGGAGTATATTGAATCTGGCTTGGATGAGCTTGCACGGCTTATTTGTTCACTTGATATAGAGAGCATTGCAATCCCTCCACTTGGGTGCGGAAATGGTGGCCTTGCATGGCCTGAAGTGCGAAAAGTGATCGAACAGAAGCTATCCAATGTGCCGCAGGATAGGGAGATTATCTTATATGAGCCGTCTGCTTCCTGTGCGAGGAAAAACAGCAAAGAACCGAAGCTGGGAGAATCCGCTCTTGTATTGATGGAGATTAAGGAGCATTTGAATGCATTTTCGAAGATAAGGCTTCAAGAGACAGCTTATTTTATGAATGTCTTTTCGTACTCACAGTACTTTAAGTTTGAAAAGTATAAGTATGGTCCCTATTCTCGAGCGATCTCCGAGGTTTGCAAAAGCATAAAGGCATATCAGGACTTCTATGCAGTATCTACGGCAAATGCAAAAATCATTTTGTATCGGAGTCTTGCCAGCAAGCCGGTCGATGCAAGGTTATTGAAGCTAAGGCCGTTTATCAAAAGGGCTGCCGATTTTGCAAATCACTTTCCGAGCGACCATGATTTGGAGTGCTTGGCCACCGTATGTTTTCTTGTGGAAAAAGGGAAAATGCTTACTGAGCCAATGATCATCAACTCTTTTTTGGACTGGCCGGAAGATAAAGCAAAGCGTTTTCAGGAAGACGAAATCTCTGGTGCATTGCAGAATCTATATGATTGTGGCATTGTAGATAAAAATCTGGACGGCTACTATCTGTTGTGAAAGTGCACTCGCGATGGAGGTATCCCACAATTATCAAAAAATGAGAGTAAGTATATGAAGAAGGGACAGAGAGGTGTCCTTTCTTATAAGCGAAATAGGAAACTTGATTTTGCGACGAATAGCAATAAAGATAAGAGTTAATAAGACACAAATCGCCCTGTCAGGATTCATGCTGGCAGGGCGATAGCATTTGTTGAGATGTTATTTCAAGTTTGCCTGAGAAAGTGCTGAGATCAACCACATCCGTTGTAGCCTTAATTTTGCTCAAACATTTGTAGCGAGTTCAGGATAGTTGACATGCCATCCTGCCCGCCAAACCATTGCTCCAGATCCGCCGTATTGATTAACGAAGCATCCTTGCATTCAGGCTCATGTCTGGTTTGAAAACGTGGTTTGACCGTGTTTTCCTCTACGTTCCATGAATGCTCCTCCAGAATGGTGCGAATTTGCCCCTCTAGAAATTTCTTATCTAGGACGGTTGGTACATGGAGTTCTGGAGCTTCTGTGCAGTTGATGTAGTGAAGAACTGTATTAGTAAGAAATTGTGCCTTGCTGCGGCCTTGCTGATTGAGCAGGTCAACCACCGCTTTGTGCTGAGGATCACAAATGTTGAAGCGTACCGTAAATTTGCCGGGATCCTTTTTTGGAGTCATGGCAATCACCGCCCACTGTGCTGAAGCTGGTAAAGATATTCGTAACCTTTGGCATTAGCACTGATGTCCTCCACGAAGGTAGCTTGTCCAATCTTACCGGAGACTTCAATCTGGCGGCGCAGCAGCTTTGCACCGCCACCAAGGAAAACCACCTTGCCAGACTTGAGTTCTATCATTCGCTCGCGCAGACCACTGAGCAAATCGTTAATAAATTCCTGTGCCTCCTGCTCGATCAATGCGACAATTTTCGGAGTTGCATCCTTATCCTCACCGCGCAGAATGTGGTCGATCTCATTTTCCTCTAACAGTGTGTCTAGTTCAGCATTTGCTCTTGTGCGGATGCGGTTATAGAGCAGGATCACGCCGCTTTCCATTGAGTCGCAGGCAGCCATATCCGGTACACCATTCCGGAGACACACGTAGTCTGCGGTGAAACCGCCGATATCCACCACCAATACTTTGGAAATCGAAGCAAGGTTTTTCACAGTAGCGGCAGCAGCTGAAAAAGACTGTGGGAAGCAAGTGGCACCCTCAATAAAAATGGCATATGGCTTTCCGCGAAATTGAAAAGAGATTGCCCCGCGACCCTCAAAGTAGACAGTAAACCGTTTTGCTTGCACACCAAAATGTGCCGGCGGCAGTCCAACTGCCAACTGAACGCGCATAAGATTGTCACTGTATTGTTCCGTTGCCTCAATCTCATAGGCAATGGCAAACAGGGTAAGAATGAAGAAGCGTTCATCCTCTGTCTTGTCCCGCCGATAGGGAATACGCTGGTCAGTCAGTGCGTAGAATTTTCCCTGATACGCAAGATAATCTGTACCAAAACCCGGTGCGTCGCTCTGAATGAGCCCGGATGTAAATGGCTTAGCATGGACGGTTTTGATTTGCTTGTTTCCATGATCGATTGCGATTAACATAACTGAATACCTCCTATATTACTCTTATACGGATGTAATATTAGACTCATAGAGCCACATGTTTTTAGCTGCTGCAGATAGATAGGACTCGGCAATGCTTGCTGCTTTTTCTTCATCTTCGCTTTTTTCATCTGCATATGTGCTGACGCAGGTGAACGAAAGGACACAAATTACGGATAAAAGCATTGCTAAAATTCTCTTCATATTAAAGACCTCCTGAATAAAATGTTTTTGAGTTCCCAGTTGAAATCTGTGCTGAGCTATTAACGTAGAAGAATGTCAAAATTTTAGCCAAACATTATGTGATCTTGAAGCGTGAAGTAAGCGTCCGACCCCCATTTGAGTTCCTGCCATTGTATATAAGTTACATTTTATCAACTCCGTTCTTTGTACCTACTGAGAAAAATGATTCACGTGTTATTGGCGTCTTTGCCGATTTAAGTAAGGATAGCTCTTAATTTGACTTTATTGCTGTACTTTCATAATAGACGAGAGATTGTTGAGAGTAAACCACATGCGGTTTACATTTAGGCAATCTATGGTTTCCCAAGAGCCTCTGACCTGTAAATGGGGTGTTCATTATGCGCTATTTGTAATTGACTGCCGTTTATAGGAGGACCTTTTAGTTGAAAGGTGTAGACATCCATGGGGGGAGGAGAAAACTGTCAAACCTGAACACATATAGAAGGCCAACATCTTAAAGAAAACTGCTGTTCACCGAGATGGCGGTATTTTATTTTGTAGGTGAGTAGCTTCCTTCCGTGACTCTCGCAGACAGCGGTTTTCAGTTAATGCTTCATCCTACGTACAAACGTTTGGCATGGGGGAGCGTATCAATAAAAGAGGGGCGTCACCGTCCCTCTTTTATTTTTATCGCGTGCTAAATTACCCTTTGTTCCTTTCCTGAAATCAGGCGATCTTCTGTTCGCCCCAGTGGATACGCAGGTGTCCCTCGTCATCTGTCTCGCGGGTCATCAACGTGGAGAGCAGGTCATAATCCACGCCGAATTTGGCATAGATCT
>ERZ827168.2786-NODE-2786-length-19385-cov-6.273771_pt1 | contig 19385 bp, 14 predicted proteins | sample MGYA00519868_ERZ827168 | MGnify/ENA primary metagenome ERZ827168 (study PRJEB31778, sample SAMEA3449271) | human gut metagenome | biome: human gut; feature: human-associated habitat; material: faeces | place: United Kingdom | collected 2010/2012 ...
CGGCGGATTACAAAGGTGGCAAAGCACTCAAATCCTGTCATACGGAGTTTGTTCACATCTACAGTGCGGCTTTTTCAAATAGGGAAGAGGATCTTTAATTAGATTCTCTTCTTTTTTATGCGGTTCACGCAGATAGTCTCGTTAGCTCATATAAGTAGTCTTCTGAAGATAAAGTGAATTATTTTGAAAATAAATTAGGTTTTATAGTTGGTAATCCAAAAAGAATGCTTTCCTTTGTAGCAACAAACAAAAGATAGTTTGTCTTGCTCTTTATCTTCGAGTTTCTATTCTCAGTAATGATAATATATTCTTCTAGAAATCGATCTTCACTAACATCACTTGTTTTATTATTAATTTATTTTTAATTTTTTTCGTATGAATATTTACATTGGAAACTTGAGTTATCGAGTAAGAGAATCTGATTTGCAACAAGTATTAGAAGAGTATGGTATTGTTGATTCAGTAAAGTTAATTGTTGATCGTGATACTAGACGTTCTAAGGGTTTTGCTTTCGCTGAAATGCCTAACGTAGACGAGGCTCAAAAAGCTATCGAGGAATTAAACCAAGCTGAGTACGAAGGTCGTCAGATGGTTGTAAAAGAAGCAATTCCTAGACGTTAATTTTAGAAGATATACATCTTAAAATAACTCTGAAGCGGGGAGACGATAGTCTTTCCGCTTTTTTGATATTGTCCATTATTGTCGTATATTTACGCACCAAGAATAACACAACTAAAAAATAAGTATTATGACGTTGCCAAAACGGTCTTACATGAAAGTAACCGGACTTGCTCTCGCTTGTTCCTCACTACTTTTTTCCTGTGCTCCCAAGGAGGTTCCGCAGGTGAATTTAATCCCTAAGCCGGCCCATATCGAGGTGACTGGCGGTTATTTCAAAGTAGATAGTAATCTCGTATTCGGGAATGATCAATCGGGTACGATCCGTTACGTGGTCGATGAGTCTTTCAATGGCGGAAATCCGGAGGGATATGCGTTGAACGTGACCAAGAAGGGGATCGAGTTGAGAGCCGCCTCTAAATCCGGATTGTTTTACGGGGAACAAACGTTGCGCCAGCTGTATACGTCGAAAGGGATTCCTTGCGTATCGATCCAAGATAATCCCCGTTTCCCGTATCGTGGCTTGCATCTGGATGTCTCCCGTCATTTCTTCCCGAAAGAGGAGGTGATGAAGTTATTGAACGTCATGTCTTATTATAAATTGAATACGCTTCATATGCATTTGACGGATGCCGGTGGTTGGCGTATCCAGATGGATAAATATCCGAAACTGACTACGGACGTGGCTTTCCGTACGGAATCTGATTGGCAGAAATGGTGGGATGGAAAGGATCGCAAGTATCTGCCGGAAGGAACTCCGGGGGCATATGGCGGTTATTTTACGAAAGAAGATATCCGTGAGATCGTGGATTACGCTACGGCCCGGCATATTAATATAATACCGGAAATCGAATTCCCGGGGCATTCGGACGAGGTGTTCGTGGCGTACCCGGAGTTGAGTTGTGCCGGCAAACCTTATACGACGGGTGATTTCTGCATCGGCAACGAGAAATCGTTTACGTTCATGGAGGATGTATTGTCCGAGGTGATCGAGTTGTTCCCTTCCGAATATATCCATATCGGGGGAGACGAGGCCGGGAAGGGAGCTTGGAAGACCTGCCCGAAATGTCAAGGCTTGATGCGCCGGAATGGGATGAAGGACGTGGATGAGTTGCAGAGCTATATGATTCATCGTGCCGAGGAATTCCTGATTTCCAAAGGCCGCAAATTGATCGGTTGGGATGAGATTCTGGAAGGGGGCTTGGCTCCGGAGGCTACCGTCATGTCTTGGCGGGGCGAGGAAGGGGGAATCAAGTCCGCCCGCATGGGACACGACGTGGTCATGACACCGGGTGGTTATATGTATTTCGATTTCTATCAAGCCGATCCGAAGACACAGCCGTATGCCATCGGTGGTTATACGCCGATTAAGCGGGCGTACAGTTATAATCCGGTGCCTATGGATTCGTTGACTGCCGAGGAAAGTAAGCATATCCTAGGGGTACAGGCGAATACATGGACGGAGTATATCAAGGATGAGAAACATTTGGAGTATATGATGTTCCCTCGTGCCTTGGCGGTCGCCGAGATTGGATGGACTCCGCAAGAGGATCGTAGTTGGGAGGATTTTAAGCCTCGTATGAACGCGAATATCCCGGTTCTGCAACGGATGGGTATCAATACGTTCACGCTCTCGGACGAGATCGAGACCACGATGGAGGTAGATACCTTGCGGCGAGAGATCAAGGTCATGTTGGATGCGGAGAAATATCCGGCGGAGATACGTTACACGACAGACGGCTCTATTCCCGCCGCCTCTTCCCGGGTCTATAACGGCCCGATCGTGGTGAAAGACTCCGCTGATATCAAGGCCGCTATCTTCCGTGACGGGCAGCTTCAAGGAACGCCTACCGAGAAGAAGGTGGATTATCACCGGGGTATCAATAAGCCTATACATTATAATAGTAAGCTGTATAGCGGTTATATGGCGGGTGGCATGAACGCCTTGCTGGACGGCTACAGGGGAGGCTTGACTTATCTGGACGGTCGTTGGCAGGGTTATTTGAATGACTTGGATTGCGTGGTGGACATGGGCGAGGTGACGGATATCCATAAGGTATCGTCCCGCTTTATGCAATTGATCGGCCCGGGCGTGTACCAACCGGGAGAGGTGGAGTTGCTGACATCGGAAGACGGGGAGAGCTATATCTCGCAGGGAGTTATCCCTACTACGATATCCAATACGGATAAAGACCTGTCTTTTCAGGAATATACGTTTAACGGCGATTGGAAAGCCCGTTATATCCGTATCAAGGCAAAAGAGGCAAATAAGGGTTTCATCTTCACGGATGAGATCGTGATCTGGTAAGTATGAATCAATTAATTATCAACTAAAATACATTTATCAAATGAAGAAACAGTTAATGACCTTCCTGTTGTGTGGCAGTCTGTTCGCTACGGCTCAGCAACCGGTAGATTATGTGAACCCCTTCATCGGTACGAGCAATTACGGTACGACGAATCCCGGTGCGGTTTGTCCGCAGGGTATGATGAGCGTGGTTCCTTTCAACGTCATGGGGTCGGAGAAGAACCGTTTTGACAAGGATAGTCAATGGTGGTCTACTCCTTACTCGGCAGACAATAAATTCTTTACGGGATTCGCTCACGGCAGCTTGAGCGGCGTGGGATGCCCGGAGCTGGGAGGTTTGCTATTGATGCCGACGACGGGCGAGTTGAACGTGGACTATAAGGCTTACGGCAGTGAGTACAAGGACGAGGTGGCTCACCCCGGTTATTATAGCAATACCTTGACCAAGTATAATATCAAGGCGGAGGCTACTGCCAGCATGCGTACGGGCTTGAGCCGTTTTACCTTCCCGAAAGGGGAGAGCCATATCCTCTTGAACCTAGGCGAGGGCTTGACGAACGAGACCGGCGCCACGGTACGTATCGTGAATGATACGGAGATCGAGGGGAGTAAGCTTTTAGGTACGTTCTGCTATAATCCACAGGCCGTATTCCCGGTTTACTTCGTGATGAAGGTAAACAAGGCCCCGAAGAAGATGGGTTATTGGAAGAAACAACGTGAGATGAAGGGGGTAGAGGCCGAATGGGATATCTACTCCGGCAAGTATAAGTTATATACCAGTTATACCCGTGAGATGAGCGGAGACGACATCGGCGTATGGTTCGATTATGATACGGACGAGGGCGAGGCTATCGAGGTGAAGATGGGTATCTCGTACGTGAGCATCGAGAACGCCCGCCTGAACATGAATACGGAGCAGCCCGGCTTCGATTTCGACAAGGTCCGTACGGCGGCTAGTACGATGTGGAACAAGGATCTTTCCAAGGTACAAGTGGAAGGAGGTACGAAAGACGAGAAAACGATATTCTATACCGGTATGTATCATTTGCTGATCCATCCGAATATCCTGCAAGACGTGAACGGCGAGTACCCGATGATGGAGAGCCTGAAAGTAGGCCATACCACCGGAAACCGTTATACGGTCTTCTCCCTGTGGGATACGTACCGCAACGTAAGTACCCTGATGACCTTGCTCTATCCGGAGCGTCAATTAGATATTATCCGTACGATGCTGGATATGTACCGGGAAAACGGTTGGTTACCGAAATGGGAGCTTTACGGACGTGAGACCTTTACGATGGAAGGCGATCCCTCGATCCCGTATATCGTAGACGCATGGATGCGCGGCTTGCGTGACTTTGATGAGCAAACCGCTTATGAGGCGATGCGTAAAGGCGCTACTACCCCGGGAGAGTTCAACCTGCTTCGTCCGGACGCGAACGATTATTTCAGCAAGGGCTATGTTCCTTTGCGTGAGCAATACGATAACTCCGTATCTCATGCGCTGGAATATTATATCGCCGACTGGAACTTGGCTAATTTCGCTCAAGCCTTGGGTAAGAAAGAGGATGCCAAGTTATTCCGTGATCGTTCTTTAGGTTACAAACATTATTATAGCAAGGAGTTCGGAACGCTGCGTCCTATCTTGCCGGACGGCACTTTCTACTCTCCGTTCGATCCGAAACAAGGCGAGAACTTCGAGCCTAGTCCCGGTTTCCATGAAGGCAACGCATGGAATTATACGTTTTATGTTCCTCACGATATCAAGGGACTGGCCAAATTGATGGGAGGCGATAAGAAATTTGTGGATCATTTGCAGAAGGTATTCGATGACGGCAATTATGATCCCGCCAACGAGCCGGATATCGCTTATCCTTATTTGTTTAGCTATTTCAAGGGAGAGGCTTGGCGTACCCAGAAGTTGGTCCGTCAGTTGTTGAAGGATTGCTATCATAACGCCCCGAACGGTGTCCCGGGTAACGAGGATACAGGCACGATGTCCGCTTGGGCTATTTTCTCCATGATGGGCTTCTATCCGGCTTGTCCGGGCGACGTGAACTATGTATTGACTTCCCCGACTTTCGATAAGGTTACGATCCAGCTCGACAAGAAATTCTATCCTAAAGGCGAATTGGTAATCGAGTCTAAGCATAGTAATCCAGAAGCGATCTACATCAAGGACGTTTTCGCCGGCGATAAAAAGCTAAAGGGCTACACCATCTCGCAAGAGGAATTGGTGAATGCCGGAACCTTGCGTTATATCCTCGAGGATACGCATAAGTAAGCCAAGATAAAGATATACCGAATTTGATATTTACCGGACGCAGATGACACCGACAAGCACGGGTGATCTGCGTCCGGTTTATTTTTTGATATCCTAGAACCATTTGATCTTCCTGAATATGAAAAAGGCCGTAGCGGATAGCAAGATCGAGAGCAAGATGATAACCACGAAACCATGCGGCATATCCTCCATGTAGATCGGGACGTTCATCCCGTAGAAGCTAGCGATTAATGTCGGAACCATTAAGATAATGGAAAGTGATGTCATACGTTTCATGATCGTGTTCACGTTGTTGGATATGATAGAGGCGAAAGCGTCCATCGTACCCGTAAGAATATCGCTATAGATATTTACCGTGTTATGGGCCTGCTTCAACTCGATCTCCACGTCCTCCACTAAATCCTTGTCGATATATTGCGGCTCTTGGAAAATATTCTGGAGCTTGGCCAGCATCACCTCATTCCCGCGGATGGAGGTGTTGAAGAATACCATGCTTTTCTCCAGCTTCATCAACGCTAGCAGATCCTCGTTGCGGATGCTTTTCTCCAACGCCTTTTCCGCCTCGGTGACGGCGTAATTGATTTGTTTCAGGTATTTAAGGAACCATACGGCCGATGAGTGGATCAGCCGGAGGATCAACTCATACTTGTTTTTAATCTGGAGTTCCTTCCGTTGGGTATAACGGATGAAATCGGGGATCAAGTCCGTCTTATGGTAACATACGCTTACGATGATCTCATTGTTCGTGATGATACCGATCGGCACCGTATTGAACGGGATGTCATGATCTTGGTTCTGCAACGGGATACGTAAGATGGTAAGCAACCAATTCCCCTCGTACTCGATACGGGGACGCTCGTCCGTATCGGCTATATCGCTCAAGAATGATTCGGGTACGTTAAATCGATCCATCAAGAATTGAAGATCTTCGGGAGTCGGGCACTCTACGTTTACCCAACTGTTAGGAAGCCATTGGTTCTTCTCCACATAACCGGCCTCACAATAAAGAAATTGTCTCATTATTGCCTCCTTTCGTGTTTAATCCGAGCAGAGGATCAATGAAACCCTCCGCCTCGTTAGTTCATACTCTGTTCTGTTTCTAGCGGGATACTGTCGTCCATAATTTGAAAATTACTTTTTACGGCGCAAAGATAATACTTTTTTACGTAAGTAAAGTTATGTCGCTGTATGCTGACAGCAATATTGTTGCCAGTTTACGTTAGCATAGGCTTACTTCTCTGAGAGTATTGCGATACTTCTGGTAATAGTACTGGAGTACTTTCATGGAAGTACCCGAGTACTGCCTAAGAAGTACTCCAATACTTCTTAGGCAGTACTGACCGTTTATTCAATCCCGCATTTCCCCTCTTCGTTGAAGTAGAAGAAGAGCCCGGTATCTATGCTGACCGGACCATGGATACGGTTTACGGCGGGTTCCCATGCGGGCATCAACCGGAGTACCCGTAAGGCTTCATCGCGGAACTCATCATAGGTTTTCCCCGTATCGCGAGGATACAGTATATTCTCGGGTAGGCTTACGGGATTCTGTAACATTCCTAAGGAATCGATCGTGAAGGAGTAGAAGAGTCGTACCTTCGTGCCCGTACCTTTATAAGATTCGGGATAACGCAGGTTCTGTTCGAAGAAACGGATCATGGCTTCTCTTCCTCCCTTGAACTCGGCCATGGGGCGAGGCTCGTGGAGCCGGCTGGCGAAGCGTGTGTATTCCTCATAATCTTCCGGGTTATCGGATAGGTAGAATGTGGCGGTTAAAGGGTAATGGACGAGGCCGGCGCCATGTCCGGTGCTGACGCTCTTATGCACCCGGTACAATCCCGGAGGGTTTTCCTTGAGTTCGGGTAGCAAGGTGGCCGAGAAATCGTCTCTTGTCTGGTTAGGAAAGATCGGATAGCCGAGAGCGACGAAGGCGGTGGGTTGCGGGATTCCTTTCCATGCCCTCCCGTCGAAACGCTCGATGAAATACTCTTCGCCTCCCATCCCTTCCAGGTCGGTATGGTTGGTGATAGCGATCTCGATCCGCTCGATGTTGGTTGGGTAGACGTTCGGTCTTACTCGCATGGAGAAGTGGGTGGTGTCCATGCTGATAGCTTCCTCGGGTGGCCGGTCGTAAGGGCCTCCGCCGATCCGGATGAGGGGTGAATTGAATACGTAAGTCTTGAAAGCCTCCACATACTCCTTCTCCGCTATGATAAGCTGTAGGAAGACGGAGTCGTCCGTGTTCCAGAGGGAGGTCAGGTTGCCGCGGATCTTCCGGAGATGCGGGGGAAGGGTATCGTATTCCTTGCCGAAGAACAATTCTATGCTGTCCCGTATCTGCTTGGCGGTCCATCCTTCCGTGGAAACTGAAGATGCGGCATGGGTATCAGTCGGTAACGGTAGGGAATCTTGCCGTGCTATGGATTGGGAGTCGGCTGAGTAGTCGCTACTGTTTTCCCCTTTCTTTTGTTTGGTATGGCAGCCGTATAATAGGCAACCTCCCATGATAACTAATCCGATAAAATACGCTTTCATGATTCGACAGGTTTTAATTCCTAAATATAAAGAATCTTTTTCAGAAATGGGTAAAAGATATTACCTTTGACTCCCCAAATAGAAAGAATGATGGCAGAAGGAACAAGAAATACAGGAAGAGGAAGGAAAAAGCCTGTGGAGATGCTCCCCGATATGGGGCGTCTTCAGCCACAGGCCCGTGAGTTGGAGGAGGCTGTGTTGGGTGCGTTGATGCTGGAGAAAGATGCGTACTCGATCGTCAGCGAGATCTTGAAGCCGGAGTGTTTCTATGAGAAAGCGCATGAGAAGATTTATGCCGCTATCGTAGACTTGGCGTTGAGCCAGCGTCCCGTGGATATGCTTACCGTAACGGAGCAATTGAAGAAACGGGGAGAATTGGAGGATGTAGGCGGACCGTTTTATATCTCTCAACTTACCAGCAAGGTGGCCAGTAGCGCCCATATCGAGTATCACGCCCGGATCATTGCCCAGAAATATCTGGCGAGGGAGTTGATCTCTTTCACGGCGATGATCCAAGGAAAGGCATTTGATGAGACGCTCGATGTAGAGGACCTGATGCAAGAGGCGGAGGGTAAGTTGTTCGAGATCTCTCAACGTAACGTAAAGAAGGATGTCACCCAGATCAACCCCGTCATCAAGGACGCTATGGAGATGTTGCAAAAGGCGGCCCTCCAGAAGGAAGGTCTGAGCGGATTGCGCACGGGCTTCGAGGGCTTGGATAAGATGACTTCCGGTTGGCAGAATTCCGACCTTATCATTATCGCCGCCCGTCCGGCCATGGGTAAGACGGCCTTCGTCCTTTCCATGGCGAAGAATATGGCGGTGAATTTCAATACGCCTGTCGCCCTGTTCTCGCTCGAGATGAGTAACGTGCAGTTGGTAAACCGTCTGATCGTGAATGTCTGCGAGATACCGGGTGAGAAGATCAAGAGCGGACGCTTGGAGAGCTACGAGTGGGAACAGCTGGATTTTAAGATCAAGGAGCTTTACGACGCCCCGATCTTCGTGGACGATACCCCGAGCTTGTCCGTCTTCGAGCTGCGAACGAAAGCCCGTCGTCTGGTGCGTGAGCATGGCATTAAATGTATCATTATCGACTACCTTCAGTTGATGAACGCTAGCGGTATGAACTTCGGTAGCCGTGAGCAGGAGGTGAGTACGATCTCCCGCTCGTTGAAGGGATTGGCCAAGGAATTGAATATCCCGATCATCGCCTTGTCGCAGTTGAACCGTGGTGTGGAAGCCCGTCAAGGCGTGGAAGGTAAGCGTCCGCAGCTAGCCGACTTGCGTGAGTCCGGAGCTATCGAGCAGGATGCCGATATGGTATGTTTCATCCACCGTCCCGAATATTATAAGATTACGGAAGACGAGCGGGGAAATTCCCTGATCGGCCTCGCCGAGATTATTATCGCCAAGCATCGTAACGGTGCCGTGGGGGATGTCCGGCTGCGCTTTAAGAGCGAGTTCGCCAAGTTTATGAACGTAGAGGAAGATATAGCGGTAAGGGAATTCTCCTCAACCATGAACGGTGGAGACCCGATGCCCCCGATCCCATCGGCGGGAGCTGACTTCTTGAGTCAAGGTAGCAGTAACGAGGTTCCGTTCTAATATAGCATGAATGAGCGAAAGAGGCGAAAACGTTTGCGGTAGATTTTTCGCCTCTTCTTTTCTGTTTCGTTGGCGAATCCGGTTCGAATCTTCTATCTTTGTGATTGAAAACAAATTACTGAATCAGCCATGACGAGACACTTAGTTCCGGTATCTATATACCTGTCGCTGTTGCTTAGCTGCAACTCACCGAAAGAATACAAATCCTTTGATGAATACCCTTCCTATGAGGGAGACGATCTGGAGTTGTTCTATTCCCCCACGAAATCCGTGTTCACCCTTTGGGCCCCGACGGCGGAAGAAGTCCGCTTGAATCTTTACGCCTCCGGTGAGGGAGGGGAGCCTATCCGCCAGTTGCCGATGAAATCCTCGGACAAGGGTACGTGGCGTATCTCCGTGAGCGAGGATCTGAAAGGTTCCTTCTATACCTTCCAGATCCGTATCGGCGATAAATGGCTGGATGAGACTCCCGGTATCTGGGCGAAAGCCGTCGGGGTGAATGGAAACCGTGCGGCCGTGATCGATTGGGCGGCTACCGATCCGGAGGGCTGGGAGGCGGATAAATCTCCCGAGTTGAAAAGCTTCTCCGATATTATCATCTACGAGATGCATCATCGGGATTTCTCGATCGCCGCGAACTCCGGCGTGACGCATAAAGGTAAGTTTCTCGCCTTGGCGGAGGAGGGCACGAAAGGGCCGGGCGGCGTGGCTACCGGCGTGGATCATCTGAAGGAGTTGGGCGTTACCCATGTCCACATCCTTCCTTCCTATGACTATGGCTCGGTGGACGAGACTCGCTTGCAAGATAATGTGTACAATTGGGGATATGATCCCAAGAACTATAACGCCCCCGAGGGGAGCTATTCCACCGATCCTTACAATCCCGAGGCTCGTATTCGTGAGTTCAAGGAGATGGTGCGGGGGTTGCACCGGAATGGTATCCGTGTGATCATGGACGTGGTTTACAATCATACCTTTGTGGGTGACGGGTCGAATTTCAGCTTGACCGTCCCCGGTTACTTCTACCGTCATAAACCGGACGGAAGCTATTCGGATGCCTCCGGCTGTGGTAATGAGACCGCTTCGGAGCGGGCGATGGTACGCCGCTATATTGTGGAGTCCGTGAAATATTGGGCCGAGGAATACCATGTGGATGGTTTCCGTTTCGACTTGATGGGCATCCATGACGTAGAGACCATGAACGAGGTAAAAGCCGAGTTAACCAAACTAGATCCTTCCATCTTCGTATACGGCGAGGGCTGGACCGCTAGCGATTCCCCGCTACCAGAAGATCAACGGGCGATCAAGGTAAACGCCCCGAAACTGAATGACGTGGCCGTATTTAGCGATGACCTGCGGGATGCTTTAAAAGGAAGCGTATTCGAGACTACACAGGCCGGTTTCGCCTCCGGAAAGCCGGAAGGTAACGAGGAGTCTATTAAGTTCGGTATCGTAGGCGCTATCCGCCATCCGCAAATCGACTATAACCAAATATTATATTGCAAAGCGCCTTATGCGAACAAGCCTACGCAAGTGATCAACTATGTCTCTTGCCACGATGATCTTTGTTTGATGGATAAGTTGAAGCTCTCGGCTCCGAAAGACGCTACCCCGGATGAGTTGATACGATTCGGCAAGTTGGCCCAGACCATCATCTTCACCTCGCAAGGAGTACCCTTCATGCGGGCAGGAGAGGAGTTGCTGCACGATAAGAAGGGCGTACATAACAGCTATCAATCGCCCGATTCAATCAATGAGATCGACTGGTCTTTGAAGGCAAAAAACAAGGATGTTTTCAACTATTACAAGGATTTGATCGCCCTTCGTAAGTCGCACCCGGCTTTCCGTATCGCCACGGCCGAGGGAGTGAGGGAGGCCCTTCAATTCCAAGAAGTGAACCAGCCCGGTGTTGTAGCGTATACCTTAGGGGAGCATGCGAACGGGGATAGTTGGAAGAAGATTATGGTTATCTTTAACGGGAACCGGAAGGCGGTAACGGTTTCTCTGCCGGAAGGAACATGGGTTCCGGTTTGTAAGGATGGTCGGATTTATCTGGACGGTAAAGGTTCCGTACAGGGTAAAACTACCGTAAGTGCCTCTTCCGCCTTGATCTTGAAACAAGATTAATACGGAACTAAATCAAAGAAAATCCCCCGGGACATCTCGATGAATACCGAGCGTCCCGGGGGATTTTTTATTAAATCACTTACTTATCTGATTATTTGTAAGCCTCGCCTTTTACAGCAGCGATACCCGGAAGAACCTTACCTTCGATAGCCTCAAGAAGAGCGCCACCACCTGTAGAAACGTAAGATACGCCGTTAGCCAAACCGAATTTGTTAACGCAAGCAACAGAGTCGCCACCACCTACTAAAGAGAAAGCGCCGTTCTTCGTAGCCTCAACGATAGCCTCGCCAACCGTGCGAGATCCGTGCGTAAAGTTCTCGAACTCAAATACACCCGTAGGACCGTTCCAAAGGATCGTCTTAGAGTTCTTGATAACGTCAGCGTAGATAGCCTCGGTCTTCGGACCTATGTCAAGACCTTCCCAACCATCAGGAATCTGATCTACCGGAGCGAAATCAGTCTTAGCGTCGTTGCTGAAATCGTCAGCGATCTTAGCGTCAACAGCCAATACCAAGTTTACGCCTTTTTCTTTCGCTTTCTTGATCAAATCAAGAGCAAGATCCAACTTATCGTCCTCGCAAATAGACTTACCGATCTTACCGCCTTGCGCTTTCGTGAAAGTATAAGTCATACCACCCGTGATGATCAAGTTGTCTACCTTGTTCAACAAGTTCTCGATGATCTCGATCTTAGAGGAAACCTTAGAACCACCCATGATAGCGGTGAACGGACGTTGGATGTCGTTCATAACCTTATCGACAGCCTTCACTTCTTTCTCCATCAAATAACCGAACATCTTGTTGTCCGTATCGAAGTAGTCAGCGATCAAAGCCGTAGAAGCGTGAGCGCGGTGAGCGGTACCGAATGCGTCGTTTACATAGCAGTCAGCGTAAGAAGCCAATCTCTTCGTGAACTCTTTCTGGCTTTCTTTAACGGCTTTCTTGGCAGCCTTCTTCTCCTCGTCGGAAGCGTCTTCAGCCAAACCTCTTGGTTTGCCTTCTTCCTCAGCGTAGAAACGAAGGTTCTCAAGCAACAAAGCTTCGCCCGGTTGCAAAGCGGCAGCCTTAGCGCCGGCTTCTTCGCCAATACAGTCGTTTGCAAACTGAACATCTACGCCTAACAACTCAGAAAGGTGTTTCAATATGTGTTTCAAGGAGAACTTCTCAGTAACGCCTTTCGGACGGCCTAGGTGAGAACCGATAATTACGCTACCACCATCCGCTAAGATCTTCTTTAATGTAGGAAGAGCGGCACGCATACGAGTGTCGTCGGTGATGTTGAAGTTTTCGTCCAATGGAACGTTAAAGTCAACTCTTACAAATGCCTTTTTGCCGGCAAAATTGAAATTGTCAATTGTTTGCATAACTATTGTATTTAATGTCTGTATTAAAATGTTCTTTTAATCGCTTGCAAACTTACACAAAATATTTCATTTGGCTGTTTGCGCTTGCTTTAAATTTTATACCAATTTGAAACGTAGCCGTAATCTCCCGTCGGCATAGTCGTAATTCAATAGCTTGAAATGTCCGATCTCGGATGTATTCGCCACGTGCGATCCGATACATGCGCAGGCATCGTAATCGCCTATGCGTACGATACGTAATGTATCGCTGGCATCATCGGGCAATTTACTTAAATCCACGATACCGCCGGCCTTTTCTTTTGGCATGAACTCGATGGTTACGGGTAGGTGCCGGTCGATCACCTCGTTTATCTTCTTCTCGACCTCAGCCATGGCCTCTGCGCTAGGCTCCTCCGCCAATAGATAATCGCATTTAGACTTCTTCCTCTCTATGTGCGCATTCTTGGATCTGGGACATCCGAACATCCGTACCATTGTCTGGTTTAAGATATGTTCCGCCGTGTGCATAGGAGGATACTCTTGCTTGTTGTGTTCGTTTAATTGGATTTCTTGTTTCATGTATTTGATGTTTTGATTGTATTTCGTGAAAAATATGCTCAAATGTACGAAATAAATCTTTAGTTTTGTAAAGTCATAGAAAACACCTTAAAGGAACGATATGCCAGCTAAGCGCTTATTTGGAATAATATCTATCATATTTCTCTTTGTTACCTGTATATCATGTAAATCCTCTACAGACTTATCGGAGGAGAAGCGTATACTCGTGATTCAATCTTACGAAAAACATTTTCCCGCCTATGAGAAGATGAAGGAAATCATGTCGAGTGAATTGCGGAAGAAGGGGATACATGCGAGTGTCTATTCTTTTTATTTGGATTGTGAGCAATATTCGGAGAAGCAACAGCGACAGAAATTATTCAAGAAACTGAATGGGTTATCGACATGGAACCCGGATATTATTCTGGTCAATGACGATCAAGCCTTAAACGCTTTGATAAGTAGCAGGCATCCCCTCGCTAAATCGATCCCGGTCGTGTTTATGGGGGTTAGTTATCCCAATATCCCGATCATCCGGAAATATCCGAATATGACGGGCTTTTATGATAAACCGGATTATAAGAGGAATATAGAATTGATACGGCGGCTTGTTGGTAATTGCATCGTCATAAGAGTCTCGGATGATACCTTTCAGGATAATATGATGCTGGCGGACATGAATGCGCAGATTCAGGATATTTGTGCCGTGAACAATATATATTCCTTGGATCGGGTACGTTTATCCGGAAAGAACGGGATTTCGATATCGGATATACCTAAGATAAAGCCGGATACGATGTATATAAGCACACTCAGTACGAAATCGGCGAATGCCCTGATTAAGGGATTCGGCGAGAATTATTATAATAAAGCGTATCTGGCAACCAAGAGGGATTATATGACAATCTCGTTGGGGCGGCTCAGCGCCTTTCCATGTTTCTCCGTGATCAATGAGTTGATCGGAAATCAGAATGGCGTAGTTGGCGGGTATGTCACTGTCTTTAAGGATGAGGTAGAGGGGGCTGTAAACCGGGTCGTCTCTATCTTGAAAGGAACGCCCCCGTCCGATTTTCCGCAAATCGAAGGGAGTAACAAGGCTTATGTTTTTGATTACGGTGTGTTAGAACGTTGGGGCATTGATAGTAGTAAATTGCCGGAAGGAGCTATTATTGCGAATATGCCGTTTGTCGTTCAATATAAATATTATATATGGGCTGCCGGCTTTATTCTGGTGGTGATGTTGCTTCTGCTTTTTAGTTACCAAAGAAAGCGATATATACAGGAGGCTTTACATAAGAAGGATGCGCAGGAGAAGTTAAAAAGGGAGAAGACTTTTCTTTCTTTTGCGTTGGATAGCGGCAACATTTTCGCTTTTCGGTATAGCAAAGGGGTATTCGAGTTTGATAATAGATTCTACCATTATTTAGGTATGCCCTGTGTACCGATGAAAATCGAGGAGTTTCAGGATGCTATACATCCTGAAGAACTGGATAATTTCCTTCGAGACCGGAATCTGCTGGATAGTGGCTTTCTTTCCCGGAAAGTGACGCAACGTCGTTGTAACTTTAATAAGAAGGGGTATGAGTGGTGGGAATTTCGCTATGCCCAAAATAAGAATGAGAAAGATTCGGTTTCCGGTGACGAAGCTGTTGAGGTAAGTGGCTTATGCTTGAATATCCAGCGGATAAAAGACACGGAGAATAGCCTTATAGCCGCCCGCCAGAAAGCGGAGGAATCCGATCGGATGAAATTAGTCTTTCTGGCGAATATGAGCCATGAGATACGTACGCCTCTGAATGCGATCGTAGGCTTCTCCCAATTGCTCAATTCGGATATGCCTTTGGAACCGGAGGAAAAGGCGGAGTTTATAGATCTGATTACCAAAAACAGTGACCTGTTGCTTAAGCTGATCAACGATATCTTGGATCTATCACGCATAGAATCCGGTAGCATGTCTTTCTCTTATGAGAACCTCGATCTGAGTAAACTGATGGGAGATATCTTCCATACGCATCAATTGATGATGCCGGAGGGAGTGGAGTTAAAGATAAGGGTTCCCCATGAACCTCTTATCATCCGTTCGGATCATTTCCGGTTGACGCAGGTTTGTACCAATTTCATTAATAATGCGGTGAAGTTTACCGCTAAGGGATATATCGAGATCGGATACGAACTTAGCGCAGATGGAAAATCGATCCTTATTTCCGTGAAAGATACGGGTAAGGGCATTCCTGATGATAAAAAGGAAAAGGTATTCGAGCGTTTCCAGAAACTAGATGAGTTTGCCCAAGGTACAGGCTTGGGGTTAGCGATCTGCCAGAGTATCGTTCATACGTTTCATGGAAGCATATCGCTTGAATCCGAGGTTGGTGTAGGTAGTAAGTTTACGATCTCGCTACCTTATACCCCGGGGTTGGAGCTGGAGGAAAGAACTTAATTACCTTCGATGAATCGTTTATTGGCCCTCGCTTCTTCCTGCCATTGGGGGATGACGGTTTCTAAAAACTTTTGTTTGGCCTGTTGCTCGGCTTCCATATCGAGGCCGATATATTGCTGGGCTTTCGCTTTCGTGGAGATATCCGGCATCGGAACGTCTTGGGTATAGCCTAGCTGCGCTAAGACCTTCATGATCTGGATGCGGGCTTGGGTAGACTTATCGAGTCCGCTGCCCAAGATACGTGTGACTTCTTGGGGCGCGTGGAAAGCCGCCCCGTGTGAGGCCACGGCGAAGTCCCAACGCCATTGTGCCTGCCGGAGCAGTTTTAATACGTTTTTCATTTGAGATTCCGTAGCGCCTTTGTCCCAAGCGAATTTCGCTTCTATATGGGCTTTTGTCAATTCTTCCTCTACACGCATGCGTATGGCGTAGACTTTGTTTTGCCGTTCATAAACATCCTTGCGTAAGATCTCCTCACTTTCCCGGTGGCAGGCTTGGCAAGTACGGTCTATCATCGCCAACGGGCTTTTGATATGATGGTTGTTGTACCGGTTCTCATCTTCCCCGACAGCAGGCATATGGCATTCTCTGCAGGAAACGCCTCTTTGCCCGTGAATGCCCATCTGGAATAACTCGAAATCCGGATGTTGCGCCTTTATCAAATGTGCCCGGCTTAATTTATGGGTGAAATCGGTGAAGTTTATGCTATCGTAATAGGCTTCTATATTTTCTACTGTATAACCTTGATCCCAAGGTAAGGCTAGTATACGATCTTCTCCTTGGAAATAATATTCGGCGTGGCATTGGGCGCATACTAGAGATCGCATCTCTTGCTCGGTTGCGTCCTCTATACGTAATCCGTTGCGCTTATAGGCACTTTTCAAGAATGAGCGGGTCACGCGCAATCCCATGCTCTGCGGCTCATGGCAGTCTGCGCATCCGATTGGATTCACGATCTCGTTGCCTAGCTCCGCCCATTTCTTCTTATATAAGGTCTTGGCATTGGTGGTCGTTAATAAGCGGGGTATGTCCGGACTTTTACATGCCCAGCATGCGGCAGGCTGGGGACCACTCGTCGGGGTCATGGGAGCGCCGGTCCGCAGGCTTTTGTATAGATCTTCTATGGAATACATATGCCCTCTGGGACTTAGATAATCTTTGGAGAAAGCGTATCCTGCCCATAATACCATCATTCCGGGATGTTCGGCCAAGATATCAGCTTGTTGGTTCCCATTAAACAAACTGCGGAAAGTCGTGTCCGAGGTTTGTTTCCAACTTTGGTACTCATTGGAATAACGAAGGTCTATAGAGTCGCTGTTTTGTTGATCGATTGGCTGATCATCGGTATTGTCGATGAATTTGATGCTATCTTGTCCGGTAACAGTAGTACGTAAGATCACTAATACGATAATGACGATTAGACTTATGGCTATAGAAGTTTTATAGTGTGCTTTCAAGTGTTTACCTTTTATCTTAAATAAAATATTCTTTGTATTAACTGCGAATATATGAATAATAATGATACGACCGGTAGAAATTGAAAAAATCCTTATTTCATTGCTTCCGAAGACGCTGGATGAAATAAGGATTCTCAAGTGACTCGCATAGGATTCAAACCTATAACCTTCTGATCCGTAGTCAGATGCTCTATTCAGTTGAGCTAGCGAGCCAATCTGTAAATGAATTTGAATATTCAAGGATAGGAATATCCGTCAGTAAAAAAGTAGGAAATAGTATTGTCCGCCACAGAGTAACCAGAGTAATCAGAGAGGTTATGCGTCTCCACTGGGGAGAAATCAAGAGTGGCTATGACATTGTAATTGTGGCACGCCCGTCAGCGAAAGATTCTGACTATGGGAAATTTGAAAGTGCCATTTTTCATTTGTTGAATTTACATCATTTATTGAAAGACGACGATTTGGAATGAAAATTATTTTGATTAAAATAATAAGATTTTATCAGAAATATCTGTCAGCTCTCAAAGGAAGAGCGACCTGTATATATACACCGACCTGCTCGCAGTATGCGATAGAGGCAATTGAAGAATGGGGAGCGATAAGGGGACTCTCTCTTGCAATATGGCGCATACTGCGCTGTAATCCGTTCGGTCGCGGCGGCGTCGACCCTGTCCCTAAAAGGGGATCCCGTAGATGACGGCGGGAGAATATTATCTGAGCGCCGCGCAATGAAAGCTGACTCAGAGAGCTTTCGGAAAGCGGATAACCGATTGTGAAATATGAATTTCATAGATATCGGTTAACGTTATTCACCAAAGAAAGGATTTCCCGTTTTATGGGAAGCTGCTAAGTTAATGTTAGATATTATCAGAGTGCCAATCGGTTATATCATTGATCTGTGCTATAAGCTGATTCCCAACTATGCTGTGGCATTGCTTTTGTTCGCGCTTGTAATGAAAATACTGCTTTTTCCCTTCGGAATAAAGCAGCAGAAGAATACGGTAAGACAGGCTAAGCTCCGTCCAAAGGAACAGGCGATTAGAAATCGCTATGCAGGACGTACCGACAAGGTGACACAGCAGAAGATGCAGCAGGATATTATGAAGCTGTATCAGGAGGAAAAGTTCAATCCTGCAAGCGGTTGTCTCCCGATGATCATCCAGCTTGTTATCGTATTTGCGCTTTATGCGGTGGTAATCAATCCTCTGCGCTACGTGTGCCATATTCCCTCCGATAACATCAATAATATCGGCGTTCATATTGCTGAACTGTATAACGCGGGAGAGCTTGATGTGGAGGGGATATCTGACAACACGGTTAAGCTTATAGAAAATATGGCGGACAGCATAGGAGAGGACGGAAGCACCGATAAGGTGAAAAATTCAATTTCGGGAATAGAAATTGTAAATATCCTTAAGAAAAACGGCGTCGAGAAATTTCACGGGGAAGATATGCTTGATACTGAGTTTACAAACAAGGATCTGCCTGATTTTACGATTTTCGGCGGCAGCTTTGATTTGTCAAAAACCCCGTCGTTCTCAAATTTTGACTGGCTGATGCTGATACCGCTTCTTACCTTCGTTTTCACCTTTGCAAGTATGAAGCTTACAAAGAAGCTGACCTATCAACCGGTTCAGCAGACCGGCGACGCCGCGATTTCGATGAAAATGATGGATTATATGATGCCGCTTATGAGTACCTTTTTCACCTTTACGGTACCGGCGGTTGTGGCGGTATATTGGATATATCAGAATATTTTCGCTACCCTCCAACAGCTTGTTCTCAAGCTTATGTATCCTTATCCCGTCTTTACAGAGGAGGATTTTAAGGCTGCCGAGCGAGAGATGAATAAAGGAATAAAGCAGAATAAGAAATCGGAAAAGAAAAAGTCTGTAAAATCCGCACATCGTATCGATCTTGAGGACGGAGAAGAACCGACAGAAGACGCTGCCGATAAAAAGTCTGATTTAAAGCAGGCTGCAAAGGCAAAACCTTCCGGACTTGTTCCGCCTGCAGTGCTGAAGGACGAGTCGGATAAGGAAAGCGACATTTCGGAGTAATAGAATAAGGATGTGATATTTTGAAACAGGAAGTTACCGCAACCGGTAAAACGG
>ERZ827168.2787-NODE-2787-length-19380-cov-3.810194_pt1 | contig 19380 bp, 19 predicted proteins | sample MGYA00519868_ERZ827168 | MGnify/ENA primary metagenome ERZ827168 (study PRJEB31778, sample SAMEA3449271) | human gut metagenome | biome: human gut; feature: human-associated habitat; material: faeces | place: United Kingdom | collected 2010/2012 ...
CCGTCCTTGCGGTGCTCACGGCCATGGCGCTGGAAACGCTGGAAAAAGGCCGTTTCCGCTTTGGACCGGTGCGCATGAGCGGCACAGTGGCTTATGCCGTCACGGCACCGGTGATCGGCTTTGTGATGGCGAATAATTATGGGCTTGCGCCTTTCTTCGGAGCGCTGTTCCTGGGGATGGGACTGATCGCCGCTTTCTTCCTGCCGAAGGTGGAGGGGCATCAGCATGGCAAGCGCGAAAAGGTTTCGATGATGCGCCTGCTTAAAAACAAGCCGTTGATGCTCATGACGCTTTTTTGCATCGCGCAGAACATTGGCTGCGCGCACTTCAACACCTATTTTTCTCTCTACATGGAGGGCATGGGCGCGAGTTCTGGCCTGATCGGCGTGGCATATTTCCTCTCTGCTGTGGCAGAGATTCCGTTCCTTTTGATGGGCGACCGCATCTTCAGAAAGATCGGCGTGGGCGGACTGCTGATTCTCTCCACCGTGGCTGCGTCGCTGCGTATGCTGTTCACCGGCATGAGCCAGAGCGCAGGTCTTGCGGCGGTTGCGCAGCTGCTGCACGGCTGGGATACCATCGTGATGATGTTCGCCATGGCCAAGTATGTCAACCTCACCGTACCGGATGATCTCAAGGCATCCGGTCAGATGCTCTTCAACGTCATCGCTCTGGGCGTGGCCAGAGCTATCGGGTCTTGGATTTCGGGACAGCTGGTCGGGCTGACCGACTTGCGCATGCCGTTTTATTTCTCGGCGGCCATCTGCCTGATCTCCGTGGTGATTTTCGGTGCGATCATCCTGAAAAACCGCGATCTGCGCAACGCAGGACGGGAGGAATGACGCATGGAAATACGCAAACTCATTCCGTCGGATGCGGATGCGCTGCTGGCGCTGCAAACCCGTCTGCACGACGGAATGGCGCATTCCGAATGGCTGGCCGATACCGACCGGCAGCAGTTTGACGAGATCCTCTCCGGCTGCGGCTACGGTGAGGGTGTGTTTGAAGATGGAAAGATGCTGGGCGCGTGGGTGCTGTATTATCCGCCCAAGGGCGCACACTGCCTGGGCGACATCATCGGCTTGCCGGAGGGCAGCACCGCGCACATGGAGTTGGCTCTGCTCGACCCGCGCCTGCGCGGGCAGGGAATGCACTCCCGCATGGTCAAAAAGATGACCGCGCACGCGGCGGCCGACGGCTATGATTATATCGCTTCGACCGTTCATCCTGACAATCAGGCGAGCCTTCGCGGCGTGCTGGGCGCGGGCTACCGCATCTTCGATACCCGTCCCATGTACGGCGGCAAGATGCGCTGCATCCTGTATAGATCCCTGAAAGACGAAAAAGAGAATTCCGACGATACCGGTAGATAAAAGGAGACGTTTCAAAACAATGGCAAGTCCGATCGAACTGGTGGGCAAAATCGGCTCCATGGCGCTGATCCGCCGCGAAGAAAAAGACATCGATTACAACATTTTCTCCCGCCTGGGCGCGGAGCTTCGCCCGGGCATGATCTGGGTGTCCTCCGGCGCGGTGGAAATCGGCCGTCTGGATTACATCAAGCGCACCGGCCATGAGCTTACCGGCAACCCCGACGAGGTCAAGACCGATTATTCCGCGCAGGGGCAGGCGATCCTGATGGAGAATTACCGCCGGTTTATTCCGGCCAATATTTCCGTGCGCCAGCTGCTGGTGGAGCACACGCACTTCAATTCCCGCGCCACGCGCGAGTTCATCCGCGATATGCTGCTGCGCTGCCCGGAGCAGGGCGCTGTGCCGATCGTTAATTATAATGACACCGTCTCCTGCGAAGAGCACCGCAAGATGGAGCTGATGCAGCTGCGCGACAAGGCGCAGGACGTGGTCGAGTGCGTCGATAACGATGAGACTGCCGCGGTCATCGCGGGTCTGGTTGAGGCGCAGAACCTGCTGATCCTGACCTCTGCCGACGGCATCTACGCCGACCCTAAGGATCCATCCACTCTTGTGCGCGAGGTCTGCGCCAAGGACGGCGAAGAGATGGAGCGCAAGATCCGCGAGCTCCAGAAAAACTGCGTGGGCGCGTCCCGCGCGGGAGCTAACGGCGCAAAGGCCAAGCTGGAATACATTCTGCCCTGCGCCAAGCGCGGCACCACCGTGGTCATCGGCCACGCCCGGTTCCGCATTTCCCAGCTGATGAACGGCGAGGTGCCCTGCACCCGCTTCTATATCCCGTAAGACACGGGCAACAAAAAGGAGGATCTACCGATGATTAAGTCGATCAATCAGTGGTCTTTTCCGGCGGACATGACGGCGAAGGCGTGCCTGCTGGCGGCCAAGCGCGCGGGGTTCGAGGGTTTCGAGCCTGCGTTTGACGAGCACGGCGCACTCTCCCTGGACGGCTTTGAGGCGGGCGCAAAGGAACTGCGCGCCCTGGCGGAGCAGGAGGGCATGATCCTGACCTCGCTGGCTTCCGGCCTTTACTGGACCTACTCCTTGACGGCTTCCGATCCCGCGGTGCGGGAAAAGGCCCGCGGCATCGTCCGCGCGCAGATCGACTGCGCCGTGGCGCTGGGCGTGGACGCAATTCTCGTCGTGCCGGGCGCAGTGGGACGCGGCTTCTGGGGCGGCGACGACAACGTTAGCTATGCCGACGCCTACGAGCGGGCGCAGGAGGCGATCCGCGCGCTGGCGCCGTACGCCGAGGAAAAGGGCGTCACCATCGCGCTGGAAAACGTCTGGAACAATTTCCTGATCTCGCCTCTGGAAATGGCACGCTTTATCGACGAAGTAGATTCTCCGCGCGTCAAGGCCTATTTTGACATCGGCAACGTGTTGCTCTTCGGCGAGTCTGAGCACTGGATTCACGCGCTGGGCAGCCGCATCGCCCGGATGCACGTCAAGGACTTCAAGCGCAGCGTCGGCAACATCAACGGCTTCTGCGACCTTATGGAGGGCGATGTGAATTTCCCCGAGGTCGTCAAGGCCTGCAAGACCATCGGCTACGAAGGCCCCATCACCGCGGAAATGACGCCCTACCCCGCCTATCCGCTGGAGCAGGCATACCGCACCTCCCGCGCACTGGACGTGATTCTGGGCAGAATTCAGGAATAAAAAACAGAATTGTAGGAGGAAAAAAACATGATTCGTGTCGGTCTTGTCGGCGTTGGCGCCATGGGCAGCGGCCATTTGGCCAATTATCTCCGCCTGATGCGCGAGGGCAAGGACATCAAGCTCGTCGCCATCTGCGATGTGCGTCCTGAGCAGCTGGAACGCAAGGAAAACAACGATCTGAACATCGAGATCAAGCATGAGAGCTTCCAGGCGGATTACAACAAGTACACCAGCTTTAAGAAGATGCTCGACAGCGAAGAGATGGATTATGTCGATTTCGCCGTGCCCACTTACCTGCACGCCGAAATGGCGGTCGCCGCGCTGGAACACGGCTTCCATGTGCTGTCCGAAAAGCCGATGGCGATGAACGTGCAGCAGTGCGAGAGCATGATTCAGGCCTCTCTGCGCAGCGGCAAGACCCTGATGGTCGCCCAGTGCCTGCGCTTCTGGCCCGCGTATGAAGAACTTAAGCGCATCGTCGATTCCGGCGAATGGGGCCGTGTGGTCAGCGGCATGTTCTTCCGCGGCGGCGATACGCCTAAGTGGTCCTTTGAGGATTGGCTGCGCAAGAAGGACAAGAGCGGCGGCGTGCTGCTCGATCAGCACATCCACGATGTCGATACCATCAACTGGCTCTTCGGCACGCCGGATTCCGTCTCCACCAGTGCCCTGAACGTCATTCCCGGCAGCGGTTACGACGCGGTTTCCACCAACTACTATTATCCTGACGGCAAAGTCATCAACGCCATGGACGACTGGACCATCAACGGCGCGCGCGGCTTTGAGATGATCTTCCGCGTCAACTTTGAAAAAGGCTGCGCGGAGCTCACCCGCGACGGCAAGCTGACCCTCTATCCCGTCGGCAGCGATAAGGTTGTGCCCGAGCTCGAGCCCGACGACGGCTACTACCGCGAGATCCTCTATTTCGTGGACTGCCTCAAGAACGGCCGTCAGCCCGAGCGCTGCACCACCGCCTCCACGATGGAAACCATCCGCATCGCGCACGCGGAGATGAAGTCTGCGGACAACGCCGGCGAGAGGGTGAAGCTGTAAGATGTCACAGCCTTTTCTGCCGGAAATCCGCACGAAGCGGCTGACCCTACGCCCTTTTCAAAAGGGCGACGCGCAGGATCTCTATGAATATCTTTCCGATCCGGAGGTCGTGCGGTTCGAGCCGTATCGGCCCTATACCCTTGAATCCTGCGGTCAGGAAGCCGAAAACCGCTCAACAAACCCCGCTTTTATCGCCGTCGCGCTGGGGGATAAGGTGATCGGCAACGTCTACCTGGCGAAGCAGAACGACTACACCTGGGAAGTCGGATGGGTATTCAATCGCGCCTTCCAGCATCACGGCTACGCGACCGAAGCGGCGCACGCTGCGATGGATTGGGCCTTCCGGCAGCAGAGCGCGCATCGCATCATCGCCATGTGCGACCCGCGCAATCCCGCCTCCTGGAAGCTGATGGAGCGGCTGGGGATGCGCCGCGAGGGCGAGTGGAAGAAAAACGTGTTCTTTTTCCGCGACGAAAACGGAAATCCGCTGTGGAAGGATACCTATCAGTACGCCGTCCTTGCGGAAGAATGGAAATAAGCAAGTAAAAAGGCGGCCCCGCCGTGGGCTGCCTTTTTGCATCGGAAGGAGAAAAATATGCTGCAAGTTTCGGCAGGGGCAATTTTTCGCAGCGATGGCCGCGTGCTGCTCTGTCAAAGAGGATATGGGGACTGCGCGGGGCTTTGGGAATTCCCGGGTGGCAAGCGGGAGCCGGGCGAGGACGCCTGCGCCTGTCTGGAAAGGGAGATCAGGGAGGAGCTGAACCTGCGCATCCGCTGCACGGAGGTGCTGGGCAGCGTCGTCTACGCCTATCCGAACCGAACGATCGAGCTGACGCTGGTCCGCGCGGAAATTATGCAGGGAGAGCCGGAGCTGACCGAACATACCGCCCTGCGCTGGCTGCACGGAGAGGAATTCCAACTTGAAGAGCTCTGTCCGGCAGATCGCGAATTGCTCCTAAAATGTCAGAAAAAACTATTTTCCTACAAGAATTGACAGAATGCCCTTCGGGGAGTATCCTGTGTAAAAGGATTCCCCATTTCTTCAATTTGAGGAGGACATTATCATGGTTAAGACCAACCGCAACATGTGGGTGCTCATCCTGCTCAGCTTGGTCACCTGCGGCATCTACCCCCTGTTTTACTGGGCCGGCGTCGGCGAGGATGTCAACAAGATGTGTGCAGCCGACGGAAAGACCACGCAGAACTTCTGGATCGCCTGGCTGCTCGGCCTGATCACGGCGGGCGTCTTCCAGCTGGTCTGGATTTACGGCGTTGTGGAGCGCATCTACGACGCGGGCAAGCGCTACGGCGTGGAGACCAAATGCACCGGCTCGACCTATCTCATTTGGGCACTGGTCGGTTCCCTGCTGTGCGGCGTGGGTCCGTTCATCGCGCTCTATAAGCATGTAAACGACATCAACGCCGTTGCCGCCGCCTACAACGCTGCGGGCGTCGCAAGATAAGCGCGGTTCCCCAAAAGGGAGGGTTTGAACACCCTCTCTTTTTTGTTTGCGTTTTGCAGTGCGGGAAAGAACTTTAACAAATCAGAGCCGTATGTTATAATGGTGGTATAAGAATATGTTCCCTTTTTTAACGCTCGGAAGAGAGCAAAAGGAGGCTGGAAAATGGGCATTTTGGAAAAGACGCTGCGCACAAAAGTGAGCATGGGAGAACAGGTGGACGTGACGCTGATCGGCGGGCGCGAGCTTCGCGGCAGGATCACGGCGTTTGCGGAGGACGGCATTTTGCTGGATGACGGCTGCTTTGAAAGACCTGTGGCCTTTATGGGAATGGCGACCTGCATCCCGACCCGTTTTGTGCCGGGCGGCGCCGCGCTCCCTGCGGTAAAGACAGAAAACAAAGAGGAAGCAGCCGCACCCGAGATCAAGGAAGAGGCGGCGATTCCCGAAGAAACTGTGATTCCAGCAGAGCCTAAGCCGGAAAAGGAAAATAAAAAGTACGGTCTGGGCGAAATTGTCCATTATGATAAACTCAACGGCTACGGCCGCGCGCAGGAGGGTGAGGAGAAATTCATCTTCCGCCGGGAAAGCATCGCCAGCGCCAATTTGTGGAAAGTGCTGCTGGAAGCGCCCAATACCTGCGGCATCCGCATCGCCTTTACGATGGAAAAGAACGGCGCGCGCTCGCATCTGCGCCTGCCGGAAGAAATGGAAACCCCAGATGAGCTGGAAAAGCCCGATTTTTCCGTCCGCGTGCCCGTCAGCGCCGATGAGGATGTCAACCCCAACGCGCGCGTCAATTTTGTGGACGGCACCGAGATGGAAGAGAAAGTCCGAAACGGCATGGTGATGTTCTACAATCCCGATAAATCCTTCGGGCGCTTGCAGGACATGGAGGGCAATCGCTATTATTTCCGCGCCAACGACATCATGCAGCTGAGCTTGCTGCGCTTTTTGCACGATAACCCGCCGCATGTGGTGGCAGATAAGGAAGTCACCTTCTCCGTCAAGCACCTGCCCACCGGCAAAACCGCCGCGGGCCGCGTGAGCTGGAAGCCCGAAGGGCAGGACGATGGGGACGAGGAAGGGGAAGCGGAGCCTGCCCCGGCAGCGCAGCCGAAAAAGCAGCCGGAACCCCAGCCCGCTCTCAAGCGCGAGACGCCGGAACCCAACGCCTATTGTGCGCTTTTGATGCGCGCCTGGGGTTGTGGTTGGGACGAGATGCCGGGCCGTCTGCTGCGCGCCGCGGAGCGCTGCGGGGACGAAAGCGTCCGGCGCGACCTGTTGCTTGAAAACGTGGCGCTGAGCGACGTTCGCCGCGAAAAACGCGACGATGCGATGCTGCGCTACCTACGCGCGTTTGTGCGCGAAGGGGACGATGTGCAGCTGGACGGCCTGCTGCGCACGGCGGTCTATGACGGAAAAGAGATGTTCGATGCGCTGACGGCGCTGTTTGCCATGTCCGACGGCGCGCTGAACCGCCTGAGCAGCATCATCGCGGGCAGCAGCGAGATGGTGACGCTGCGCGGCGAAATTTTAAGCCGCTTCGGCGTGGTGCCCGAAACCGCCGCTGCGATGAAGGAAGCCTGGCGCACCTTGATTGAGCAGGAGCGCAAAAATACGGATTATGCCGCCCTGCCCGGCAATGCGGAAACGCTGGCTGCGCTGGGGCTTGCACAGAAGAACGCCGCGTGGAAGGCGCTGTTGGACGCGCAGGAGCAGGATACGCAGGACGATGCGCTGCGTGTGCAGGCGGAAGCCGTTCAGCGGCAGATTCTCGACGCGCCGTCCCGCACGGCGGTGGAATGGATGCTGCCGCTGGTGGAAAAGCTGCTTGAAAAGGTCAGCGCTCCGGCGCTTGCGCTGCGCCCGCTGGGCGCGGTGCGCTGTGCGGGTGAACGCTATGCCTGCGTGGAGATCAACGGCAAGGCGGAAGAAGTCTGCCTCTGCATCGGCGGTCAGGCGCTTGCGCTGGGCGCGGTGGACGGCCGCGTGCAGGCGGCGCTGCCCTGCGGGGAAGAATCCGCTGCGGTGCGCCTGACGGCGAAGATTGACGGCGCGGATTGGGCGCAGGAGGCGGAAATGACCTTCCGCAGCCTGCCGCAGAACGAATTGACCGCCCAGCAGACAATCAGCCGCTTCGGCGTGGCGTTTGTGCAGGGCGGCGCGGCGGAGTTGGAAACGGTCTGCGGGGAATTGGAGCGCAATCCGGACAACATCGCGGCGCTGGCGCAGCCCGAGGGCGGCAGCCTTGCGGACGTGCTGCGCGCCATGCTGACCGCCTGGCAGGACACCATGCTGGAGGAATTCGGCTCGGAAACGGCGGGATTGATCGCCTTCCCTGAGCGCGATAAGCTCGTTGGGATGGACGAAGCGGCGCTGCGTCAGGCGCTGTTGGGCGCGCTGGGGAGCTTCGTCGACATCCGCATGATCCATGAGCAGCTGATGGGCACTCAGGTGCTGTTCCTGATACCCGCGTTTTCGTATCAGGCGGAAGCGCTCTGTGAAATCGCAAAGGAACTGCCCAAATTCAGCTCCGGCGCGGTGATCGCCGCAGAAGAGCTGCCCGCGCACGAGGAAGGACAGGTGCTCTGCGAGGGAAAGCTCGGCATTCAAAGCGTGCTGGAGATGGCGGGCTTTGCCGGTGCGCCGCTCCGTGTCGGCGGGGACGAAGCGTAAAGACGCATTCTTAAAGGAGAAAAACATGAGACTGGATAAATATTTGAAGGTATCGCGCATCATCAAGCGACGCACGGTTGCCAATGAGGCGGCCGACGCAGGCCGCGTGATGGTCAACGGAAAGGTCGCCCGCGCCTCCTACGAGGTCAAGGCGGGAGATGTGATCGAGATTCGCTTCGGCGAAAAGGTGACCAAATACGAGGTTCTGAACGTGCAGGATAACGTCGGCAAGAACGGCGCGGCAGACCTTTATCGGGCGATTCCGTAATGCGCACGGGAAATTATGCCGTGGTGGTCGCGGCGGGGCGCGGCGTGCGCATGGGCGCGGCGGTCAACAAGGTGCTGCTGCCCCTGCGCGGAGAGCCGGTGATCCGCCATGCCGTGCGCGCCTTCTGCGAGGCGGACGAAATCGACGGCGTGGTGGTGGTCGCTTCCGCTGACGAAACGGAGCAGATGCGCGCGGCGCTGTGCGGGCTTGAAAAGGTCTGCGCCATCGTGCCCGGCGGCTCGACCCGGCAGGAATCCGTGAAAAACGGTCTGGATGCGCTGCCGAAAGAGGCGCGCATCGCGCTGGTTCACGACGGCGCGCGCCCGCTGATCTCGCGGGAGCTGATCGCCCGCTGCATCCGGCAGACCGAGGACTGCGGCAGCGCTGTGGTCTGCACGCCCGTGACCGATACCGTTAAGGTGGAAAAAGACGGCTGCGTCGTGCGCACGCTCGACCGGTCGCTGCTGCGCGCGGTGCAAACGCCGCAGTGCTTCTTCGCCGGCGAGCTGAAGGCAGCCTATGAAGTTGCCGCGCGGGACGGCGTTTCCGTGACGGACGATGCGTCAGTCATGGAACATGCCGGGCACAGCGTTCATCTGCTGGAAAGCAGCGAGGTCAACTTCAAGCTCACTACGCCGGAGGATCTGCGCCGCGCGGAGGACATCATCGGGGAGAGAAAGTTTATGCAAAGACTGCCGCGCACCGGCTTTGGCTACGATGTGCACAAGCTCGTGTCCGGCCGCAGGCTCATCCTCTGCGGAAAGGAAATCCCGTGGGAAAAGGGGCTGGACGGTCACAGCGATGCGGACGTCGCGGTGCATGCGCTGATGGACGCGCTGCTGGGCGCGGCGTGCCTGGGCGATATCGGCAGGCTTTATCCCGACAACGATCCTGCCTTTGAAGGCGCGGATTCGATGAAGCTGCTGGCGGACGTGCTGCGGCGCATAAAGGATGCGGGATATGCTGTCGTTCATGCGGACGTCACCATTGTGGCGCAGAAACCCAAGCTCATGCCCTATATGGACGAGATGCGCCGCAATCTGGAAAACGCGATGCCCGGAGCACAGGTCAACGTCAAGGCCACGACCACCGAGCGCCTTGGCTTTGAGGGGCGCGGAGAGGGCATCTCCGCGCAGGCGGTGGCTACGATATGGTGACGGAGGGGCTGCTGCCGTGGTATGCGGCCAACCGGCGCGACCTGCCCTGGCGGAAGAGCCGCGAGCCTTACGCCGTATGGGTATCGGAAATCATGCTCCAACAGACGCGCGTCGAGGCGGTGATTCCGTATTACCGGCGCTTTATGCAGGCGCTGCCGGATGTGCGGGCGCTGGCGGATGCGCCGGAGGAACAGCTGCTCAAGCTCTGGGAGGGGCTGGGCTACTATTCCCGTGTGCGCAATATGCAGGCAGCGGCCGGGCAGATCGTGAAAAGGGGCGGCTTTCCTCAAACGGCGGAGGAGCTGAAAAAGCTGAAGGGCTTTGGGGATTACACCGCCGGGGCGGTTGCGTCCATCGCCTTTGCACAGCGGGCGGCCGCCGTGGACGGCAACGTTTTGCGCGTATGGACGCGCATGGAGCGCGTGGGCGAGAGCATTAAAATACCCTCGGTCAAAAGAGCCTGCACCCGCGCGGTGCTGGAGGCCATGCCGGAAGGGGCCGATCCCGGCCAATACAATCAGGCACTGATGGAGCTGGGCGCAACGGTGTGTACGCCGCGCAGCCCGGACTGCGCACACTGCCCCGTGCAGGCGCACTGCGGAGCCTTTGCCGCAGACGAGGCAGAGGATTATCCCGTCAAGGATCCAAAGCCCGTCAAGGCGGTGGAGGAGTTCGACGTCTATCTCATCGTGAAAGACGGGCGCGCGCTGGTTAGGAAGCGGCCGAAAAGCGGGCTGCTGGCAGGTCTGTGGGAATTTCCGCACGGGAAGCTTCCCGTGCGCGTGAAGCAGGAGCTGCCGCCGGTGGATGTGAAGCACGTCTTTACGCACAAAATATGGCTGATGCACGGGCTGCGCGCAGAGCTTGCCGGAGAGGCGGAGGGCTGCGTCTGGGTGGACGCGCAGGAGCTTGCCGCCCTGCCGATGTCCACGCCCATGGATAAATACCGAAAAGAATTGCTGGAAAGCGGGGAAATGAAAGAATGGAAGAGCTGATCGCACTGCTGGAAAAGTTCCAGCACGCCTATACGGCCCGTGACCTGACCATGGCGGAAAGCTTCATCGACGAGGTGTTCGTCGCGCAGGAACCGGCCTATTACGGCACCAGTCCCGCGGAGCAATGCGTGGGCGCGGGCCGCATCCTGCGCCTGATCGGTTACGACTGGACGGTGTGGGGTACGCTGCTGCTCGATTTTGACAGCCTAGTGGCGCATGACTACGGCGAGGCGATGGATTTCCTCATCACCGGCTATGTCGATTGGGAGATCGGCCAGGACGAATTCCTCAGCCGCGCGATGATGGACGTCAAGGACATGGTGCTGCGCGGAGGCGACACCAAGGATATGCTCTATTCCATAAACGCCCTGTCCTCCAAGATGCTGATGGAGTCCGAGCGCGGCAGCCGCCACATGCTCCCCATCCGCATGAGCGGCATGGCGGTGAAGGAGGACGGTCTGCTCAAGTTCAGCCATATCCACATTTCCCACCCTACGCAGACCTATCCCGATTGCCGCATCGCACACTGAAAGCAAAGGAAGAAAAACGGATGAGAGAGTATTGGATTGCCGCCTGCTCAGGAAAGAAAATGGAGGTCAAGCGGGGCGAAACCATCACCGTGATCGACTTAAACGGCGGCCAGGTGGTGGATTTCTTCGCGGAAACCGCTGAAAACCCGGAGGAGTTCCTCTCCACCGGCGTGACGATGGACTGCAATGAATCCATCAAGCTCCATCCGGGCGATACGATCTACACCAATCTCTACCGCCCGATGCTCAAGATTCTTTCCGACGATGTGGGCGAGCACGACCTGCTGCATCCCTGCTGCCGCAAAGAGATGTACGACTTTTTTTACCGCAACGGAGAAGGACATCCCAACTGCCTGGACAACATCAACAGTGCTTTGGGCGAAAAGCGCCCCATCATCACGCCGGTCAACCTGTTTATGTATACGAAGGTCAATTCCGACGGCAGCTTTTCGGTAGAAGCGCCGAAATCCAAGGCGGGGGATAAGGTCGCACTCGAGGCGCTGATGGATTTGACGCTGGGCGTTGCCGCGTGCAGCGTTTCGGAGAGCAAATGCAACAGCGGAAAGTGCTCGCCCATCCGCATCGTGATCGAATAAACGATAGACAAGAAAGAGCTTTTCGCAGATAAAACGGCCTGCGAAAGGCTTTTTATGTTTGCCTGCGATTTTACGCACAGTGTGTAGAAAATACGCCCGCAGCTCTTTATAATGAAATCAGCATTTTAAGCGGAGGGAACCGCATGAAAAAGACTTATGTCACCCACATGGACGATCACGTCGGCGCCTTTTTGCTGGCCTGCCGGAAGATTTCGGCGCTGGGCGTGAACATCACCCGCGTCAGCTACAACAAATCCATCGATATCCATATGCTCTTTATCGAGGTAGAGGGTGAACCCGGGCAGATCGAGGAAACCACGCGCCAGTTGGAGAGCATCGGCTATTTGCAGGACAGCTATTCCGACAAGCGCATCGCGCTGATGGAGTTTCAGCTGATCGACCGGCCCGGCGCGGTGCAGCCCGTGTTGGAGCTGATTCATGAATACAACTTCAATATTTCCTACATCAACTCCCAGGCCAACGGCTCCGGCACGCAGGCCTTCAAGATGGGGCTGCTGGTGGAGGACGGGGAGCAGCTGGACGGCTTTGTGCGCAAGGCCGCCGCGCTCTGCCCGGTGCGCGTGCTCAGCTACGACCGCACCGAGCGCAACCTGGACAACACGGTGTTTTATCTTTCCTTTGCAAACGACATCGCCGCGCGGCTGAAGCTGCCCGAAAAGTGCAAAAACGATCTCATCATCAACGCCAACGAGGTCATGCAGATGCTGGACGAGAAGAATAGCTCGCCCTACAAGACCTTTGAATACATCGGCCGGTTTGCGGAGTGCATGGCCAAGTACAAGGGCGAACATTTCCAGACCCGCATGTCCATGCACAAAACGGCGCAGGGGGCGCTGGTCTATCTGTTTGAACCGCCTTGCGGCAGCAATCTGTGCGTGATTCGCTGCGGAGAGCGCTATCTCTTTGTGGACAGCGGCTTTCCCTGCTATCACGACGAGCAGATGGCGCTGCTGCGCGACGTGCTGCCCGGCTTTGACGCGCGCCCGCGCGATGCGCTGCTGACCCACGCGGATGTGGATCATTGCGGCATGATGAGCGAATTCGGCACGGTGTATCTCAGCCGCAAATGCTATGAAAACTTCCGCAGGGAGCATCTGGGCAAGGACAATTTCCGCGAGGAAAACCCGATCCACCGCCCCTATGTGCGCATCAGCAAGATCCTGACCGGATACGAGCCGCCGTCGCTTTCCAACCTGCGCGTGATCGGCGGCAAGCAGGAAAAGCAGGAGCAGCCCATCGAATACATCGGCTGCGTGGATTGCGAAGGGCTGCACTTTGAGGCGTATGAAGGCATGGGCGGGCACGTCGCGGGCGAGACGGTGTTTATCGAACGGGCACACCGATTGGTCTTTACCGGCGATATCTTTGTCAACCTCAAGGATTTTACGCCGGAGCAGGCGAGCTTCAACCGTTTGGCGCCGTATCTGATGACTTCCGTGGACAGCGATCCCAGCATGGCTGCGAAGGAGCGCAAGGCTGTAATGGAGCTTTTGGGCAAGGGAGAATGGCTTTTGATCGGCGGTCATGGCGCTGCGCTGCACCAGATTTGATTGAAAACATTGCCTTGTGCGATACCGAAAGAACAGGTATAATGGAAGTGTAATAAATTAGGGATCGGTGCGCGATTTGCGTTCCGGGGAGGCTTTGAACATGGCGGAAATGCATTATTCGGAATATCTCAACAAGGTGCGCGGCTGCATCATGGGTTTGGGCGATATGAGCTGGATCGAGCCCGCGCTGCGCGTGGTGGCCAAGTCCGGCGCGGACTTCACGGCCATGCAGCTGGCGGACGCTTATGAAAAGGGCGGCGCGCTGACGCCGCATTTCCTGCGCAACATGGATCGCGGTATTTTCCCGCCGCTGGCGGTGTTTGACGACCCGGAGCAGGGCGGCGCGGGCGGCATGGACTGCGCGCCCCTTTGGGCGTGCGTCTGCCCCGGCGACCCGGCTCGTGCGCGCGAATATGCCGGGCGCGACGCTTCGGTGGACCATCAGGGCGAGGCGGTCGAAGCCGCGCAGTTCCTGGCCGCAGCAATGGCGCTGGCCTTCATCAAGGACGACGCGGTGCAGTGCCTGAAGGCTGCGGCGGAGGATCTGCCGGAGGACAGCCGCCTGGCGCATCTGGTGGCGGACGCCTGCGCCCTTTGCAGCGAGAACCCCGCGCAGGCCAGAGCGCGCCTGGATTGGCGCTATGGCGGCGTGGACGGCTCGCTCATCCCGAAGGTGGCGCAGGTGCTGACCAGCTTGCTGCTGAACGATCAGCCCGATCGACTGGCGGCGGCGTTCCGCGGGCTGCTCACGGGTGCGCCTTCCACCACGGACGTGGGCGACGCCATTGCCGCGCGCGTGTCCCGCGCAGGACTTTCCTGCATGGCGATGGAAAAGAGCCGCGGTGAAAACCTGCCGGTCAACATCACCGCCGCGCCCTTTGCCGCGGTGCCTATGACCCGCAAGGAAGAAAAGAGCATCCGTGTTTCCTTCATGGGGCAGCCGGTGCTGCGTCCCGGTCAGGCGCGCCAGTGCGTACTCAGCGTGGAAAACCACACCGCCGAGAATCTGGAAGGCCCGGTGGAATGCAAGGTCAGCGGCTGCGTGCAGGCCATGACGGCCGGTCATATCACGGTGGCTGCCGGGGAGACCGCCCGCGTGCCCTTTACCGTCTGGATGCCTGAAAACGTGGAAAATGTGACCGAGTGCAACCTGATGACGGTCGCGTTTGCCGGTATGGAGCACACCTTCGGCATCGCGGGCGCACAGGGCTATCGCGTTTGCGGCAAGATGGGCCTGCCGCAGCATTCGATCTTTGAAGGCCGTAATCTGCCCGAAAATCCCCTGTGGGAGACCTATTTCTGCGATGGCAACAAGATCGAGCTGGACGAGCTGAACGGCTGGATCGGGCCGTGCGCGCTGGTGCTGGAGCGCACCATCGTGGCGCGCGAGGAGCTGGAGGCCGATATCGAGGTCGCCCGCACCTGCCCGTTTGTGCTCGAGCTGGACGGCGAAATCCTGATGCAGGGCGACGGCAGCGACGGCTGGGCGATCGTCCGCGCACAGGAACCGGGCGTGCTGCTGGAAGAGGGCGAGCACACCCTGCGCCTGTATGTTGATCGCTGCGCGCCGGGCGGCAGCATTGAGGTGGATTTCCTGCGCGACGGCCGCTTGCTCTCGCTGGAGGCGAAGAACCCCCGGAGGGAAGCATGAGGGAAAAGCTGTACTTTGCAAAGCTGCGCCCCGAGGCGGTGATTCCGTCCAAGCGCGACGAGGACGCGGGCTATGATATTTACGCCTGCTTTGACGAGGACTATCTGCTGCTGGCGCCTCTGGAAACCAGGCGCATCCCTACGGGGCTGATGAGCGCCTTTTCGCCGGATTACTATCTGCAGCTGCAGGAGCGCGGCTCCACCGGCACCAAGGGCATTTCCCAGCGCTGCGGCGTGATCGATTCCGGCTTTCGCAATGAATGGTTTATCCCGCTGACCAACCTGAACACCAAGCCCCTTGCGCTGGTCAAGCCGGGCAAGGAGCATCTGCTGGATGGGCAGGATGTGGTTCTCTATCCCGTCTCCAAGGCGATCTGCCAGGCGGTGCTGCTGCCCGTGCCGCGCACCGAGGTGGTGGAGCTGAGCCCCGATGAGATCCGCGCGATGGAATCCCAGCGCGGCGAGGGCGAATTGGGCAGCAGCGGAAAATAAAAACCCTCTTTTTGCATTTGATTTTTGTAAAACGAAGGAAATAAAACGAGATCCGGTTCGATCTATCTTGCTGTGAAAGACTTTGACCGGTCTGTGGATTTTTAGGAAAAAATCCTGAAAATGAAGGTCAGTGCAGCAAACGGAAAAAGATTCGCCGTATTCCGTCAGGAAGGATGGAACCTGTGCCTTCCGAATGGGCTGTACGATGAACAGCATCCGGAGCAGAAGAAAATAAACACAGCTGGGGATCAGCAGCGGCATGACTGACATCCGCTGCCTGAACGTCTTTTCTCCCTATCAGTATTTCAAACGGAAGGACCCAGATGGGAATCCAATCGAAATCACGGGACCGCATCAGGAATAAGGCAGACTCATAAAAAACACAGGGAGGGCATCAGAACATGATGGAGGAACAGATTCGCGCAAGGCATCTGCCGCCGCTCTTTGACGGCGAGGTGAACGCGCAGAACTTTGACGAGTGGCGAAAGAATATCGTAGACTTGTATGCGCACGAGTGCTTCGGCGTCACGCCGCCCGCGCCGCGCGAAGTCCGCGCCGTTGTGGCAGAGCAGAACGACGACGATTGGGCGGGCAAGGCGGAACACCGCAAGGTGATGCTGTCCTTCGACATGGAGAAGGACGAATTCTCTTTCCCGGTTCATCTGGTGATCCCCAAAGCCGGTCGACCCTGCCCCTGCGTGGTCTATCCGTCCTTTACGCCCTATGCCACGGCGGGCTATCAGCCCATCGAGGAGATCGTGGATCAGGGCTTTGCGTTGGCGGTGTTCTGCTATGAGGACGTGACGCGCGACAACGAGGATTTCACCGACGGCCTGGCCGCCATGACCTACCGCGGCGCGGCGGATGATTGGGGTAAGATCGGCATGTGGGCGTTTGCGTGCAGCCGTGTGCTCGACCATCTGCTGACGCTGCCGGAGATCGACGGCAGCCGCGTGGCGGTGCTGGGGCATTCGCGCCTGGGCAAGACCGCGCTTTGGGCGGCGGCGCAGGATCTGCGCTTTGCCGCCGTGCATTCCAACGACTCCGGCTGCGCGGGTGCGGCGGTTTGCCGCGGCAAGGTCGGGGAGAGCGTACAGGCAATTTACTCCCAGTTCCCCTTCTGGTTCTGTGAAAACTACAAAAAATACGGCGGACAGGAAGAGCTGCTGCCCTTTGAGCAGTATCAGCTGCTGGCGTGCGCCGCGCCTCGGCCGCTGTATGTTGCCAGCGCCTCGGAGGACGAATGGGCCGATCCGCAATCGGAATTCCTGTCGGCGGTGCTGGCTTCGCCCGCATGGGAGCTGTTCGGCTACGAAGGCCTGGGCACGGACAAAATGCCTGCACCCGGCGGACGCATCGCTTCCGGCCGCGTGGGCTACCATCTGCGCCCCGGCACGCACTATTTGAGCCGCTACGATTGGGTGCGCGCGCTGAACTTCTTCCGGCTGAATCTGCGGTAAATTCCGTTTGGACAAAAAGCAAAAACTGTCCGAAAAAAAGACAGCTTTCCATCTTTGTCCCTTGAAGGAAGAAAGGCACGGCGGTATGCTTGGAAAAGAAAATCAAGGAGGTTGAGAAATATGGATCTGGGCAAGGATTTGAAGAACCTGTTGCTGGCCGGCATCGGCGCGGTGGCCGTTACGGCGGAAAAGAGCCAGGCGCTGCTGGACGAGCTGGTCAAGAAGGGCGAGCTGACCGTCGAGCAGGGCAAGGTGCTCAACGAAGAGCTCAAGCACAATGTGGAAAAGAAGATCAAGGATTCTGTCACCGTGCAGGTCGTGCCCACCACGGGCGATGAACTGATGCGCTGCATCGAGGATCTCACGCCCGACCAGCTGGCGGCGCTCAAGGCAAAGCTCGACGCGCTCAAGCCGGAGGAAGCGGCGCAGCCCGAAGTGGTCGAAGAGGAAGAAGTGCCCGCGCAGAAAGATGCGGAGCAGCCCAAGGAGGACGGCAATGACGGAGCAGACGTCCCTGCAGACGGAAAATAAAAAGCTGAGCAGGAGCGAGAACAAAGCCCGCCTGCGCCAGATCATCGAGATCCTCAACAAGCACGAGGTCGTAAAGGGCTTAACCCCCGAAAAGTTGCGCGCCATATTGGAGGATCTCGGCCCCACCTATATCAAGCTCGGCCAGATCATGTCGATGCGTTCGGACATGATTCCGCAGGCCTATTGCGACGCGCTGACGCAGCTGCGCTCCTCCGTGCCGCCCATGCCCTTTGACGAGGTGCGCCGGGTAGTGGAGGGCTCTCTCGGCAAGCCCATCGAGGAAGTGTATTCGGATTTCAACGAGGAGCCCATCGGCGCGGCGTCCATCGCGCAGGCGCATGAAGCGCACCTCAAGGACGGCACGCACGTCGTGGTCAAGGTGCAGCGCGAGGGCATCTACGAAATCATGTCGCAGGACATGACGCTGTTGCGCAAGGCGGCAGGTATCCTCAAGCTCGCCCCCGGCACCGGCGAAATCCTCGATTTCGGCATCATACTGGACGAGATGTGGAAGGTCTCTCAGGAGGAGATGAACTTCACCATCGAGGCGCAGAACGCCGAAACCTTTTATAAGAACAACGAAGACGTGGCCTTTGCCACCTGCCCGCGCATCTACCGCGAGGAAACCACGCCGCAGGTGCTGACGATGGAGTTCATCGACGGCATCTCCGTGGACAACAAGGCGAAGCTGCTCGAAAACGGCTATGATCTGGATGAAATCGGTGCCAAGCTGGCCGATAACTACATCAAGCAGGTCATCGAAGACGGCTTCTTCCATGCCGACCCGCATCCGGGCAACATCCGCATCCGCGAGGGCGAAATTGTTTGGATCGACATGGGCATGATGGGGCGGCTCTCCAAGCGGGATCAGGCGCTGTTTGCCAAGGCGGTGGCTGCCGTCGCGCAGCACGATGTGGAAGGAATCAAGAGCGTGGTGCTGTCCATCGGCAAGTGCCGGGGTAAGGTCGACCATGCCAAGCTCTACATCGACATCGACGAGATGCTTTCCCGCTACGGCGATGCGGATTTGGGCGGACTTGATCTTGGACAGCTGATGAACGAGTGCATGGATATTGCGCGTGAGCACAAAATCGCCATGCCGGAGGGCGTGAGCATGCTCGGCCGCGGTGTGCTCACCATCGAGGGCGTGATCGCCGATCTCAGCCCCGATACCAATGTCATTTCCATTGCAACCGCACGAGCCGCCAACATGGCGGTGGATAAGTTCGACGTGGGCAAGGAGCTGCGCAGCGGCGCGCGCTTTGCCGCCGAATCCTTCAAAAAGGCCATGGCGATTCCCGGCCTGCTGTCCGATTCGCTCAAGTCCCTCTCCAAGGGACAGACGCGCGTCGGGCTGGATTTGAAGGTCACGGACGAAAGCGTCAAGGCCGCCAACAACCTGATGGGCAAGTTCATCGCGGGTTTGCTGGCGTTCGGGCTGCTGCTGTCCTCGTCCATCCTGTGCACGACGGAGATGGAGCCCAAGCTCCTCGGCATCCCCGCGCTCGGCGCGCTGGGTTATGCCGCTGCCGTCGGCCTGACCGTGTGGGTCTTTGTCAAAATCAGCAAAAACGAATAGCGATTTATCCTAGAAAAGCGAACCGCCGCAGTGGGTTTTCCCATTGCGGCGGTTCCGGCTACGGTAAGAAAAGCGCAGCAGAACGATAAATCGGAATTTATAAAGGAGAATATTGATGAAACTGTTTTTGTGTTCGCACTTTTCAAGTGTAGGAAGTTTGATAAAAGAAGAAATTGATAATAAAAAAGTCGCATTTATTCCAACAGCTTCGCTGCGTGAAGGCTACACCGGTTATGTCGGCTCGGCTCGAAAATTATTCAAAAAGT
>ERZ827168.2793-NODE-2793-length-19323-cov-25.901962_pt1 | contig 19323 bp, 16 predicted proteins | sample MGYA00519868_ERZ827168 | MGnify/ENA primary metagenome ERZ827168 (study PRJEB31778, sample SAMEA3449271) | human gut metagenome | biome: human gut; feature: human-associated habitat; material: faeces | place: United Kingdom | collected 2010/2012 ...
TTTGCGCGTCCGCAGACGCGCCTCCAAGCTGCTCTTCCCCCCAAGATTCCGTGAAGAACCCACAAAAATCCCCCGACTCTACGCGAATCGGGGGATTTTGCTGTATTGGGAATTAGTCGTTCAGGATGTCCTTGTTAATCGTGGCGTTGGCATCCTTCACCCACTGCGCCACCACTTCGTCGCGCACGGTGCTCTGCTTGCTGCTCAGCAAGGAGGAGGAAATGGTGTCGTGCACCGTCTCCATGTCCACCGCGCCTTCCACCACGTCGGAGGTGTACTGGATGATGTAGTAGCCGTAGCTGCCTTCAATCTTGTCGGAGTAATCGTCGACGTTTTGCAGCGCCATCGCGCCCTCGACAAAGGCAGCGTCAAACTGCGTGAAGCCCTCGCAGACCGGATAGCCGGTTGCCGCGTTCGCCGCGCCCGCCTTCATGCCGGGGTCGTCGTTGTGGGCTTCCGCCAGCGTGTCCCAGTCCTGACCTTCCGCCAGCGCCGCCAGCACTTCGTCCGCTTCGGGGGTGATGTTCGCCAGCGCCTTCGCCTTCGCGTCCGCCAGCTGCTGCTCAAGGAACGCGCGCTTCGCCTTCGCTTCGGCAATCGTCACAGCCGTTGCAGCCACCGTCTCGTCGAGGCCTTCCTCGAACGCGGACACGGAGCTTTCAACCTCCACGGTCGCGGTGGGCGTTTCGGTCGCGGGCTTGAGCGTCACAGTGACCTGATTCGCCAGCTCGTCCATGTTCGCCACGCCCAGCTTCGCCATCACGTTGGCGGCGTTGTTCTGCTCGGTAATCACGTTGTCCAGCGCGGTCTGGATGTTGGACACCAGCGCGGAATCTTCGTCGCTGTACTTAATCAGAATCTGCTTGACGTTGCGGTAGCCCGACGGGCGATAGTAGACCGTCGTGCCGTTGAGCACCGCCTTGCCATACGCGGACAGGTCGGATTCGTAGGAGGTCTTCGCCGCTTCAACCTTGCTGTTGAAGTCCGCGACGATTTCGTCCTCCGTCACGGTCACGTCCTTCACCGCGTAATCTTCCGCCTTGCTGATGAGCAGGGATTCGGTCACGCTCTTGCGGACAACTTCCTCCGTGTAGCCGATTTCATCCAGCTTGGCGTTGATTTCGTCCAGCTGCGTTTCGAGGTCAAGGGAGAACTCGGTCGCCGCGCTCTTGCGCAGAGAATCCAGCTGAGACGCGGTATTCTCTTCAATCTTCGTCTTTTCTTCGTCCGTCAGCTGGTCAAGCCCCAGCTCCTTCGCCTTCGCCAGCAGCACAGAACGCTCGACAAGGCTGTTAAGCACGTTGTCGGTGAGGCTGCTCATTACGTCCGCATTGGTGCTGTCGAAAGACAGGCCGTATCTGGAATACAGGGCAGTCATATAGTTGACCTGATTCTGAATCTGCGCCTGCACCTGTGCCTTGGTATAGGTATCATCACCCACGCGGATGACCACGCGCGCGGCATCGACCGCTTCGTCCTTGACAATCAGCGAGCAGCCGCTGAGAATCATCGTGAGCACCAGCAGCAGTGCCAGCAGAGCCTTTTTCTGCATAAACTTATTCTCTCCCATCTCTATACATTTCATTGAGGGGGTACTTTCCTTATTATAGCGCAAGTCAGCGCGAATGACAAGCAAATCCGCCGGAAAAGGTGTTAAAATTTTTTGAATTTCGGGGGAACGACCTCATCCGCCCCCACGCAAAAAGCGCTGCGGCATCAGCCATGCGCAGCGCATTTCATCCCCTTATGCCCGCTCCCTTGCCTTCGTGCAGCGACTGACCAGTATGCCGATTTCATACAGCCCGCACATCGGCAGACCCAGCGCCACCTGCGACACCACATCCGGGGGCGTCAAAATCGCCGCGAGGACGAAAATCGCCAGAATGACATACTTCCGCTTGCTGCGGAGCATGTCAGGCGTCGTCAGCCCAACGCGCGTCGTCAGGTACAGCACCACCGGCAGCTGGAACGCAACCCCGAACGGCACGAGGAAGCCGAACAGGAAGCTGACGTACTTGTCAATGGACAGCATCGGCGTCGCCAGCGAATCGCCCGCAACGAGGAAGAAATCCACCGCCAGAGAATACACGGCAAAATAGCAGAACACAACGCCCGTCAGGAACAGCAGCAGCGCCAGCACGAACAGCAGGCGGAACTTCCGCTTCTCCTGCGGGTACAGCGCGGGCTTGATGAACCCCCAAATCTCCCAGATGACAACGGGACTGGCGATAATCATGCCCGCCAGCAGCGCCACCTTGAACTTCGTCACCAGCGCCTCGGACATGGTGGTGAAAATCACCTGAATCCCGCGCGCCTGAATGGGGGCGAGAATCTGCACCATCAGCGGGTCAATCGCCAGATAAAAGACGAGGACGAAGCCGATCAGCACCGCCGCGGCGGATATGAGCAGCACTTTGCGCAGCGCCATCAGGTGCGACAGCATGGATTCGCCCGCTTCCTTCAGTCCATCGGAGGACTCGCCATCGGAGGACTCTCCGTCGGATGAGTCCCCGTCGGGCGTCTCATTCGGGCGCTTGTCTTCCGTCTCCTCGGCAGGGGTCGTCTGCTTCTGCTTCATGTTTCGTCCTTTTTGTCCTCTTTGGACTTTTCCTCCGCCTTGTCGTCCTTCACTTCATTCTTGAAGTCCTTGATGCTCTTGCCCAGCGCCTTGCCGACGCCCGCCAGCTTGCCGCCGCCGAACAGCACCAGCGCCAATACGACAATCAGGATGATTTCCGTGGTTCCCAGACGCATGTTTGTGTCCTCCCTCAGTTCGATTTCGTGTCCTTGTCAAACTTTTCCGCGCTGTCCTGCACGGATTTTTTCGCCTCGCGCAATTCCGCGGAGACATCGCCCTGCTTCACGGCGTCCTTGACGTCGTGCTGAACATCGCGAACTTCCTTCTCCAGCTCGTCCCAGCCGGATTCCTTCTTGATTTCGTTCAGCAGGCGGCGCGATTTTTTCACCGTGCGCCCCAGCCAGCGGGCAACCTTGGGCAAATCCTTCGGCCCGACCACCAGAAAGGCGACCAGCAGCACCAGCAGCAGTTCCGAAAAACCAATGTTGAACATGGCTTGATGACCTCCTTTCGGCGCTTATGACCGATGAAAGAAAGGGAGGGCGTGCCGGGCAGCGCCCATGCAAGCCCTCCCAATGTGATACGAAATGCAGCGGATTACTTGCCGACCTTGCTCAGCGCGTCTTCCACAGCCGCCATGATGGCCTTGCTGGAAATGGTTGCGTTCGTCGCCGCGTCAACATTCGTGGACTGCGCTTCGATAATCTTGCCCGGCACGGTGTCGTACGCCGCGTTGCACACGCCGGCGGTGTCGCCGTGGGACAGGATGTCAATCTTGGCAATCTTGTCGCCGTCCATGGTCACCTTCACCTTCAGCGTGCCGCCGAAGGACTCCGCTTCGCCGATATACTCGTTGGGCGCGAGGGTTTCTTCCTCCGCCACGGGAGAGGCGACCGGCAGCTCCGCGAAGCCGAAGTGCGCGTTCAGCAGCTCAACCGTACGGCGCGCCACGTCGCCGCTCAGGCCGCCGCAGCGGCGCTTGCGGATGATATCGCCGCGCTCGACGTTCGCAGCCGTCATGAACTTGGTGATGGAGTCAATGCAGTTGACGCTGGGCGCCACCGTCTGCACGGGGGCAGCCGCTTCAGGCTGGTAAATCGGCAGATTGGTGGAGCAGTACCACGCGAACAGATCCTTGGTCAGCTGGCGGGAATCCGCAGACGCGCAGACCAGACCGATCATCGCCACCGCGCCGCCGAGCGCGCCGCACAGCGTGCCGCAGGTGTAGCCTTCCTTGCCGTTGGCGAACATCTCTTCCGGGATGACGGTGTAGGGATAGCCGACCTTCTCGCGCAGGGCAACCAGAATCGCCTTGGCGACGCCGAAGCAGCAGCCGTTCTCGAAGTAGCCTTCATAGGCGAGCTTCTCGACGTATGCCGGATCAAGTTCGACATAGGGGTAGGGGTACGCGGGGACTTCCTGACCGTCCTCCGCCTGTGCCTTCAGCAGTCCGGGAACGCTGCCAACAACCGCGGCGCTGCCCAGCAGGGCTGCGCTCTTCTTCAGAAATTCACGACGAGTCTGCATCTGAATAACCTCTTTTTCGTTCCGCATGAAAATGCGGTGTAATACCATTAATTATACACGACGGGATGGGGTTGTCAAGACTTCAACAAAATCTCGGCGTAGAATTTGCCGTCGTTTCTTTGTGAGGTTTGACAACTGCGCCTTCATTTTCTTGTGATTATGGGGAAAAAGAAAAGAAGAATGCAGCGTGGGCTTCACGTGCGGTCAGTCCATCCGAACCGCCAGCACCGCCATATCCTCCCGACCGGGCAGCGTGAGCACGACACGCCCGCTTACGCCCGTTTGCAGCGTCTCGCGGGTCATATTCCATGTGTCCAGCGCCTCGACCCGGTATCTATGCGCCGGCGGCAGCTTGATGATTTGCTCCCGAGCGGTTTGCTGACCGTAATACCACAGATAAGCGTCCTCCGCGCAGTGCGCCGCCCAGAGATGCTCCCCGCAAAGCAGCATGTGCCGGTCGGGCGGAGCCATTCGCGACAGGCTGGCAAGGAAGGGGCGAATCCAGTCGGGACGCTGCGCTTCGTCCTGCTGCTCGGCCTCCTCCCATACGCTTTCCAGCGGCGACAGGAAGCCCGGAAGCTCCTCGATGGCGCGGCGCAGAAACGCGATGCGCTTCGGGCTTTCGCCCTTCAGGACGCCGCCGCGTGCCCACCACAGCACGTCGTCCGGCGACAAAAAGGTTTCGCCGTGCGTGCAGGCGCCGCCGCCGACATAGCAGCGCCAGAAGCGCCGAACCATCTCCTGACCGGAAATGCTTCCCCAGATATGCGGCAGGTCGCCTTCGTAGCAGCATTCATCGATGACGACGGGCTTGCCGTATTCGCGCAGATAACGAGGAATTTCCGTCAGCGCCCGAGTCTGGATGGAGGCATGGGTCACGTCTTTTCTTTTGAAGTCCCAGAAGCAGAAGCAATTATGGCAGGACAGCAGGTGATGATACGGATCGCAGGAGGCGACAAAGGCTTCGAGCGCCTCCCAGTCCGCAAGCGTTTTCTTCGGCATACACAGGTCGTATTCATTGGCCAGCGACCACCAGATTTCCGGCATGGCGGACAGGCGGCGGAGCAGATAGTCTAAATAACGGAAATTATCCGCCTGCGGCATGGCGGCAAAGCCCCAGCGGTCATAGGGGTGGAAGAGAATCAGGTCAAGCTGAATGCCCAGCGCGGCGATGCGGCGAAGGATGCGTTCCAGACGCTGATAGAAGGCGATGCTTGGACGCGATGTGTCCCACGAGCCGTCCTCGCGGCGCGCAAAGGCGTACAGCGGCGGCTCATTGTGGTTGTAGTCGTAATCCTTGGGAAAAACGCACAGGCGGAGCTTATTGAAGGGCGCGGCGGCAAGGGATTGCAGCGTTTGCTCCACCAGCGCGTCGTCCTGCGAGATAAGCGCATAGACGGTTGTGCCGAAGGGAATATAAGGCGCGCCGTCCGCAAAGGCAAAGTGCGTGCCGACGGCGCGGACGATTCCGTGCGCCTCCGGGGAGGACGCTTCGCAGACAATTTCGCCCTCCGCCGTGACCGCGCCGCGGACTTGATAGCGATAAACGCCGGCATATTGCGGCAGGAAGCGCACGACATAAACGCCCCGCCCGTCGCTTTCCCCGTCATAGAAGCCCTTGACCGTCAGGGACTCCTGCGCGCAGGAGAAGGTAGCCGTCAGGTCGATCTGCGCCCACGCGTCCGGCAAAACCTCTCCGCCGAAGCGCAATTCAAACGTTTCATACTGTTTCATGTTCATGTGTTTTTTTCACCTCTGCCTTTCGTTGAGCCATGCACCACGCGAAGCCGTCCGCACAGCGCTTCTCTGCGTCCTGAAAGTGATTTCCAACGTTCCATTGCAGCGTATGCCGCACGCCCCGCTCGCTGAGCCGTGCGTCCTCCCGTCGGATGGCGTCGCCGACGCTCGCAAGCACGGGATTGCGGCTCTTTTCCTCCCGGTCGCCCAAGCTGAGGTAGACGACGCGGGCAAGCACGGGGTGCGCATCGGCATAATCCGCCCAGCCCGGAAACCACACCGACGGCGACATGGCAGCGACGGCAGCGAAATCATGCACCTGCGCCGCGCTCCACAGGCTGAACAGCCCCGCCAGCGAATATCCGCCAAGGATGACGGGCGCATCCGGCGCAATCGCGTACTTCGCGCGCACTTCCGGCATCAGGCGCGACCGCAGCCACGCGAGCGTATCCGCCGCGCCGTGCCCGAAGGCTTCCCTGCCGAACACAGGCGGCGCGTCCCACGGGGACAAATCCACATTCCACGCTTCCACCGGGAACGCGACGTGCAGGAAGCTCCGCGTCGTCTGCGCGGCAAGCAGCGGCATTTCCTGCGAAAGCGTGTCCCGCGCGTCAATGGGCTGAAGCAGCAAAATATCCGGCTGATTGCGCAGGGTGACAAGGCAGCGTTTCTCCGCCAGCGCTTCGGCGGCAGGGAGCAAATCCGGCATATCCGCACGACCTTTCCGTTGGATTGCATCCAGTATACCAGATTCGCCCGAAAAGCACAAGTGATACTAATTCGATTCTAAAACATGGCATCGAGCATAGCAGATTTTTCGTTCTGGCAAAGCTGAGTGAAGCGAGGCGTACTGGAGGTACGCGCGAGCGGAACGATGCAAAGCCAGGGCGGAAAAGATGCTGTGCGAATGACATGGTTTATACTATTTCCAAATGAGAATGCGCCAAGATGCGAAGCGAATTTTTCGCGCTGGCTAACGCGAATGAAACGCAGCGTAGCAGCGCTACGCTAAGTGGAATGAGCGGACGCAAGCGCGGAAAAGGCGCGAGCAGATGGCGCAGGTGAATTTGGAAATAGTATTAGATGAGAATTAGTATAAACACGAAAATTCCGCAAAGCAAGAGGATTTCCGGGCATTGACGGCGAATTATCCCATGTTTACAAAAAAGGAGGCTTTCTATGTCCACTGCACCGCGCCGCCCCGACCTCGCAAATGAACCCGTCGGGCGGCTGATGCTGCGCCTGTCAATTCCCACCATCACCGCGCAGCTCGTCAATATGCTCTATAACCTTGTTGACCGCATCTACATCAGCTACATTCCCGACGTGGGCACGCTCGCGCTGACGGGGCTGGGCGTCTGCCTGCCGATTATCCTGCTGGTTTCGGCGTTCGCGGCGCTGTGCGCATCCAGCGGTGCGCCGCTTGCGTCCATCGCGATGGGGCAGCGGAACCACGAGAAGGCGGAGGGGATTTTGGGCAGCTGCACGGCGCTGCTGCTGTGCGTTTCGGCAGTGCTGACGGTCATTCTTTCCTGCTTCTACACGCCGATTCTGCTGGCATTCGGCGCAACGGAGGATGCCCTGCCCTACGCCCAGCGCTACATTGCCATTTACAGCCTCGGCACGGTGTTCGTGCAGCTGTCTCTCGGCCTGAACCCGTTCATCACCGCGCAGGGCTTCTCCAAGGCGGGGATGCTGACGGTGCTGATTGGCGCGGTGCTGAACACGCTGCTTGACCCGCTGTTCATCTTCGTTTTCCACATGGATGTGCAGGGCGCGGCGCTGGCGACGGTGATTTCACAGGCCGTGAGCGCGGCGTTCGTCCTGCGCTTCCTGACGGGCAGGCAGACGATACTGCACCTGAAGCGCCGTCTGCTGCGGCTGAACTGGAAGCTGCTTGCGCCGTGCGTGGCGCTGGGACTCGCGCCGTTCATTATGCAAAGCACGGAGAGCCTTGTGTCCGTGTGCTTCAACACATCGTTGCGCGCGGCGGGCGGCACCCTCGCCGTCGGCACGATGACCATCTGCTCCACGCTGATGCAGTTTGCGCTGCTGCCCTTACAGGGGCTTTCGCAGGGCGCGCAGCCGATTATCTCCTTCAACTACGGTGCAAAGCGCCCGGAGCGGGTGAAAGCCGCGTTCCGGATACTGCTGATTTCGTGCTTGGCGTTCTCGGCGGTGCTGGGGCTGACGTGCATCTTTGCGCCGCAGATTTTTGTCTATCTGCTGACCCCGGACGCGGCGCTGCGGGAGTACGCAATTCCATGCGTGCGCCTATACATGGCGGGCGTGACGATTTTCGGCGCGCAGATTGCGTGTCAGCAGACGTTTGTGGCGCTGGGGAATGCGAAGTGCAGCCTATTTCTGGCGTGCCTGCGCAAGCTGATTCTGCTGATTCCGCTGGTGTATCTGCTGCCGCTGTTCATTCCGGACACGGTGTTTGCGATTTTCCTCGCCGAACCGATTGCGGATGTTTTGGCGGTGCTGTGCACGGTGACGCTGTTCATGCATGTGTTTAGGAAGACAATGCGCGGCATTGCGGCGTGATGGCACTTTCAGGCACTGCTTGCCTGTTGTGCAGGGATTTCGCTCCTGCGGGAGCGACCAAAGGGCTTTGCGATCGCCCTTTGGAAACCTTCGCAGTGCACACTCCCATACTTGACTTTTAGCGCACCTAAAAAGGCGCGTCTGCAAAATCTGCGGGCGCGCCTTTCATTGCTAATTGTTCATTGCTCATTGCTGAAGCCGTCCCACCTGCCGGAGCGTGCGGCGCAAGGCGATAATGCCGACGGCGGTCAGGACGTAGAATATCATTAAATACGCCGGGAAAATGCCCATGCCGAGCAGCTGTCCCAGCACGCCGCAGAGGGCGGGGGCGGCAATGGTGCCGATGGACGCGAAAGTCATCTGCATCCCCATGACCGACTGGCTGACGTCCTTGCCGAAATGCAGGGGGGTCATGTAGTTGAAATTCGGGTACAGCGGGCCGACGCCCAAGCCCGTCATCAGCAGCGCCGCCATCGTCAGGACGTTGTTGCCGGAAACAAGCAGCGTCGTCTGCGACACGCCGAGGATGCCCATCGAGATAAAGATAATCTGCCACGGGGTCAGCTTCTTCGCCGCAACGCCGGAGAGGAAGCGCCCCAGTGCCATGCCAAGGTAGAAGTACATCGTCGCGCGCGCCGCCAAATTCGCGGGCATGTGCTTCGCTTCCACCATGTACGTTGCGCTCCAGCCGCCGCAGATGACCTCAATCGCGCAGAAGGTCAGGAAGAGCAGGCATGTCATCAGCGCGCCCGGAATCCGCAGCGTCTGCGAAATCGGCAGGACTTTCATCTTCTTTTCCGCCTGAATGGACTCTTCGCCATGCGCCTTTTTCCACAAGGGCAGCGCCAGCAGGAGGATGCTGCCGATAAGCGCCTGAATCAGGCTTGCCGTGCGGTAGCCGCCGCGCCAGCCGACCGCGCTGTTAATGACGACGGACATGATGTACGGGCTGACCATCACGCCAACGCCATAAAAGCAGTGCAGGAAGGACATGACGGTCGCGTTATAGTGGATGGAAACATAATTATTCAGCGCCGAATCAACGCAGCCCGCGCCCAGCCCAAGCGGAATCGCCATCAGGCACATGAACCAGAAGCTGCCCGAAAAGGAGAAGCCGAGCAGGGCGGCGGCGGTCAGGAGCGTTGAGAACGCGGTCACTTTGCCCGTGCCGAGGCGGGAGATGATACGGGCGCTGTTCATGCTGGAGGTCATCGTCGCGAGGGAGCAGAGGATGCTCACGGCGCTCTGGGACGCAAGCGGCACGCCGAGTTCGCGGTAGAGGACGGGCCACGCCGTACCAAGCAGTGAATCCGGCACGCCAAGGCTGATGAAGGAAAGATAAATCACGACAAGAAGCAAGGTCGCCATGGGGCAAAATCCTCCGAAAAATGTGGATGCTTCGGCATTTTAGCACAGTCGGCGGCGTTTTGCAAGCATATTCTGATACGAAAAAACGCACCGCCGCGGGGACGATGCGTTTTGCAGGATTTCCGCTTTACTTTTCGCAGTAGACCAGCGCATCCACGGTCGTGGGCGTGAGGCCTTCGCGGCAGAAGTACATGAGAATATCCTCGTAAATGTACAGCCGAACGGTGATGGTGCTGCCCGGATGCACGCCGATGCCGCTCACCACTTCCGTGTTGATGAACAGCAATTCGCCGTTCTGGTCGTAGAGCGCCGCCACCATCTCGTAGTCGTAGAGGATTTCGTCGGTCGTGTTGGTGAAGGTGACATCCACATAGTTGTCATCTTCTTCGTCCGGCTCAAAGTGGATTTTCGCTTCCGACGTGAGCTTTTCGTACTCCTCGCCGTTATCGACCGCCCTGATGGAGAACTTGCAGTCCGCGACTTCGGCGGTGTCCAGCGCGTCGTCGTAGATGTTTTCGCAGACGTACGCGTATTCGCCGGGTTCAAGGTACACTTCGTCGGGTGCGGTGCTCACATAGTTTTCGGTCAGGATGATATTGCCCTCCGCGTCAGAAGCGACGATATTCCCCTTATAATCAACGTAACCGGCAGCATCGCCCGTGTTCTGCACCTTCGCGAAGAAGAAGCCGCGCCCGTCGTCCTCCATGTTGATGAAGCGCTGTTCCACCACGGTGATTTTCGCTTCAGGGGCAGTCTCTTCCGCGAAAGCCGCCGTCATCAGGAGCGCGGAACAGAGCATCAGGAGCATTGCGATAAAGCGTTTCATGATTTTCATCCTCCACCCATATTGATGCGTCCATTATAGCACAGCGCGCATTCTGCGTCAACAGGCGCCCCTTGACAAATCGCGCCTTTTGCGCTATGATACACCTGTGCGAGGTGATCAGGCGATCGCGTGCCAGCAATGGTATGAGGAAAGTCCGAGCACCACAGGGCAGGATGCCGGCTAACGGCCGGTGGAGGCGACTCCAAGGAGAGTGCAACAGAGATATACCGCCGCATTTCGGTGCGGTAAGGATGGAAAGGCGAGGTAAGAGCTCACCCACGGCTTGGCGACTTGTCCGTGCTGTAAACCCCATCTGGTGCAAGATGCGTATGAGGACACATGCGGCTGCCCGTCGCGTCCTCGGCATCGCTTGAACCTGCACGGCAACGTCAGGTCTGGATAGATGATCGTCCCTCGACAGAACTCGGCTTACGGTCACGCTCGCATTTTTTTCGTATGATTTTCGCCCCGGAAGCTGCTGATGCTTCCGGGGCGAATTTGGTATATGGCAGATGTGCAAAAGAGGGGTCAGGTAAGTCGGAGGATGTTGGCGATCCTCCGGCTGGGTTTTGTTTGCGCTGATAGGGGCGGGCAGGCTATGTGGTCGCGCCCATTTGGCGCGACACTGCATAGTGGGTCGATAAAGCAGCTTGGGGGCGCGTCTGAGGACGCGCGAAGTTACTGGCAGGGACGCTTCGCTGCCTGCGCCTTTGTTGAGCGCGTTTGACAAACTGGTCGCCCGACCAACTGTTGGGGCGTTGCCCCAAACCCCACAAGGGACGCTGTCCCTTGACCCTGCAAGGGGGGAATCCCCCCCCTTGACCCCTTTTCGCGATTGAGTTGGTCGCTTTTTCCTACTTCTTCCGCGTGTTTATCCTCTTTTTTTGACCTTATTTCTTCTTCATTAAGTATTCCCTCTTGAAGTACCCATCCAGATTCCCATATTCGCTCACCGTAATCTGCCCGATATGCATCCGCCGCATAATCGCCCGCAAAATGCAGATTCCATGCACCACAATATCCGCGCGGTTCGGCTGCAACCCCGGCAGCTGCTTGCGCTGCTCCAGCGTCATATCCGCCAGCTGCCGCTCAAAGCGCGCCACATCCGCCTCCGTCAGCACCGTGCCGTGCATGTAGGTTCTATCCGTCCAGTAAATGCCCTTCACCATCGCGGCGAGCGTCGTGAACGTGCCGCCCGTGCCGCGCCAGCTGCCCGGCATCGACAGCACAGGGTAATCCAGCAGCTTGTCTGCCAGAATATCAGCGGCAATCTGCTCCACCGTGTCCAAATCGCCGTGGTCGCGAATCGGAATCCGCTGGAACAGGCGCACCGCCCCCATTTGGCAGGAGAAGGAGCAGCGGATGTTCATCCCCTGCCCGATGATGATTTCGGTTGATCCGCCGCCGATGTCAATGACGCCGGAATCGCCGCCGTCCGTCGCGCCGAAGAAGGACAACGCGGCCTCCTCATCGCCGGAGCAGATTTCGAGCGTCAAGCCGGTTTCGGCTTTGAGCAGCGCCGCGAAATCCGCGTTGTTGGCGGCGTCGCGCGTGGCGCTGGTGGCAAAGAGATGCACTTTTTCCGCGCCTTGACTGCGGGCGGAATCCGCCATGCGTTTGACCGCCGCGCAGGAGGACGCCATTGCCTCCCGCGACAAGTTGCCTGCTTCGTCAAGCCCGGCGAACAGGCGTGTGCCGGCGCGGTCGCGGCTGATGCGGCGAATCTCCCCGTCGGCTGCTTCCGCCACAAGCATCCTCACCGAATTGGAGCCGATCCCGATGACTGCTGCCCTCATGGTTCACCTCTCCTGTCTTTCTGGTTTACAATATGTGTAACGAAAAAGGGACTTGCAGACGCAAAGTCCCCCTTTAATCCCGAAATTCATCCAGCAGCGCGTTCCATTCCGCCTCGGTGTAGCCTCGCAGCACATCCATGCTGGCAAAGTGGAAGTGGATTTCGCCGTCGCGGACATAGCCGAACTCGTTGCGCGCGGTTTCCTCAATGTACGCATCCGTCGCAACATACGTCAGTTCTTCGCGCAAGTCCCGATTTTTCTGATCCAGCGCCGCATACTGCTGCTGCAGCTGCTCATTGCGCGTCGAGAGCGCGTCAAGCCGCTGCCGCGACTGCGCCATCACGACATAGAAGATGATGCCCAACACCACCAGCAGGATGACAACCGCCTTCCAACGCACCAGCCTGCGCCCCAACGCCCTCACTCCTTTTCTCCAGAATCGGAAGTGTTCTTTTCCTTATCTATTCGCTATGATTTTGCATATTCCTGCCTGACGGAAAACTTTTTTTCAGCCGTTTTCCAATCCAGCGGAGGATGCGCCGGATGCCCGTTTCCCACAGCACTGCGCCGAGCAGCAGCCCCAGCAGCGCGTACAGCCGCAGCCCTTCCCCGCTGTGGATGAGGACGAGGAGCGCCGCCAGCGTGAGCATCAGTGCGCAGAGCACATCCGCCGCGTCGGACAGGCCATGCCGATGCCGCCACGCGCCGCCGAGGGTCAGCGCCAAGGCGAATGCCGCGCCGAGCAGCACCATCCGCAGGAAGGTTTCCGCCTGTCCCTGCTGCGCGAACAGCACCTCCAGCGTCATCCGATGGCACGGCGTAGGAAGCCGCCCTTGCGCCGCGCGCGCCCCTGCTCATACTGCACGCCGTCGATATCGCCGTCCACGAGCAGCCTGCCCTCTTCCAGCTGCAAGGCGGAGACATGCAGCCCGCTGCCGGTCAGTGTCAGCCGCCCGCCCCATGTTTCCAGCACGACCGCCGTTTCATCGAAGCGGTCAACCTCCTTGACCCCGGTGAGAACTGCCTTTTTGCGATTCTCGATAACCAGTCCGCAGGGCTTCTGCGGCACTGTCGGCTCTTTCACTGTGCGCTCCCCCCTCTCCTGCTGTCAGGGTATGCGCGGCGATTGCCGATTATGCCGGATTCTCCTTCTGCCACTCGCGCAGGATGCTTTCGAGGTTCGCAAGCCACAAATCAACGTGCGCGCAGTCCCACAGCACCGTTTCCGCCACCTGACACTGCACGACGAACAGCCCCTGATAATCTTTTCTTTCGGCGCATTCGTCCATCAGGCGGCGAAGTTCTTCCGGCTGATTCGTGTGCGCCATGACGTCGTTCAGGTGGTCGATGCACCCCCGCAGAAGTTCGGGGATGGTCATGTCAAAGTCGCTTTGGCGCATGATACCTTCCAGCTTCTTCAGGTGCTGCACGGCTTCCTCTGGCGGATTGCCGATTTCGTACTGTTCCATCAGCCAGAACCAGATTTCCGCCATCCGCGACCACTCATCCAGCGTCTGTCCGCCGGTAAAGACGGTCATCCCCTTATCCGCCGCAAAATCCGCGCAGGCATGAATCGCCAGCATCGGCACGCGCCCGGCGTGTTCATGCAGGTACAGCCAGTCCTCGCTCTGGAAGGGCGTTTCGCCATCATAATGGAAGCACGCCGTCCACAATCCGCTGGGCTGGCGCGCAATGTCGAAGCGGCAGGTGCGGTTATCCGCGTCGCCATAGGTATAGCGCGCGACCATGCCATAGTAGAATCCGCTCTCCTCGCCGCCCAGCTCCTCCGCGTGCTGTTTGACCTGCTGGCGCAGCTCCTCCAGCGAATACGGCGGGCGATCATCCGGGATTTCGAGCCAATCGCAGTTCGCGAGCAATGTACGGCAGACAGCCGCCATATCCTCTTCGCTGCCGATGGCGACGACCCTTGCCCGATGCAATTCCTTCATTGTTGAAAACCTCCCCAGAGGCTCTGCCTCTGGACTCCGGCAGGGACGCTGTCCCTGCACCCTGCAAGGGAGTTCCTCCCTTGACCCTTTCGCGCGATTGAGTTGGTGACTTCTTCATACAACTTCCGCGTGTTTATGCAGGATTTCGCTCCTGCGGGAGCGACAAGGGGGCTTTGCGATCGCCCCCTTGACCCCTTCGCATCCCCATCTAAGTTTATTGGTTGTTATTGCAGCTTTTTTAGTTAGTGTACTTTTGGTTCTTCAAGTCTTGGCATAAACCAACCGCAAGTAACCCCAAAAGTAGCGGCGCCGAAGGTTTCCAAAGGGCGATCGGAAAGCCCTTTGGTGCGCCCGCAGGCGCATCCCCCTGTAACAATCCAAATCAAGAAACATAAAAGTCACAAAAGCGAAGGCAGCCTGAGGGCAATCGCCATGCCCCTCAGAACATACAGACCTGACTGGTTTCGCTCAAGCCCTCCAGCGAACCGTGCGTCCGCAGCAGCTCAATGACCGCGCTGGAAATGCGCGTGCGCTCCTTCAAGTCCTCCACCGACATGAACGGGCCTCGCTCGCGCTCGCGCACAATGTTGATGGCAGCCGATTCGCCCAGTCCGCCCAAGGACGTGAACGGACACCGCAGCCCCGTTTCGCCCTCCATCTTGAATTTCTTCAGGTCGCTCTTGTACAGGTCGCACGGCAGGAACTTGAAGCCGCGCATGTTCATCTCCAGCACCAGTTCAAGGCTCGTCACGGCTTCCTTGTCCTTCGCGGACGCCTTTGGGTCAGCTTTAATCTGCTTGATTTTCTCGCGAATCGTCGCGGGGTCAATCAGCATCGTCATCGCGTCGAAGCCGTCGCCGCGCACGGTGAAGTACGCACAATAATATGCCAGCGGACGATGCACCTTATACCACGCCACGCGCAGCGCCATCGTCACATACGCTACGGCGTGCCCCTTGGGGAACATGTACTTGATTTTCTTGCACGAATCCATGAACCACTGCGGAACGTGCTGCTCAATCATCGCCTGTTCCATTTCAGGCTTCAGGCCGCGCCCTTTGCGGACGCTCTCCATCGTCGTGAACGCCATCTTCGGCGCAACGCCCTTGTCAATCAGGTAGTTCATGATGTCGTCACGGCAGCAGACGCACTCGCTCAATTTCGCCGTACCGTTTGCAATCAGCTCCTGCGCGTTGCCCAGCCACACGTCCGTGCCGTGGGACAGGCCGGAAATGCGCAGCAGCTCCTCCATCGTCGTTGGCTTCGTTTCGTCAAGCATCCCGCGCACGAACGATGTGCCAAATTCCGGCACGCCGAACGTACCCGTCAGGCAGCCGATATCCTCCGGCGTCACGCCCAGCGCCTTGGGCGACGAGAACAGGCTTCGCACGTCCGGGTCATCCAGCGGAACATCCTTGTAGCCGATGCCCGTCAGTTCCTCCAACATATGCAAAACCGTCGGGTCGTCGTGACCGAGGCAGTCCAGCTTAACCAGAATGTCGTGCATGGAGTTGAAGTCAAAGTGGGTGGTGGTAAAGTCGGAATTGAGGTCGTCAGCGGGGTGCTGAACGGCGGTGAACTGGTAGATTTCGTATTCCTTCGGCACGACGACCATGCCGCCGGGGTGCTGCCCCGTCGTCTTTTTCACGCCCTCGCAGCCCGCCGCCAGACGCTCCTTCTCCGTGTTGCCGACTTGCAATCCGCGCTCCTCGAAGTACTTCGACACATAGCCATATGCCGTTTTTTCCGCCAGACCCGTAATCGTGCCCGCGCGGAAAACGTGGTCATGCCCGAACAGCTCCTCGACGTTATGGAACGCGCGGTTTTGATATTCGCCGGAGAAGTTCAGGTCAATATCAGGCACCTTGTCGCCCTCAAAGCCGAGGAACACCTCGAACGGGATGTCGAAGCCGTCCTTCACGAGCTTCTGACCGCAGATTGGGCAGTCCTTGTCCGGCAGGTCAACGCCGACTTTGTATTGGCTCTTGTCCACGTCGAAAAAGCCCTTGCGGCAATGGGTGCAGCGGTAATGCGGCGGAAGCGCGTTGACCTCCGTGATGCCGCACATACGCGCCACGAGGCTCGAACCGACCGAACCGCGGCTGCCGACAAGATACCCGTCCGCGTTGGACTTGCTGACCAGCCGCTGGGCAATGTTGTACAGCGTCGCGAAGCCATAGCCGATGATGGATTTTAACTCCTTGTTCAGCCGGTTCACGACGATTTCGGGCAGCTCATCGCCGTAGAGTTCCTTCGCCGTGCCCCACGTCATATTCTGAATATTGTCCGCCGCGTCCTCCCAGAATGGCTGGAAGGTGTCCTCGCCCTTGGGGTGCTTAGGGAACAATTGCAACTTGTCAACCTGATCCGCAATCTTCCGCGGATTGTCGATGACGACCTCGTGGCACTTTTCCGCGCCAAGGTAGGCAAATTCCTCCAGCATCTCGTTCGTCGTCTTGAAGTACAGCGGCGGCTGCATGTCGGCATCATCGTAGCCCATGCCCGCCTGAATGATGGAGCGGTTGATGGCGTTGTGCGGGTCAAGGAAGTGCACATCCCCCGTCGCGACGACCGGCTTGCCCAGCTCGTCGCCCAGCTGGACGATTTTGCGGTTGATGTCCCGCAGCGCCTCGTCGTCCGCCACGCGCCCCTCGCGCACCAGAAACGCGTTGTTGCCCACGGGCTGGATTTCCAGATAGTCATACCACGACGCGATTTCCTTGATTTTCTCCCACGGCTCATTTTCCAGCACCGCGCGGTAGAGTTCGCCCGCCTCGCACGCGCTGCCGATAATCAGCCCTTCGCGGTAGCGGTCAATCATGAAGCGCGGCATGTGCGGGCGGCGGCGGAAGTAGTCCAGATGCCCGATGGACACCAGTCGGTTGAGGTTGACCAGCCCCTCCTGACTTTTCACCAGCAGAATGACATGGTAGCTTTCGCCGATGGCGCCGCCTTTGAGCGTGTTCAGGTCGCTGAGTTTGGTGAACCCGTGCTCTTCCTTGGCGATTTTGAACATCTTCGCCAGACAGTACGCCGTCGCGGTTGCGTCGTGGACGGCGCGGTGGGCGTTTTTGAGGCTCACGCTCAGCGCCTTGCAGACGCTCTTCAATTTGAACGACTTCAGTTCCGGCAGCAGCTTGCGCGACAGGGACAGGGTATCCAGAATCGGCGCGTTGAACTCGCGCCCCAGCCGGCGCAGCTCCGCTTTGAGCAGCTTGCCGTCAAACGCGGCGTTGTGGGCGGCAATCGCGGCATCGCCGATGAAATCCATCAGCTTCGGGATAGCGTTCTCCGCCGTTTCCTTATCCGCCAGCATCATGTCCGTAATGCCCGTGATTTCGGTGATTTTCGGCCGCAGGGGAATTTTCGGGTTCACCAGAATCGACAGCGTATCCACCAGCGTGCCGCCGGTCATTTTTACCGCGCCGATTTCAATCACGCGGTCTTTCAGCGTGTCCAGCCCGGTGGATTCAAAGTCCAGCACGACGATGGTATCATCAATCGAGCGGTCGTCTTCATCGGTGACGACCTGCGTTTCGTCAATAAGGTAGCCCTCGCAGCCCGGAATCAGCTTAATCGGCTGCTTTTTGACGGCATTGAACGCCGCCGGGAACGCCTGCACCACGCCGTGGTCGGTAATCGCAACGGCGGGATGCCCCCACTCGATGGCACGCTTGATGAGGTCGCCCGCCGGGGTCAGCGCGTCCATGGTGGACATGTTGGTGTGCATGTGCAGCTCGATGCGCTTTTCCTCCGCCGTGTCCTCGCGCCTGATGCGCTCCATCGGCACCATATCGCGGATGGAAATCGACAGCTCATGCGCGAAATTATCGTACATGCACTCGCCGCGCACCTTGACGTTCAGCCCCACCTTGATTTGGTTGACCTTGTCCATCACCGCCTGACGTTCTTCTTCAGTAATCGGCGGCGGCGGCGCGTCGTCGTCCTTCTTCTTGCCGAAGGGCAGGCGGCGGTAGCGCATGAACGCCTTGCAGAGGATGGACGACGTGTAGTCGGTGATAGCGAAGGTGACGAGCAGCAGTTCGCCGCCCTTGAGTTCCTTCGTTTCCAGCTTGAAAATGTCGCCCTGCACGACGACCAGCCCTGCGTCGCTTGCCAGCTCCTTCATTTCCATCGGCGGATCGGCAATCGCGCGCCCCATAATCGGCTTGCCGATGGCGTGGTCGGTCATCACGGGCAGCATCGGGTCGCGCTCCGGCATGGTCTGCTCCGGCTTCTTCTCGCGCGGCGCGGACGGCTTGCGCTCCTTGTGCTCCTTCGCCGGCTTGGCGTCCCCCTGCGTCATCGCGGCGATTTGCTCCGGCGTGTAGGTGACGGTCTGCTCGCGCAATCTCTCTTCGCGGATTTCCGCCAGCCGCTTCTCCTGATCGCCCGCGACGGTCAGTTCCACCATCACCTCGGCGGAAAAAATGTCCTTCACCGCCTGTGACAGGCGCGCCGCGACGTTCTGCCGCCCCATGTATTCCAGGCTGAACGCGTCGGGGAAGGTCAACGTGATGCGCTTGCCGTCGCACCGCCAGTCGATTTGGCTCATCCAGCTGGCGGACGCGGGATAATTGCGGCGCAGGAAGTCGGTCAGCACCTGCTTATACGCGCTGATGTTCTCCAGAAAATCGTCCTTCAGTCCCGGCGACACGACGCGCAGCGCCAGCGGCTTTTGCGGGAAAACGCGCCGCAGAAGCGCTTCCAGCTTCAGGAACGATGCTTCCTCCACCAGCACATTTGACTCAAACGTGATGTACACCTTGCCCTGCGACTGCACATACACCACGCGCGGCGCATGGAGCTGCCCCTTGAGCTGCGGCAGCGCGGCATACACCTGCGCGAGCAATTCATCGTAACTCATGCTGCTTCCTCCTTCCCTATAACGACGACGAGCCAAGGGGGGGACTTCGTCCCATCTCATCTCCCCCTTGACCCCACCAGAGGCTCTGCCTCTGGACTCCGCAAGGGAGTTCCTCCCTTGACCCTTCC
>ERZ827168.2795-NODE-2795-length-19318-cov-3.452370_pt1 | contig 19318 bp, 15 predicted proteins | sample MGYA00519868_ERZ827168 | MGnify/ENA primary metagenome ERZ827168 (study PRJEB31778, sample SAMEA3449271) | human gut metagenome | biome: human gut; feature: human-associated habitat; material: faeces | place: United Kingdom | collected 2010/2012 ...
AATTACCAGAACCATAAGGCGGTGCTGCACAATGAAAACAGTTGTTTTTGTGGACGAATTGCTGCTGGTAAACTTTGCTGCAGCCGCCGCGCTGCTGCTGGGCGCGGGGCTTTTGTGCGGGCGCAGCTGCACCGGGCTGCGGCTGTGCGTGGGCAGCGCGGCGGCTGCGGCAAGCACCCTTGCCCTGCTGGCGCCGCCGTGGTGCACCCCGCTGGCGGTACTATATAAAATAGTCAGCTGCTGCTGCGTGGTAGCGGTGTGCTACGGCGTGCCCGGGGCGCGCAGCTTTGCCCGCCTGTGCGGGTGGTACGCGGCGCTGAACGGCGTGCTGTGCGGCGCGGACAAGATGAAGCACGTCGTGTTCACGATTTTTCTCGACCTTTCGCTGCGCGCGCTGACGGCGGCGGTTTGCTCGGCGGTGTTCGGCACGGCGTTCAGTGTGTGGTTCGCGTGGCCGATCGGATGGGTTATTGCTGCGGTGACAACGGGAAGCCTGTTCCGACAGGTACTCTGGCGGCACGTAGCGCAGGTTTCAAACGAAGGCCTGAACGAGCGTTTTGAAGGAAATGGGGGATGAAGGTGAGCCGGTTTCAGATGAGCGCACAGGAAAGGGAAGCAATTCGCACGGCGGCAAGGACGACGAAGGACGAAACCGTGCGCCGTCGGCTGAATGTGTTGCTTATGCGCTGCGATGGGTACACGGTGCGGGAAATCGCGGAGCGCACGGGGCTGCAGATCGACAGCATTTTCAAGATGTGCCAGCGATACCGGGAGGAAGGGCTGGAATCGTTCGCGACGAACAAATACGGCGGCAACCATCGGGCGTTGAGCGAGGAGCAGGAAAGACGGATCCTGTCGCGCTTTGAAAAGGCGGCCGTGGCGGGTCAGCCGGTGCAGGCCATGGAAATCAAGGCGGCCTTCGATCAGGCGCGCGGCCGGGAGACGGGCTGCGGGTACATCTATATGCTTTTGAAACGCCATGGGTGGCGGCGTGTGACGGAGAAGTCAACCTCCGCGCACACGCCCGCCGCGCGCTGGGTTCCCGAAACGCTCCGCGCCCGGGGCTGACGGGCAAATCCGCACAGACGGAATCGGGGAGACGGCTGCGGATACCTTTATTTGAAGCGGCATGAGCGACGGAGAAGCCAGCGTCCGATCACCCACATACAGAAAACGGCTCCGCCCGATCAGGGAACGGAGCCGTTTACCATGCGGAGATATTTGCGAAAGCGCCGCGCTTACGGTTTGCCGGAGGTATCCTCTTCGCGAGTGCTGACCGTCGCCTGCGGCGAAGCGGCGCTCGAAAAGACAGGGTTCGGATTGACAGGCGCGGAATCGGAGAAGAGCAGCGCCTGTGTCTGCTCACCAGCGTAGCCATCGACCTTCAGGTTGGCAACCTGCTGAAAGGTCTTGACAGCTGCCAGCGTGCCAGTACCATAGTCGCCGTCCACAGCGCTGTCTGCTGGAAGGTATTTCAGCTCAATCAGACGTTTCTGGAGAAGCTGCACAGGATACATCTTCGTTTTGGGGCCCATGACGACATATGTATCGTATACATAAGGGGAAGGCGAAGGAATAGGCACCTCAAGCGCGTTCGTCGTAAGAGGTGTTGTTTCGTTTTCCTCAAAGCCGAGCAGCTCGTTGAGTGTTACCAGTCGGTATCCCTGGCTGACGGCATAGGGGATAAACTCCTGAAGCCGTTTGAGATCTGTGTTTGTTGTATGGAACAGGTAGATACCGCCGGGGCGCAGATGCTTTTTAATGGCAGAGATGTCGGCATTGCTGCCGCTGTAGGACCAGCTCGCGATTCCCCAATAGCCGAGCTGATCCAGATATTGATGAGAGCGAGGATCCTTTTCCCCATTGCCGCCCTGCATGCGCAGAAAATGCATCTGATAGTTTTACGCCCAGCGTATCGTTCACCAGCATCTGCTGCTTGCAGACGGCATTGGCAAGGCCGGCTTCGTCTTCCATATACAGACGATTATGGCCGTAGGTGTGATTTTCGATTTCGAAGCCCAACTCTTCGTAGGCTCGTTTAACGGTTGAACGGATATCCTCACGCTCCAGCATTTTGCCGATCGGGAAAAGCGTCAGCTTGGCGTTGTAATCCTTGGCAAGCTGACAGATTTTTTTCAGGTTCGTGGGCTGCAGCAGGTCGTCTACGGTGACGGCAATAACCTTTTCAGAGGTGTCCACCTTCTCGTAAATGGGAAGGTATCCATTTACCGCATGACTTTGCTTGGCGGGAGCAGGGGATGGCGTTGGAACCGACATGGGCGTTTCAGCCGGCACAGAGGTATCCTCCGGCACGGGTGTTTCGGTGGCGGCGGGCGCGGTTTGCTGGCTGGTAAGGTCGGGCGTGCTGCGGCGACCGGAGCAGTCGCGGGACAAAAGCACAATCACCACAACGATTTCGATCAGGAGTGCCGCAACTACAATGCCGATAATTGCGGTGCGCTTCTGCTTACGGCGGCGATATCGTTCATTCCTGTAAGGCATGATGAAAAAGCATCCTTTCGTAGATGGTGTGGAGACAGATTAATCCTCCGTCTCCGTATATAATTTTATCATAGTACAAAAGAAATTTCAAGGCGTACATGTCGATCAAAGGGAATTTCACAGGAAAAGGAATAAAAAAAGCGGTTTTGCCCACTTCCATGAACAAAACCGCAGAGACGGATGAAAAATTGCGTGTCTTCGTTCCGGCAGCGCCGACTTACGATTCGCCCGTAGTATCTTCTTCGTATGCGCTGGGCGTTGCCTGCGGAACGGAAGGATCCGAGGATACGGGGTTCGGATTAACGGGCGCGGAGTCCGAGAAAAGCAGAGCCTGCATTTCGGGCTCGGCATATTCGCTGATTTCCAGTCCGGCCGCCTGCTGAAAGGCCTTGACGGCCGCGCGAGTGCCAACGCCGTAGTCCCCGTCTACGACGCTGTTTGCGGGTAAATACTTCAGCTCGATCAGGCGCTCCTGTAGAAATCGCACAGCATACATCTTCACCTTTGGCCGTATGCGAATATACGTATCGTATACATACGGCGAGGGCGAAGGCATGGGAACGCTGAGCGGATCTGTCGTAAGCGGGGTGGTTCGGTTTTCCTCAAACCCGAGCAGTTCATTGAGGGTTACTAACCGATAGCCCTGACTTACGGCGTAGGGAATGAATTCGCTCAACATTCGAAGATCCTTGCTTGTGGTGTGAAACAGATAGATGATGCCGGGACGCAGGTGCTTTTTCATGGTGCTGATGTTGACGCCGCCGCTGCTGTAGCTCCAGTTTACAATCCCTCTGTAGCCGAGCTGATCCAAATACTGATGGGAGCGCGGGTCTGTTTCGCCATTGCCGCCGGGCATGCGCAAGAAATGCATCTGGTAGTTTACTCCCAGAACGCTGCTTACCATCTGTTGCTGTTTGAAGATTGCCTCGGCCATTTCAGAATCGCTCAGCATGTACAATTTGTTGTGGCCGTAGGTGTGATTTTCAATTTCAAACCCCAAGTCCTCATAAGCATGCTTGACGGTGCTGCGCACTTCGCTGTTCTCCAGCATCTTACCAACGGGAAAAAGCGTCAGCTTGGCATTGGAATCCGCGGCAATTTGACAGATCTGCTTCAGATTTTCGGGCTGGCCAAGGTCGTCCACTGTGATGGCAATGATCTTCTCATCCATTTCAAGCTTCTGATAAATGGGAAGATAGCCATCCACCGCATAGCTCCGCATGGCAGGCGTGGGAACCGGCGTGGGCTCCTCGGTTGGAGCGGGGGTATCCGCGGGCACGGGCGTTTCGGTGGCGGTGGGCGCGGTCTGCTGGCTGGTGATGTCGGGCGTGCCGCGGCGGCTGGAGCAGCCGTGCGACAGGAGTACGATCATCACGATGATTTCAACAAGCAGCGCCAGCACCACGATGGTCACGATTCGATTGCGCTTCCGTGCGCGGCGGCGATATCTTTCATCCCGGTAAGGCATGGAAAAGCTTCCTTTCGTAGGCGGGCATTCGGGCAGCATTGCACAATTCGGCGGCGCGGCGGATAACGTCTTTTCCGTCGTGCAGATTCCTTGATTTACATCCGGCAAACCTTTGAAATCTGCGTTCGCCGGCCGCCTCATTGCGCGGTATGGCTTCAGGGTTTCTTCGGCACCAGCATCGGCATGTACAGGCCGCCCTGCACGCTGCGCGCGATGAAGGAGACGAACCGGCCGGACCTGGTGTCGTACCAGTCGGAGAACGGCACGCGCGTATCGGTCGTGCGCAGGCAGTGCGCGAGAGGCGCGATCAGGCCGCGGAACGTGGCGGCACTCTGCGCCATCGACGCTGTCCAGATCAGCCAGTCGCTCTTTGTGTAGTCCGCGCGGGAATCCAGCGGCAGACCAAATTCGTTGACGCGGGGCAGATAGCTGTCCGTCTCGCGGGCGTAGAAGTCGACCGGCAGCAGGTTCAGGTTCAAAACCAGATCCCACACCAGATTGTACTTCATGCTCCAGCCGGTGCGGTCGAAGGTCAGGGCGGTGAAGTCGCCCGTCCGCGCGCGCTCAAGCCAGCTTTTCGCCATCGCGTGCGCGCGCTTGTCCCACCTGCGCGCTTCCGCGTCGTGACCCAGCCGCTTCAGGATGCGGGCGTAGCAGGCGATGCCGACCACAGCCTTGGCGGACAGGTTGACGTTGCGCGCCAGATGACCGGCGAAGTCGTCCGTGCAAAGCTGCTCGCCCGGATCCTCGCCGAACTCGTCCAGATAGCGCACCCACTTGCGCAGGGTTTCGGCGTGCTTGCGAAGCAGATCGTCCTTTGCGCCGAAGGAAACGGCGGTTTCCAGCATCACGAGCATGTTGCCGCATTCCTCGACGGGCATCTGATAACGGGGATTGTACACCTTCACGCCGGCGGGATAGAGATAGTAGGGCAGCGGCGTGCTGCCGTTGCGGATGTGACCGGCGGCGTACACCTGACCGGTGGCGTAGGGATAGCGGCCCACGTCGTGCGGCGCGAAATCCTCGCCCCAGACGGGCATTTCGGCGAAGGCGAGCACGGGGCGGCACAGCGCGTTGACCAGCTCCGGGCAGTACTTCAGGAAGATCGGGATGGACGGATAGCTCACGTCTACAGTGCCGATACAGCCGTTGGAGTCGTTTTCCTTGGAAAGCAGCGCCATTTCGCCCTCGGGCGTGGCGATCAGCTTGTGCGCGGCGAAGGTGTGGCGCCAGCCCGCGGCGGCGATCAGCGCGTAGTCGGCGCCGCCCTTGTCCATGGCTTCGTCCAGCACGCGCGCGTCCAGCTCGTCGCAGGCGGCGAACAGTCTGTCCTTGCGGGCGGCGAATTCAACCAGCGCCTGAACGAGGGTTTTTCCGTTTCGCGCGTACCACGCGCGGCACAGCGCGCCGAAGTAATTGATGGAAGCGATGTCATCATAGCCCAGCATGAGGTAGCGGTGAACCGTATCGCCGGAAACGGTGAAAGCGGCTTCATAGCCTACGCCGTCCGCGTTTACGGAAACCGGGTCGGGGGAAGCAATGTACAGATAGCCCCAGTCGATGGTGATGCGGTCGCCGCTGTGTCCGAGCACGCGCTGCTGCGTCTGACCGACGAAGGCGACGTTCAGACCGCTGATCACGTAGTGATCGAAGCTCAGCATGGGCTGCAGGGAGTCGTTATAGCACAGGGTGGAGGAAGCGTTCATGCGCACGGCGACCTTGTGCGTCCTTCCGTCCACGGCGCGCGCGGCGAAGCGCACAAAGGTGATGGGGGTGGAGAGCGCGTCCAGATCGTCCGGCAGCGCGGGGGTCTGGAAGGTGACGGTCAGCTCAACGCCCGCGGCCTCCATCACGCTGATCGTGGCGGTGGGCGTCACGCGCAGGGCGGTGGTCTTCATCGCGGGAATATTGACGCGTCCGCTCAGGAAGCGATAGCGCCTGCCGTCGATTTCGGCGACGCCGGTCATGTCCTTCACTTCTCCGCTCCAATGAACGGGGTGCGCGTCGGTCAGCGTGTCGCCGGGCAGCCAGATGGAAAAATAGGGGTCGTTTGCAATCAGCGGAAGGGCGGGCAGACGATCAATGCTCATGTGTGATCTCCTTCGTAAGGCGGAAAGCCGCCATTTTTACACGTATAGTGTACCATAGTTCAAGGCAAATTTCAAGGCGCGCCGTCAGCGGAACGTGATTTCGCGGGCGCAGTCGCGGAAGCCGCCGCCGGTAACGATCTGTGGAATGTCGGAGGGCAGCGCGTCTTCAAAATCGAAGTGCAGATGCCCGGCCAGGATGGCGCGGATGGCGGGCTCGTGATTTACATAATCGATGAAGTGCAGCGTGTCGTCGTCCGGCTTCTGCTGAACGCGGCGATCCTCGCTGTAGCCTGTCATCAGGGCTTCCGGCGTGCCGGTCAGATAGGCGCAGGGCTGCTTATCCACATTGATCGCGTAATCATACAGCTTCTGCGTGTGTAGCGGGTTGTGCAGCAGCAGAACGATGGGCAGGCCGCGCGAGACCTCCAGCTTCAGGCGGCGAAGCTGCCCCGCATCGAAGCGGTAGTAGCCGTCGTCCATGGCCACAAAGTTGATTCCGCCCATCACGCGGCTGTCGCAGAGCAGGTTGTTTTTGAAATACGCCTGCACAAGGGCGTAGGTCTGCATGCGGTAGGCCACATCCTCAAACGCTTCGCCGACATACTGGCTGTATTCGTGGTTGCCCGCGCAGAGGAAATAGTCCACCCTGTCCAGCTGGGCCTTGGCGTATTCGAGGTTTTTGAAGGATACGAAATCCAGAATGTCGCCGGTGTACAGAACCGGCAGCCCGTGCGTGCAGGCATAGTCGATCTGCTGCTCGAACAGGGCGAGGTTGTCGCCGGTGGGCTGATTGAAGTACGCACTGCGCGAAACGGCCAGCGCGCGCTTGCGCTCGTCGTCCCGTTCGTCGGCCAGCGCGACGTGGGTGTCGCTCAGATGCAGCGCGGTGAAGGGGGCGGGCAGACCGATGTCCAGCGTGGTGCGGGTGATCCTCATGGGGCATCCCTCCCGTTTCTGCATTGGTTTATCACCATTATATCGCCATGCGGCGGGTTTGCATGTTAAAATCTGTCGCATTCGTGAAGCGAGCCGGGGCGGATGCTATAATGCTGGCAGGGCAGAACCGAAACGGGAGGAAGTTCGGATGGAAAACATCGTGAATATCGTCAATTTCATTCGCGGTGCGGAGCCGCGGCGGCGCTGGATTGATCTGGTGGAGCCAGTGCGCGAGCAGATTCGCCTGATGAAGGAAAATCATCTGAAGGGCACGTTTCTCGTGCAATACGACGCGATGCTGCGCGAGGACATCCTATCGCTCCTGAAGCCGCTGGATCCGGAGCAGTTCGAGCTGGGCATCTGGTTTGAAATGAACCAGCCGCACGTGGAGGCCGCGGGGCTGAAATGGCGCGGGCGGCCGGGCTTCGAGTGGGACTGGCACGCCAACGTGGGCTTCTCGGTGGGCTACCTTCCGGAGGAACGCGAGAAGCTGACGGACGTGATCTTCGAGAAATTCCGCGAGTGCTTCGGAAGGGACGCGCGCTCGGTCGGCTCGTGGATGATCGACGCGCACACGCTGGCGTATATGGCCGATAAATACGGCATTGTTGCCAGCTGCAATTGCAAGGATCAGTGGGGCACGGACGGCTATACGATCTGGGGCGGCTACTGGAATCAGGCGTATTATCCCAGCCGCAGAAACGCGCTGTGTCCGGCGCAGACGGAAGCGGGCGGCATTCCCGTGCCGGTGTTCCGCATGCTGGGCAGCGACCCGGTGTCGCAGTACGATCTGGGACTGTCGGTGGAAAACGGCGCAACCGAACTGCAGGGCGTGGAATCGCTGGAACCCGTGTACGCGGCGGGCGGCGGCAAGCCCGCGTGGGTGGACTGGTTCCTGCGGCAGAATTTCCGGGGCGGCAGTCTGGCGTTCGCCTACGCGCAGGCCGGGCAGGAAAACTCGTTCGGCTGGCCGGCGATGAAGGCAGGGCTGGAATATCAGTTCCCGTTGCTCGCGAAACTGCGCGACGAGGGCGCGCTGCGCGTGGAACGGCTGGATGAGAGCGGCGAATGGTTCAAACGCCAGTTCCCGCTTACGCCCGCCACGGCGGTGTGCGCGCTGGAACCGTATGAGGACAGGCGGGCGCAGTCCGTGTGGTACGATTGCGTGCACTATCGCGCGAATCTGTATCGCGACGGCGAGGGCCTGCGGCTGCGCGACCTTACGCTGTTTGACGAACGCCGCGAGGAGCGCTATCTGCATGCCGCGTGCGAAACGGAATACCTCGTATACGAGAACCTGCCCATCGTGGACGGAAATCGCATGAGCGGGGGCGGCGTTCGGGCGGGCGCGTGGCTGCGCGCGGAGGAAATCGGGAGTTTTGAGGTAAAGGAAGAGGGAGAGTCGCTGCGCGTCGGCTATGGCGCGGGCGAGCTGCTGCTGACGCCGGACGGGCTTCAGTTTACCGGCGGCGCGGCGCTGTGCTTCCGCTGGAAGATGGAAAAGCGCGCGTTCGTCCGCAGGGACGGGCGGCGGCTGCTCTTTGCCCACGGCGGCAGGGAATACGCGCTGTGCGTGGACGCGGGCGAGATTTCAGAGGGCGACGCGCCGGTGATTCAGCCGGAAAATGGGAAAATCGCGCTGTCCTTTGATCGCATGGAAGCGGGGGGAAACGCGTGATTTCGATGACGCGAATGTATTGCCGCGCGTTTCAGTCTGTGTTCAACCTCGGCGCGCGGCTCCTGAAGTGGCGCATGCCGTCCGTCGAAAGCGGCGTGGGCAGCGTTTCACGCATTCCGGCGCTGCTGCGCGGGCAGAACGCGAAGCGGCCGATGATCGTCACCGGCCCGCGCGTGCGGCGGCTGCTTCTGCCGGAGATTCTGAAGGAGCTGGACGCGGCGGGAATCGAGTATCAGATTTTCAGCGACGTGGAAAGCAACCCGACATCCGATACCTGCGAGAAAATCCGGGACGCGTATCTCGCGTCCGGCTGCGACAGCTTTCTGGCCGTCGGCGGCGGCAGTCCCATGGACGCGGCCAAGGCGGCCGCGGCGCTGGTCGCGCGGCCGGGCAAGACGGTGCGGGCGCTCTCGGGTCTTCTGAAGGTGCGCCGGGCGATTCCGCCGTTCATTGCCGTGCCGACCACGGCCGGAACCGGCAGCGAAACGACGATCGCCGCGGTGATCACCGATTCAAAGACGCACCATAAGGCGGCGATGATGGACCTCGTGCTCGTTCCCCGCTGCGCGGTGCTCGACCCCGTGCTGACGGCGGGACTGCCGCCGCAGGTGACCGCCGCGACCGGCATGGACGCGCTGACCCACGCGGTGGAAGCGTACCTGTGCTGGACGTACAACACCCGGCAGAGCCTTCGCATGGCGGAGGAAGCCGTGGCTGCCATTTTCGCGAATCTGGAAAAGGCCTATGCCGACGGAAGCGACCTCGCGGCGCGGGAGGAAATGCTGAACGCGTCGTTCAAGGCGGGCTTCGCGTTTACCCGCGCGGGCGTGGGCAATGTGCACGCCATCGCGCATACGCTGGGCGGCCTGTACGGAACCGCGCATGGGCTGGCGAACGCGGTGATCCTGCCCGTGGTGCTGGAGGATTACGGCGAAGCGGTCTTTGCGAAGCTGGCGCGTCTGGCTGAGCTGGTCGGCGTCCGCGGCGCGAACGACGCGGAAAAGGCGCGCGGCTTCATTTCAGAAATCCGCGCCATGAACGCGCGCATGGGCATTCCGGACGGCTTTGATTTCATTCGGGACGAGGACATGGACACGATGGTTTCATGGGCGCTGAAGGAAGCCAATCCCGTGTACCCCGTGCCGGTGATCTATGACCGCGCGCGGTGCCGGAACGTGATCGAGAGGTTGAGAAAATAAATGAAAACATCGGCTCCGCACGCAGGCAGCGCGCGGAGCCGATGTTTTCGCTGAAGCGGTTATTCCCTATACGACCAGATTTCCGTGCCGTCCAGCTTGAGCAGATGAACGCCTTCCTCGTCGCTCGCCTGAATATAGCCCGGCGCGGGGGACGAAAGCTCGCTGTAGACGATGGGAAGAATCTCGCGGCCGTCCTCGTCGATCAGGCCGCAGCGCATGGTATCGCTGAGCCAGATCAGGCCGTCGTCCGTCAGCTCGGTGTCAAACGCGTTCACGGTGAAATAGTCGCGTCCGTCCACGGTGGCGAACAGGCCGAAGTCCTGATACGTATCGGACAGCTGCTTTCCGTCAATGTCGGCCAGATAGGCGCTCTTCGCGCCCCATTCGTCCGGGTAGACGAACAGGCGGTTTTCACCCGCCGAGGTAATGGAGCCGCTGGCGGGCACCTCAAGGACGGTTTTCCCGGTTTCGTTCACGGCGCGCACGCTGTCGGCGGAGAACACGAGCAGGATTTTCCCGCTCAGCGCCGTGTAGGCGCCCACGGTATCGCACGTCAGCGTGTACAGGTACGACTGGTCGCTGGCGCGGAACACGTCGACCAGTTCGTTGTACTTCACGGCGGCGATCAGGCCGTCCGATCCCGTGGGTCGGTCGATGAAGTCGTACTTGGGCATGATGCGCCAGTTGCCGCGCGTGTCGATCACGCCGCTGCCGCTGTCCAGTGTGGCCACGGCCAGCCCGTTCACAAACTGGTCGGCGTAGGCGTACTGGGGCTGAAGCTGCCATTGCCCGTCGGCGTTCAGATAGCCGTAGCGGCCGTTGTCGACGGACAGCGCCTGCGACATGCCGCCCGAGAACGGCCACAGGATCGAGGCGATTTTTACGCCGGTGGGGGATACGTAGCCGCTTTCGTCGATCAGGTACACGCCGTCCGGGCTGTCGTCCCAGATGTCGGTGCGCAGCGCCAGAAAGCCGCCTTCGCCGTTGGACACGAGCCACGTGTATTCGCAGGGAACCAGCTCGTTCAGCTCCGCGTCCAGCACGCCGTACTTCTCGCCGCGGGCGTAGAGAATTGTGCCATTCACGTTTTCCAGATAATCGTAGGTGGCGTCGCCCCTGCATGTGCCGGTCTCGTCCACGATCAGGAATTTGCCGTCCGGCGTCTGCGCGGCGAACAGGCCGGGCATGCCGAAGTCGATGAACTGCGTGTATTCGCCGGGCTCGACGATCACCGTGCCGTCCTCGCCGATCAGCGCCGCGACGTTCGCGTTCACCGGAATGGCGGCGAGCGCCGAAGCGCAGAAAAGGCTTACGAGCAGAACCGCCGCAAGCGTACACACCAGCTTTTTCATCCGTCTCACCTCACATACAAAGCTCGAAAAGACTTACCTGGCTGCTTTCGGGGATGTCGTTGATGCATCCCGCCGCCGCCAGTGTATCCACAACGGATTTTCCCACCTTCCGGCGAATCATGTCCTCGCGGGAAATGAACGGCCCGCCCTCGCGCACATTCACCAGATTGATCGCTGCGTTCAGCCCCAGACCGGGCAGCGACGACAGCGGCGGGAGAATGTGGGCGTCGTCCACCAGCAGGAACTTTTCCGCGTCGCTTTTGTACAGGTCGACCGGCAGGAGGGAAATGCCGCGCAGATTCATTTCCAGCAGCGTTTCCAGCAGCGAGTATTCTCCCTCGCTCTTTTCCTTTTCATCCTTCTCCATGCCGTCAATTTCCGCCATTCGGCCGCGAATCTGGTTTTCGCCGCACACCATCGTGGCGCCGTTGAAGTCCTCGGCGTTGCGCCACAGGAAGCAGGCGTAGTACGCGCCCGGATAGTACACCTTGAAATACGCGATGCGCAGCGCCATCGTGACGTATGCCACCGCGTGCGCCTTCGGGAACATGTACTCGATCTTCCGACAAGCACCGATGAACCAGTCCGGCACCTTCGCCGCCTGCATGGCCTCCAGCATTTCGGGCTTCAGGTCGCCGCCCTTGCCGGCCGCGGCCTTGCCCTTGCGCACGAATTCCATGATGGTGAACGCCATTTTCGGCGGAACGCCGTAGTCCATCAGCTGGTTCATGATGTCGTCGCGCGTACAGATGGCGTGCTTCAGGTCGGTCTGCCCGGCCTTCAGAATGTCCTGAATGTTGCCCAGCCACACGGCCGTGCCGTGGGAAAGGCCGGAAATTCGAATCAGCTCCTCCATCGTGGTGGGCTTGGTCTCGGTGAGCATGCCGCGCACGAACTTCGTGCCAAACTCGGGCACGCCCAGCGTGCCGGTGGGTACGCCCAGCTGCTCCTCGGTCAGACCCAGCGCCTTGGGGCTGGAAAACAGCGAGAGAATGTTGCCGAAAACCTCCGCGTCGTTCAGCGGCACGGCCTGCGGCCTGATGCCGGTCAGGTCCTGGAGATTGCGCAGCATCGTGGGATCATCGTGTCCCAGAATGTCCAGCTTCACGAGCACGTCGTGCATGGACGTGAAATCGTAGTGCGTTGTGATGGTTTCGCTGTTCACGTCGTCCGCGGGATGCTGAATGGCCGTGAACTGGTAGATTTCGTAGTTCTTCGGCAAAACGACCATGCCAGCCGGGTGCTGGCCGGTGGTGCGCTTTACGCCGGTGATGCCCTTGGCCAGACGCTCCTTCTCGGCGTTGGAATAGTTCAGCCCGCGCTTTTCCGCGTATTTCAGCACGTAGCCAAACGCCGTCTTCTCCGCGACCGTGCCCATCGTGCCCGCGCGGAACACGTTCTCGGAGCCGAACAGCTCCTTCACGTAGTTGTGGGCGCGCGGCTGATATACGCCGGAGAAGTTCAGATCGATATCCGGCACCTTGTCGCCCTTGAAGCCCAGAAAGACCTCGAAGGGGATGTTGAAGCCGTCCTTGTCCATGCGTGTGCCGCACACGGGGCAATCCTTGGGCGGCAGGTCGAGCCCGCAGGTATATTGCTTGGGCACGTCAAACTCGTAATGCTTGCACTTGGGGCATACGTAATACGGCGGCAGCGCGTCCACCTCGGTGATGCCGGCCATCTTCGCCACGAACGACGAGCCGACCGAACCGCGCGAACCGACGATGTAGCCGTCCGACAGCGATTTTTTGACCAGCTTGACGGCGATCATGTACAGCGTCGAGAAGCCGTAGCCGCAGATGGAGCCCAGCTCCTTGTCCAGACGGGCGCGGACAATCTCCGGAATCTCGTCGCCGAAGATTTCATGCGCGCGGTTGTCGCACAGCTCGCGCAGGTTCTGCTCCGCGTCCTCCCAGAACGGCTGGAACGTGTCGCCGCCGTCCGGCGCCTTCATGAACAGGTCGGGGATGTGCTCGACGCGGGCGGCGATTTCGTTCGGCGCCTTCACAACCACGTTGTACGCTTCCTCCTCGCCCAGATAGGCGAATTCTTTCAGCATCTCGTCGGTGGTGCGGAAGTAGAGCGGCGGCTGATGGTCGCAGTCCTCAAAGCCCTTGGTGTCCATCAGTATGGCGCGGTAAATGGCGTCCTTCGGCTCTTTGAAGTGCACGTCTCCGGTCGCCACAACCGGCTTGCCCAGCTTTTTGCCCAGCCGGACGATATAGCGGTTGATGTCCTTCAGCGCCTCCTCGTCCTTCACGATGCCCTCACGCACCATGAATTCGTTGTTGCCCAGCGGCTGAATTTCCAGATAATCGTAGAACGCGGCGATTTTCTCGATCTCCGCTTCGCTTTTTCCGGCCACAATGGCGCGGTACAGCTCGCCCGCCTCGCAGGCGCTGCCCACGATGATGTCCTTGCGCCACTTCTGAATGAGACTGCGCGGCATGCGCGGCGTGCGGTGGAAGTATTTCAGATGCGCGTCGGAAATCATGCGATTCAGGTTCGTCATGCCGTCGCGCGACGTGGCCAGCAGGATGATGTGACGGCTCTCGCCGCCCGCGTCCGTTTCGAACCAGCCGTTCAGCTGCTCAAGCCTTTCAAGCGGCTTTACCTCGCGCATGGCGTCCAGCGTTTTCAAAAGCACCTCGCCCGTGGCGCGCGCGTCGTGCACGGCGCGGTGCGCGTTCGTCAGCGAAACGCCTAAAAATTTGCACAGCGCGCCCAGCTTGTGGCTCTTCTGCCCCTTGTAGAAGTTGCGCGAAAGCGTCAGCGTGTCCAGAACCGGGTATTCGAAGGGAAGGTTCGCGTCGCGGAACGCGCGCCGGAAGAACGCCATGTCGAACGATGCGTTGTGCGCCACCAGCACGCAGCCCTCGCAGAACTTCGCGAAATCGCCGATGACCTGCTCGATCGTCGGCTGCCCGCGCAGCATGGCGGCGGTGATGCCGGTCAGCTCCGTCACCTTTTCGGGAATGACGCGCTCCGGGTCGATCAGCATCGAGAAGCTGTCCACTTCTTCGCCGTTTTCGATGCGCACCGCGCCGATTTCGGTGATCTTGTCCTCGGCGGTGCTCAAGCCCGTCGTTTCCACGTCCACGACCACGAACTTCGTTTCGTCCAGCCTGCGGCCGTCGGCCTTCTGAACGATCTCGGGGAAGTCCTCGATCAGATAGCCCTCACAGCCGGGAATCAGCTTGATGCCCGCCTTCTTGGCGGCCGAGAACGCTTCCGGGAACGCCTGCACTACGCCGTGATCGGTGATCGCGATGGCGGGATGTCCCCATTCCGCCGCCTGCCTGATCAGGTCGGTGGGGGAGGCGCACGCGTCCATGGCGCTCATCTGGGTGTGCAGGTGCAGCTCCACGCGCTTTTCCTTCGCGTGGTCGCGGCGAACGGGCTTGGCGGCGGGCAGGATGTCGTCGGCAATGAGCATGAATTTGCGGCTGAAGTCGTCGTATTTGTATACGCCGCGAATCTTGAGCCACTTGCCCTCCTTGACGTATTCCTTCGCGCCCTCGATCTGCTTTTCCAGCGATACGCCGCTCTTTCCGCGCTTGGGCGACAGGAACGCCTTGCATTCCACGCTGCCGTCGTAGTCCGTGAGCGTGAAAAGCAGGATCTTGCTTTCGGTGTTCTTGGTGTCCTTCATCTCCACCTTGACGATTTCACCCATCAGCGCTACGCGCCCGGCGTCCTCGGTCAGCTCGCCCATGGAGATGATCGGGTCGGTGAACGGCTGTCCGCGCACGGCCAGACTGGGCGCGGGCTCCTCCACCTCGTGCTGGGTGGTCATTTCCCGCGCCGCGCGCGCCATGAGGGCTTCCTCCTCGCGCCGCTTCTCGGAGATGCGGCGGATGCGCTCCGCTTCGCTGCCCGTGACGGCGATGGTCACGCGCGCTTCAATGTCGAAAAGCTCCTTCAGAAAACGCGCGATCATCAGATCAACGCCGCGGATGCGCAGAAATTCCGCGCCCTCCTTCGCGTTCACATTGACCGTCAGCTGGTCTCCGTCAAGCTGCCACGTGCCGTCCGACCACGTGAGATAGGGCATGGACGCGGGGCTTTCCGCCGTCACCAGCTCGATCACCGCGCCCTTGTAGGCGTTTATGTCGGCCAGCGCCTTTTCGCGAAGAGACGGATAGCGGACGCTCGTCGCAAGCTCCACCTTTGGGAACCCGGCGCGCATGGCTCTTTCCATGATTCCGCGCTCGCGCGACGAGAGCAGTCTGGACGAGGTGAAATACGCGTGCATGTTCCCGGTCGAGCGGGAAATCGTCACGCGTTCCAGATCGATGGCGCGGGTCAGACCGTTGTCCACGTCGCGCAAAAGCTGCGTCCAGGCTTCGCTCATTTAGTTTCCGTACCTTTCGTTGATTTCATGAATCAGAATTTCGGCCAGATCGCCGCGCACCGCGCGCGGCTTCTCGCCCTTCACAAACAGCGCGCCGCCGTCCTTGCCCCCGGCGATGCCGATGTCGGCCTCGCGCGCTTCGCCCGGGCCGTTCACAATGCAGCCCATGACCGCGACTTTCAGTGGAACGCGCAGGTTCTGCGTGGCCAGACGCACCTTTTCGGCGATTTCCGCTACGGGAATCTGCGTCCGGCCGCAGGTGGGGCAGGAGATGATGTCCACGCCCTCGTTCAGAACGCCAGCCGCCTTCAGAATTTCCTTCGCGGCGTAGACCTCGTTTACCGGATCACCGGACAGCGACACGCGCACCGTGTCGCCGATGCCATCCACAAGCAGCGCGCCGATGCCCACGGCGGACTTGATCGTGCCCATTCCCGGGGAACCAGCCTCGGTCACGCCGATGTGCAAAGGATAATCGCAGGCCTTCGAAGCCAGCCGGTTCGCTTCCACCGTCGCGCGCGCGTTCGACGCCTTGATCGACAGCACAAGATCGTCGAAGCCGTATTTTTCAAGCAGTCTCGCGTGTCCCAGTGCGCTTTCCACCATGCCCTGCGGCGTGGGGCCGCCGTATTTGCGCAGAATATCCTTTTCCACCGAGCCGCTGTTCACGCCGATGCGAACCGGCACGCGGCGCGCCTTCAGCGCGTCCGCCAGCTCTTTGACGTTTGCTTCGCCGCCGATGTTGCCGGGATTGATGCGCAGTTTCTGGATGCCGTTTTCAAGCGCCAGAATCGCGAGTCTGTGATCGAAATGAATATCCGCCACCAGCGGCACGGGGCTGCCGTCCACCAGCGCGCGCACGGCGCGGGCGCAGGCTTCGTCGTATACGCTTACGCGCACGATGTCGCAGCCCGCGTCCGCCAGCGCGCGAATCTGCTGAAGCGTGGCCGGAACGTCGCGCGTCTCGGTGTTGGTCATGCTCTGAATGGTCACGCGCGCGCCGCCGCCGATGGCAACGCCGCCGACCTGTACCTGCTTCGTCATGTCTGTGCCTCTCAAAGCCTCTTTTTGTTCAGCGCCCACGTCGCCGGGTGCCAGTTCAGGTGGTATTTCTCCACCCAGCCCATGGCGATTGCTTCGGACGCGTTGTCGACCACGTCGCACGCCGCGTGCGCGTCGCCGCCCAGCACCACGTCGTTGCCTACCTCGCCAACCAGCTTCCAGAAGCGCTCGCGCGGATAGGCGCGATGCGAACGAATGCCCAGCAGGTTGATTTCCAGCGGCACGCCCGCCGTCCGCGCGTTTTCGCACAGCCGGCGCATGTGCTTCTCGTACACGTCGTCCGCTCCGGTGAAGTTCATCAGATCCGGGTGCGCGACGCAGGCGAACTTGCCGGTTTGCAGCCCTTCGCTGGTCTGGTCGACCAGCAGCGAAAGCAGCGATTCGTCGTTGGTCGTCATGGTGCTGTGCACCTTCATGTCCATCTCGTTGTGCAGGAAGTGCTGTCCCAGCAGCAGATACTCGATGGGATACGGCTCGATCAGCCGCAGAAAGCCCTCGAAGAAGCGCGGATAGTATTCCGCTTCCAGCCCCACGTGCAGCTCGATGTCGTTTTTGTATTCGTCCTTCAGGTCGAGGACGGTTTTCACGTAGTCCTCCAGCTGGTCGGGACGCATGCGGAAGGTGGAGTAGTAGTCGCCCTCGAACACATAGGGCGAATGATCCGAAAAGCCGAAGCGCTTCAGGCCCTTTTTAATGGCTTCCTCCACGTATTCCCGCTCGGTTCCGGTGGCATGGTGGCAGCGCCACGTGTGCGCGTGCAGATGTTCGGTAAGCACTTGTAATCCTTCTTTCTTCAGTGAACGAGCGCGACAATATCCTTATAGGTGATGAAAATGGCCAGCATGATCAGAAGCGCGAAGCCGATCAGATTCACGAGCCCCTCGCGCTCGCGGTTGAACGGCTTGCCGCGCAGACCCTCGATCACGAGGAAGAGCATCCGGCCGCCGTCCAGCGCGGGCAGCGGCTCGGTCCCCTCGGCTGTGGGGCGGGGGCGCACGGCGATGGTGTAGACTTCCTTTTCGCCCAAAAGCTTGCGCAGCAGCCGTCTGGGCGGCATCTGCAGGGCGCGGTAAAACTGGTTCATAGCGATTCCTCGGCGGCGCGGCGGCCGTATAATTTCATCAGAGTTCTGTAGTTTTCTTCCTCGCTGAAGCGGCGGCGGGTGGCGGCGGCAATGGCCGCGCAGTCAAACTGCATGGCCCGCAGGGCGCGCACGGCCCCCGCCAGCGCGGCGGCATCGCCCGGCGCAAAGCAGAGCCCATCAAACCCGGGGCGCACCGAGGCCCCCACATTGCCGATCCGGCTGGCCAGCACCGGCGTGCCGAGGGCGTGGGCCTCGGCGGGGACAAGGGCAAAGCTTTCATAGCAGAGGCTTGCGGCAATGACGGCATAGCTTGTGCCGATCAGACGGTGCAGCTCCGCACGCTCAAGCTGGCCGAGAAACCGGACCCGGGGCAGCGCCTGTGCGCGCGCCCAGTCGGCCAGCGGGCCGTCCCCGGCGATGAGCAGCTCGGGCGCGGTGTCGCCCAGCAGACGCCACGCCTCAATGACGGTGCGCAGCCCCTTGAGCTCCTCCAGCCGGCCGGCAAAGACGAAGCGGCGGTCGCGCTCCTCCCACGGGATGACCGGCCCGGCGGGCACATTGACGGGGTTTGGCTTGACAACAAGGCGGTTTTCGTCAAAGGTGGGGCGCAGCCTGTTGAAGGCCAGCAGCTTTTCGCGGTCAAACTCGGTCGGGGTCGTGACCCAGACACCGCGCCAGCTGCCCAGCGCCCGGTGCAGCCGGTAGGACGCGGCGACCACAAGGGTCTGCGCCAGACTGCCGCGGTAGCAGCGGTGCTGCAGTGCGCAGTGCAGGCCGCGGCGGGGGCAATCCTCGCAGACGGCGCCGTCCCGCAGCAGGATGCCGTTGGGGCAGAACAGGCGGAAATTGTGCAGCGTCTGCACGACCGGCACGCCGCAGCGCTTGGCGGCGCGGACCACGGCGGGGCTGAGCAGCAGGAGCGTGTTGTGGATATGCACGGCCTCGACCCCCTCCCGCCGGATGAGGTCGCAGACCTCGCGGGCAGCGCGGCGGTTCCAGACTGCGTGCAGCGGCAGCAGCGCTTTGGCAAGGCCGTGGGCGGCCTCCTCATTGCTGCGCTCATACACCAGCACGGTATGGCCGCGGCGCTCAAGCAGGGCGCGCTCCGCGGCAAAGACGGCATCCTCGCCGCCGGGCAGCCGGTAATGACAGTGTATCAGCAGAATTTTCAAGCCGCGGCCTCCTTGGGTGTAAAATTAACCTATTTTATTATTATACCTTTTTTTGCAGTGGGGTGCAAGATGGCAAAAGCCGCGCCCCCCCAAAGAACCCAAAGAACCCAAGAGGAGGCGGCAATAAAAAAGAGGAACGCAGCTTGCGTTCCTCAAGGGGTCAGTCCTCGTCGTGGCTGTCGAGCTGGGCGTCGCGCATTGCCTTGATCTTCGCCTCAAGGTCGAAGCTCTTGTTCAAGGCAGGGTAGATGGCCAGCAGACTCAGCGAGCAGGGAAACCAGAGGCTTGTCAGGATCAGCACAGCACCGGACAGCGGCCAGAACAGTGCGATGGCGGCCCAGTAAAGGCCCTGCCACAGGATGCCCAGCGCGCTGCGGGGCAGATACCCCAAAAAGAGCATCAGAGAGTTCTTGAGCAGGCT
>ERZ827168.2801-NODE-2801-length-19282-cov-2.943725_pt1 | contig 19282 bp, 15 predicted proteins | sample MGYA00519868_ERZ827168 | MGnify/ENA primary metagenome ERZ827168 (study PRJEB31778, sample SAMEA3449271) | human gut metagenome | biome: human gut; feature: human-associated habitat; material: faeces | place: United Kingdom | collected 2010/2012 ...
TCAAAGAACTTTTATGATTTTTTACCGGACACTAATGAAAAAAGCTGTTAAAATGAAGTCTGACATTTGCAGCCAACTCATTTCCAACATTATTTACACGAACACAAAAAGTCTTATTCTTAACAACAATAGAAACCTGAACATTTGGACGATGCTCCTCTTTCCATTGTCTTTTCATCTCCTTTAACTGCCGACTATTCACAAATAACGTAACAAAAGTCGCAATCACCATAATGAATGACACGGTAGAACTTACCGCAGTCCAATTTATTGTTGACGGTTCGATGCACAACATAAAAGACAAGAATCTGTCTACATAGCTTTCAATACTTCCGCCAAACCATTTTGTTGACGACGCAGACGTAGAGTACTGAGGGGGATGTAGTGACCTTTTTCCAGACCGAGACGCCTGTGGACCTCAGAATAGTAAGTTCGTAGTTAAATAAATTTACAGTCTATCACGATTTGCAATAGAATTGTTTATACCATTCGGAAAATAGACGGAGCCCCTTTCTCAATGGTGTATTCGGCTTAAACCCAAAATCCTCCTCAAGGGCAGAAGTATCGGCGTATGTCACAGGGACATCGCCCGGCTGCATCGGGACGAGTTCCTTGTGGGCATCGAAATCGTAGTCTGCCGGAAGGACTTGCGCGGCGATGAGTTCTTCTTGAAGGATTGTCACGAAGTCCAAAAGATTCTCCGGTGAGTTATTTCCGATGTTATACAGCTTGTATGGAGGAATCGGAAGCCCATCCTCTCCGGTTTGCTTTTCCGGAGCGTGTTGCATCACTCTCACTACTCCTTCCACGATGTCGTCCACATAAGTGAAATCGCGCTTGCAGTTGCCATAATTGAAAATCTTGATGGTTTCCCCTTTTACAAGTTTGTCTGTGAAGCCGAAATATGCCATATCAGGACGTCCTGCCGGACCGTAAACGGTGAAGAATCGAAGACCTGTCGAGGGGATGTTGTAGAGTTTCGAATAGGCGTGAGCCATAAGTTCGTTGCTCTTTTTCGTTGCGGCATATAACGACACGGGGTTGTCGACCTTGTCATCTGTTGAATATGGAACTTTCTTGTTGCTGCCATACACTGATGATGAGGACGCATATACAAGATGCTCTACTTCGTGATGACGGCAAGCCTCGAGGATGTTGTAGAAACCGATGAGATTGCTTTCGATGTATGCGTCCGGGTTTGTGATGCTGTAACGGACACCGGCCTGAGCTGCGAGATTGACAACCACGGAGAAGTGATACTTGTCAAAAAGGTCATTGACAACATCCCTGTCTGCAATGCTCGCCTTCACGAATGTCCAGTCTCTATTCAATGACTCGATTTCTTTCAAGCGCTCATACTTGATATTCACGTCGTAGTAGTCAGTGACTGAGTCTATTCCAACGACCTTAATATCTTTGTAATCTCTAAACAGTCTTTTGACCAGATTACTGCCAATAAAACCCGCAGCTCCAGTCACGAGAACCGTTTTCCCTTCCAAATCCACGTTATATTTTACCATATTTCAATTATTTTGCCCGATTGTTGAGCCTTGATGATTAAGCATGGCGGTTAGTTTAATGTTTTCAATTCGAGTAACATCGTGTCAAGACATATCAATAATTCAGCCCGAATGCCCATAGTGGGATTACGTTTCCTTGGGCGAATTCAATATCATCCTTCACTATGAAGGAATCCGGAATGTCTTCTATCTGCTTCTTTCCTTTTTTTCTGCCACCGACTTCAAATGTGTATTTTTCTATCTTAAAATCGGACTGACGGGAAGAAATTACATCATTTTTCACACGCATCTGATTGTAGAAAAACGTTTCCCTCATATTTCCGACATCAGTCTTTCCTCCTGACAGAACTCGCATCAAACTAGGATTGTCAATATATACTTTCTCGACTTTTCCCAAACCTCTTATCCCACCGGTATCATCCCTGAGTTGTCCTATCAATTGAGCTCTTTCCAGAAGCGAGAGATAATCCTGCACACTATTCCTGCTGATTCCTATTTCTAACGCCAGATTGTCTGCATTCGGTTTGTATGGAGCGAGTCCCGAAATGACCGCGAGCATTTTCTTGAGCTTCTTTGCTGTCGTGGCTCTCAATCCTGCATATTGGGCAATATCGGACTCAATGGTTTTCGTTATTACATTCTGCATCCTCAACGGGAAATCGCCCTCAATCGCGAATGGATAGTAACCTTCTGAAAGATACTCTCTGAATACAGGAAGAGGGTGCAACATCCCTTCGATATGTGCTTTTCCGTCGAGTATCTCTTCCAACGAATATTTTGGAACAGAAATGTGATGAAACAGTCCAAGATACTCCCTGAAAGATAATCCATACATCGTATAGTGCAACACCCTGCGGCTCAAATCGGCGACTCCATCAATAATGTCAAGAACAGAGGAGCCGGTGAAAATCACCTTCATATCCGGATGCGTGTCATAAATCTGTTTGAGTTCACGAGACCAGTCAGGATATTTATGTACTTCATCTATGACAAGAAGACTTCCTGCTTCTTTAGAAAAATCATCAGCAACCTCGACCAAAGTATGTGTAGTGAAAAATGTATGGTCGGCAGAGATGTATAGAACTTTGCAATCGGATATTTGAGTTTTGACATATTGCAATACCATAGTTGATTTGCCAACTCCCCTGGCCCCCGTGATAGCAACCATACGGGCGTTCCAATTCACATCATTATAAAGATAACGATGAAAATCGCTGCAGGTCAGTTCCAGCTGCAAACGCATATACGCATATAATGATTCGTCAACCATAATTGTGTTACTCTTTGATTATTCGGCAAAGATAACAAATTTCACTCATTCTGCGCATTTTTAATACAAACATTGCACTATTATAGTGCATAAATCAGTATAATTTTGCACTATTAGAGTGTACTTCGGACTTAGTCGCGTCTGAAGATGTCGCGGGTGTAGACTTTATCGTGGACATCGTCGAGGCAGCTGTCGTAGCGGTTGGCTATGATGGCGTTGCTCTTGGATTTGAATTCTTCGAGGTTGTTGACCACTTTGGAGCCGAAGAAGGTTTCTCCGTCGGTGAGGGTGGGCTCGTAGATGATGATCTCGGCGCCCTTGGCCTTGATGCGCTTCATCACTCCCTGGATGGAACTTTGGCGGAAGTTGTCGGAGTTGGACTTCATTGTCAGGCGGTAGACTCCTATGACGCAGTCGTGTTCCTTGCTGCTGTCCCACTTGCCGTCGTAGCAGAAATAGCCGGCTTTGCGCAGGACTGCATCGGCAATGTAGTCTTTCCTTGTGCGGTTGCTCTCGACAATTGCCTGGATGAGATTCTCAGGAACGTCGGCGTAGTTGGCAAGGAGCTGCTTGGTGTCTTTCGGGAGGCAGTAGCCGCCGTAGCCGAAGGACGGGTTGTTGTAGTGGGTGCCGATGCGCGGGTCCAAACCCACTCCATTAATGATGGATTGGGTGTCGAGGCCCTTGATTTCGGCGTAGGTGTCAAGTTCGTTGAAGTAGCTCACGCGGAGGGCTAAGTAGGTGTTGGCGAAGAGCTTCACCGCCTCCGCCTCTTTCATACCCATATATAAGGTGTCGATGTTTTCTTTTATTGCGCCTTCCTGCAGGAGGGTGGCGAATGTCCGTGCGAATTCCTTGGCCTCGGGATTGCCGATGGCGTTGATGGCGGCGTTCTCCTCATCCCATTTTTTGTTATGGGAAGAAGGGAGGATTTCCGGGTAGCCGACTATGATGCGGGACGGGTAGAGGTTGTCGTAGAGAGCCTTGCTTTCGCGGAGAAACTCCGGGGAGAAGAGCAGGTTGAACTTTTTGCCCTGAAGATGCGGGTCGGTGAGGAACTTGAGGGCATACTTTACATAGAGGCTACGGGTATAACCCACAGGGATTGTGGACTTTATCACCATCACCGCGTCCGGGTTGACGCTCAGCACCAGGTCAATGACGTCCTCGATGCAGTGGGTGTCGAAGTAGTTCTTCTCCGGGTCGTAGTTGGTCGGAGCGGCAATCACCACAAAGTCGGCGTCCTTGTAGGCAGCTGCGCCGTCAAGCGTCGCTGTAAGGTTCAGCTTGCTCGGGACTCCTGTTTTTTCCCAATCGCCAAATTCGCCACGGAAATACTTTTCGATGTAATCGTCCTGAATCGGGCTGATGCGGTTGTTGATTTTTTCGACTTTTTCCGGGACTATGTCCACGGCTGTCACCTTGTGGTGCTGCGAGAGCAGCGTCGAGATGCTCAGGCCCACATAACCGGTTCCGGCAACAGCAATTTGAATATCTTTAAATTGTCTCATATTTCATCGGCAGGTCCGCTGCCTAAAATAGTTTACAGATTCGTTCAAAATCGTCCTTAAACACGGCCCTGTCGCGTCACGCCCGGCCGAGTTCCCTGTCCAGCGCCTCATAAACCGAGCAGCGGCTGCGGTATTCCGGCACAATCTCCTTCATCACCCGCACAATCGCCATATCGTCGAAAGTCTTGGAGGCGGCGAGGAGCCTCTGTTCGTTCTCGCAGGCCGTGGCGTAGTCGTATTCGCGGACTTTTGCCACCATAATCTTCGGATTTGAGGTCGGGATAGTGCCCTCCTTGTCGTTCAAGACCTCCTCATAGAGCTTCTCACCGTCGCGAAGTCCCGTGAATTCAATCTTCACATCCTTTGCACCCGAGAGGGCTATCATTCTCTTTGCCAGGTCGACAATCTTCACCGGCTTGCCCATATCGAAGACGAAGATTTCGCCTCCCTTGCCCATCGTGCCGGCCTCAAGCACCAGTTTGCATGCCTCCGGGATGAGCATAAAGTAGCGGATGATGTCCGGATGGGTGACGGTGACAGGGCCGCCTTTTTTGATCTGCTCCATGAAAATCGGGATTACGCTGCCGTTGGAGCCGAGAACATTGCCGAAACGTGTGGTCACAAACTGGGTCACGCCCTCGACACTCCCCTGCTGGATGGCCTGATTGAGGCTTTGGCAGTAGATTTCGCAGATTCGTTTGCTGCAGCCCATCACGTTGGTCGGGTTCACGGCCTTGTCGGTGGAAATCATCACAAACTTCTTTGTTCCATATTTCACCGCCAGGTCGGCAATCACCCTGGTGCCGTAGATGTTGTTCTGCACCGCAATCGCAGGGTCGTCCTCCATCATCGGAACGTGTTTGTAGGCAGCGGCGTGGAAAACATACTCCGGACGGTGGGCGGCAAAAATAGTCTCCATATGTTCGCGGTTGGTGATGCTTGAGACGACTGTTTCGTTGTGGATGAGCGAATAGTCGCGAGCCATCATCATCATCAAATCGTGCATCGGGGTTTCCGCCTGGTCAATGAGAATCATCTCCGCCGGGGAGTATTTCGCAACCTGACGCACAATCTCCGAACCTATGGAACCGGCAGCTCCCGTGATGAGTATTCTCCTGCCTCTGAGCAACTTGCCTATTGCGTCCATATCCACCTCAATCTTGTCGCGAGGAAGAAGATCCTCGATTTCGACGTCGTGGAGTTGGGTGTGGCTGATGTTGTCATCCTTTCCGTCCCAGGCTTCCGGCTGGGTCTCCATCATTATCTTTATGCCGGCACTGATGAACTCATCTATCATCTCTGTGTTCGCGCGGAAGAGTTCGGACTTTAGAGGGGAGACGAGAAGAACCTTAACCCCCTCACGCCGGAGTGCTGCGGCCAGACCGCGTTCGTTCAGGTAGACCGGCTTGCCCATCAGGTAGGCTCCCTTCATCTCCTGACCGTCGGATATGAATGCGTGAAGGGCGAACTTCTTGTCCTTCACGGCTATGATGCTCTTCGCGATGCTGATGCCACCTGCCTTCGTACCATAGATGGCCACGGGAGTGGCATTGTCGAGGTGGAACGAGTCGAACAGACGCTTTACCATCACACGCTCAAGCCCCATGAGGAGGGTGCTGCCAGCGAACATGTAGATGGCTGCAGGAAGGCAAGGAAAGAGGATTATGCTTTGGTGCGGAGCGGCTAGCCGAACGATGTGTCCGATGAGCCAGAACACCGTCGTGCCTGAGAGGGATGCCACCGCAACCCGCTGAAGATCCACAAAGGAGGAGTAGCGCAGGATGCCGCTGTAGGTGTGCAGGAGGCGGAACGAAATGGCGAACGGGACCATCGAGATGAGGAGCGCGAGCGTTATCGGACCGAGGCTGTCGGCAAAGGTGTCCCAACCGAGGTTGATGCAGTAGCCAATATAACCGGAGAACGCCACGAGAATGCAGTCCAAGACAAGGACGCACCAATAAGGAAGGGCCTTCTGGGTGAAGTACCAATTGGAGATTCGATGAAGAAGGTTCATTAATGTGTCTTTAGGCTTTATTGTTATATGCCGCGTGTGTAGATTTTGTCGCGGACATAGTCGAAAACGCTGTCGTAGTTGGTCGGTACGGCAACGAGGTTTTAGTCAAGGACTTCTATAAGGTCGGGGGTCACTTCTGTGGTCGCATAGACCAAATCGTGAATGGCAACGACGAAACGGCGGCTGCGATGCCCTTTCATCTTGACGAGCACACCTTCCGCCCCATCGAACAGACCGCCGCCTATTATGCGCACGCGCGTCCCTTTCGTGAGACATATCTCCTCGGGGGCGTAGTACGTCACGTGGCCGGCCATTGCGGAGGTCACGGCGATGAAATCGTTCATTTCCTTTTCCGGGACGGTGATGATGGTGTTCTTTTCTCCGGAACGCATTGTCTTATACTGCATTCTCGGAATTTGAGGCTTTATGGTCTTTATCGTCGAGGGCATCGCATACACGAAGACAAGGTTGCTCACAGCCGGCACTATCACTTTGGACTTGCGCCCACAACGTTCCACGACATCCTCCTTCATCGGAATGAAGGACCTGATGCCGAACCCGTCAAGCTGCTTCTGGACCTTGAGTTCATTTCTATATGGGGCGCTCATCGCGAACCAGAGGGCCTTTTCCTTCTCGGCTGTTTTTGAAGCCGCAGACTCCTCCGCTTTTCCCATATTGTTTTCCGTCATGAATCGCGTGACTTTGAGCATGACGAACCTATAGTTCAGATTGGTTCACATTGCTCCAAGATAATTCCCTTGGCTCCCAAGATTTCCGACAACTCACTGATTGAGAAGCAGATAGGAAACCTCGGGCCAGTATTTTCATCTTTACCTATCCCCGATGGGGACAATGAAAGCAAAGCGAATGCAAATGTAATCAATATTCCCCACATCCGCAAGCATTTTTTATTTTATGAGTTCATCACGTGAAAGACGACGTCACCGACCATCGTTTTCAGCTCATCTATGAAGGCCTGTGCACTATAGTCTCCGCGCTCAATCTGACGGAGTTTGCGTTCCCAGATGCCGGTGAGTTCGGCAGATTTGAGAAGATCCTCATGAATGGTGGAGATGAGTTCACGGCCGGTGTCAGTCGGGAAAAGGCTCTTGCGTTCACGGCGGATGTAGCCGCGCTTGAAGAGCGTCTCGATGATGGCGGCGCGGGTGGACGGACGTCCTATGCCGTTTTCTTTGAGGGCGTCGCGAAGTTCCTCGTTGTCAACAAACTTGCCTGCCGTTTCCATTGCCCGCAGAAGGGTTGCTTCTGTGTAGGGCTTTGGCGGAGTTGTCCAGGTTTCTTTCAGGGATGGGGTATGCGGCCCGGACTCCCCTTTCACGAAGTTTGGCATTATCTTGAGCTCGGCACCATCAGATGCGTTCTCATCCTGCGGCTGCCCATCCGTTTGGGCGGACTGAGGCTGTGCGCCGATTCCTGGCTGCGGCCTTTGCTCGACTGTACGCCAGCCCGGCTTAAGAATCTGCTTGCCGGAGGCTTTAAACTCTATGTCAGCAACCTTGCCGAGAACCGTTGTGGTCGAAATCTCGCAATCTGGATAAAACTCTGCAATGAAACGGCGGGCCACAAGGTCATAGACCATCATTTCCTGTTGTGAAAGGTTGGTGGCCGGGACTCCGGTCGGGATAATCGCGTGGTGGTCAGTGACTTTGGAATTGTCGAAGACTCGTTTGCTTTTAGGCAGCTTTTTGCCTCGGAGCGGCTCGGTGAACTCCTTGTAGGCCACGAGTCCCTCAAGAGTCTTCGGGACCTTGGGATAGATGTCGTCGCTGAGGAAGGTCGTGTCCACGCGCGGATAGGTGGTAACCTTCTTTTCGTAGAGGGATTGAATGAGTTTGAGGGTCTCATCGGCACTGAATCCGAAGCGCTTGTTGCACTCAACCTGAAGCGAGGTAAGGTCGAAAAGACGAGGCGCGAACTCCTTGCCTTTTTTCTCCGCTATGTCTGTGATTACAAAGTCACTGCCCTTTACCATCTCAAGTAGTTTCTCACCATCTTCCTTCAGTTTGAACTTACCCTTGGTCGAAGAAAAAAGCGTATCGCGGTAGAGGGTTTTAAGCTCCCAGTATGGCTCCGGTTTGAAATTGTCGATTTCATTCTGGCGGTTGACGATGAGGGCAAGAGTCGGGGTCTGCACCCTTCCGATAGAGAGGACTTTACGGTCACGGGAATATCCACCGCCATACTTGAGGCTATAGAGCCTCGTGGCATTCATTCCGAGCAGCCAGTCGCCAATCGCACGGCAGAGTCCGGCTTCGTAGAGATGCTGGAACTTGGAGGAGTCTTCCAAATGGTTGAATCCTTCACGAATCGCCTCCTCTGTCAGAGAGGAAATCCACAGCCGCTTGACCGGGCATTTCGCCCGCGCCTTTTGCATAACCCATCTTTGGATGAGTTCTCCCTCCTGCCCGGCATCGCCGCAGTTCACAATCATATCAGCATTCTGCATCAACTGTTCAATCACTTGAAATTGAGCTTTATAAGTCTCATTCTCAATGAGTTTTATCCCGAAGCGCGGCGGCATCATCGGTAGGGTGGAAAGAGCCCAGATGCGCCATCGGGGGTCGTAATCATGGGGTTCCTTAAGCGTACACAGATGACCGAAAGTCCACGTCACCTGATAGCCGTTGCCCTCGATGTAGCCATTCTTTTTAAGTTTGGCCCCCAGGACATCGGCAATTTCTCTCGCCACACTCGGCTTCTCTGCAATACAAACCATCATATCTATATCCTCTCTCTACACATACTTCAACTCCATATATGTTGCACCCATCTGGGCTCCGAACACGCCGCCTATGAACCCGACGAGGTCGCCCTGCGAGATCTTGCCTTCGCGTGTCAGCATCTCTATCGACTTTGCAGAGAATTCCTCCTTGTCATTGACCTTCGAGAAAGGGTAGGCCTTGACTCCGAACACAAGAGCCAACTCCCTCATGGTGCAGCTGTTATAACACATGGCATAAACAGGAACTTTAGGACGATAGGTGGAAAGGTAGCGCCCCACACGTCCGGTGTCGAACACGAGCGCCTTCACCGGCAGTTCTTGGGTCGCGGCGACGAGAGCTCTTGCGATCACCACCGCCACCGGCTTGACGGCATTCTTCAGGTTCAGCTCCAGATTTACATCGATGGTTCTCTCCGTCTGCAGGGCTATCTTCGTCATAGTTTTTACTGCCTCCACAGGATATTTTCCGTAAGCGCTTTCTCCGCTGAGCATAATCGCATCCGCGCTCTGGAATATGGCGTTAGCAACGTCGGTCACCTCGGCGCGGGTCGGACGTGGATTTTCAATCATGCTCTGGAGCATCTGGGTCGCAATGATCACAGGTTTTTTCCTATCTCGGCACGCCTTTACGATATCCCTCTGTATCAAAGGAATGCGTTCCGCAGGAATTTCCACTCCGAGGTCGCCGCGGGCTACCATAACTCCATAGCTGTAGGTGAGGATTTCATCGAGGTTGTCTATACCTTGCTGATTTTCTATCTTGGCGATTATCTTCAGATGGCTATTGTTTGCGTCGAGTATTTCCTGAATCTCATTAAGGTCACGGGCACTGCGGACGAACGAGTGTGCGATGAAGTCGATGTCGGCACGGATTGCCCATTCGATGAATCTGCGGTCCTTTTCCGTAAGCGCCGGAAGGTTTATGTGGACGTTGGGGACATTGACGCTTTTGTGCCCCTTTATTATGCCTTCGTTCATCACCCTGCAAATGAGTTTCCCTTCCTGCCTGTCAACGACGGAAAGATCTACGGAGCCGTCGTCTATCAATATGTCCGAACCCACGGGGACATCTTCCGCCATGTGCGGATAGGTTGTGTAGAGCACTCCCCTGCGGCATGCCTGCGTCGGGTCGTCAACGATTTCCAGGATCTCGCCTGCGCGTGCGATAAATCCGACGGAATCGGCCATCTGCGTGAGCCTTACTTCCGGTCCTTTCGTATCTATGAGTATGGCTATCCTATCCGATACTTTTCTCACATTATCTACGACCATCTGCGCCCCTTCGATGGATGCGTGAGCCGAATTTATGCGCACTACGTTCATTCCGTTTTCATACAACCGGCTAATGAAATCGACGTCACAACGATTGTCGGCGACGGTGCATATTATCTTGGTTTTCTTTTCTTCAATCATAAAACTAATCGTTTTCCACCGCAAATTTAGTCATTTTCATCCATATTTTTCCATTCGACTATTTATCATTAATTTTGCATTCCCAATACGGAAAAATATGTTCTTATGTACCAGATATTTGATGAAACGATATGCGCTCCGGCAACAATTCCCGGCAGCGGAGCGATTGCGATAATCAGGGTCAGCGGCAATGAATCGATGGCCATCGCCGACAAAATTGTGAGTTTGAAGGGAGCCTCTCTGTCGGAAACGGAAGGCTATAGGCTACGATATGGGAGCATTTTTACGGAGGACGGAAATCTGTTGGACAATGTGGTAGTCAGCGTATTCCGCGCCCCGCACTCCTACACTGGCGAGAATTCGGTGGAAATTTCCTGTCACTCCTCGACCTTTATTGTGAATGCGATTCTGGAACTTCTGGTCAAGGCGGGAGCCCGGATTGCCTCTCCAGGAGAATTTACGCGCCGTGCATTCGTGAACGGCAAAATGGACCTCGCTCAGGCTGAGGCTGTTGCGGATGTGATTGCATCGAGAAGTGCGGCTGCCCACAGAGTGGCGATGAATCAATTGAAGGGCGGTTTTTCAGAGGAATTGAAGAAACTACGCGGTGAGCTGCTGAAGATGACTTCGCTGCTGGAACTTGAATTGGATTTCAGTGAGGAGGATGTGGAGTTCGCAAGTCGGAAAGAGTTATGTGCTCTGGTGGATGCGGCATTGGAGCATATAAACAGGCTCAAGGATTCTTTCAGCCGCGGCAATGCGATTAGAAATGGGGTTCCGGTGGTGATTGCAGGTGCGACGAACACTGGAAAGAGCACTCTGCTGAATGCCCTTTTGGGCGAGGAGCGTGCAATTGTTTCCGATGTGGCAGGCACAACACGCGACACCGTGGAGGAGACGCTCAACATTGGCGGCGTGCTGTTTCGTTTCATCGACACTGCCGGCATCCGCGAGACGGATGAAGTGGTGGAGAAAATCGGAATCGAAAGGACGTTCAAGAAGATGAATGAGGCGGAGATTGTGTTGGGAATGACAGATTTGTCGCGTGGGGAGGATGCTGTTCTGGAGGAGGCGGAGTATATCTCAAGGATGCTGAGAATGACTGAGGAAATTGAAGCGGATGACAGGTCCTCAAAGGTCAAGTATGATGTGAAAGACAACGGTGAGAAAAAATTCGTGCTGTTGGTGAACAAGTTCGATTCTGTCACGGAAGAAGTTTCGGGGATATCGCCGTGTAACAAAGATGTTTGCACAAAGAACGGAATTGTTTCTCGTCTTATTGATAAGGGTTTTACAAATAGAATCCTCCCTATTTCAGCAAAAACAGGATGGGGGCTCGATGAACTTAGAAAAACACTTGCGGAGCTTGGACGCAAGATTACGGGAGACGGCGATGAGACACTCGTGACGAATATCAGGCACTATGAGGCGCTTGCCAAGGCCTCTACGGCTTTGACCCGGGTCCGCTTGGGGCTTGGCGGTGGACTTCACTACGGTTCACAACCACTTCCACCCGATTTGGTCGCCCAAGACCTGCGCGAAGCCCTCTACCACCTAGGCGAAATCGTAGGCGAAATCAGCACCGACGAAGTTTTGGGTTCCATATTTTCTCATTTTTGCGTCGGGAAATAGAATATACCACCTAACTGATTGACAATCAATCGCAGGTGTACCATATGCGAAAAGTAGACCATCAATGAAATATCCAACGTTCCAGCGCCTTATAGATTCCATCTTCATCGACCGAATCCGTGATATAGTCAGCTGCATTCTTCAGCGGCTCGTTGGCGTTGCCCATAGCAACCCCGATACCCGCTTTCCTGATAATGGACATATCGTTGCCTCCGTCTCCAAAAGCCATCGTTTCCTCCGGTTTGATGCTATGACTGGCAATGATTGCTGAAAGCCCCATACCCTTGTCCGCACTTTTCATAGTGATATCCGCAAAGTCGGGATGCCACCTGCATGACGTGCAGTCCGGGAGGCTCCGCATAATCAATTCCTCGTCCTCTTGTGATATTACGGGAGTAAGTTGCAGAACGGATTGCCCTAAGACAGACTCAATCGGCACGTCTCCACTCAGTCCGCGTACGTTAAGCATTTGCCGGAAAATGCGGTCGGCACTTTCGTTGTTATGATACATAACCAAATCGTTCTTGCCTACCACCATACAGGCAAAGTTCATTTCGTCAGCCAAAGACAATACTTTCCGCACGTTCGCTTCCGGTATCGGATGAAATGATATAATTTCCTCTTCCTCGAAACAATAAGCACCGTTTACGGTTATATACCCGTCCACCAGATGACTAATCTCATTAATGTTGTCTATCAACTGGCGTGGACGTCCGGTAGATATATAAACTTTGATGCCCATATTCTTCGCCATTGTTATGGCTTCTACTGTCGAACGGGGAATCTTGTGAGTTCTGAAACTCACCAAAGTCCCGTCTATATCGAAAAACAATGCTTTAATCATAAACGAACTTTCCTTTTTCGATGTATGTGTATGCTATCATCTTGTTATGGATGAATCCATCGACCGGAATCCTTTTCGCCCAGGCATCCTTTAGCGAAGAAATAACATTTTCATTGATTCCCACACAAGTGATGAACTCTTCGAAATCCAGTGGATACATCTCCTTCACGCCCATATAGCCGACAGGGACTGAACGGATTTTTCATAGATTATTCTTTCTTGGATGCACGTTCTCTTGTTTTCAGACTCAAATCTTGCAAAGCTTTTCCCATTTTATCTTCTTTGGCAAGCAATAGAATATCATCGTCAAGTTGCAATGCGTACAAAACACGTAGATAAATCCCTAGGCCATTGTATTCTTTGCCATAATTTTCTTATTTAAGGTGCAAAGCGACTACGTCGATAACTTCGCCATAGTCAACCTATCATATAATATGCAAAAGTAACACTTTTTATTTATTTAATGATATGTTGTACATAGCAAATGTACATCTACCGAGTGACCGCTGCGTGGTTTTTATCATTGACTTATTTGTCTTTATCCTCGCTATCTCCGGAAAAGTCAAGCTGAGGTTGCTGTTTCCCAAGAAAGCGCTTCATATTGAGGTTAGTGACGACCTTTTTGCCTGTTTGCTGCTCGAAGGCTTCACGAGCCACACGAGCTACCGATCCACCTCGTGATGCGGCTTGAGCATGTTCGCTCATTGAAATGGGATGTTCCTCCTTGGTAATATTCGTTGTGGTAAGTTCGGCCAACATGTTCATTACGAGCTCTTCATTGGTCATGTTGTCGCGAAGGTTTTCTTTGCGGAGGCCTTTCAGCTGCTTATATTTTTTAGCGGTGAGCCCTGCCCATGACTGGTAGATAATATCAGTAAGGGTTGCATAACCCGTACCCTCATCTACCCCATGGGCCTTCCATTGATCTGTGAGGTCCTTGCGTATTTCTATGCTCTTGAGACGCTGGTTAATCCAGTTGTCAGAATAGCCTAGGCGTTTGAAGTCTGCGAGCGATTGTTGAATGCCAAGTTCTGGGTCTTGCATCTGATGAAGACGGTCTGCTCCAACCTGGGCAAGCCAACGTTTGAATGGTTCTGCTTTGGGTGAAGGGATAGATTGGATAATGCGAAGAACGCCACCCAAAGAAGCGCAATTTGCCTGATGCCGTTTCCCATCTGAAGATAGGAATTGGTGAGGGGTACAAATTGTACCCCACACGGAATTGAGCCCAAGATCGCGTTGACGCATCCTCTTGATATACTGTTTTGGGTCGTTGCTGTCGGTTAGAGCCTCCACGACATCAATGATACAGAAAAAATATAGTTCCTTATCATCATCCCAGTATGTTCGTATCTGTTTGTCGGCAAATAGTTGTATTTCCTGTGGCATATTATCATCTAAAAATTGTTCAGTACAAATTTAAGAAATATTCTCAACCCCGACAACTTGCACTTCGGTTATGGTGAACGATATGCATATCGGTATTTTTACAAAAATTACCGAGTAAAAGTCCTCTTATGGAAGAGGAAAATGGTGTTCAGCGATTATGCGGTCAGGCAGATCAAAATATCGCCACCTTAATCACCCCGTCCAGCTTGTTCTCGAAGACACGATAAACCTCTTCGATTTCGCACAATGGGAAACGAAGAGCCTATTTCTTCAACCACGCCCACCATTTCGTGGCCAACGGTGATACCAGAAACAGCACGAGGGACACTACCGTGCTTAATATGCAGGTCACTGGAACAGATACTTCCCATCGTCACGCGCACTTTTCCACTTTTCCAAAGGAATTATGAGGATTTCTTCCACTTTTACAAAAACCAAGGAGGAACGAATTATGATTCTAGGTTCCCGAGAGTATCGCCATCGGCCTTCTTGTGGGCTTCATCGAATTTGGCCTTCATTGTGTGAAGGTCAGTTTCCTGAAGTTTGTTCTCGAAATTGGTGACATCGACATTTTGGCTACGAGCGAGTTGCAACTCCTTTTTGTATGCGACGGCGTTCTTGGATGAGTTGACCAAGAGCATAATCAGAGACTTGAATCAGCTACTCGCAGGACATTTCAGAAATCATCCTTATCGCTTCGGCTACACCGACAGTGGCTTTTTCCTTGATATGGACAATACCCTCCTCATTGTCGATGGGCGTATCCTTGGGGTCGACCACGAAAACAGGGCAGTCAACCGGAGTGTATTTCCATAAGCTTGCAGCAGGCTGAACCACAAGCGATGTTCCGACGATAATCATAAAATCAGCTTCTGCAAGTTCTGCGATTGCATCCTTCATCTTTGGGACAGCCTCACCGAAGAATACGATATGCGGACGGTATTGAATGCCACGGTCATCCGTATCTCCAATGCTGACCGGTCCGAAATTCACATCCTTAATCTTTGATTCATCAAATCCGTCCTCCTCCGTGTATGAGTCTTCCGGGCGGACCTTTGTGAGTTCACCGTGGAGATGAATGACTTTAGTGCTGCCTGCCATCTCGTGGAGGTTGTCCACATTTTGGGTAATCACCACTACGTCATACTCTTTCTCAAGGGATGCGATATCAAGGTGTGCCTTATTCGGTTTCACTTCTTTGAGCTGTGCGCGTCTCTGATTGTAGAAATCAAGCACCAGTGAGGGATTCTGCTGCCATCCGAAGATGGAGGCGACCTCCATCACATCGTGTTTCTCCCAAAGACCGTCACTGTCTCTGAATGTTGAAATACCGCTCTCGGCACTAATGCCTGCGCCTGACAATATTACTATCTTTTTCTTCATAATGCATTTCTCACGCTTCGGTCACAAATACTACCATCGTTCCACGGGAGCCAACACCCCGACCGAACTTGCGTTCAATTGCAAAGTTAATACAAATCATTAATTTTATACACTATTCATCGAGTTCATACATCCGAAAGAAAAACTCATTGCCGGTCTTGATATTTGTCCCATCTTCGTATTGGTTAATCAGCAAATAATGGCAATATATGAAAACTTTTCACTCAAGACTCATCTCCATTCTCTCTTATTCCGTCATCCTTTCCGTCGGACTTTTTTGTGCAATCGCCTGCAAAGACCGAAAGTGCACGGAATCCGCACCCGACGAAATTGCCGAGCACATCGAGGCTTACTCAGCAGGAGTCATTAAGACCGGAGACAGCATCCGGATTCTGTTTAATGAAAGCGTCGAGTTCTCGAATTCTGCCGCTGCTCCATCACGGATTCTGAAATTCACCCCTTCGCTGAAAGGGCAGGAAATTTGGAATGGGACCACCAGAGAGTTGGAATTCATCCCGGAGAAAGGACAGTTGAAAGCTGGAAAGAACTATTATTGTAGAGTGCGTCAGGAGAAACTTCTTCCTGGAGCGAAAGATGTTGTATTCTCATTCAAAGTTGCAGAACGGGCAGCAGAAATAAAAGTGAAGGAAGTTTGCATTTCACCGGTCAACCCGGAAACTGCAATTATCAGAGGGACAGTGACTTTGAGCGAACCTGCGGAAGAAGGAACACTCACCGCAGATTTGTTCAAAACATCCATAACCTCTCGGACGACCACCAAACTCACCCCCATCTCCGAGGACAGTTTTGAGTTCGAAATCTCCGGTTTGCAGCGCCCGCTTGACGGCTCCACTGCTGTCAAAATCTATTTCAATGCCGATGCAATCGGTTTTGGGAAACGGGTCAGCAGCTCGGCCGCGATTCCCGGCAGGAGTGAGTTCAAAGTCATCCAAGCCGAACTTATAGATGCTGCGGAGCCATATATATCCGTTCAGTTCTCAGAAGCTCTCAATGGCTCCCAGTCACTGGAAGGATTGGTGTATCTTGATGAAATGGAAACCGTTCGGATAGAACGTGATGAGACACAGGCCAAACTGTTCTTTGCCGATTCAAACATTTCAAGTATGACGCTCCGGGTGGACCATAGGATAAAAAGCAAGGCAGGAAAAACTCTCGACATCGAATTCAAGAAGACATTCCGCTCCGCAGAAATACCACCTGCGGTGGAACTGTTGACCGATGATGGAATCCTCCCCGATGAAAACAATCTCAAACTCCCATTCAAGGCAGTGAACCTTTGTGCCGTAGATGTCGAGGTCATAAAAATCTTCCGCAGCAATGTTTTGTCCTTTTATCAAGACAACCGCATAAATGGAACAAACGAATTACGCCGCTACGGACGTCTAATCTACAAAACCACCGCAAGACTTGATGGCGACAAGTCAAAAAACCTTCATCAATGGCAAAACTTCTCCATAGACCTCAAAAACCTTTTTCGGCAAGAAAAAGGCGCAATTTATCGCATAAAACTCATTTTCAAACAGGAATATTCCCTATATGACAAAAATGAAGTCCCAACCGACCTTCAAGTGGCAAAGATTACAGATAGGGACGAAAAACATTGGGACTCAGGGAACTCCTGGTACTACACATGGGGCAACTATCACACGGACGAATGGGATTGGAGTGAACGGGAAGACCCTTCAAAGGCCAGTTACTATATGGTGGATGACCGCTTTCCGGAATTGAACCTTGTATCCTCAAATATCGGCATCATCGCAAAGAGCGCCGATGATTCCAAACTGTGGATCACGACTACGGATTTACTCTCGTCAAAACCTCTTTCCGGGGTAAAGATAACGGCATATAACTATCAGCTTCAACCGGTTGGAGAAGCCTACAGCAACGAATCGGGATTCGCGGACCTGAATCTGAGAGGAAAAGCATATATCATCCAAGCAGAGAAAGGATATGCCGTCAGCCACCTGAAAATGTGCAACCACGAAAAGTCTCTCAGCCGGTTTGATGTGGGAGGAAAGAAAATCAAGAAAGGTCTGAAGGGATATGCTTATGGAGAACGCGGTGTATGGCGCCCCGGGGACACGCTCCACCTCACGCTTATGGTGGAAGACAAACTCCACAAGATTCCGGAATCTCATCCGGCCACTATGGAGCTCTACACTCCCGAAGGTCAGCTTTTCGGCAGCAAGACACTCCGTAGCGGCAAAGACGGGTTCTATGTCTTCGAAATCGCCACAAATCCGGATAGTCCCACAGGGACTTGGAACGCCGTATTCTCTGTTGGCGGTGCTCAGTTCAAACATAGAGTTCCCATCGAAAGCATAAAACCAAACAGGCTGAAGATAAATCTAAAAACAGACTCCGAGACCCTTATCGCAGGCGAAAAAACCGGCATATCCATTGAGTCCCACTGGCTCACAGGCCCGGTGGCAGCCAATCTTGAGGGCAGTTTGGACTTCGTTCTCAATAATACTGGCGTTCCATTTCCGGAATATCGGGAATATAGTTTTACGAACCCACTCAAAACATACGAATCCGAAAACCTCGCGCAGATTTCTTTCAGTCTGGATAATAATGGGCGGGCTTTCGTGAGCAAGAAAATGCCTCAAGCTCAGGATGCGCCGGGAATGTTGAAGGCAGACCTGATTTGCAAGGTGTCGGAACCCGGTGGCAATACGAGCACTGTCGCCAACAGCGTGAGATTCTCCCCATTCTCGCACTATGTAGGCATCGACTTGAAAGACAGCGAGTATGAGACTGACAAGGACATTGTTTTCAAGTTGGTGTCAGTGGATGTGAATGGCAAGGCAGCCTCAGGACGGAAACTTGAATACAAAATCTATCGTCTTGGATGGAACTGGTGGTGGGAATGTGACTCCAGAAATTTGGATCGCTATGTAAGCGGCAAATCCGCTGAATTGGAAACATCCGGGAGAATCACCTGCACCCAAGCTTCCACAGCAGTATCTTTCAGCGTCAAGTACCCGGATTACGGCAAATTCCTCATTCTGGTGCAAGACATTGAGAGCGGTCACACAACAGGAGGAACTTTCTTCGTGGACTGGCCTCTTTGGCGAGGTCATTCAAGTAAATCTGACCCGGAGGCACTCTCAATGCTCTCCTTCACCACAGACAAGCGCAGTTATGAAGTTGGCGAGACGGCAACAGTATATCTGCCCGTGTCTGAGGGCGGTCACGCGCTTGTTTCTTTTGAAAACTCCGCCGGTGTGATTTCCCGTAAATGGGTGGCTACATCCGGAAACGGAGAGACTGCCTGGAAATTCCGCATCAGTGAGGAAATGGCTCCGAATTTTTACATTCACATCACGCTGCTTCAACCGCATAGGCAGACTGTGAATGACCTGCCTATCCGGATGTACGGCGTGCAAAACATCAGCGTCAGCGATCCGGCATCGCATCTGACCCCCGTTATCGATTGCCCCGATGTGGTTTGCCAGCAAACCCCTTTCAGCCTGCGCATAAAAGAGGAAAAAGGCAAGCCGATGACCTACACACTGGCTGTCGTAGATGAGGGATTGCTG
>ERZ827168.2808-NODE-2808-length-19223-cov-2.879695_pt1 | contig 19223 bp, 15 predicted proteins | sample MGYA00519868_ERZ827168 | MGnify/ENA primary metagenome ERZ827168 (study PRJEB31778, sample SAMEA3449271) | human gut metagenome | biome: human gut; feature: human-associated habitat; material: faeces | place: United Kingdom | collected 2010/2012 ...
GGAGCAATCTTTCGCTCCGCCGCCGCGCTCGGCGTCGATGCGGTCCTCGTGACCCCGTCGTGCCACGACCCGCTTTTCCGTCGCGCCGCCCGCGTGTCGATGGGGACGGTGTTCCAGGTTCCCTGGACGCGGATCGGAAGCGTTCAGTCTTGGGCGGGGGAGGGGATTCCGCTCCTTCACGACCTGGGGTTCAAGGTCGCGGCGATGGCCCTGTCCGACGAATCCATCTCGCTTGATGATGAGGCTCTTCGCTCCTGCGAGAAGCTCGCGATCGTCCTCGGAACTGAAGGCGAGGGCTTGTCTCAAGCCACGATCGACGCGAGCGACTACACGGTGAAGATACCCATGGCGCACGATGTCGACTCCCTGAACGTGGCCGCGGCAAGCGCCGTTGCCTTCTGGGAGCTGCGGGTGCGGTGAGCTCTCTGCCGGCGATAATTTCGACGGTGAGACGGGGGTCGGGTGATTGTCTCGCTTTCTGCTTCTTGGGAAGGGCCGACGTCGAGAATAGCGGGGGCGCCGGTCGTTAGGGGCTGCCCCTGCGTGCTTTGCAAGCTTAAAGCTCTTTTTGCTGGTAAAGACCGTGTTGCTCGAAGCCGAGGGTCGCATAGTACTCGCGCGTTCCCACCGCGCTGATGACGTTTATGCGCTCGTAGCCTGCCTCTCGCGCGATTTCGCATGCCCGCGCAACGAGCTTGCGGCCCAGCCCCGTGTGCTGCGCGCCCGTGCTTGCATGCCCGAGCGCGGCGACGGCGCCGTACACGTGTACCTCGCGGATCATGGCCTCGTCTGCAGCCAGGGGGAAGGCGCCGCGGGCGGAGCACTCTTCTTGCGCGCTTGCGCTTGCGGGCTCAATATCGCGTGCGGCCTGGCGAGAGATGGCCTTGCCTTCGATCGGCATTGCCTCGCACCCCGTTGAGCCGATCGCTCCGCGCTCGCTTTCCGCTTCCGCGCGCACAGCCTCGATCGCGCTCGCTTTCGGCAGCGACAGACGCAAAAACCCTGCGATTTTCCCTTCGGGCGTTACCCACTGCAGGAAGCGTTCGCTCGACACGGTGGTCTCGTAGGGGAACTCGACGAGCGCAAGCTCGCTCAAATCCGCCCCGCGCGTGCCGATCTCGCGCGTCCTGATTTCTTCCACGCCGCCGCCGCGACGAGCTAGCTCGCAATCGACCATCTGACGCAGGTTCACTTTCTTGTTGCCGGCCATGATGTCGTGCGAGGAGATGTCGCGGATCATGCGCGACACGCGAACGTAGGGGGGTGTGGCCTGCATGTTCGCGACCAGCACGTCGATGAGCTCTCTCTCGGTGTAGGGCTTCCACGTGCCGTTTCGCCAGTGAGTCACAAGACCCGTGCCGTCGACGAGCGCGCAGGGGTACATTTTCACCTCGTCGGGAAGGAAGCGCCTGTCGGTGACAAGGGCACGGTACCCCGCGACGTCGCTCTCGGGCGTGGCCGTGTAAAGGTTAGCCATGAAGTGCGCGTGGATTTTGAAGCCGAACAGCCTTGCGAGCTCGAAGGCGCGCCCGATGCGATCGAGGGAGATGCGGCGCAGGTTCGCATCGAGTATGTGCTGGTCAAGGCTTTGGATGCCGATTTGCACCTTCGTTGCGCCGAGTGTCCGCATTTCGGTGAGCGCTCCGGGGGTGATGCAATCGGGGCGTGTCTCGATGACAAGTCCCACCGAACGATGCGTGGCCTGCGTGTTGCGCTCGTGTTCGAGGGTGACGTCTGCGAGCGCGGCCGTCTGGCTTTTACTTGCCCGCTGCCAGCTCGCGTCGTCCCCGTAGAGCTCGCGAATCGCCTGGTTGTAGGTGAGCTCGCCGCAGGTGACCCGAGCCTGCTCGTTGCGAGCAAATGCGGCGAGGTCGTCTCGCTCGCTCAAAATGCCGCAATGCTCGTAGAAGGCGCGTCGCGCGGCGATGCTTGCGCGTTGCGCGTTTGCGTCCGATGCCTCGTTCAGTGCGCGGAAGAGCTCGCGCGTGAACCAGAATCGGTACTCGCGCGGGTAGTCTGTCCAGGTGCCGCCGAGGACGATGAGCTCTACCTTGTCGGTCGTGTGCCCCATGTCAGCGAGCGTGCGAAGGCGAAGCGCCACCTGCAGATAGGGGTCGAACCAGTTGCGCTCAGCTCGTTGACAGGCGGGCTCGTCGGCTAGATAGCTCTTTGGCATGCGGATGTCGTTCGGGCAGTAGAGGCAGGCGCTTGCGCAGGGCCACGGCTTGGTGAGCACCGTCACGGTCGCCACACCCGACGCGGTGCGCATGGGCTTCATCCGCAGGGTGCGCACGAGGAGCGCCTCGAGCGCGTCATCGATGTCCCAACCGCGCCATAGCTCGGGGTCGGATTCCTTGACCTTTTGGTAGAAGGGGAGAAGCTTCCTTTTTGCCACCGCGCGAACAGGGCCTCGCAGCTCGCGGTTGCGCGCGCGGATAATTCGGTCGAGCGCGTTCGCGTCGAGCGGCTGCCCCTGTTCTCTCAGGGCCGACAGTATGATTTCGAGGGTTTTCTGCATAAGCGGCATTGTACGCTATGCGGATCTGGCGCGCACTGGCGGATTGCTGGCCTGCTGCGGACGGCGCGTTGAACCGCGAAGCGATACAATGCACGGGATGCCTTATGGATGCTGAAACCGCCCGAAAGCTGTGTGACATAACCTCGACCTTCTACCGCGAGAACGCCTCGTCGTTCTCGTCGACCCGTCGCGCTTCGTGGACGGGTTGGGGGCGCTGCCTCGACGAGATGGGGCTTTGCGCCGGGACGTCGGCGGCGGTAAGCAGCGGGTCGCACCTCGAAGGCTCTCGACACGAGGGCGTGGCGCGTCCTGGCAAGTTGGAGCGCGATGCTGGCGAGCGCCCCGAGGATGCGGGGTCTTGCGGCGAGCGCCCGGAAGGCCCTCTTCCCGGAGATGTCGCCCCCCTCGCCTGGCAGCCTTCCCGCGAGCCGCTTCGTGTGCTCGATGTGGCGTGCGGAAACGGGCGCTTCCTTCGCTTTCTGCAAGAGGCGTTGCCCGGTGCGGCGATAGCCTACTTCGCGGTGGACGATTGCGAGCAGCTTGCGCGCGATGGGCTCGCGGGCGACGCCGACAACGTTGCCTTCCAGAAGCTTGATATCGCAAACTCACTGATAGACGGCTCGATTGGGCACGCAATCAAAGCGCCGTCTGTCGATATGGCGGTGTGTTTTGGCTTCTTCCACCACGTCCCCGGTGCCGATTCGCGGGCGGCGCTTCTGCGGACGCTCGTCGATAGCGTGCGCCCTGGCGGGTACGTGGCGGTGTCGCTTTGGCAGTTCGCGAAGAGTCCCGAGCTTGCAGCAAGGGCGGTAGAAACGACGGCGAAAGCTCGCGTGGAGTATGGGCTGCCCGCGCTCGATGAGGGCGATTACCTGCTTGGGTGGCAGAACAGGCAGCATGCATACCGCTATTGTCACACCTTCTCGGACGAGGAGGTGGCTGACCTCGCTCGTGCCGTCGACCGCCAGGCGAGCCTCGTTGCACGATTCGAGGCGGATGGCCGGACGGGCACCCTGAACAGCTATCTCGTGTTTCGCCGTCGGGCTTAACCGCTATCATGACCTCTGCTCCGCGGCCAATCGCGAACTTGGCACCGAGAATGCGGGGTTTCTCGTTTAGTAGCCAAAAGAGGCTTGCGAGCTGCGATACTCGCAGTTCAGCGGGCTATTCTTCCACGGTTTCGTTTGACAGGTTCGCTGGATTCCCGGCTTGTGGTGGCCGCTGGTCCGTCGGCGGCGGACTCCTCGGGAGCGGAGTTGGTTGCGGTGCTACCGCCCTTGTCGCCAAGCTGAGTTGCCACGACGGAGGCGAAGATGAGCGCGAAGCCTAACGCCATCCTCGGCGTGAGCGCCTCGCCGAAGAATGCCACGCTGAACAGGGCGCAGAACACGCTTTCAAGCGAGCAGAGCAGGCCCGCCTCGGAAGGGGACACATGTGCCTGCGCTGTGTTCTGCGCCACGGCTCCAAAGGCCGCCGAAAGGACGGCAACGTAGACCATGGCGCCGATGAACTCGGGAGTGATCACCTGCGCCGCCGTTGGCATGGGCTGCGTGGTCAAGGCGAGCAGCAGGGCCAAGATTCCGCTGGTGAATTGCTGGACGACGGTGGTGGTCAGGATATCGTTATCGCGCATGACCAGGCCGATGACCACGATTTCAGCGCCGTAGAGGAACGCCGAGAGAATGCTGATGCCGTCTCCCAGGCTGATGGAGAAGCCTTCGGTCAGCGATACCATCCCGATGCCGGCCGTGCATATTGCCGCGGAGATAAACACTTTGGCGGGCGGGCGGCGGCGGGAGACTACCCACCAGATGAACGGCACAGTCAGGCAATAACACGCGCTCAAAAAGGCGTTCTTCGATGGTGTCGTCATGCCCAGGCCCAGAAACTGCGTCCAAAACCCGAGGAACGTTGCCACGCCTATGGTCATGCCCGCCTTCAGCGTCTTTCGGCAGAAATTTCGCTTGATATGGGGAAACAGGATGATGAGCAAAACGATGCCCGCCCCAAAGAAACGGATGGCGGTGAACCAGGTGGCGCCAACGGTTGTTATGGCGCTTTTGCCGATCACGAAGCCTAAGCCCCAGATGGCGGCGGCCGTGGTGAGGATGAGCCGATAAACGTTCGTTGGGTATTGCTTGTCGAGGATGCTCATGATTGCTTGTGCTCCTGGCAATTCGGAGAAATGATACGGCTAGCATGGAACTAGGATGCCAGCCACCTCTTCAATCGAGCTTGCGAAATGAACCCCCTGCTGTTTGCGTGGCGAGGAGACCCCATGTTTTCCGTGCAGTTGAAGAGGGTATGTGGGCTATCGTAGAAGCCATTCGAGTTGAACATTATGCACGGTCTGCCCGGCAGTTCAAGTGATATGAGGGAAATGACCTCGCTCGTGCCGTTTACGACAGGATTGGTCTTGTTGCACGGTTCGAGGCGGGCGGCGGGACGGGTATCCCGAACAGTTGAGCTTCGCGAGCGAACGATGCAAAGCGCCATCGACGTCGTATGCGGGCGCCGTCCAGCCGATTGTTTGAATGCCGACGTTTTCGATAGGCTATCATAGGGCAGTGCCCGCCCAGCTCGCGACGTTGCGTGCTGCGGACCCTAACTTCCGTTGCGCTGGAATCCTCCAACGCCTTGAGCCTGCATAAGGAAAGGATGTCCTATGAACGTGGTTTGCTTGGATTTGGAAGGTGTGCTCGTCCCCGAGATTTGGATCGCGTTCGCCAAGGCGAGCGGCATTCCCGAGCTTGAGCGAACGACGCGCGACGAGCCCGACTACGATAAGCTCATGAACTTCCGTCTGGACATCCTGCGCGAACATGGACTTGGTCTGGCCGAGATTCAAGACGTGATCGCCACGATCGACCCGATGGAGGGTGCCCGCGAATTCCTCGATGCGCTGCGCGAGAAGACGCAGGTCATCATTATCTCCGACACCTTCGAACAGTTCGCGCAGCCTCTGATGCACAAACTCGGCTGGCCCACCATATTCTGCAACTCGCTTGAAGTGGGCGAGGACGGCGCCATCACCGGCTACAAGATGCGCTGCGACCAGACAAAGCTCACGACCGTTCGCGCGCTGCAGAGCTGCGGGATGGAGACCATCGCTGCGGGCGATTCGTACAATGACCTGGGAATGATTCGCGCAAGCAAGGCGGGCTGGCTGTTCAAGGGTGCGCCGTCGACGAAGGCCGAGAACCCCGATGTCCCCACGCTCGAGGAATACGATGAGCTTCTGGCCGCAATCGAGTCTGCGCTGTAGGAAGCTGCCGAGGCCCATCGGTTCGAACGCAGCATTTGGTATCGCGCTCGCACCGACGGGCCGTCGTTCTCTTGGCTTTTAGGTTGCGAAGGCTGCGGGGCGCCCCAAGCGCGCTATCCCGCCACGCGCAGGTCGAGCTCTTGAATGTAGGAGCCGTTCTCGTCAGACTCGAGCACGGCATACGCGACGGCGGGCGTGACGTTCACGCCGCGCAGAAACTCCAGATAGCGCAAGGGGAAAGTTGTCGAGTCCTCCTCGTCGCTATCGACCATCGTGTCGCAGCCGGCAATGGCGAGGACGGGACGCGCCACCTCGCGGTCGGGGCCGAACACCTTCGCCGTCTTTAGGAAGAAATCCCCCTTGTCGAAGGTGAAACAGGGGTGCACGTGGGCGGCGCGCTCGTTTCGCTGCCGCATCTCGCTTCGGTGCTTGTTGTCGAGCGAGCAGTAGTGCATGCCAAACGAGAACCCCTGGTCGTGTGCCCATATCATCAGCGAGAGCGCAAGCTGCTCGCTGCCGGCGATGGGAAGGCCGCCTGAGTATCCGTAGTCGTACATCACGTCGAAGGGCGGGTTGCGCACGACAAGCCCGCGGCGCGCGAACTCGTCCCAGCTGTGGAAGGGGAAGCAGAACTCGAGCATGTTGATTCCGCGGATGCCTATTTCCTCGAAGCTCGCGAGCAGCTCTTTCATGCGCGCCTCGGTGTCGGGGATGATGGGCATCTCAACCATGACGTCGGGGATGTAGCGCTTCGCCAGACGCATCGCATCGAGCACGCGCTCCTGCATGGGCTCGGGGTCGAAGTCCTTCACGCTGAAGCGGATCTCTTGCAGCCCCGCGTCACGCAGCGCCCGCGCCATGTCCTCTGTCAGCAGGTCGCCCGAGGTATACATGCGCTTGTGCGCCTCGGGGAAAAGCTCGCCTGCGCGGTTGAGGAACGCGATTGACGCATCGAAGCTCAAAAGCGGCTCGCCTCCCGTGAGCCCGATGACGGCGAGGCCGTTTTTGTAGGTTTCGGCGGCGCGGGCGAGGCCCTCTTCCCATGGGCAGCCCTCGCGGACGAACTTGTCGTAGTCCGCCTGGTTGTGGTTGAAGCAGAAATAGCAGTCGCGATGGCACCTGAACGTGGTGGAAAACGTCTCGGAGCCTTTGTTTCCTGTGCACTCGATGCATGCCTTCGAGATCCAGCCCATGCGAATTGACGCACCTGCGTTACGGAACTCGGCTCCGCGTTGCGCAAGCTCGTCTCGCAGTTGGGCGATCTCGGCATCGGAGGAGCCTGCGGGCGCGAATTCCACGCCATGCTCGGCGAGCGCGCGAAGGTAGGTCTCGCGGACCTCGTCGTAGTGGCGCAGCGCCGCGCGAAGGGAATCGTTGCCTGCCAGGGTGCCTGCGTTCATGAAGTCACATCCAAGTCGTCGTCCGGTTGCATCTGCCTTGCGATTATAGCCGACCTTGCTCGCTTGCGCCCTTTCCGATAATTTGACGTCTTCTGAGACAACTTTGGGACGGGTAAATGTCATAATCGACGTGATTTTTGTAACGAATGCTAGTTTACCTGGGGAAACAAAGAAGTATAATCAGTGTGGTAACTGAGGCATGAAAGGGAGGATGTCCCGTGGCGGCCAATTTGCAAAAACTCAAGCTCCTCTACATTGCGAAGATGCTCGTGGAGGAGACCGACGCTGTCGCCGGCTTGACCATGGCGCAGATTCTCGAACGCCTCGAGGCTCACGGCATCACGGCGGAGCGCAAGTCGGTCTATCGCGACATCGAGTCGCTGCGGGAATTCGGCCTCGATATCCAGACGTTTCAGCGAGCGCCGCTCGAGTACGCCCTTGTCACGCGATCTATCGAGCTTGATGATCTGATGCTTATCGTGGACGCCGTGCAGAGTTCGCGCCATTTGACGAAGCGCAAGTCCGACGCGCTCGTCCGCTCGATCAAGCGTCTCGCGCCCAAGCGCGAGCGCGACCTGCTTGACCGTCACCTTTCCGTAAGCGGGCGCATCAAAATCCAGGGCGACTCGCTGCTCTACAATGTCGACCGCATCCTGGAGGCGATTGCGGGCAAGCGCAAGGTGTCGTTCCGCTATTTCAGCTACAACGCCGCGAAAGAGAAGGTCATGCGCCGCAGCGGCGAGCGTTATGTGGAGACGCCTGTGGAAATCATCGTGAACCAAGGCGTGTACTACCTGGTCACCTACAATCCCGAAATCGACAACTTCGAGGGCTTTCGCGTTGGGCGCATGGATTACGTGGAGGTCTCCGAGGAGCGGGCGGCGAAGGTTCCCCGTCAAAGCGATTTCTCGGTCGAGCGGCTCGACAATGCGGTCGTTGGTGCGGCTGGCGGCGCGTTCGTCGACGCGACGCTTATCGCCGATGGCCACGCCATGAACGCCGTTGTCGACCGCTTCGGGCGCGACGTTGCCTCCACCGACCTCGGTGACGGAACGGCGCGCATCGAGGCCCGGATTGAGGAAGGCCCTGCGTTTTACGGATGGCTAGTGCGGTGCAACGGCACGGTTCGTATCGAGGGGCCGGAGTCGCTCGCGGAGAGCTACAAGCAGTATCTGCGTGCCATTCTTGAGCAGTGCTAGCATCATTCGGCTGCGCTGCGCTACACTTCGAAGAACTGAATGCGAATGCGCGGTGTCTGAGTCGGGCGGGCCAGCAGGTCTGCCCGTTTTGTCGCGCGGGCGAACCTGTACGAGGAGCGACTTTTGTCTGAACGAACCAACGACGGCGCATCTGTCCACGTCACGACCCCCGAGAGCGAGGTCGCACAGCTTGCCGACGCATCCCGCGCGCATGAGCCTGGCGAGCTCGGCGCACTTGCCTGCAAGCTCTACGATGAGAACCCTAACCTTACGGAGGAAGAAGCCTACGAGGCGTTCATCGGCTGGGTCGAATCGCGCGGCATCGAGCTGTGGCCCCATCAGGAAGAGGCCCTCATGTCCATCATGGTCGGCGACCACGTGATCTTGGGCACGCCGACCGGTTCGGGCAAATCGCTCGTCGCGCTCGGCATGCACTTCATCGCGATGTGCTTCGGCGAGCGCTCCTACTACACGGCGCCCATCAAGGCGCTTGTGAGCGAGAAGTTCTTCAACCTGGTGGACATCTTAGGCCGCGAGAACGTGGGCATGATTACGGGAGATGTGCACATCAATACGTCGGCCCCGGTCATCTGCTGCACGGAGGAGATCCTCGCGAATCAGGCGCTCGCCGAGGGAAAGGACGCCCCCATTGAGAGCGTCGCTATGGACGAGTTCCACTTTTTCTCTGACTCCGATCGCGGCTGGGCCTGGCAGGTGCCGCTGCTTGCGCTTCCCAATGTGCAGTTTTTGCTGATGAGCGCCACACTTGGCGACGTTGACCAGATCGCTGGGCTGCTCGAGCGCCAGACGGGCAAGGACGTCTCCCGCATCATCGACGCGCCGCGCCCGGTGCCGCTTTCCTACGAATATGCGCTCACGTCGCTTGAGGGCACCGTCGAGCTCGCGCTGCGAAAAGGGGAGGGCCCGCTCTACATTGTCCACTTCTCACAGGACGCGGCGCTTTCGAGCGCGTCGGCGCTGGCGAGCTACGGCGTGGCGACGAAGGAACAGCGCGAGGCGGTGAAGGAGGCCATGAAGGGCGCGCGATTCACCACGGCGTTCGGCAAGACGTTGAAGCGCCTGCTCGGCTGCGGTGTCGGCGTGCATCACGCAGGGATGCTGCCCCGTTATCGCCTGCTGGTGGAAAAGCTCGCCCAACAGGGCGTTCTCCCCGTCATCTGCGGAACCGACACGCTCGGCGTGGGCATCAATGTGCCCATCCACACCGTCGTGCTCACCGCGCTCACGAAGTTCGACGGCCACAAGATGCGCCGTCTGCGCTCGCGCGAGTTCCACCAGATCGCGGGGCGCGCAGGGCGATCGGGCTTCGACACCGAAGGCGTGGTCATCGCCGAGGCGCCCGAGCACGAGATCGAGAACCACAAGGCCGAGGTGAAGGCTGCGGGCGATGCGAAGAAGCTCCGCAAGATAAAGAAGAAGAAACCGCCCGAGAACTTCGTCAACTGGAACGAGGACACCTTCAACCGCCTGGTGGAATCGGTTCCCGAGAAGCTCACGCCCCGCATGCGCGTCACTCACTCGATGGTGCTCGCCGAGGTGGAGCAGGGGGGCGACGCCCGCGCCCGCGTGGAGGAGCTCATTGCCGACTCGCTGCAAACCGACGAGGAGAAGGTGGCGCTCTCGCAGCGTGCCGACGAGGTGTTCGCCACGCTCATCGCCGCGGGCGTGGTCGTGAAAGAGGATCTGCCCGACGGGGGCGCGAGCTACTATGTGACGGTTGACCTTCCTGAAGACTTCGCGCTCGACCAGCCGCTTTCACCCTTCTTGCTCGCGGCTTTGGAACTTTTGGACCCTGAAGATGATGACTATGCGCTCAACGTGGTGTCGATGGTCGAGGCGACGCTTGAAGACCCGCGCCAGGTGCTGCGCGCCCAGGAGCGCCGTGCGCGCGACCGCGCCATGGCCGAGATGAAGATGGACGGCGTGGAATACGAGGAGCGCCTCGAGCGCATCGCGGACGTGACCTACGAAAAGCCCCTTGAAGATCTGCTTGATGCCGCCTTCGATAAATACTGCGAGGGAGTGCCGTGGGCGCGCGACTTCTGCCTGCGCCCGAAGTCGGTGCTGCGCGACATGCTGGAGAGCGCCGCGGACTTCAAGGGGTATATCCAGAAGCTGGGGATCACGCGCTACGAGGGTGCCCTTCTCAGATATCTGTCCGAGGCGTTTCGCGCCCTCGACCGCACGGTTCCCGAGGGCAAGCGCGACGAGCGGCTCGAGGACGTCGTCGCTTGGCTGGGGCTTATCGTGCGCTCGGTCGACTCGAGCTTGGTCGACGAGTGGGAGAACGCGGGCGCCGCGCTCGATGCCGCGCCGCCTTCGCCCGAGGACGAGCCGGTGGTACGCGATCGTCGTGGGCTTACCGTTCTTGTGCGGAACGCCCTGTTCAGCCGTGTGCGTGCGGCGGCGCACCGCGACGTTGCGACGCTTGGCGAGATGGATGCGGACTGGGGCTTCGGCGAGCGTGCTTGGGCGGTGGCGCTCGACGAGTTCTACGACGCACACGAAGAGGTGCTCCTCGATGCGGATGCGCGCTCGAAGGCCTATCTCGTGCTCGACGAGTCCGACGAGGAATCGGCCCACGTATGGCATGTGCGTCAGATTTTCCACGATGTGGAAGGCGACAGCGATTTCGCGATAGCGGCCGATGTCGATTTGGACGCCACACAGGCAGGTGACGGGGTGGTGTTCGCGAACTATCGTGTTGGGTTCGCCGAGGACCTGGGGAAATAGTCGGTCGGGAGCTTCAACCGCCTTCTGCGCCCCTCGGCGCCGAACCACTGCTGGCTCGTGTATTCTCATATACCCCCAGAGGGTATATGGATACTCTGTGGCGTCTTCTTTCGCGATGGTTTTCCCTCGCTAACTTCTCGTGCTACACTGTCGAAAGTATCAACTGGAAAACTTCTTGCGTATCAAGAAGCGAAGGCTTTCGGAGGAGCTGCCGCATGAATGCACCAACCTTTATCATCATCGTCGCTATCGCAATCCTTATGGTCTTCGCGCTTCGCCGAGCCTACCGTGTGTTCTCGCTCAAGGATGACTGCTGCGGCGGCGGCCCGAAAGCTCCCAAGGCGAAGAAGGTGGCTGCTGTTACGGTGAAAGACGCTGACGAGGCGAACTATCCCTTCTCGCTTGACGTTAAGGTGAAGGGGATGACCTGCGAAAAGTGCGTCGGGCGCGTGCAGAACGCCCTCAATGCGCAGCCGGGGACATGGGCGAGGGTCGACCTGGGGTCGGGCATGGCTCACATCTTGGCGAAAGCCCCTATCGACCGCGACGTTGTCGAACGAGCGGTGGAAGACGCGGGATATTACGTGTCGCATCGCGATTAGCTTTTCTGCCAGGGTAATCGTCTCGCTACGGCGCCGCTGAATAGAAATAGCGCGCGAATCACCAGAGCGATACTCCGACGGGACGGTTGCGACGCCGACTTCGTGGAAGGTGGAGAACTCGGGAAGCACCCCGGCGCGTCTTGCCATGGCCACGGCGACTACCGCCTACGACGGCATCTCAGTTTCGGCGAAGGCAAACGGGTCGACACTGCTCAACTACTCGGAAGGCTTCGCGTCCTACGATCCGACGCTGATCGTCCCCGCGAAAGGGTCGTTCGACGTGAGCTGGGCGGTGTCCCGGCTCGATCCCGCCGCGCATGCCGACCTGTTCGAGCAAGCATCTCAGCACCCGGTGACGCTGCTTTCGGCGTCCTTTCTCTTCTGCGCCCAGTCGACGGAGCCGAGCGCTTCGGACTCCGTCCCGTTTGCAGTCTATTCCGAAGACGATGCCTCGCTCACTTTCTATAAGCGCCGCGCCCTGCCCGTCGAGGGAAGCGTCTTCGAGGGCAAGACGGCGACGGCGGTGTACGCAAATATCCAGAATACGAAGAGTACCCCGCCGTGGAAAGGCATCGCGCGCAAAATAGAGCGCGTCGCGGTCGTCGATGAGGGAGTCGCCCCGCAGACGATGTATGCATGGTTCTTCAACTGCGCCAATCTCTTGTCGGTCAACCTTTCCAAGCTCGATACGTCGAAAACGACGAGCCTGGAATATGCTTTCTCGGGGTGCAAGTCCCTCACAGATATCGATCTTTCTACGCTTGACACAAGCTCTGTCAGGTCGTTTGCCGACGTGTTTCAGGATTGCTCGTCGCTTCGGAGCGTAAACCTCGCAGGTTGGGACACATCGAGCGGGAATAACTTCAGGCAGATGTTCATCCAATGCGCATCCCTTGAGGAGCTCGACGTCTCGTCGTTCGAGACGGGCAACGCTACCACATTCAAGGAAATGTTCTACGGGTGCAGCTCGCTTAGGTCCCTCGATTTGTCGCACTTCGACACAAGCGCCGCAACCACCTTCGCGTCGATGTTCTACAACTGCGCCGCGCTTGCCACCCTCGACGTGTCGATGTTCAACACCTCTGCCGCCACCGATCTCTCCCGGGCGTTCCATGGATGCAAGTCTTTGACTGAGCTCGACCTGTCGAGGGCGTCGACGGCCAAGGTGCAGACATTCCATGGGATGTTCTCGGGCTGCTCGGGACTTAAGCGGATTGATCTTTCACTGCTTGACACGTCGTCTGCGGTCGATCTGAGCTATCTGTTCGCGAATTGTTCCAAGCTCGAAGCGGTGAATGTCGCCGGAATCAATACGTCGTCCGTCACCGACTTCAACCACATGTTCTCGGAATGCAGCTCGCTTACGTCCCTCGACCTGTCCTCGTTCGACACATCGGCGGCGAAGAATCTGAGCCTTCTCTTCTACAACTGCGCCTCGCTTGCCACTCTCGACCTGTCCTCGTTCGACACGTCGAGAGTGGAGACTATGGCAGACCTGTTCACCGGCTGCTCCAGGCTTGCAGAGGTGACGCTCGGCGAGCCGTTTACCTGGGTTGGCTCTAAGTGCTTCCTGCCGCAGCCGAGCGCTGGGGATATTCCTGGGGCGGACGGCCTGTGGCATGCCGCATCGGATGGGGCCGCCTATCAGCCTTCCGCCGTGCCGGGCTACAAGGCGGACATGTATCGCGCGGTTGCGCCTGGTGGGGGAGGCGACGCTGTGGAAGATGATGCGGATGTCTCGAACGGAACGGATTCCACAGACGCTGCGGAAAGCGCGAACGGTGCGGGTGCTGCGGAAGATGCGGGCAATGAGGGACGCGCGGGCTCTGAGAGCGCTGCGGACGTCGCGGGTGGCGCGAGCACCCCTAACAGCGAAAACCACGCCATCGCCGCGGAAGGCATGATGGCGTTTGGACGCGAGGACTACATGACCGCACTCGCGATAGCGAACCCGAGCGCTGCGGCGCCTAGCGTGGTTGCGTAAGTCGCAACAAGGTATCCAGCGCCGAGCGCGCGCTTACCACCCAGGACAAGCTCCACCGCCTCGTAGTTCATGGTCGACAGGGTGGAGAATCCGCCGAGAAAGCCCATAGTCGCCGCGAGGTAGAGAACCTCGTTAAGATCAGCCTGAACCGCCAAGGCGATTCCCGCCAAGGTGCACGAGCAGATGTTGATGATGAGCGTCGCAGCGGGGAAATTCCCGTGCGTGCGCGCCTTGAGAAAGCCCGTTGCCTTACTGCGGCAAAGCGCTCCCAAGGCACCGCCGAATCCTACGGCGACAAGCAGAAGGGGACTCATCGTTTGCCTCCCTCATCTTCGGGGGAGGAATCCTCCGCAGTTGGGTTACCCTCGCAATCCTTGCCCCACTCCTGTGCGAAGGCGTTTCGGGCTTGGCCTTTTGCCCTATCGGCTTCCCGCATCACCTTTGCTCGGCGTGTGGCATGTGCCCAATGAATGGCTTCGCGGCGCCGCTCGATGTGCGCAAGGCGGCGAGCATCGAGGCCGCGACAAGCGGCGTGTCCTGCAAGCGAGGCAAGAAACGTCGTCGCGAGCGTCGCTACGATATAGGCTGTCCACAGGCCGACCTCGCCTGCCTGCAGAAAAGCGAGGCACTCGGTCGAGAACGCTGATATTGTGGTGAAGGCGCCCACAAGCCCCACGCCGAGCGACTTCACGAGAGCACCCGGCAGATGCATGCGGCGCCCCACGTACTGGTTCACCAGTTCCAGCACGAAACAGCCGAAGATGTTGATGACGAGCGTTGCCGCAGGAAAGCCGCCGTTTGCGGGCAGCGCACATTCCAGAAGATAGCGAAGCGAGGCGCCGATGAATCCCATGACCAAGATGAGCGGCGTGAGTGCTCCCTTGCGGCGCAGCAGCTTTTGCGCGCGGGCGGCGGTATGTGTTTGGGCGGACATTACACGAGGCGGCCTATCATCCGCGTGACGAGCGCAGCGCACTGGCGCGCCGCCTGCGCCTCGAAGGTGGGGTAGTCGATATAGTCGGTGCCGTCCGCCTTGTCGGAGATGGCTCGCACGATGGCGAAGGGAACGCGGTTCAGCCAGCAGACCTGGGCAATCGCCGCGCCTTCCATCTCGCAGCAGCTCGCGTCGAACGTGTCGGCGATGCGGTTTTTGTCGGCGTCCTCGCGCACGAAGACATCGCCCGAGGCCACGCGGCCTTCCCAGGTTTGGATGTTGAGCTCGGCTGCGGCGTCCACCGCTGCGCGTCGGAGCGCCTCGTCGGCGGGGAAGGCGAGTGTGGACAGCCCTGGCGTTTGCCCTGGGGCGTAACCGAGGTTTCCCACATCCATCAGGTGGTTCACGGCGTCAGTCGCCACCACGATATCCCCGATGTCGATCGAGGCGTCAAGCGACCCCGCGACGCCGGTGTTCACCACGCCGCGCACGGCGAAACGATCGATGAGCAGCTGCGTGTGGGCGGCCGCATTCACCATGCCGACGTCGCACTGTGCGACGACGACGGGCACGCCCGATAAGGTGCCGGTGAAAAACGAGAGCTGCCCGGTGTGGGAGGTCTCGATCGCGCCCTCCGCGGCCATGCTCTCTTTCAGCAGCTCAACTTCGACGTCCATTGCGCCGATGATGCCGATTGGGTTTTTCATCGATGCGTCCTAGTCCAAAAGCGCCGGATAGTGCGTGTGCGCGTCGTCGAGCACGGAAAGCGTGTCGGCAATGTAGCGGCGTGCCCACCATTTCGCCTGAGCCAGGTCGGAATCGTGGTAGTTGCCGCATTCTTCGGGCTTTGCGCCGGGGATTTCGCCCTCGAAGTCGCGCGCGAACTCGAACAGGCGAAGCACGAGGTCGGCAACGTCGGCTGGTTCATAGGCGCCGAACAGCACGAGGTAGAACCCGGTGCGGCAGCCCATGGGACCGAAGTAGATCACGCGGTCCTTCCACTCCGAATCGTTGCGCAGGAAGGTGGCGCCGAGGTGCTCGATTGCGTGCACGGCGGCGGTGTCCATCACCGGCTCGCGGTTCGGCGCCGTCATGCGCAGGTCGAAAGTGGTGGTCACGCAACCGGTTTTCTCGTCGGCGTCGCTGCGCGATACGTAGACGCCGGGCTCGAGCTTGGTGTGGTCGACGGAAAAGCTTGCGATTCGTTCCATGAATTGGCTCCTTTGAAGGTTGTTATAGTTGGAAGGATATACGATTCGCCGATGCGCGCAAGCGTGCTCCCCGTTGTCGGCATTGCTGGGTGCGGCGCGGGGTCGGTTCGCCGCAAAATCCACTTGGATCGGTTGGCTCTGCGGTGTGGGGCTGGCGCCGTCCGTTCGCCGCGTTCTTCAGAGTAATGAAAGGAATTCGACTTACTGAAAGATGGGCCCGATGTCCTAAAAGCTTCACCTTGCGGTTTTGCCCGTCGGTTTTCGCGCGGGCTCCTGTATCCTTATGCACAACAAGTTGGCGACAGCAGGGAGGGTTGTATGAAAACCAGTTCACAGACAGCGTTGAAGGTTCTGTCGATCATCGGCATCGTCGTGGGAGCGATTATCGCCGTTTCCGGAATCGTGCTCACCGTGGGCGCTAACGGATTCGCCATGTACCAGGCGAGTTCTTCCGGTGCCGGCGTTGCGGTATTGGGCACCATCGGCGGCGTGGTCCTAATTGTCGCCGGTGCCTTTAACGTCGTCGTCGGCGTGTTCGGCGTGCGCGGTGCGAATGACCCGTCGAAGATCGGCGTATTCTGGGTGCTGTGTATCATCGGCATCGTGTTCAACGCGCTTGGCCTCATCATGGAGGCGACTGGTTCGGGTATCAGTGCCAGCAGCCTGATCGGCACTTTGTTTGTGGTCGTTCTGTTCATTCTTGCGAACAACATCAAGAAGCAGGCTTAAAGCCGCGCCGGTCATCTTCGACTGACGTAGTTTTTCGCTCGAGGGAAGCTCGCAGGCGGTAATGCCGCTAGCGGGCTTCACTTCGTTCCGGGGGAGTAAAACAACTCGCAAAATTATGCGAGTCAATAATTTCGCAATATTTTGCGAATTGAATAGAGCGCTCACGCCTGTCGCGCCTCGTGTCAGCCTCTGCCGTCGCCCGCCGCGTTCCGTGCCTGCGCTTGCCAGCCCCTTCTCTTAACCTGTTCCTGGTGGCGATGGCGTTCTTCATCGCAAGCTTCGTGGCCGGTGATACCAGGGTGCTTGCCGCCACCGTGAAGCTGGGCATGGGGTATGACAAGTCGGACATCCGTTTCGTCATTCATTTCCAACTTCCGCAAAACCTCATCGCCTACTACCAGCACTACCAGCAAATCGGCCGAGCGGGACGCGACGGTAAGCCTGCATACGCGTTTCTCCTGCATGGGGAAGAGGACGAAGAAATCCTCACCCATTTCATCGCGACCGCGCAAGCGTCTCCCAACTTGCTGAAGGACATCGTCGGCATGGCTCGATCCGACCGACTGCTTCATGAAGCACGTGGCAGCCGAGCTCGATGCCCCCGATGCGCAAGAGACATGCGGCATCTGCGCGAACTGCCGGGGCGGCTTCATCGTGCCCGTAAGCGCAGATCGGAGCACCGTGGCGGCAGCGACTCGGTACTTAGACGGACGACATGGTGGATTCTCGGTGGACCTTTACCGTCGTTGCGGCAGAGCTGCTGGAAGCCGGCGCTTCGAGCGTGTGTCCTTTTGCGCTAGTCAAAACGGGCAGTGAGGCAAATAGATTAGCACTGAAAAAGCATTTTGACCTGCATTTATTTGATTTATTAATAGCCGGAAAGATAAACGAAAAACTAAGCTGCATTCATGCGACTTACAATCGGGCCAGCGTTACAAGCCAGATAAGGTGAGGAGTCGCTATGGAGGCGAATCGAGGGGAGTTTAAAACCAACTGGAAGGAAGCGCAGCTGATGGGTCCCACACAGGATGAACCAACGGGCCGCGAATGGACATGGGAGGAGGACGGGTATACCGTCATTCGCTCGAACGCGCGATCAGGCCCAGGCTGCCACGACAACTGCGGCATTCTTATGTACGTGAAGGATGGTGTGCTCGAAAAAATCGAGGGCGATCCGGAAAACCCGTACAACCAGGGTCGTCTTTGCCCGCGTTGTTTGGCGTTCAAGGAGATGCTGTATCACAAAGACCGCCTGCGATACCCGATGAAGCGAGCTAAGGAGGACAGGGGGAAGAACACCTTCGAGCGCATCACCTGGGATGAGGCGTATGACATCATCGAACGCGAAATGAAGGCCGTCATCGAAAAGTACGGTCCCGAATCGATTTGGGTGACGCAAGGTACGGGTCGTGACATCAACGGCTATGGAAAGCTTATGGCGCTGTGCCTGGGGACTCCGAATTATGGTACGGGTTTTCTTTCGGGGCAGGCTTGTTATGCGCCGCGCATGTTCTCGACCTCGCTTAAAGCGGGCGGTTTGTTTATCTGCGATTACTCCCAGTTCTTCGCTGATCGTTATGATAATCCGGCTTGGGAACCGCCTGGATGCATCCTCGTGTGGGGCAACAACCCCGTCGTCGCTAACTCTGACGGAACGCTTGGCCATTGGGTAGTTGAATGCATGAAGCGCGGGAGCAAGCTTATTGTCGTCGACCCGAAACTTACCTGGTTGGCTGGTAAGGCTGATGTATGGCTTCAGGTTCGTCCGGGTACGGACACGGCGCTTGTACTCGCACTCTGCAATATCATCATTGAGAATGACTTGCAAGATAAGGAATTCATCAATTTATGGTGCTATGGCTACAATGAGTTCGCCGAGAATGTGAAGAAGTATCCTGCGTCGTTTGCTGCAAAGACGTGTGGCGTGGACGAGGATTTGGTCGTCGAAGCTGCTCTTGAAATCGGCCATGCGAAATCGGCATGCTTGCAATGGGGCGTTGCGATGGACCACACATCAGAGGGATTCATTACAGGCATGGCGTGCTTCGATCTTATGGCTCTTACGGGTAACTTTGAGAAGCCTGGCTCGATGGTTGCCGCAAATCCTGTGTGGGACATGAGCGTAACGTGGCTTCCGCGTGAATGGGTGTGGGATGGATGCCATAAACCGCTGGAGCATCCCGAGCTCACCATGAACGACAAGTACCCTGCGCTCAATGCAATTGCTGCTATCAGTCCCGATATGCTGCTTGAAGCCATGGAAACGGGCAAGCCGTACCCGATTAAGGCGATGTTCATGATGCAAAACAATGCCATCGCTTGCATGGGCGCACAGCCGCAGCGCATCTTGCCCGCACTTCAGAAGATGGACTTCAACGTAGTGGTTGACCTGTTCTTGACTCCGACGGCACTTGCTTGCGCCGATGTCCTGCTCCCCGCAGCGTGCTTTGCGGAACGCATTGGTATCACGGGGCACCAGCCTTATGCTTTGGGCGCAATTGCTCAGGCTGTTGAGCCTCTTGGTGAATGCAAATCCGATCAGCGCATCATCTACGAAGCTGGCGGCCGCTTTCAGGGCGAAGAGTACAAAAAAATGCAGGCGGCACTCTTTGCCACAGCGCATTCGT
>ERZ827168.2812-NODE-2812-length-19211-cov-4.941846_pt1 | contig 19211 bp, 18 predicted proteins | sample MGYA00519868_ERZ827168 | MGnify/ENA primary metagenome ERZ827168 (study PRJEB31778, sample SAMEA3449271) | human gut metagenome | biome: human gut; feature: human-associated habitat; material: faeces | place: United Kingdom | collected 2010/2012 ...
CGCCGCGCAGCGGCGCAGCTGTTCGGGTAGCAGCCTCACCCCCGCGGAGGCCCGCAGTCGTTCGCGAATGCTCACACCGCGCCCTCCGCAGGCCGCTGCCCGAAAACATTCCATCAATTAACGCGCGTCAGCCCAACCCGCCGCCGACCGCGTGCTTGTCTCACCGTTTAACAGAATGGTGAAATGTGGAACAACGAAGATTGTTTATCGTGCCGATAGGGGGTAGAATGGCAATAGTCTCGAACGATTATCTTGTCTTCATCTCGCGGCGGAATTTGCGCAGCTGCAAAACGAGCAGCACGGCCGCGAGCAGCACCGAAACGCTGTCGGCTATCGGCATCGAGTACCATACGCCGTCGGTTCCCCAGCGATCGGGCAGCACCAGCAGCAACGGCACGATGAAGAGCATCTGACGCGTGACCGACATGAGGATGGCGCGTTTGGCCTTGCCGATGAACTGGAAGAAGTTGCCCACGACGATCTGGAACCCGACGATGGGATACATCATCATTATGATCTTCAGTCCGTGCGCTGCCATGTCTATGAGCGAGAGGGCATCGCTGCCGCCGTCCTCGCTGACGAAGAGGCGCACGACGGCGTAGGGGAACAATTCGCTCACGGCGAATCCCGCCGACATGATCAACGTCGCCCATCCGACCGTCATCCACAGCACTTTCATGACGCGGTCGTACTTGCCCGCGCCGTAGTTGTAGCCGACTATGGGCTGCATTCCCTGGTTGAGTCCCATGACGACCATTACGAATATGAACGCCACGCGGTTCACTATTCCGTAGGCCCCTATGCTCAGGTCGCCACCGTGGTCGCGCAGCGCGTTGTTGATGAGTATGACGACCACGCAGGCGCATGACTGTATGAAGAACGGCGCCATGCCTATCCCGATGATATTCTTGACGATATCCCATTTGAATCGGAATATTCCCGACCTGAAATGGAGGAAGTTGGACGGATTGGAGAAGTGGGTGAGCTGTATGCACAGCGAAGTCGCCTGCGCCAGCACCGTGGCCAGCGCCGAGCCCTTTATACCCCATCGGAATACGAATATGAACAGCCATGCCAGAACGATGTTCACGCCCACCGATATCAGCATCACGGTCATCGACTTGCGCGGATAGCCCGACACGCGCAGCTGGTGGTTGAGTCCGAAGTAGATGTGCGTTACGATGTTTCCCGCGAGGATCACACGCATGAAATCGCGTGCGTATCCTATGGTCGACTCGCTCGCACCGAACAGATACAGCAGATCGTCGAGGAAATAGAGTCCCAGAAAGGTGAATATTATACCCATCGTAACGTTCAGCAGCAGAACGTTACCCAGAATGTGTTCGGCGGCGAGTTTGTTGCCCTGCCCCAGACGTATGGAGGTCAGGGCGGCCGAACCGACTCCCACCATGGCACCGAATGCGGCCGCCAGATTCATCAGAGGCATCGTGAGCGCCAGTCCCGATATGGCGAGCGGACCTACGCCGTGACCAATGAAGATGCTGTCGATCATGTTGTAGAGCGACGACGACACCATCGCGATGATCGACGGCAAGGCATAGCGCATCAGCAAGGCCGACAGCGAGTCGGTACCCAATGATAATGGAGAATCCTGTTCTTTCATCCCGTAAAGTTACGAAAAAATTTTCAAAACCGAGCAACGCGCTGCGGCGGTCCGACGCGCGGGGGCTTCCGCGGGGCGCCGAGTGCGGTTCTACGGGAGGGGACGACGGACACACGTCGCCCCTCGCCGTAGACTCTGCCCTTCCCATCGCAGTAGACAGCGTAAAAACAACCCCGCCCTCGCGAGATGGCGGGGCGGAGTCGCTTATGTGTAACCGTTTGTCGGTAGGTCCGAAGCCGAGAGGTTAGTCCGTTACCGAAGCGTACTGCTTTATGCAGCCGCGTTTCGACGAGCGTATGAACTCCAGCAGATAGTCGCGCTCGGGCGAAGCGGGGAGTTCGGCCTCCACCTTGTCGCAGGCGTCCATGTAGTTGAGTCCGCTCTGGAACAGTATGCGGCACGCCTCGTGAATGGCCGCTATGCGCTCGGGGGTGAATCCGCGCCGCGCGAGACCTATCTTGTTTATGCCTGCGTAGTGGTCGTCGTTCGACGCCGTGATGTAGGGCGGTATATCTTTCGATACGCCCGACATGCCCTGAATCATGGCGTGGCTGCCGATGCGCACCCACTGGTGCACGGCGGTGTGTCCTCCGATCACGGCCCAGTCGCCTACTTCGACCTCTCCCGCGAGCGATACGCGGTTCACGATGACGTTATGGTCGCCGACCACGCAGTCGTGCGCCACGTGTGCGTAGGCCATTATGAGGTTGTGCGAACCCACCACCGTCTTGCCGCGCGATGCGGTGCCGCGGCTGATGGTCACGTATTCGCGGATGTCGTTGTAGTCGCCTATCTCGGCGGTGGAGAACTCGCCCTTGAATTTCAGGTCCTGTGGGGTGCAGGCTATCGATGCGCAGGGGTGTATGCGGCATCCTTTTCCGATGCGTGCGCCGTCGTGTATGACGGCCGAGGGACCTATCCAGCAGTCGTCGCCTATCACCACGTCGCCTGCAATGCAGGCAAAGGGCTCCACGACCACGTTCGCGCCCAACTTCGCGTCGGGATGCACATATGCTAAGTTGCTTATCATTACTCGCTCTGTTCCGATTTTTTGTTTCTCACGATTTGTGCCATAAGCGTGGCTTCGCAAGCCAGAACGCCTCCGACGAATACCTTGCCCGCCAGCGTGGCTATGCCGCGACGAACGGGTTCTATGATGTGCGCCTCGATCTGCACCGTGTCGCCGGGTACGACCTTACGCTTGAAACGCACGCCGTCGATACGCAGGAAGTAGGTCGAGTACTCCTCGGGATGCTCCACGCCGCCCAGTACGATGATGCCGCCCGCCTGAGCCATGGCCTCCACCAGAAGCACGCCCGGCATGACGGGCTCCTCGGGGAAGTGCCCCATGAACTGGGGCTCGTTGGCCGTGATGTTCTTGATGGCGCCGATAGATGATTTGTCGAGATAGAACACTTTGTCTATCAGCAGGAACGGATAGCGGTGGGGGAGCAACTTGCGCACCTGGTTGATATCCAGCAGCGCGGGTTTGGCGGGGTTGTACTTGAATGCGGGTTTCTCGCCGTCGCGGCGTATGGCGCGTATGAGCTGCTTCATGAACTCGGTGTTGGCGTAGTGGCCCGGGCGCGAAGCCCACACGCGGCCCTTTATGCGCATGCCCAGCAGCGCGAAGTCGCCCAGCAGGTCGAGCAGCTTGTGGCTGGCCAGCTCGTTGCTCGAACGCAGTTGCAGGTTGTTAAGATAACCGTCCGTCACGCGGATGTCCTCCTTGCCGAATACCTTCTTCAGGTGCTCCAGCTGCTGGTCCGACACGGGGTTTTCCACCACCACGATGGCGTTGTCCAGATCGCCGCCCTTGATGAGATTCATGTTGAGCAGCGGCTCCAGCTCGTGCAGGAACACGAACGTGCGGCTGGGGGCTATCTTCTCGGCGTAGTCGTTGTACATGTCCAGCGTGGCGTACTGGTTGCCTATAACCTTCGAATTGTAGTCGACGTGCACCGACACGGTGAACTCGTCGTCGGGGTAGATGATGATGGCCACGCCCTTGTCGGGAATGGTGTATACCTGTTTCTCGGTCACCTCGTAATATTTGCGGTCGGCCTTCTGCTCGACGAGTCCCGTTTCGGTTATGCGCTGCACGTATTCGCGGGCCGATCCGTCCATGATGGGGGTCTCGGGAGCGTCGATGTCGATCAAGGCGTTATCCACGCCCATGCTCCACAGGGCCGAGAGGATGTGTTCTACTGTGCTTATTCTGGCCTCGCCCTTTTCTATGGTAGTTCCGCGCGAGGTGTCGGTGACGTATTCGCAGAGCGCGGGCACGGTCGGCGTATTTTCGAGGTCGATGCGACGAAATACTATTCCGCTGTTGTCGGGAGCCGGATTTACCGTCATCGAAACATGTACTCCGGTGTGTAACCCTTTGCCCGAGAATGATATCGGGGCGGCGAGGGTCTGTTGTTTGATCTGCATGGTTCGTTATAGTTTGTTGTTGCCCTCCTTTGACGGAGAGATAATAATGCGGACAAAGATACTAATATTTCACAAAAAAACAGTACTTTTGCGATAGATTTGCAATTACCCGAGAACGAACATGTCGAACATCGAACCGCAAAACAATTTGGAGGAGAAGCCTTCGCACACGCCGCAGAGGCCGCGGCGGCAGCGCATGCGTCTGCCTTTCGACAACCGCCGTCAGGACGCGGGCGAATGGGCCTACGACCACAGGCTGGGGCTGAGCGTGATGATAATCGTCTATCTGGTGCTGGGCATAGTCTTCGTGGGTTCGAAGATCGTGATCGGGTCTAAGCCCCACGAGCAGGGCATCTACATCGACTTGCAGGTCCTCGAGGATCTGGAGTCCGAAAAGGAGCGTCTGGAGCGCGAGATCCAGGAAAAGCTGGCGTCGGACATCGACTGGTCGGCCGTACGCAACCGAACCTCGAACGACGCCGTGCTGAACGAGGATCTGAAGGACGACCGCGGCACCAAGACCTCGGAGCTGAATGCCTCGGCCAAGGATATCGCGGCAGGCATGAACGCCAACCGTGCCGCCTACGAGGCGGGACTGGCCGAAGCGCAGTCGATCCTCGACGCCGAGCGCGGCGGCAACGAGAGCGAAGCCTCCGACGGAAAAGACTCTAAAGTCAAAGGCAGCGTGACGGTCCGTTTCGAGTTCAAGGATCCCGTGCGTACCAAGCGCAGGCTGGTGGTACCTGCTTATATGTGCGACACGGGCGGGCAGGTGGTGGTGGCGGTGACGATCGACCGCGGCGGCGAGGTGCTCTCGGCCAAGGTGGTCTCGGGCGGCGACGAGCTCATGCGCGAGGCGGCGTTGCAGGCGGCGCGCGAATCGCTGTTCAATATCGACATGTCGGCTCCCGAACGGCACAAGGGAACCATCACATACACATTCTTACCCCAGTAACCCATGCGCAGGACCCTGATCGCCATACTCTCTACCGTGCTCTGGCTGCTTGTCGGCGGGGTGGGGGAGCAGCCGTGCGGCGATCGCTTGCGGCAGGAGATTGCGGCCGTGCAGGAGCGCATAACCGATCGGTGCGGCGATATTCTCTGCGGCGGCGGGGACGATATGCTGCTGCCCTCGTCGGAACCCGCCGTCGTCGGGCGGTGCGGCGGCGCGGCATCGGTTCGCGGCGCGTCGGGCCGCACGGCAAACAATGCGGCTAAGATATTCGCCTCGACGGTCGCCGACAGGCATGCGGGGCGCGTTACATACATTCTCGATTTCGACATCCGCCGCTCGGCGCATTGCGTGAAGCGCTATCTCCACGTATTGCGTCGGCTTCGTATTTAGCCGTTTCCGTATGGGCGGTGTGCGTGCCGCCGACCCCACCGAATATTTTCCACGGAAACGATTTTTTAATTTAACTTATTGAATTATGTCTAAATACGATATGTGCGAGGCATTGTATGCCTTGCCCGACGGTGTCGTCGTAAAGCGCCGCAAGAGCGTTGCGGTACCGCTTTTGTTATTGGTTGCGGGTGCGGCCATGCTGGTTGCAAACTGGTTTGTCGGCGGTTCGGCCGACAATGCCGATCTTAAATCGGCCCTGGTACTGTTCGGGGTCATAATGGTTCTTTCGGGCGGAATAACGGCCGCCGTGCGTCTGTTCGGAGACGGCGGGGCGCCTTATCATAGCGGCGACGGATGTTTCCTGCGTCGCGAGGAACTCAAGTTCGACAAGGAGCGGGCCGCCGAGGTGGCCGACGCCATACGCCGAGGCGATTTCGAGGCTTTGCGGGCCATACCGCAGGGCGGAGTGTCGGCGGTGACGGCCGTGCTCTACTCGTCCGCGGCGAGCGGATTCGCCGCATGCAGGGCGTTCGAGTATGTCGAACTGGAGATGCGTCCCGTCTGCGAAATGAAGGTCGTGCGCGGCAGGACGCGTACCGAAGGATGACGGGGCGGGACGCGAGCCGTGTCCCGATGCCGTTTTTCTCGGTCTGCGGTTCGCCGTCGGCGGCAGGAGTGCGTGAGCAGTCCGCCGCGTGGGGCGGCGGCGAACTGCCGACCTCGCGCCGCGAGGTCGAATTACCTGCCGATAGTTTTATAAAGACATAAAAAAACAGTTATGAGCGAGAATATATTGCTGGTTTGGGCCTTGCTGCTCTTCGTGGCGGTGGTGGCGGGCAAGGTGGCCTATCGTTTCGGTGCGCCCGCCTTGCTGCTTTTCCTCGGGGTGGGTATGATCTTCGGATTGAAGTTCATCAGTTTCCAATCCTTCGAGATCACGCAGTTCATCGGTATGATCGCGCTGTGCATCATCCTCTTCTCGGGCGGTATGGACACCAAGTTCTCGGCCATAAAACCTATCCTCGGCCCGGGCATCGTGCTGGCCACGGCGGGCGTGGCCGTCACGGCGGGAGTCACGGGCGGATTCATCTACTGGTTCTCGTCGTGGGTGGGACTGGCGCTGTCGTTCCCCGTGGCTCTGCTGCTGGCCTCCACCATGGCCTCTACCGACTCGGCGTCGGTCTTCTCCATCCTTCGAACCAAGAAGCAGGGGCTCAAGCAGAACCTCCGCCCGCTGCTCGAGTTGGAGAGCGGAAGTAACGACCCGATGGCCTACATGCTCACCATCCTCATGGTGTCGGCGGTGGTCACCTCGTCGTCCGAGGGGCTCGAAACGGGCGACAGCATCCTGCGGTTCGCCGTGCAGATGATCGTGGGCTCGGGCCTGGGCTACGGCATCGGCCGTCTGGCGGTTCTTACCATCAACCGTATAAACATCAAGAACAACGTGTCGCTCTATTCGGTGCTTCTGCTGGCTTTCGTCTTCTTCTCGTTCTCGTTCACCACGCTGGTGTGGGGCAACGGCTATTTGGCTGTCTATATCACGGGACTTGTGGTCGGAAACCACAAGCTGGCCCACCGCGGCAATCTGGTGTCGTTCTTCGACGGCTTCACGTGGCTGGCGCAGATCGTCATGTTCCTCACCATCGGTCTGCTGGTCAACTCCGACGAGCTGATGCACTCCGAAGTGCTGCTTTTGGGCGGCGCCGTGGGCGTGTTCCTCATCCTCGTGGCGCGACCTTTAGCTGTCTTCCTCTGCCTGCTGCCGTTCCGCAAGTTTACGGGGCGTGCGCGGCTCTTCGTCTCGTGGGTGGGACTCCGCGGCGCCGTGCCCATCATCTTCGCCACCTATCCCATCGTGGCGGGGGTGGAGAACGGACGGTTGATATTCAACGTGGTGTTCATGGTCACCCTCATCTCGCTGTTCGTTCAGGGCACCACCGTGAGCGGCATGGCCAACCTGCTCGGACTGGCTTTCGAGGAGAAGGAGCCGCTGTTCAAGGTCGGCATCCCCGACAGCATAAAGAGCAACTTCTCGGAAATAGAGGTTACCGAAGCCATGCTGAGCAAGGGCAACACGCTCCGCGACATCGATATCGCCGACAATACGCTGGTGGTTATGATATTCCGCCGCGGCGAGTATTTCGTTCCCCGCGGCAACACCGAACTCGCCGTCGGCGACCGCCTGTTGGTGGTTTCCGACCGTGCCGAGTCCGAATTGCAGAAGATGTACGACGAACTGGGCATAACCGAGGTCATGAAACTTCAGTAATTTGGCGTTTTGCCTATCCAATTAGCACCCTGTTTCAGGATGCATCTAAAATATGTTTTAAGGTTGTTATTTATAATTGTAGTAAATCGGATATGTATTTAATAGCAGCGTTTTTGTCAATATTATTCTTGAAATTTTGTGCGTTTAATATCTTATTGATCATATCTCCATTAAATTGGATAACACCTCTTGTTGACCGCCCTGACCAGTGATGTTGTATTTTTGAAACACTTAGTAGCTCATTGTGATAAACGGAACATAATCTTGTGTTACAGACTCCAGCCTCATTAATTCCTATGAAGAAGAAAAAGAATGAGGAATTTTTTTCAGCCATTTTCTTTAAGAATTTGTCGATGTTATATGCTTTTGGCGCAGAATCCAGATAAATAATTTTAGTTTTTATATCTGTATATGTATCCCCATTTTCAAAAGATCTAACATAGTCTCCTAATTCATTATGAGTATCATATACAGGTAGTGCTTCTTCAAGATTTTTTAATGCTTCTATTATAGTGTTTCTGTTCGATGATGTAGAAGTTATCATAGCCTCTATGATACGTCCGCGAATATTAATGTTGTCTATTCGAGATGCGACCCATATAGCTTCCTTACATGATTCACACCTGTCATTCAAATCTTTCTCTAAAATTGAAAAATTTGTGCTTGCAGTGAATGATATTGCTCTATCAATGGATGATGTAATATTATCTAATTGTATGGATGTTGGCATGAATTTTTGAGATTGTGATTTTATTTTAGAGGATTTATCCACTAGCCTTAATAGGTTGTCCGACCAATCCAATCCGTCGTGGATAGCAAATAGCTTCTTGAAATTATGCGGTTTATTTTCTATATCCCCATATTTTTTCATTATGTCACTGCCGTTAAAACTGCCTTTTATATTATCTGTGGATAGCAATTTTGAGCTGTGACTTATCTTGGATAAAAAGGTTGTATTTGCTATATAGATAATATTGGTATTATTTCCTCGTACCAATACAACAAAGAATGGGATTTTGTCATATTTAAGTAGATGCGATAAAGAAAGTATGGTATTTGAGAATGTTCCGTTCTTTGAAAAACTAAATCTTACTGCAAAATAATTGCAAAAATAAACTTTGCGATCCTGCATTAAGTTGAATCTTTTCTTTGCAGATTCTATTACATTTTCCTTATTGTTTTTGGGTGCATCATCAGATGTGATAAATTCTACAAAATCGATTACGGCTTTATTCATATATGGAGTTATTTTTTATTAATATTTTGTAGATGCAGACTATTTCTTTCCCAGAAATATCCACCATTATATCCTTGTATTTCAGAGTTAATATCAGCTATTTTTAATCTTTTTGCACCCCATAAACAATATTCTTTGTCTATCTCTATGCCTAAATATCGTCTGCCTAATTTTTTTGCAACGACACAAGTTGTTCCGCTACCTACAAATGGATCGAATACTAAATCTCCTGGTTTTGAAGAAGCTAAAATTAATTTGGCTATCAACTTCTCCGCTTTTTGTGTCGGATGATCTGTATTTTCGGGCATTGACCAAAAAGGAATGCTGATATCGTCCCAGAAGTTGGATGGATAAGTAACCCTAATGTTACCTTCTTTAGTAATGCTCCAATCTTTGGGCCTTCCGTTTTCTTTATATGGTGCAATAACACGTCGTTTGACTTTTACGGCATCAACATTGAAATAGTAATTTTTGGGAGTTTTGACAGCAAACCATATGTCTTCCATGCCGTTTTTCCAATTCGCTTTTGCTCCTCTTCCTTTTTCTCTTTGCCAAGTTATTCTGTTCAATATAGTTAAATATTCAGAAATGACTTTTTGCTGAATGAATGAGCATCTCCAATCACCGCACATGTATAAGGATCCGTTAGGAGCTAATTTGTTACATATCATCGGAAACCAACGTCTTAAATATTTTTCATATGCTGAATTGTCCATTGATACGAACGTTGATGAATTAAATTTCTTCGTTAGATTATATGGCGGGTCAATAATGATCAAATCTACTGAATAGTTTGGTATAAAATCGATGGTTGCTAATAAATCTGCATTTATCAGCTTGTTTGAAAAAACAGTATTTGTGTCTATATCCTTAAGATATGTTATATGTGATTCTAAGTCTTTAATTTCCTCTGGATAAATATTGAGCGTTCTGTTTCTTTCTGCTCTTGTTTTTTCGACTTGTGCCATAATCTATATCTGGGGTTACACTTACAAAAGTAAGAAATATTTTGTTACTACACTCTTTTTGTATTTATTGAAATGTTGGGCTAAATAGTTTTGTCATGCGAGTGCGGAGTAGAACCAATTTTTGTGTGGATTGTTCAAATTTATTTTGTATTTTTGAAAAATTATTGCTTTATACGAAAAAAGCGAGAACCTTTCGATTCTCGCTTCGTACCCCCTCAGGGGCTCGAACCCTGGACCCCAACATTAAGAGTGTCGTGCTCTACCAACTGAGCTAAAGAGGCATCAATCTTTGTGATTGCGAGTGCAAATTTAAGGCACTTTTTTTATTCCTGCAAATTTTTTCGCAACTTTTTTCGATTTTTTTATCCCGTCAATCGCTGTTCCACTCTCCGGCGGCCTCGATGTATAGCACGGGACGCCTGCGTTCCAGTGCTTTAAGCCTCAGATAGGCTTCGTAGAGATTGATTCCGTTCGACGAATTCTCGGCCATGATGTAACCTATCACGCACGCCTGACCGCGTGTGGTGCGGTAGGTTGTCTCCGCACGGTCGAGGTACGCCGCTTTCCATGCGGGATCGTTGCTCGGGTTCCCGCCGCGGCGGCGCGAGGCCCCGCTTTTGCTCGTGTTTATCGGCACCTGGGCTATGACGTACATGCCCAGCGAGTCGCACATGCGGTATACGTTCTGCGGCACGGCCCCCATGCGGAACCGCACGGCGTTGTATTTTAGCACGCGCGCACCTATTATATCCTTTTCTGTGACCGTCTGCGGATCGAAATCGCGGTAGAACAGCTCGGTCTTTATGCCGTTTATCAGAAAATCGCCGTTATCGTCGGTCTCCGCCGTGCGGAAGCCTATCATGTGCGACTGGTATTCGGCGAAACGGCCCTCGATCTGCGTCTTCACGTTGAGACGGTAGCGCACGGGCATGTCGGCGCACCACGTGAGCACGTAGGGTATGCGGGCCATGAATTTCACCGTGTCCTCGCCTTTCATGCCGAGCGTCAGATCCTTGTAGCCGTGGGTCACCACCGTGGTGTCGGGCGCTATCAGTTCGTAGTGTATGCGTGCCGTCTTGGGGTTGAGCGACTCGGTCTTGACCACCAGCCCCACCTCCACCGTGGCGAACTCGCTGTTGAGATCGACATTGGTGTTGTGCACCACGTCGCGCACGCGGATCATGGGCTGCGACATCACGTATACCTCGCCCACACGGGGCTCGCTGCTCTCGACGAAATCCTCCATACGGCGGCTCCAGTGATCCTTCAGTATGCGTATCGACACCGTGTTCACATCCTCCTTCGAGGCTTTGGTGACGTTGAATTCCGCGGGCACGAACGCGTCCGACGAATATCCCACCTTCTTGCCGTTCACCAGCACCTCGTATGCTCCCGACGCCTCGTCGACATAGAGTATGGCCTGGCGGCTGAGCCACATGAACGGAATGACGTATTTCGAGGTGAAGACCACCGCGTCGGCCTCTTCGGTGCGCGTCCAGTTCGTCACGGGGCGCAGATATTTCGACGCCACGGCACCCGCGCCCAGCGCCTGTGCCTCTTCGCCCGTCGGGTAGGCCACCGTCTTCGAGCGGGGCAGTTCGCGCCCGAGCGAGACATATTCGGGTGAGTCGTATTCCTGAGCCGCGACGGATGCGGCCGAGAGGAAAAAGAGGGATATGATCGACAGAAAGCGTTTCATATTTTTCGTATATTTGTAGCTGTAAAGGTATAAAAAATTTTATTCATACGATGATTTCCACCCCTAAACTCAAATTTCCGCCCATAAATCTGCGGGCCGTGGAGCGCGACGGACGGACGCTCGTGTTCGACCGCGTGCGCTCCATGTTCGTGGTGCTCACGCCCGAGGAATGGGTGCGGCGGCATCTGGTGGAATTTCTCATCTCCGATTGCGGCGCCTCGCTGCGCTCCGTCGTCGAGGAATATCCCGTGGAGATCAACTCCACGGCGCAGCGTGCCGACGTGGTGGTGCTCGATTCCTCGGCGCGGCCTCTGGCGCTGGCCGAGTGCAAGGCTCCCGACGTGGCTGTCACCCGTGGGGTGTTCGAGCAGGCTACGCGCTACAACGCCGTGGTGGGGGCGCGTTACGTCATCCTGACCAACGGCCTGCGCCACTTCTGCTTCGAGCGCACGGACGACGGCTACCGTTCGCTCGATGCCTTTCCTCGCCTCGACGCCGCGGCCGACGGCGGGTGAGGACTTATCCCGCGTACGACTGTCCCGGGTGCATGCTCTCTATATACTCGCGGAATGCGTCGCGGTAATTGACGCTCAGCGGCACGTACTCCTCGTTGTCGAGATAGACGCGTCCGCGCGCGTAGCCCGTCACATGGGCCAGATTGACTATGTAGGAGCGGTGCACGCGCATGAAGCGGCCCGCGGGCAGGGCGTTTTCCATGTTCTTGAGGCGGAACAGCGTCGTCACGGCCGATCCTCCCGCGAGGTGCATGCGCACGTATTCGCCCACGCTCTCCATGTATATTATGTCGGCGTATTTCACCAGCGACACCTTGTATCCCGCCTTGACCGATATGTACTCGCTGCTCGCGCTTTCGCTCTCCGTCGTCGCGGCATCCTTCGCGTCGCGCAGCTTCATCAGCTCCGACAGCGAGCGCGCCTTGCCCACCGCGCGGCTGAAATCGTCGAATCCGAACGGTTTGAGCAGGTAATCCACCGCGTCCAGTCGGAAACTCTCCACCGCGTACTCCGAATATGCGGTGGTGAAGATCACCATCGGCGGGTTCTGTAATCCGCGTACGAAATCCACCCCGTTCATGTCGGGCATGTTTATGTCGACGAACAGCAGGTCGGCCTGCTTCTCGCCGAGCTGCTTCTGCGCCTCCGCCGCACTGCTGCACAGCGCCGCGGGCTCCAGATCGGGAATGCGGTTGGCATAGCTCCTGATCTGCCTCAGAGCCAGAGGCTCGTCGTCTATGGCGATGTATTTCATCATTGCTTTATCGGTATTGTCAGTTTCACTCCGTATTCGTTCTCGCGGCTGTCGTCGATCCGCAGTTCGTAGTCGTCGCCGAACAGCAGGTCGAGACGCTTGCGTGCGTTCTCCAGCCCCATGCCGCTGCCTTCGGTCTTGCGGGCGGCCGAGGCGTGACGCGAGTTGCGCACCTCGCATACGGCGCGTCCTTTCTCGCATCCGAGCGCTATGTGTACGAACGAGGGTTCGTTGTAGCTCACTCCGTGCTTGAAAGCGTTCTCGACGAAGACGATGAGCAGCAGCGGCGGTATCTTGGCGTCGGGCGGCAGGGGCGCCTGCACGTCGAACCGTATGTCGATGTCGCTCGTGTAGCGTATGCGCATCAGGTTTATGTAGTTCTTCACGAAACGTATGTCCTTGGCGACGCTGGTCTCGGCGCTTTCCGAGTCGTACAGCACGTAACGCATCATCTTCGACAGCTCGATCACGGTCTCCTTGGCCGCCTCGGCGTCTATGTCGATCAGGGCGTGTATGTTGTTGAGCGTGTTCATGAAGAAGTGGGGATTGATCTGGTACTTCAGATAATCCATCTCGGCCCGGAGGCTCTGACGCTCCAGCGCCACCATCTTCTGCTCGTCCTTCATCGACTTGAACATGTATTTTATTCCGCTGTTGGCGCCGAGCAGGAATATTCCCAGCAGCGTGTTCCAGTACCACGTCAGGTCGGTGAACGAGGCGCGTCCGTGCACTATGTACGTCCCGTTTCCAGTCACGGGCGACAGCCGCATGCTCTCCTGATAGTACTCCAGCGAGTAGAATATCCCCGACAGCATCAGGGCCGAAACGGTCAGATACGCCGCATAGTGCTTCCTGAGCAGCAGCTTGGGGGCGAGCAGGGCGTTGTTTATGAGGAATATGATGAAATAGGGCAGCAGCTTGCTCCACGCCGTGAGGATGTTGACCAGATAGACGTGTTCCTCCGACATCATCTTCGAATTGAGTATGGGGACGAGTATGGCCATCGTCCACACCATGAAGTAGAGCAGGTTCTCGCCTACGATCGGTTTGTTGTTCTTGGTTTTCACGTCAGCAAATATACGAAAAATGGAACCATCTGCTTTAGGCTTGCCGTATTTTATTCGTATATTTTGCGGCTCGTCAGAGCCGCGCGAGCCGTAGCCTCGTCCCTCGAAGGCTCGCTGTTCGCTCGCTCCGCAGGCTACGCCTCGCCTAACTCGGCTGCTGTGCCGTAAAAGCGGCCCCCGACCGATGGGGGTGCTATCGGTCGGGGGCGGCATTGTGCGGAGCGTTCCGTTATTTGAAAGGCGAGTCGGGCTCTTTCGACATGACGTAGTAGAAGAGCCGATCGACGAGCGCGGGGGCGAACTTCTTCACGAAATGCGTTGCGCGGCCCTCGATCTCCATTAGGCAAAGGCGTTTGCGTCGCGCTATGCCGCGTTCGACGATGTGCGCCACTTGCTCGGGCGTCATCATCTTCTCCTCCTTGCGGGGCGTTGCGCCCTGCTGCGACCCGTCGGCCGTGAGGGCCGAGAAGCGCACGTTCGACGCGGTGAATCCCGGGCATGCCACCATCACGTGAACCCCTTTCTTGAGGTTCTCGATGCGGATGGTCTCCAGAAATCCCGTCATGGCGAACTTCGACGCCGAGTAACCCGTGCGCCCGGGCAGTCCGTGTATTCCCGCCACCGACGATATGCCCACCAGCGACCCGTGCGATTTCTGCAACCACGGCAGGGCGTATTTTGTGCAGTACACCGTGCCCCAGAAGTTCACGTCCATCAATCGGTGCAGCACGCTCAGATCGAGGTCGTCGAACAGCGCGCGCATCGAGATGCCCGCGTTGCAGATCATCACGTCCACGCCGCCGAACCGCTCGACAGCCGTGTTTATCAACAGCTTGCAGTCCTCGGCCTTCGTGACGTCGGTCGCGCGCCATGCGGCCTTGCCTCCCGCAGCCTCTATCTTCTCGCAAAGCGCCGCGAGCTTCTCTGCGTTACGTGCTCCGAGCACTACGCGCGCTCCCGCGGCGGCATATTCGCGGGCCATCGCCTCGCCTATGCCCGACGAGGCTCCCGTGATGACCACCGTCTTGTCTTTCAAACAGTTTTTCATATTTATTCGGTTAATCGTCTGTCTCTATCTCCAGAGTGTCGTATCCGAGGCTCACGCCCTCGGGCAGCCTGAGCGACGCCTCGGCGTGCAGCCCCATGTCGTGCGATATGTGGGTCAGATACGCCCGCCGCGGCTTCACCTCGCCGATCAGGGCCACGGCCTCGTCCACATCGAAGTGCGAGTAGTGGGGCGTGAAGCGCAGCGCGTTCACCACCAGCGTGTCCACACCCGCCAGCTTCTCCGCCTCGCCCTGCAACAGCGTCTTGAAATCGGTCATGTATGCCAACGGGCCTATGCGGTATCCCGTCACGTCGAACCGCTCGGAGTGCTTGCCGCGTATGGGCACTATCTCCACCCCTGCTGCCGTGAACGGCCGCGACGGATCGATCTCGTGCAACCGCATCTCGGGTACGCCGCGGTACTTGTCCTCCGCGAAGGCATAGTCGAAATCCTTGCGGACGCATGCCGCCGTGCGCGGCGTGGCGTATATGTCCACGGGCCGTATGACGGGGTAGTCGACGAAGTTCAGCGCCCGCACGTCGTCCAGCCCGCCTATGTGGTCCTTGTGCTCGTGGGTGAGCAGTATGGCGTCCACGCGGCTCACGCCCGCCCGCAGCATCTGGAAGCGGAAATCGGGCCCCGCGTCGATGAGCAGCCTGCGCCCGTGCGTCTCCACCATCGCCGACGTGCGCAGTCGGCGGTCGCGCCGATCCTGCGACGTGCACACCTCGCACCTGCAACCTATCACGGGCACCCCCTGCGATGTTCCCGTACCTAAAAATGTCAGTCTCATAATATTATTCGGGGCTGTACCCCGCATCCTCCGCGAGTTGCGGGCCGTTCGCCGCGGCTACGGCCAGCCGATCGCAGCGGTTGTTCTCCACCGTCGAGGCGTGGCCCTTCACCCACACGAAACGCACCCTGTGGCGGCGGTATATCCTCAGGAACCGCATCCACAGGTCGGGATTCTTCTTGCCCGCGAATCCCTTCTTCTCCCAGCCGAATACCCACCGCAGGTTCACCGCGTCGACCACGTATTTCGAGTCGGAGTATATCGTGACGTCGCATCCGTCGAACTTCAGCGCCTCCAGCGCCACGCACACCGCCATCAGCTCCATGCGGTTGTTGGTCGTCAGGCGGTATCCCGCCGACATCTCCTTGCGGTGGGGCCCCGACAGCAGCACTATGCCGTATCCTCCCGGGCCCGGGTTTCCGAGGGCCGAGCCGTCGGTGTATATGGTCACGTCAGCCATTGATCTCTTTTACTTTTCAACATACAAAACCACGCTCTGCGCCTCGGCTTCGGCTTCAGTCGCTCCGCCGCGGCACTTTACCTCGGCGCCGCAGCCGATTGGCGAGTCGTCCTTCGGCAGTTCGCCGCGCGTGTAGACGTAACGTCCGAATACTGCTTTTTCCGGCGCCCCGTTCTCTATGCGCGCCGCGTATCTTCGGTCGGAGCCGTTGGCTATCGCATATATCCATTTCCCCTTTTCGGTGCGGAATGCCGCGGCGGCCACGAAGTCGTCGCCCGTGCGCAGCGGGTATATCTCCGACCGCGGTATGTGGCGCGTGAGCAGCGAGTATGCGTAGTATTGCGGTCGCGGCTCTAAATCGCATCTTATGCTCTCGGCGTATGGCTCGGAGGCGTATTCGCTCTTTGCCGAACGCCACAATCCGAGTTGCTGCATCGAGGCGTAGGAGTCCGTGAAACTGTAATACTGGTCCGTCAGCGACCAGTAGCTGACTCCCGCCGCACCCGCGTTCATCAGCGACAGCGCCGTCCGCACCATCAGCACGCCGCGTTCGTAGAGGTCGATATCCCTTTGCCGCGACGCGCCCTCCGTCTGGTTCGAGCCGAACTCGCCTATGAAGTGGCGTTTGCCCGTCGGTGCCGTCACCTCCGTGTTGGCTCGTTCCCAGGCCTCTATCTCGCTGTTCGGGGTGTCGTAGCCGAACCGATAGGTGTGCGAGTTGTAACACTCGGCCACATCGTCGACCGTCGCTGCCGCATGGCGCAGGAAATCGCGGTCCTCGGCGTCGTCCGAGAGATTGAACCTCACCTTGTCGCGCAGGCCGTCGCGGCGCAGGCGTTCGTCTGCGGCATGGCACATCTCGGTGTAGCGTTCGCGGTCTACGCGTCCGTCGATTCTGTACGACCAGCTCGGCTCGTTCATCAGCGTGAACTCCCTTATGCAGGTGTACCCCTTGTCGACTATCAGATGCCGCAGCGCCGCCGATATGTTCTCGCACCACTCTTCCGTATGTTTCGAGGGTACGCACCAGTCGTCGTTGTCGTTGCCTTCGGCCAGGAAGTATGTCGATTGCGAGCGGTACCTCTCGTCTATGACCGACCCTAAAGTGCGGTTGCATCCCCACATTACCAGCGTCACGTCCATGCCGTTGCTCTGCGCCAGATCGAGCGTTTCATATAGCGACAGCATCTCCTCCGATTCGAACGTCATCCTCGCGAAATCGGTCGTGTCGGGATCGTCGTTGTCGTTCGTCGGCTCGTACCATGCGGGCATGAGCATCACGCGTATGCGCTTGAGTCCCATTTCCGCGACTCTGCGGCATATCGTGTCCCATGCGGCGGGATCTATGCCGCGCATGGTTATGTTCTGCGATCGGAAGTGCGGGTCCAGTTCCGCCGACGGCGCCTCCACCGTGTGCGACGGTGTGTCGGGTACGGCGACCGTCGGCACGTCGCACCTGCCGCAGGACGCAAGGCCCGCGGCGAGCGACATGATTGCGGCTGCACTGCGAATACGCATTCCGCCTGCTATTTCAACGCCCGCAACTGCTCCTTTATGGCGGCTATCTTGGCCTCGGCGTCGGCCTTCTTGGCGCGCTCGTTGGCCACCACCTTTTCGGGCGCCGAGTTCACGAACCGCTCGTTCGAGAGCTTCTTCATCACGCTGGCGAGGAAGCCTTCGAGGTAGGCGAGCTCGTCCGCGAGCTTCTTGGCCTCGGCCTCGCGGTCGATGCTGTCGCCCATCGGGATGAAGTACTGCGTGGTCTTCACGATGAATGCCGCGGCCGTGGGATCCTTCTCCGTGGCGGGCGTTATCTCCGACAGATTGCCCATCTTGGCTATCACGGGTGCATAAGCGGCGGGGTAGTTGTCGTCCGCCACCACGTTGAGCACGAGCGTCTGCTTCTGCGCTATGTTCTTCTGCTTGCGGGCGGCGCGTATGGCCGTCACCACCTCTTTCACCAGCTCGAAGCGGGCGAGCAGCGCCTTGTCGGCCTCGCCGAGCGCGGGCCATGCGGCGTACATTACCGATTCGCCTGCGGCGCGGGGCGCCAGATCCTGCCATATTTCCTCCGTCACGAAGGGCATGAAGGGGTGCACCAGACGCATCAGCAGATCGAAATAGCGGCGCGTGGCCTCCATCGTCGCCGCATCGGTGGGCGATCCGTAGGCGGGCTTCACCATTTCCAGGTACCAGCCGCTGAAGTCGTCCCAGAAGAGCTTGTATATGCGCATGAACGCCTCCGATATGCGGTACGACGCGAAGCACTCGTCTATCTCCGCCACGGCCTCGGCCAGCGTGTGGCCGAACCACTCGGCGGCGAGACGGTCACCTTCGCTCTGCGCGAGCTTCGCGTCGACGCTCCATCCGTTCACCAGACGGTAGGCGTTCCATATCTTGTTGCCGAAGTTGCGGCCCTGCTCGCACAGAGCCTCGTCGAACATCACGTCGTTGCCCGCCGACGACGAGAGCATCATCGCCACGCGCATTCCGTCGGCGCCGTACTTGTCTATCAGATCGAGCGGGTCGGGTGAGTTGCCTAACTGCTTCGACATCTTGCGGCCTAACTTGTCACGCACTATACCCGTGAAATATACGTTCCCGAAGGGCTTCTCGCCGCGGTACTCGTAACCCGCCATGATCATGCGCGCCACCCAGAAGAATATTATGTCGGGACCCGTCACCAGGTCGGCGGTGGGGTAGTAGTAGCGTATCTCGTCGTTGTCGGGGCGGCGTATGCCGTCGAACACCGATATGGGCCACAGCCACGAGCTGAACCATGTGTCGAGCACATCCTCGTCCTGACGCAGGTCGGCGAGCGTGAGCGACCGATCGCCCGCCTTGGCGCGCGCCAGCTCCAGAGCCTCGTCGGCCGTCTCGGCCACCACGTATCCGCCCTTGGGCAGATAGTAGGCGGGTATGCGCTGGCCCCACCACAGCTGGCGCGATATGCACCAGTCCTTGATGTTGTCCATCCAGTAGCGGTAGGTGTT
>ERZ827168.2813-NODE-2813-length-19207-cov-4.264672_pt1 | contig 19207 bp, 18 predicted proteins | sample MGYA00519868_ERZ827168 | MGnify/ENA primary metagenome ERZ827168 (study PRJEB31778, sample SAMEA3449271) | human gut metagenome | biome: human gut; feature: human-associated habitat; material: faeces | place: United Kingdom | collected 2010/2012 ...
AGAAACTGCCCGGTGCTCTGTTCGTTGTTGACCCCAAGAAAGAAAGAATAGCTATTGCGGAAGCAAAGAAACTCGGCATACCGGTTGTTGCTATTGTTGATACAAACTGTGATCCCGAAGAAGTTGATTATGCTATCCCGGGTAACGATGATGCTATCCGCGCGGTAAAACTTATCGCTCAGACAATTTCAAACGCAGTTTTGGAAGGCAAGCAGGGCGAGCAGCTTGACGCTCCCGAAGAGGCTGCTGAAGAAGCAGCGGCAGATGCTGAATAATTTTATTGATAATTTCGGAGGTGTATATATATGATTAGTGCTGCAATGGTAAAAGAGCTCAGAGAAGCTACCGGATGCGGTATGATGGATTGCAAAAAGGCTCTTACAGAGTCTGACGGCAATATGGAAAAAGCTATAGAGTTCCTCAGAGAAAAGGGACTTGCGGCAGTTGCTAAGAAAGCAGGCAGAATAGCGGCTGAAGGTCTTGTAACGGTTGTTGTTGAAGGCAATGTGGGCGCTGTTGTTGAGGTTAACTCGGAAACTGACTTTGTTGCAAAAAATGCTGAATTTATAAACTTTGTTGACGCTGTTGCAAAACAGGTTATAAAGTGCAATCCCGCAGATGTTGAAGCACTTTGTGAATCCAAGTGCGACGAGTGCGGCAAAACAGTTCGTGAAGAACTTAATGAGAAAATAGCTACTATCGGCGAAAACATGAACATTCGCCGTTTCAAGAGATATGAAGGCGGAGTTGTCGGATATGTTCACGGCGGCGGAAGAATCGGCGTTATGGTTTTGGTTGACGGCGATCTTTCAAATGAGAATGCATACACTGCAGCAAGAGACATTGCAATGCAGATTGCAGCAATAAATCCGCTTTACATGTCAAAAGATACAGTTCCCGCAAATGAGCTTGAAAGCGAAAAAGCAATTATACTGGCTCAGATGAAGGAAGATCCCAAAAACGCTAACAAACCCGAGAACATTCTCGAAAAAATGCTCACGGGTAAGCTTAACAAATTCTTTGAGCAGAACTGCCTTCTCCAGCAGCCGTTCGTTAAGGACGACAAAGTCTCCGTTGAGGATCACATCGCCGCTGTCGCAAAGCAGATCGGTGCCTCCATCAAGCTCGTGGGCTACACCCGCTTTGAGAAGGGCGAAGGCATTGAGAAGCGTCAGGATGACCTCGCTGAGGAAGTCGCCAAGCTCGTGAAGTAAGCTTTTGAGCTGACAATATCGATTTTCCAGTTCCGCAGTTCTATCCGAGCTGCGGAATTTTTTTGCCTTGGGTAGCCAGCATCCGATTTTCTTCCTATTTCCGTCTGTTTCTGGCGGTAGAGTGACTCTACAAAGCAGTAGAGACACATTTTTTTGCGTAGAGACTGTAAAAGTGGAACGTAGACAGGGAAAAATGACAGTAGGTTGAATTTGCACACCCACGGGTGTATGGATAAAGAGCGCACAATGTGCAGCACTTTGAGCAAAACAAAGGAGCACCCATATGATTCAGATTTTTACCGATACGTCGGCGAACCTGCCGGCCTCATACATTCAGAAATATGCCCTGCGCGTGATCCCGCTGACCTACCTGATCGATGGTGTCGAGGCGCATCAGGACCCGACTGTGGACTTTGACGGCAAGGCCTACTATGACGCAATGCGCAGCGGCACGTCCGTGACGACCGCCATGATCAATCTCGCCGGCTTTCTTGAGCCGCTGCGCGAGGTGCTCGCGGCCGGCGACGATGTGATCTACATCGGTATGTCCGGCGGGATCAGCGGCACGGCACACGCCGCAGCGCTCGCAGTTGAGGAGCTCAAGGAAGAGTTCCCGGCGCGGAAGGTCGCCTCCATCGACACGTATGCCGCCTCCCTCGGCGAGGGGCTGCTCGTGGTCGAGGCTGCGCGTATGCTCGAAAGCGGCGCGTCCTTTGACGAGATCGTGGAGAAGATCTCGCAGCGCCGCCACAAGATGTGCCAGTATTTCACGGTCGACGACCTCGCCTATCTTGAGCGCGGCGGCCGTGTGAGCAAGGCCGCAGCCATCGTCGGCACGGTGCTGAAGATCAAGCCCCTGCTGCGCGGCGACGAGGAGGGCAAGATCGTCCTGTGCGGCAAGACGCGCGGGCGCAAGCAGTCCCTCACCTCCCTTGCCGACTTCTATGAAAAACTGGTCGCGGACAAGACGGAAGAGATCGGCATCGCGCACGCGGATGACGCCGAGTGTGCGCAGTTTCTGCTCGACGCGCTGCGCAAGCGCGGCTTCACCGGCGACTGCCTGACCGTGTGCTACGAGCCTGTCACGGGCTGCCATGTCGGCCCCGGCACGGTGGCACTGTTCTTCTACGGCGTGCACAGATAATCAGATAAGATAAGATCCCGGAGCGCGGTGGAAACACGCTCCGGGATCTTGCGTTATGCATCGCTCCGATCGACCTGCCGGATCATTTTTTCAAACTTTACGCGCGGCCCCATGACCTCGCGCCCGCAGCCCAGACAGCGGAGCTTAAAGTCCGCGCCGATGCGCAGCACCTCCCAGCGCTTTTCACCGCAGGGGTGCTGCTTTTTCATCGTCAGAATGTCACCGACTCGAATGTCCATCGCTCACTCCCCCTTGATGCGCTGCCAGTAGGCGCGCGCGGCCTGCTCGGTCTTGTTGTCGCCGTACTTGTAATAGTGTTTTCCCTTGAGCTCATCAGGCAGATACTGCTGCTGCACCCAGTGCCCCGGGTAGCTGTGCGGATATTTGTAGCCCTGCTCGCGCTCAAAGCCCGTTCCGTCGGCATGGACATTTTGCAGCTCACGCGGGATCGGCCCTGCCTTCCCCGCCCGCACGTCCGCAATCGCGGCGTCGATGGACATGACGACGGAGTTGGACTTCGGCGCGGTCGCCAGCAGCAGCACCGCCTCCGCCAGCGGCAGACGCGCCTCCGGCAGGCCGAGCTGCAGCGCCGAGTCCACGCAGGACTTGACGATCGTGGCGGCCTGCGGATAGGCAAGGCCGATGTCCTCGCTCGCAGAGCAGAGAATGCGCCGGCAAGCGCCGATCAGATCCCCGGACTCGAGCAGGCGCGCGAGATAATGCAGCGCCGCGTCCGGGTCTGAGCCGCGCAGCGACTTCATGAGCGCGGACACAACGTCAAAGTGATCGTCACCCGCGCGGTCGTAGTGCATGGCGCTGCGCTGCGTGATATTCTCGGCATCCGCGCGCAGGAGGCGAACGGACGCACCATCACGCGGCGCTGCGGAAAAGAGCAGCTCGACCGTGTTGAGCGCCTTGCGCACATCGCCGCCGCAGACAGAGGCGATATACCCCGCCGTACCCGGCTCAATGTCCGCCGTGACGTTCTCACGCGCACAGAGAATGGACACTGCGCGCAGCACTGCCTTTTCCACCTCGGCAGCCGGCACTTGCTTGAACTCGAACACCGTGCTGCGGCTGAGCACCGCGTTGTAGACATAGAAATACGGGTTTTCCGTCGTGGAGGCGATGACCGTGATGCGGCCGTCCTCCATGAATTCGAGCAGCGACTGCTGCTGCTTTTTGTTGAAATACTGGATCTCGTCAAGATACAGCAGCACGCCGCCGGGCGTGAGCATGGTGTCGAGCTCCGCGATGATATTGCGGATGTCCGAAATGCTCGCAGTCGTTGCGTTCAGGCGGCGCAGGGTGCGGTTCGTGCTGGCAGCAATGATGCTCGCGACGGTGGTCTTTCCGGTGCCGGACGGGCCGTAAAACACCATATTCGGGATCTCGCCGGACGCAACGATGCGCCGGAGCATCCCGTTGGGACCAAGTATATGTTTTTGCCCGACCACATCGTCGAGCGTGGTCGGCCGGATATCATCGGCCAATGGTCTGTACATAGTGCGCCTCCTGTGTTGCGATGGCGATATTATAGCGCATTTTGCCCGCCTTGGCAACTCGCCGCACTTGGCAGGAGGCGTAAAATGTGCTACACTGCCGGAGAGGTGAAGAAAATGCGCACACCCGAACAGGTTCGGGAGATCCTCCGCGCGCTGGCCCAGGCCTATCCTGCGGAATGCTCCCTGCAATATCAGAAGGATTACGAGCTGCTCTTCGCCGTGCGGCTGGCAGCACAGTGCACGGACGAACGCGTAAACCAGATCACGCCCGCGCTGTTTGCGCGCTTTCCGACGCTCGAGGCGTTTGCCGCCGCAGAGCCGGAGGACGTCGAGCCCTATGTGCGCTCGTGCGGGTTTTTCCGCGCAAAAGCGCGGGACATCGTGCTGTGCGCGCGCAAGCTCGTCGCAGAATACGGCGGCCGCGTGCCGGACACGATGGAGGCGCTCACTTCCCTGCCCGGCGTCGGGCGCAAGACGGCGAACCTCATCCTCGGCGACGTATATCACAAGCCCGCCGTGGTCGTGGACACGCACTGCATCCGGCTCTCAAACCGGATGGGACTCGTCGACGGGCTCAAGGACCCCGTCAAGATTGAGACCGCACTGCGCAAGATCCTGCCGCCGGAGGAATCGTCCGACTTTTGCCACCGGCTCGTCCTGCACGGCCGCGCCGTGTGCACCGCGCGCAAGCCGCTATGCAGCACGTGCTGCGTGCGCCACGTATGTCAAACCGCAGAGGAGATGGAGCTATGAGACCGATCGCACACATCCACAGTGATTTTTCCACCAAATTCGGCATCCCGCGTCAGAGCGGTGTCGTCGAAAGCCTGCAGGCCGAGATCGTCTTTGTGCCGGAATTTCGCAGCCGTGAGGCCGTGCGGGGGCTGGACGGCTACTCGCACATCTGGCTGATCTGGGAGTTTTCCGAAAACGTTGACGCCCCCTGGTCGCCGACCGTGCGGCCGCCGCGACTGGGCGGCAATGTGCGCATGGGCGTGTTCGCCACGCGCTCCCCGTTCCGGCCAAACCCCATCGGTCTGTCGTGCGTGCGGCTCGAGCGCGTCGATCTCACTGATCCGCGCGGGCCGGTGCTCCACGTCGCAGGGGCAGACCTCATGGACGGGACGCCGATTTTTGACATCAAGCCCTATGTTGCCTATGCCGACTGCCATCCGGAGGCGGCCGAAGGCTTCACCGGTCAGGTGGAGATGCAGGAGCTGACCGTGACGATCCCGCCGGAGCAGCTCTCCCGCTTCCCCGCCGACAAGCGCGACGCGCTCATCGGCGTGCTCACGCAAGACCCGCGCCCCCGGTATCAAACAGACGCCAGCCGCGTCTACGGGCTGGAATTCGGCGGCTATGAAATCAAATTCCGCGTTGACAGCCAGACGCTGACCGTCACGGACATCGCAAAAAAAGACTCGTGATCTTCACGAGTCTTTTTCGTATTTGAGCTGATACAGGTCGGTGCGCCGCGCGCGCAGGACCGGGATCTGCGCACGAACGGCATCCGCCTGCGCAAAATCAATGCCGCAGATCAGCAGCTCCGGCGCTGCACCAGTCTGTGCCTGCACACGCCCCCACGGGTCACACACGAGCGAATGTGCATAGGAGACATAGCCCGCCGTTTCGTCCCGCGCCGGGGCACAGCCCGCGAGGAAGCACTGGTTATCGAGCGCCCGCGCGCGAAACAGCAGCTCCCAATGCGCCGGACCGGTCGTCATATTGAACGCCGCCGGAACAACGATCAGCTGCGCACCCTCGAGGGCAAGGATGCGAAACAGCTCTGCAAAGCGCACGTCGAAGCAGATGGCGACGCCGACCTTGCCGAACGGCGTGTCAAAGAGCGTATAGTGCTGACCAGGCGAGAGTGTGTCGGATTCGAAAAACCGTTGACCACCCGCCACGTCGATGTCAAACAGGTGCACCTTGCGGTGCTTTGCCTGCTGCGTCCCGTTCGGGTCAAAGACATAGCAGGTGTTGTAGATCGCATCCCCGTCGCGCTCCGGAACAGAGCCCGCAACGAGCCAGACGCAGCATTCTCGCGCAGTGTCGCGCAGCAGCTGCCACGTCTGGCCGCCCTGCGGTTCAGCGTATTCCGCAAACGCCGCGTTGCTGTACGGACAGCACCACATCTCCGGCAGCACGACCAGATTGCAGCCGGCAGCGGCGGCATCGCGCACATAGCGGCGCATGGCCGCGTGATTCTCCTGCTGCGATGCCGTGACCGGCATCTGGCACAGGCCAAGTTTCATGGTATCCCCGCTTTCGCATGATCGTCATAGCCAGCATAGCGGAAAATAACGGCGCTGTCAAACATTTCTGTCCGCGTGCACGTCGCTGCCGCAATGCGGGCAGTATGTTTTCTTGCCGGAGAAAAACATCATGCCAAGATAACGGTGACAAAACGGGCAGCGCTGCGTATACAGGGCAATGATCGCACCGGCTATGATACATCCAAGCGCTGCATATACCAGCGTCCAGACGCCATAGCAGCAGCTGCTGCCATATAAACCAAATCCGAACAAAACCAGAATCGTCGAAATGCAGTCCCAAAATCGCATCTGCTTCATGCCGCAGCCTCCCAGATGTTTTGGGGACAGCATAGCACATCCCGGTCAAGGCCGACACCAAAACCGTGTAAAAAGCGGGTGAAATGCAGCGATTGCATTTCACCCGCACACACACGTTATGAAGCTAAGGCGCCCAGAACCCCGTTCAGAATCAAGATAATGTACAATAAGGTGCGCAAAATATTCATCATAATATCAAAAACATAAAGACCTCTTTCTGCCTGAGATTTCAAGCAAAGAGAGGTCATTTTGATAGCAATTTCGCATTAGACAAACATTTTCGCATCGTCCAGTCATCGTTCCCGTCCGAGATAAAAATCTCAGAAAGAATAATCAAACATGCAATTTCAGTGGTTGTCGCTCCAATCATGCCGTTCAAAGGTCACGCATCCGTGCCAAATACTTGCTCTTTGGGGAGCTTCGGCGCAAGGATCACTTGAAAAATCCGCTTATACCCACCTATGAGAGAAAAACTGCCTCCGCAGCTGGACCACGTGTACGCCACGCTGCGCAGACCATGGTAAAGCGCATACGCAATTTCCTCCGCAGGCTGCATGTTGCCGACCTCATCTGCAAGCTGTGCTTTCGTAATTGTCTGTACAACCGCGCGAAACAGTACCATACCCTGCGGAAAATCATTATCCTCATCCTTTTGCAGAATATTGATATAGATCTGCGCAGTAATGGCAGGGCCATTTTCCTCGGCATCCACTGCATATTCCCGTAACATTGCCCAAAGAAAAGCGAGATTCGACTCGCGCTGCAACATAACATCCACGAGCTGATCCACTTTTTCACCGATACGGCCGATGAGTTCGTCCACAATCTCATCTTTCGAAGAAAAATGATAATAGAATGTGCGCTTCGTGACACCTGCGGCCTTACAGATCTGCATCACGGTAACCTGATCATAGCTATATTCCTTAAATAATTTGATCGCCTGCTCCTGAATTTTCTCTTTTGTACTACTGGGCTGCATGCTTGCATTTCCCTCCAAAACAGACACTTTCGACAATAAGTGCTCGATAATTTTGTGACGTTCTCACAATTGACATATTTCTCACAAAGGAATAGAATGTGCGTGTGACCGCGGTGTACAATAATAAACCCGTAGAACAATTTTACTAGTATTTTATACCTATTGAGTTTGATCCGCGGCCCCATATTGCTTTTATTTTACACCCGCATGCAGAAAAAAGCAACCATAGCGTACAACAGAAATCCGGAGACACGAAACATTTCATTGGAGGAGTTTTTATGAACAAGTTGTTTGAGCCAATCCAGATCGGCAGCATGACACTGAAAAATCGCATCGTTATGGCCCCCACGACGACCGATACTACCAACGCCTTTAACATGCGGGACGTGAAGTACTACGGCGAGCGAGCAAAAGGCGGCTGCGGTCTTGTGCTGACCGGCGCTGTTGTCGCCTCTACTGAGTTCGAGCCGGCTCCCTGTCAGAAGCTCACAAATACGAAGGATGTCTATATGCTCCATCTGGTGGCTGAACGTGTTCATTTTTACGGCGCGAAGTTCGGCATCCAGCTCTCGCCCGGCATTGGCCGCATGAACTGGATCGATCCGCACACGCCGCCCTACTCCGCAAGCCCCGTCCCCAACTACTATGTGCCCTCTCTCATCTGCCGCGAACTGCCTACCGAGGGCGTGAAAAGTCTCGTAAAAGCAATGGGTGAATCAGCAAAGCTTGCAAAAAATGCAGGCGTTGACATCATTGAGATCCATGCATACGGCGGCTACCTGATCGACCAGTTCACCTCCGCGAAGTGGAACCACCGCACAGATGAATATGGCGGAAGCTTCGAAAACCGCCAGCGCTTCCTCAGAGAGATCGTCGAGGAAGTTCGCAAGGCATGCGGAAAGGACTATCCGATCGCAATCAAAATGACGCTCGACAGCGTTGACGACGATGAGCGCCCGATTGAAGAGGGCCTTGCAATTGCAAAGTATCTTGCCGACTCCGGCCTTGTGGACATGATCCACTTTGGACGCGGTGCATATTCGTGCCGTTGGAGAATGGTTAGCTCCGTCTACCAGCCCGTCGGCTTTGACCTCGACGCCGCCCCGAAAGTAAGAGAAATGATTGGCGATCTTCCCCTCATGGCACACGGGAAGCTCAACCACCCTGATGTTGCGGAAAAGGCCATTGCGGACGGTTTGGTTGATCTGGTTGCGATTGGCCACGGTCTCATCGCAGATCCGCACTGGGCGAACAAGGTCAAGAACGGGAAACTGGATGATATCAACCCGTGCATCGGCTGCGGCGAGTGCCACTTCAATGCGATGAAAGGGCATTCCAGACCGTGCGCAGTCAATGTCCATGGCATGCGCGAGGGCGAGTTCCCACTCACGCCGGCAAAGAGCGATCTCAACATTCTTGTGATCGGTGCCGGCCCCGGTGGCATGAAGGCAGCAGCCACCGCAGCCGAAAGAGGCTATCGCGTCTCGCTGTATGAAAAGAACACTTATATGGGTGGAATCATGGCAGCCGCAGGTGCACCGCGGTTCAAGGCGGATGTGCATGACCAGGTCGAGTATCTGAAACGCCAGATCGCAAAATATCCGGTCGACCTGCACCTCAATACGGAGATCACGCTGGAGGACGTTCAGCGGCTCCATCCCGATTTTGTTGTCGTCGCCACAGGTGCAAAGCCTGTTGTGATCCCGGTGCCAGGTGCGGATAAGCCGCATGTCAGCACCGCGGTGCCGGTTTTGCTCAAGCAGAAGGAAGTCGGCCAGAAGGTCGTCGTCGTTGGTGGCGGTGAGGTTGGCTGCGAATTGTCGAGCGAACTTTGCCTGCAGGGCAAAGATGTGATCATGATCGAATTGCTGGACGACATTCTGCGCACTGCAGATCATTTCGTCGCGAATGATCAGAACATCCGCTATCTCGTTGAGAACTCCGGCACCGATATCCGCTGCAGCACCAGACTGACGGAGATCCTAGATGACGGCATCATGGTCATCAACAAGGAAGGCGAGGCCGAGAAAATCACGTGTGACAGCGTCGTCTTTGCTTCCGGCTTCAAGGCCGATCACAGCCTCTACAACGATCTTCTCAAAGCTGGCTACGAGTGCGTACAAGTTGGCGACAATGTGAAACCCGGAAAAATCATCAACGCAATCCATCAAGCATACCACTACATCCGCGTGCTTGAAGAGGATTGACAGAGCCGGTAGGATGCATCAGGGCGTCTCATCCAGGGCGCCCTGATACAGGCAAATACAATCTTATATTTGGACAGCAGCCAGAGACCTGGCAGAAAGGAAAATGAGTCATGTCGAATAAATATTCAATCGTGACCGGCGCATCCCGCGGTCTTGGCGCCGCTATTGCAGAGGAACTTGCACGCGAAGGCTATGACGTTGTCATTACCTACTGCACACAAGCGGACAAGGCGCAGAAAGTAAAAAAGCAGCTTGAGACCAAATTTGGCGTTCGCGTTGAAAGCTATCAGCTCGATATCAAAGACGAAGAAGCAGTCCTTGCATTTCGCAAATGGGCCGAAGAGACTCTGGGCACGAATCTTCAGGTGCTTGTCAACAATGCCGGCATCTATGCAAATATACCCGCCGAGGAGATTGCGTCGGAAACGTTCTGCGACATTATTGACGTCAACGTGAAGGGTACGTTCTTTATGACCCGTCATTTTGTCGACCTCATGATTGCAAACCACTACGGGAAAATCATCAACCTCTGCTCTGCGGTGGGTCTGCGCGCTGCACCCGGCTCTATCGCATATGCAAGCTCAAAATTTGCCGTCCGTGGCATGACGCAGGCGCTTGCACTTGACCTTGGCAAATACAATATCCAGGTCAACGCGATTGCTCCAGGCGCACACAAAACCGACATGTACTGGGATGCGTATAAGATTGATCCCGAACTGCTCGAGAAGCGCACCAAGGGCTGCCCGCTTCAGCGCGCAGGGGAAGTCAGCGAAATGTATCACATCGTACGTTACTTTCTTGCGTCCGACTTTATTACCGGTCAAGTCGTATCACCGAACGGCGGGACCACGATGGTATAACCTCGAACAATTCAGAAAAGAGGGAGAATATGGGTCATATAAGTATTTTTCTAGGCCTTGCAGTCGTCGTCGCACTGATGATCCGGCGCTGGAGCCCGTTGATGGTGGGCATCGTTGCCGCAACGGTCGTTATTCTCATGAACGGCCTGCCTTTTGGCGAAACCATGACAGGCACTTACTTCGACGGGTTCTGCACCATGTTCAAATCGCTGTTCCCACCGATTTTTTCCGGAAGCCTTCTGGCGCAGATCTATAATCGCTCTGGTGCTGTCAACGCCGTCGGCGATGCCATCGCCAATGCTCTGTTTAAGGACAGCGCTTCCGCTACGCGCAAGTATGTTTCCTGCATTCTGGCTATGGCAATCGCGTCCGGTATTCTGGCCTTCTGCGGTCTGAACGCACTTGTAACACTGATTGCGATGTATCCGATTGCGCTGCGCCTCATGGAGCGCGCCGGCATCCCCAAGCGCTTTGTGATGGGCATTCTCAGCTGCGGCGTCTACACCTTTGCCATGTCTGCTCCCGGCTCGGCAGAGCTCGTGAACATTCTGGCCATGCAGTCGCTCAACACGCCGTCCTACGCCGGCATATGCGGCGGTATTTTGGCCTGCATCACAGAAATTGCAGTCACGACGACCCTGACGACCATCATGATCAAAAAAGATGTAGCGAAAGGGAAAACCTTTGCCTACGGGCCGAAGGACATTGTCGCTTCAAATGACCAGCCGCGCCCCAAGGCACTCGTCGCACTGTTGCCGTTACTGGCACTTGTCCTGCTGTTTAACATCTTTTCGATTGATATCTTCTCTTCGACCATGATCGCATGGCTGTTCTCCATCGTTCTGTTCTGGAAATACCTCCCCAAAAAGGATGGAAAACGCCCCAATGAAATGCTGGATGTATTTACAGCTGCTGGCACAATGGCGTTCGGCCCTTGCAGTGCTGTTGGCTCTATCGTCGGCTTCACCAGCATCGTGCAGACATTGCCGGAATTTCAGGCCATGCTCGATGGTGTATTTAACTTCAACATGCCCGCCGCTCTGATCCTGATCATCGCCGTATGCCTGATTGCCGCTCTCACCAGCTCCTCGACCGCAGCCATTCGCGTGGCCGTGCCCATGGTGGCGGAGCGCTGCACAGCTGCCGGGTTATCGCTGGCATTTATTCACCGCGTCTCCTGCTTTGCGTGCTCGATCGTTGATACACTTCCCTATGGCACCGCTGTCATCATCAATCTTGGTATCGCAGATCTGGACATGAAGGAAGGCTATCCCCCCATGTTCATCGCTACTACACTGGCGACCGCTTGCGGCACCATCATCTGCGCACTCTTTATGTATCTGTTCCCTGCTCTGCCATGATCGTGTGTTTTTCGAAACATGTGAAATTTTTGTTGAATAATTGCTTGACAAATAATTATTTAATGGTATCATAGTACTATAAAGCGAGAGATACAGTTCTATATTATTAGAGCTGCACATCGCAAACAAATCTTATCAAACGTGAAAGAGAGGATTATGAATGGGTTACTTAAGCATTCTCGTCGGTTTCTTCCTGGTCCTGTTCCTCATCTGCAAAAAATGGCCTGCTATCATCGTTGGCATCATCGCAACGGCGGCCGTTATTGTGATGAACTGGCTGAACTTCGGACAAACCTTCACCGATGTGTACTTCACCGGATTTGCCACCATGGTCAAGTCACTGTTCCCGCCTATCTTTGCCGGCAACCTGGTTGCACAGATCTATAACCGGACCGGCGCCGTGCGCTCTATCAGCGATACGATGTCCAATGCGCTGTTCAAAGAAGGGCGCTCCAAGACACGCACCTATGTCTCCTGCATTCTCGCGATTGTCATCCCCACTGGCCTGCTCGCCTACTGCGGCATGAACGGTCTGGTCACGCTGATCGCATTCTATCCCATCGCACTTGGCCTCATGGAGCGCGCTGGCATCCCGAAGCGCTATGTCATGGGCCTGCTCTCCTTCGGTGTTTATGCCTTCGCACTGACCGGCCCCGGAACAGCGCAGCTCGTAAACGTGCTGTCCATGCAGGTTGTCGGTGAAGGCCCTGCTGCTGGTCTCGTCGGCGGTCTGGTCGGCGTTGTCGTCGAGATCGTATTCGGCACTTTCGTCCTGACGCTGATGATCAAAAAGGACGTTGCCAGAGGGCTCAAGTTCGCATACGGCCCCAAGGACATCCGCGTTGCCGACGACAAGCAGCTTCCCAACTTCCTCATCTCGCTCATCCCCCTGCTCTCTGTCGTCATTTTCTTCAACGTCGTGAAGCTTGACATTTTCTCCTCCTGCCTTGCCGCATGGCTCCTTTCCATTGTTCTGCTCGGCAAGTATATGCCGAAAAAGGACGGCAGCCTCCTCAAGGAACTGCTCGACGTGTGTACGGTCTCCGGCACCAACGCATTTGGCCCCTGCGGCATGGTCGGTTCCCTGTTCGGCTTTGTCAGCGTTGTGCAGACCCTGCCGGAATTCCAGGCAATTCTCAACTACATCTTCAGTCTGAATATGGCTCCGTTCCTCGTGCTGATCCTTTCGATCAATATCGTGGGCGCACTGACCGGCTCGTCCTCCTCGGCTATCCGCATCGGTATGCCGATGGCGATGCAGCACTGCATCGACGCAGGCATGTCGTTGGCATTCGTTCAGCGACTGGGCGCGTTTGCAGCCTCTATTCTGGACACGCTGCCGCACAGCTCCGCCATCATCATTAACCTCGGTATCGCCGATCAGGATATGAAGGAAGCATACCCGCCGATGGCCGTAACAACGATCCTGACCACTGCTGTCGGTACAGCGGCAGTCGCGATCTTCATGTCGCTGTTCCCGTCCCTCCCGTAAAACCTTCCAACCAAAAAGGCAGCCTGCTCAGGCTGCCTTTTTGAAAACACGTTTTTATTCATTTGCAATGTCTGTAACGAAGGGTGCACGAAAACACACAATGAGCGCGCAAATTTCCTGCGCACCCCCTTGACAAATTTCAGATTTATGCTATCATTCTATTTGTGTAGTACTTTAGCTCTATAAATATAGATCTTTAGTACTAAATTTCGAATCCGGGCGCCGGATCAATGATCGCGGAAACCGCGTGCTTCGCCTCTTCCAGAAGATTGATTGTCCCGTTCTCAATCGCCCAGGTCACAATGACGCCGCGCATTGCATACGACAGTGCCTCTGCCAATGTCTCCGGATCGGTCAGATTCCGAATCTGTCCGGCATTCTGCGCAGAGCGAATGACAGCAGTCAACATTTTCTTGTGATAAATATTCTTAATAAAATCACGCTGAGAATGCTCTTTGAGTCTGCCGACGAAGTACTGCTGGGAAACACCCGCACCGTAGAAAATATCACCCTCGCACATGATGTGGAAGATCTCCCAGATCTGCTTGCTGAAAGTCTCCTGCTCGACGATGCGGTAAAAGTTATCGGCGTACAGCTCTTCAAAATTGTTCTGCATGTCCAGGAAAATGTCCTGTTTTCGCGGGAAATAGTAATGCAGCGTCGTTTTGGAGACCTTCGCCTTTTCGCAGATCATCGGGATCGTCGTCTCGTCGAACCCATAATCATTGAAGAGCTCGATCGCCGCATTGATAATCCTTGTACGTGTATCGTTCTGACTGCCTTTCGCGGGTTTGCGTTCTCTCATTTGTGATTCACCTTTTTCGTTATTTACTAATTGTAAATATAATAAAAAACGCAGCAAAAGTCAAAGCAAAATTATATGGAGGTTAGCAATGAGCAACGACAGCAATTTTGATTCCCTTTTCACCCCCTTCTCTATCGGTAAGATGGAGATCAAGAACCGCCTGGTCATGTCCCCCATGGGCACCTATGCAGCTCTAATGGACGGCTCCGTGTCTGATACACTGGCCACCTATTTTGAAGAGCGTGCAAAGGGCGGTGTCGGCGCGATTATCACCGCTTCCCAGTATCTCACGCCGAAGCTGGCCCAGGGCATCTACGGCACCTATTTTGACAGCAAGCGCATCATCCCCCATCTGACCGGTATGACGGAGCGCATTCACTGCTATGGAGCAAAAGCCATCGCCCAGCTCTCAAGCGGCACCGGCCGCAACGCGCACCCCAGTCAGTGCGGCGGCGTTCCGTTCTCCGCATCCGCAGTTCCCGCGGTGTTCAATCCCAAGATTCTCTGCCGTCCACTCACCATCGAAGAGATCAAAGACATCATGAAGTCCTGGCAGTTGGCCGCTGAGATCGCCGCGAACGCCGGCTATGACGCGATCGAGGTGCACGGCCACGTCGGATATATCATAGATCAGTTCCTTACCCCGCTGTGGAACAAGCGTGAAGACGAATACGGCGGCAGCGATGAAAACCGTGCGCGCTTTGCGCTGGAGATTCTGCAGGCCATCAAGCGAGGCGCGGGCAACGATATGCCCGTTATTTACCGCATCTCCATGGATCATCGCATCCCCGGCGGCAGAACGCTTGAGGACAGCAAGCGCCTCATTAAGATTCTCGGCGAAAACGGTGTTGACGCATTCGATGTTGACTGCGGCTGCTATGAGCACCCCGACTTCGTGTACCCCACCTTTTACCGCGGCGACGCCTGCATGGAGTATGTGTGCGACACCGCACGTGAGGCGACTGACAAACCCATCCTCAACTCCGGCAACCACACACCCCAGACAGCAAAGCGCCTGATTGAGTCCGGCCGCGCGGACTTTGCCATGATGGGACGGCCGCTCATCGCAGACCCCTATCTGCCCAGAAAGCTGATGGAAAACCGTGAGGAAGACGTTCGCCCCTGCATCCGCTGCAACGAAGAGTGCATCGGTCGCATTTGGGGCCGCTACTCCAAGCTGTCATGCGCAGTGAACCCGCAGGCGAATGAGGAGCACGCATTCCGGATCGTCAAAACGGAAACACCCAAAAATGTTGTCGTTATCGGCGGCGGTCCTGGCGGCATGGAAGCCGCACGCGTTGCTGCGCTTAAGGGAAACCATGTCACACTTTATGAACGCGATGAACTCGGCGGAACGCTGAATCTGCCCGCTCAGGCACAGTTCAAGACCCGTCTCAAGGCGCTCATCGAGTATTACAAGACGCAGATGCGTAAGCTCGGCGTAACAGTCGTGCATCAGGAGATTGATATCGACAGCCCCGTCCTTGCCGCTGCCGACAAGATCATTGCCGCGACCGGAGCACACTCCGTCGTGCCGCCTATCCCCGGTGCACACGGCGCAAACGTGATCGACATCAAGGACGCCCACCGCGATCCAGCCGCAATCAAGGGCAAGAAAATCGCCATCTGTGGCGGCGGCCTCTCTGGCTCCGACTTCGCTCTGGAAATGGCCACCGAGTACGGCAAACAGTGCACCATCATCGAAATGAAGCCGGACGTGGCGATGGATATGGTGTTCATCAATCAGCATTCTCTGAAGATCTATCTTAAAGACGCCGGCGTCGTGACCCGCACCAACACGCGTGTTTCCGAGATCGTTGAAAACGGAGTTCGTGTCATCAATGAGCACGGCGAGCAAGAACTGATCGAGGCGGATGTCGTTGTTGCCGCTTTCGGCATGGCGCCAAACACCGAACTCACGAATGCACTCAAGCAGAAATACAACAAGAAGCTCGTCTGCGTCGGCGACTGCGTCGAGGTAGGCAAGAGCGGAAAAGCAATTCGCGGCGGCTTCTATGCCGGTATGCAGATCGACTAATTCACAAGGAGGAAAGCAATTATGGCTATCATGAAAGGCTACGGCGTCATCGAACCCACAGTGAGTTGGGGCTGGATGGAAAAAGAGATCCCGGAACCCGGTCCGTTCGAGGCACTTTGTTCCCCTGTCGCAGTTCTGCCCTGTACTTCCGATGTACACAGCGCACATTTCCGCAACGCATGGCCGAACCGTATCCTGGGTCACGAAGGTGTGGGCCGCGTTGAAAAGGTCGGTGCGATGGTCACCGACATCAAAGTCGGCGATATCGTTGCGATCCCCGCCGTAACACCCGTCTGGCGCGGCAGGCAAATCGCCGAAGGCCTGCACGAGCACGCTGGCGGATTCCTCGGAGGACGGTACCTCTCGTCCAAGCTGGACGGCACGTTTGGCGAATATTTCATCATTCCCGATGCTGACATGAATCTCGCGGTCGTTCCCAACGGCGTTTCCATTCAGGCCGCTGGCCTGGTCGGCGATATGGTCACCACCGGCTTCTCTGGGGTCGAGGGCGCAAATATCCAGTTTGGTGATACAGTCGTTGTGATCGGCATCGGCCCTGTCGGCCTTATGAGCGTTGCAGGCGCGGCGATTCGCGGCGCCGGGCGCCTGATCGCCGTTGGACACCGCGAGCTGACAAAGCAAATCGCAAAGAAATACGGTGCGACCGATGTCGTTGACTACAAAGACGGCGACATCGTTGCACAGATCATGGAACTCACCAATAACGAAAAAGTCGACAGAGTCATCATCGCCGGCGGAACGGAAAGCACGATCAACGATGCATACCGAATGGTGAAGTGCGGCGGCAACATCTCCAATATTGCAGGCTACGACTTCAGTAAGGAATTTCATCTTACCGTTGCGGATGCCGGCTGCCTCGTGAACCACGTCACACTTACCGGCAGACTCTGCGCAGGCGGGCGCTACCGTCTGGAGAATCTGATGGCACTCATCAAAAACGGCAGACTGGATCCCACCCTGCTGATTACGCACGAGCTGCACGGCTTCGATAAGATCGAAGACGGCTTCCGCATGATGGATGAGCTCAAGACTCCGGATACCATCAAGCCCATCGTTATTATCTAAATCATCTCAATTCAATAAAAATAAAGGAGGCAACAAAATGTTTGATTATCATGGCAGAGTAGCAGTGATTACCGGCGGTTCGTCCGGCCTTGGCGTTCTGTGCGCAAATGCGCTTGCAGCACGCGGATGCGATGTCGTACTCGCAGCGCGTCGCTTTGAGATCCTGGAGAAAAATGCGCAGGCGCTCCGCGAGCAGTACGGTGTCAAGGCAATTCCTGTCCGCTGCGATGTCACCAAGGAAGATCAGGTCATTGCCGCGCGCGAGCTCGTGGAGAAAGAATTTGGCCGCTGTGACATCCTGATCAACTGCGCAGGCGAAGGCCACAACGACTGGGCAATTGACCTCGCGCTGGAAAAATGGCAAGCCACGATCGATGTCTGTGTCACCGGCCTGTTCCTTATGTGCAGAGAGTTCGGCAAGCTGATGCGCGAGCACAACTACGGACGTATTGTCAATGTTGCCTCCATGCTTGGCATGATTGCGCTGGACAGCTCCTTCGGCCGCGGCATCTCAGAATACTCCGCATCTAAGGGCGCAGTTATCAATTTCACCCGCCAGCTGGCCAACGAGTGGGCGCAATACGGCATCACGGTCAACACCCTCAGTCCCGGCTTCTTTGCTTCCGAACAGTCGCCTGTCGGTCAGGGCTGGTTTGCGGATTTCATCAACACCTGGTGTCCGATGAAGCGCAACGGCAGCGACCACGAACTGGATGCAGCCATCATCTTCATGACCTGTGAGGAAAACTCCTACATGACCGGCAACAATGTTGTCATCGACGGCGGCTGGACCTGCACCTGAGCTTTCTTTCCGCCGATAGCAACCATTTTCAGAACAGATCCTGCTGTGGAGGCTTCCACAGCAGGATCTGTTTTCATTTCGCTGCAAGCGCCTCTATACAGTCTCAACATGCAATTTCTCTGCGCAAAAACGCAAAAAAAGAGATTGAGGTTACACCGGTAACTCCGAATCGTCTTCGGGGTATACTTGCGAACCTCAATCTCAACCAGATACTCATCGACAGCACTTTGCATCTTCATACCCATGGCCACCTCAGTATGTCACAACAGAGGTGGCCATGTATATCACAGCTGACGCCGCGTTTTCCCGCAGGAAACGACGCTTGAAGCCGCAAGGCGCCATGTTATCCGTCAAATATGCTGTTTTGTGTCCGGAAACGCATGCGTTTCACAGGCAGATCACTCTTCCCAGTTGTGCCAGACGTTCTGGACATCTTCGTTGTCCTCGAACATGTCGAGCATCTTCTGGAGGTTTTTGATATCGCCCTCGTCGGTAAGCTTGACGGTGTTCTGCGGCACCATCTCTGCCTGCGCGCTCAGCAGCTCATAGCCGTCATTCGTGAGCGCCTCGGCCACCGAAGCCACATCATCGGGATCAGTGTAGACCGTGTAAACACCCTCGTCGGGCGCAAAGTCGGCTGCACCGGCTTCGAGCGCATCCTCCATGACCTTGTCTTCCTCGAGCTCCTGATCTTCATCATTGATGACGATGACGCCCTTTTTGTCAAACGACCACGACACGCATCCGGTCGCGCCCATGTTTCCGCCGTACTTATCAAAGTAATGGCGCACCTCGGAGGCGGTGCGGTTGCGGTTGTCGGTCATCGTTTCGACGATGATGGCGACACCAGACGGGCCGTAGCCTTCGTAGGTAATGGACTCGTAGTTATCCGTGTTACCGGAGCCGAGCGCCTTATCGATCGTACGCTTAATGTTGTCGTTCGGCATGTTGGCGGCCTTCGCCTTGGCAATGACAGCTGCGAGGCGGGAATTGTTATTGGGGTCGCCGCTGCCGCCCTCTTTGACGGCCACGATCATCTCGCGGGCGATCTTCGTGAACGCCTGCGCACGCTTGGCATCCTGCGCGCCTTTGGTTTTCTGTATGTTATGCCACTTGGAATGTCCGGACATAGTTACAACTC
>ERZ827168.2816-NODE-2816-length-19182-cov-7.296126_pt1 | contig 19182 bp, 24 predicted proteins | sample MGYA00519868_ERZ827168 | MGnify/ENA primary metagenome ERZ827168 (study PRJEB31778, sample SAMEA3449271) | human gut metagenome | biome: human gut; feature: human-associated habitat; material: faeces | place: United Kingdom | collected 2010/2012 ...
TGAGCGCTGAAACATGAAGCTGGACATCGATACGACCATCGGATGGGGTGATAAGACCCTTGCCGCTTTTGCCGTCAAAGGTTTTGACAATTCCTGTCATTTTACGGGACAAAAAAATTCCTTAATACTGATAACTGGGCGCACTATACACACGTTCCTGAAGAAAGCTATAGTTTTTTGATGGGGTTGAAGATGGCTGGATGTCTAAAATAAACATTGCTTCATATGTTCAACTATGCGTTAATGATTGCGTCGGTTTGAAGAACAGACGATATACGAAGTAGTTTACTAAAGCAGTTCTCATTTCAGGTGTTATTCACTTATTCCTTCTTTGAGTCTCTCCAATTAAGTACGAAGTCGTTTCTGTTATACAAGCCATTTATGCCGAAAGGCTCAAGTTAAGGAATGTAGAATGTCAAATAAAATGACTGGTTTAGTAAAATGGTTTAACGCTGATAAAGGTTTTGGCTTTATTTCTCCTGTTGATGGTAGTAAAGATGTGTTTGTGCATTTTTCTGCGATTCAGAATGATAATTTTCGAACCTTATTTGAAGGTCAAAAGGTTACCTTCTCTGTAGAGAGTGGTGCTAAAGGTCCTGCAGCAGCAAATGTCATAATTACTGATTAAAATTCATAGTTTGTCTGTATACGATAACGAAGAAGGCTGATGCCTGAGTGGAGATACAGACAGAGTGGTGAATATTGGATCTCTTTAATAAATAGTAAGGAGGTCCAATACATGAAACAATGGCCAGCATATTTGGCAATAACTTAATCAGGAAAAGTATGCTAACCATTGTGGTGAAGTGCAGGTTTGCTGCATGAATAGTTTTACAGCAGAAGCTAACTGCTGGCATAGCAAAACAAAGTGCGTAAGTGGATGACTCCCACAAAAAGTACCACAATATTAAACCCGCTCAGGCGGGTTTTTTATTATCTGCTTTAAATATGTTATTAAAATATAAAAAATACTTGTTACGAATAAAATCAATCAAGCTACAGCTTTAAGATTTGTCTGGAATACTTTGTTGCAATGAGGGCAGATCAAAAGGGCACCTTTTTGTACTCTTGAAAAACTGTGTTCTGACTCTTGGGTGCAGTTTGGGCAGGAACATTTAACGAGATAATTACGGCGTGATTTTGAGTCTTTACGTTCTGACATAGGCTTTTCCTGTATAAATGGCCGTATACAGTACACTAAATATGAAAACATATCTCGTATTATTATTTAATATATGATTTTCTTTTAAAATAATTACCCACATTTTTAATGTGTCTGTTTTTTAGCGCCGTTGAGAACAACGTTTGCTATAAAAACTAACCCATAGACTCCGATCTTTTCAAACATATTGCACCATCTGTGTACATCGGGGTGAGGATATGAAATCAATGGATAAGTTAACAACAGGTATCGCCTATGGCACATCGGCTGGTAATGCTGGTTTCTGGGCATTGCAGTTACTCGATAAAGTAACTCCGTCACAGTGGGCTGCAATCGGTGTGCTGGGTAGTCTGGTTTTTGGCCTGCTGACGTATCTGACAAACCTTTATTTCAAGATTAAAGAAGACAGGCGTAAGGTTGCGAGAAGAGAGTAATCCAATGACACAAGACTATGAACTGGTTGTGAAAGGAGTCCGCAATTTTGAGAATAAAGTGGCGGTAACTGTAGCCTTACGGGACAAAAAACGCTTTGACGGTGAAATTTTTGACCTGGACATCTCGCTGGACCGTGTTGAAGGTGCCGCGCTGGAGTTTTATGAGGCAGCAGCCAGAATGAGAATCAGACAGGTATTCCTGGATGTTGCTGCCGGGTTATGTGTAGGGGATGAGCAGTCGCCGGAAAAGCGCCCCATAATTTTAGAGGCGCAGAATGTGTGGATAACCTACAAAGGAAAGCTACCGGGAAGAATTACTGGTTCTCTGAAGACGCCACCGACGGCATTGCGGTCAGAAAAAGATGATATTGAATCGCCCATTGAAAAACTGGAGGGCAGCGTCGCTGATCTGAATAAAAAATTGTCGGTGCTGATCCCTTCTGAAGATGAAAAAAAACGCCGCGATGAGCAGTTTGCGGCGTTTTACGATTATTGCATTGAAGTTACTCGCAGGAATTTTGTGAAGATTTTTGAGGAGGGTAAATCTCTTCAGTAAGCTTAATGGCGGACGCTGCAATTAATTCAGGAAGGTCCGCAAGGTCATCTGTCAGTGGATATGATGAAAAATCGGCGGCAGTTCTGTTAAGAAGCGCTTTAACTAATTCCTTTTCCTTCTCCGGCAACAAGTTGATTAGAGCTACGACTGCTTGCCTGAGTGCGATTAAATCAGCAAAAGTTTGTTTTGGTAGATTTGTGTAATCCATAGTCACCTCTGTGTTTATCAGATTGACATCCTCCTCCCGCCAGTGCCCATCACTGGTGAGGTAAGATTTAACATATCCGGGGATTTGAAGCCGATAAATCCTGATAAATATCCATGAACGTAAAAATCAGATACAGCCTGTCGGCTGCTGTTCTGGCACTGATTGCCGCCAGTGCTCCTGCCCCTGACATTCTCGATCAGTTTCTGGATGAAAAAGAGGGGAATCACACCACTGCATACCGCGATGGCTCCGGCATATGGACCATCTGTCGGGGAGCAACGATGGTGGACGGTAAACCTGTTATTCCGGGAATGAAACTGTCGAAGGAAAAATGCGCCCAGGTTAACGCCATTGAGCGGGATAAGGCGCTGGCATGGGTGGAGCGCAATATAAAAGTTCCACTGACCGAGCCACAGAAAGCCGGTATCGCGTCATTCTGTCCCTATAACATTGGCCCTGGTAAGTGTTTTCCGTCGACGTTTTATAAGCGGCTTAATGCCGGTGATCGTAAAGGCGCATGCGAGGCGATTCGCTGGTGGATAAAGGACGGTGGACGTGATTGCCGCATTCGTTCAAATAATTGTTACGGTCAGGTTATTCGTCGTGACCAGGAGAGTGCATTAACCTGCTGGGGGATAGAACATTGAATCAGATATTCACGGTGATTTTGCTCGTGTTGGTAGGATTTGTCGTAGGTAATGTCTGGAGCGACAGAGGATGGCAAAAAAAATGGGCGGAGCGTGATGCTGCCGAATTATCTCAAGAGGTAAATGTCCAATTTGCTGCTCGAATAATTGAACAGGGGCGAACTATATCCCGTGATGAGGCTGTTAAAGATGCACAACAGAAAGCCGCTGAAATTTCTGCCAGGGCTGCTGATCTGTCTGATAGTGTTAACCAGCTGCGTGCCGAAGCAACAAAATATGCCATACGCCTTGACGCAGCGCAGCATACCGCAAATCTTGCCGCTGCCGTCAGAGGCAAAACAACCAAAGCCGCCGAAGGAATGCTCACCAACATGCTCGGAGATATTGCAGCAGAAGCTCAGCTTTATGCTGAAATTGCTGACAAACGCTACATCGCAGGAGTGACTTGTCAACGGATTTATGAATCTTTAAGAGATAAAAAATATCAGATGTAGATTAATATTAAATCGGATTATTTTTAGCGCTGAATGTGAAATTTAAATAAAAAGGACTCTTCCATGAGTCAAAATCCTTGAAATCTTAAGGGTAAGATAAAAGGTCATTAGACAGAATGACACGTTTTATTAATAAATAAAGCTATTGTTTCATTCGTGTGTTTTTCTTTACAAAAGTAATCCTTGCTATGGTTGGTTAATCATGCGTTAATGGTGTTCTGGTTTGTTACAAAATTATCTGAAGCAGTCATTGTTATAATTTTATTATTTGTACCTCTTGAGATCTCCTTGTTGGTTTTTCTCTCTGATATTTTTTTTCGGACCATTCTGCCCAAGGGCTAACTTCTTCAAAAGGTAATAATGATGTCTAACAAAATGACTGGTTTAGTGAAATGGTTTAACCCTGAAAAAGGTTTTGGTTTCATCACGCCGAAAGATGGTAGCAAAGATGTGTTTGTCCATTTCTCAGTTATTCAGAGCAACGATTTCAAAACGTTAACTGAGAATCAGGAAGTCGAATTTGGTATTGAGAACGGACCTAAAGGCCCCGCGGCTGTTCATGTAGTGGCACTTTGAGGTAGAAAATATTACAAACCATATTCACTTTAGATGCCCGTGTTGCCATGGTTCTCAGTATAGAACATCATCTTTTGATGTTTCTGACAGGAATCCTTTCGGGGCAAAATGTATCTTTTGTAAATCAATGATGATTACATTTGATAATATTTCACAATACTTAAATGTTAGCCGTCTGTCGTTAGATTTAAGAAAGTGAAAATGAAGGCTCCTTCGGGAGCTTTTTTGCTTAGTGTCTAGTCGATGGATACTCACATATTACGGTAACATTATGAAAAAAATAATAGTTTTTTTTAACTCTGAACCAGCAATGGTAGTGCCAGTGATGACCGGAGTTAACACCATCATGCGTGAATATCCAAATGGCGAAACAACACACCTCACTGTAATGGCTGCAGGGTTTCCATCTCTGACCGGAGATCATAAAGTCATTTATGTAGCAGCGGATCGACATGTAACTTCAGAAGAAATTCTGGAAGCAGCAATGAGACTCTTGAATTGATTTGATTCTAATGCATTGATAATAAATGATAATCATCTTTATCTGTTTGTGTGAAATTTAGACCGTCGTATGTTGATTATTGCGATGTTTCATCTTATCTTTTATACGTTTGCTCCATATAATTGACACTACTGTGTACCAGGAAAGTCATAACAGACTAAAAGAGGAAATGATGAACATTGAAGAGTTAAAAACAAAAACAGAAGCAGATATTTCTGAATATATAACAAAAAAAATCATTGAGCTTAAGAAAAAGACCGGGAAAGAAGTTACCAGTATCCAGTTTACTGCACGGGAAAAAATGACTGGTCTTGAAAGCTATGATATCAAGATTGATTTAATCTAGTATGTTTATAGTATTAGCATCAATTTCTCATCAGATGCTATTCAACAATACAAATTACCCATAAACCTCGTTTTTACGGGGTTTTGTTATATTTAAACATTACCGAATAGATATAAATCTCGATTGTCGATGGTATTGGTTGTGTGACAATACCTAGTCTTTCCGGTATGCCTGAAGAGAATACAAACGACAGATTATGTAAGGGAAACGCGCTGAAACTTTCACTCTTTCATGCTGAGTGATTTGACGTTATATTTTTAGCCGCAAGTGAAGAGCAAACGCATGGAGCGACAAAATGCATAAAGATCAATACACTGATGCCCCCTCCCAGGAGCAGGTTCGTGTAAAAACTATGCTTAATAGCACCATTTCGATGGGTTACCCGGATGTTGTAATTGCATGTATAGAACATCAAGTATCTCTGGAAGCATTCAGGGCAATTGAGGCCGCGTTAGTAAAGCACGATAAGAATACGAAGGATTATTCCCTGGTGGTTGACTGATCACCATAACTGCTAACCATTCTGACCATTTCACAAGTGACAGAGTCAATATCGTATTCTGTCACTGTCAGGCTAATACAGTACTGCAATTCAACTACAGCAATGCCTCGTATTTAGGTGAATTTACAATATCGTCCAGTTCGGATGCCGGCTGCATTTCTGAAGATAAGGCATTTCGGTTCGCGTATTTTCCCCTCATGCTCGTCAGTCCTGCGCGTAGTAAGAAACAGGACACTCACACTAATTTGTGTGGGCATGCTGTGATGTCCTTCTGAATTATCCCCACGCCATTATGTAAAGCTCTGTTTCAGATGCTCGTCACGGTTGTCAGGCTGTCGGGTCCTCCCTGTGGGGGGCCCTGCCACGGGGCGGGAGCGTCGCGGAAAAAGGCTAGTTTTTGAAATTTCATTCGTCATCACCACCACTGTAATAGATTGATATTACAGTGGTTTTATTTTTATGGTGTCGATTTTGATTGTTTTTTGTTCATCACTAACACCGTTTGCCTAAAGTTGTTCGCAAGATGCATGTTTAAAACATTCTGGAGCGGGTATGGATCGAGAGTTAAAAAATCTGACGCTGAATATCAGTCAACTGGCGGCACTGTCAGGTGTACATCGCCAGACTGCTGCGGCAAGGCTGCAAAATCTACCCGTTGCAGGGGGGCATGAAAGCAACCTCAAGCTTTATCGGGTGGTTGATATTGTGTCGGCATTTCTGGCATTACCACCGCCGGTTGCAGAAGGCGAAATGGACGCGCATGAGCGCAAAGCCTGGTATCAGTCTGAACGTGAGCGTCTTAAGTTCGAACAGGAAACGGCACAACTCATTCCGGCCAGTGATGTCAGACGGGAGTTTGCCATCTGGGCAAAAGCGGTCGTGCAGGTGCTGGAGACATTACCGGATATTCTTGAACGTGACTGCGGTCTGCAGCCTGCCGCTGTGAGCCGTGTTCAGTCCATTATTGATGATCTGCGCGATCAGATAGCCCTGCGGGTGACTGAAGCAGGTGCGGATGATGAGGAGGAATTACAGCAGGAGGAGTAATGCTGAATCAGGAAACCGCAAAGGCAGCACGAACCGATTCAGGTTATATCCTTCGCGCACCGAGACGAATGCGGGTTGCTGATGCCGTTGCTCAGTATATGCGGGTGCCCATGGGGGCAGGGAACTCAGTCCCGTGGGATCCGCTGGTGGCACCGTATGTTATTGAGCCGATGAACTGCCTGGCCTCGCGTGAATACGACGCAGTGATATTTGTTGGCCCGGCACGAACCGGCAAGACTATCGGCCTGATTGACGGCTGGGTGATTTACAACGTGATTTGCGATCCTGCTGATATGCTGATCATTCAGATGACGGAGGAAAAAGCCCGCGAACACTCCAAAAAACGACTCGCCAGAACGTTTCGCGTCAGCCCGGAAGTGGTCAGTCGCCTGAGTCCGAACAAAAATGACAACAACGTTTATGACAGAACATTCCTTGCTGGTAACTACCTGAAAATCGGCTGGCCGTCAGTCAATATCATGTCCTCATCAGATTATAAATGCGTCGCGCTGACGGATTATGACCGTTTTCCGGAAGATATTGATGGCGAGGGGGATGCTTTCTCTCTTGCCTCAAAACGTACCACAACATTTATGTCCAGTGGTATGACGCTTGTGGAGAGTTCCCCCGGCAGGGATGTGAAGGATGTGAAATGGCGACGGACTTCACCGCATGAGGCTCCACCAACCACGGGGATACTGTCGCTCTATAACCGTGGCGATCGCCGTCGCTGGTACTGGCCCTGTCCACACTGTGGTGAGTATTTTCAGCCCTGCGGCGATGTGGTTGCTGGTTTCCGTGATATTGCCGATCCCGTGCTGGCAAGTGAGGCGGCTTATATTCAGTGTCCTTCCTGTTCAGGACGGATTATGCCTGAACAAAAACGTGAGCTGAACGGACGTGGGGTCTGGTTGCGGGATGGTGAATCCATCAATGCGGATGGCAGTCGTTATGGTGATCCCCGACGCTCACGTATTGCGTCATTCTGGATGGAGGGTCCGGCAGCTGCTTACCAGACACTCTCGCAACTCGTTTACAAACTGCTTACTGCAGAACAGGAATACGAGACAACCGGAAGTGAAGAAACACTCAAGACGGTTATCAATACCGACTGGGGATTACCTTATCTTCCCCGCGCCAGCATGGAGCAACGAAAAAGTGAACTGCTTGAGCAGCGGGCAGAGCCAGTTCCTTCCCACAGTGTGCCGGATGGCGTTAATTTCCTTGTGGCGACAGTGGATGTGCAGGCGGGACGTCATCGCCGTTTTGTGGTTCAGGTAACGGGCTATGGCAGCCGTGGCGAACGCTGGATTATTGATCGTTACAACATCACGCAGTCATTGCGCGGTGACAGCGACGGGGAGAGCCAGCGAATTGATCCGGCCAGCTATCCGGAAGACTGGGATGTCTTGCTGACGGATGTTTTTCATAAAAGCTGGCCGCTGGCCTCCGATCCTTCTCAACAAATGCGACTGATGGCAATGGCGGTGGACTCCGGCGGTGAAGACGGGGTCACTGATAATGCCTATAAATTCTGGCGTCGTTGCCGTCGTGATGGCCTTGGTAAACGTATTTACCTGTTTAAGGGCGACAGCATCCGGCGCGCAAAACTGATCACTCGTACATTCCCTGATAACACCGGACGAACGGGCCGACGGGCGCAGGCCGCAGGTGATGTGCCGCTCTGGCTTCTTCAGACGGATGCACTGAAAGACCGGGTGAATAACGCGTTATGGCGTGACTCGCCAGGTCCCGGCTATGTGCATTTCCCTGACTGGCTGGGGAGCTGGTTTTACGACGAACTGACGTATGAAGAGCGGAGCAGTGACGGGAAATGGAGTAAGCCTGGTCGCGGTGCCAACGAAGCTTTTGACCTGATGGTGTATGCCGAGGCTCTGGTCATTCTGCATGGATACGAAAAGATCCGCTGGCCGGATGCACCGGAGTGGGCGAGCCGGGAAACCTGGCTGGAGTGTGTCCAGGACAGTACCGAACCGTCATCCTCACCGGAACCGGTATCCACGCCTGTTAAAAAACAAAAACGGAAGAAAACAGTAACTGACGATGTTAACCCCTGGCTGACTTCCGGAGGATGGTTATGAACCAGAATGATATCGAAGCCATGATTCAGCGTTATATGGAAGCTGAAATGGCGGTGCTGGACGGAAAATCCGTCACCTTTAATGGTCAGCAGATGACCATGGAAAACTTATCTGAGATCCGGCAGGGACGGCAGGAGTGGGAGCGCCGCCTTGCGGCTCTGATTACACGACGACGGGGGCATCCCGGGTACCGGCTGGCGAGGTTCTGATGGCAATTCTTGATGATGTGATTGGCGTTTTTTCACCTGGATGGAAAGCGGCAAGGCTGCGTTCCCGTGCGGTGATCCAGGCTTATGAAGCCGTAAAAACGACGCGGACACACAAAGCCCGACGGGAGAACCGAACTGCCGACCAGCTAAGCCAGTACGGGGCCGTGTCGTTACGTGAGCAGGCCCGTTACCTTGATAACAACCACGATCTGGTTATTGGTGTATTTGACAAGCTGGAAGAACGGGTGGTGGGGAAAAACGGGATTATTGTCGAGCCACATCCGGTATTACGCAATGGGGCCATTGCCCGTGATCTGGCAGCGGAGATTCGCACCCGATGGAGTGAATGGTCTGTCAGCCCGGAAGTCACCGGGCAGTTTACCCGTCCGATGCTGGAACGTCTGATGCTGCGTACCTGGCTGCGCGATGGTGAGGTGTTTGTCCAGATGGTTTCCGGGCGCATAAACAGCCTGACGCCTTCTGCCGGTGTTCATTTCTGGCTGGAGGCGCTCGAGCCAGACTTTATTCCCATGACCAGTGATGAGAGCAACAGGCTGAATCAGGGCGTGTTTGTTGATGACTGGGGGCGTCCCGAAAAATATCTGGTGTATAAAAGCCGTCCCGTATCCGGACGGCAGATGGAAACCAAAGAAGTGGATGCAGAGCGAATGCTGCATCTTAAATTTGTTCGCCGTCTGCACCAGATGCGCGGGACGTCTTTGTTGTCCGGTGTGCTGATCCGCCTCAGTGCCCTGAAAGATTATGAAGATTATGAGCTGACTGCAGCAAGGATCGCCGCTGCTCTGGGGATGTACATCCGCAAAGGCGACGGGCAGAGCTATGAACCGGATGGTAATGGCAGCAAGGATAAGGAACGCGAGCTTACCATTCAGCCAGGCATTATTTACGACGATCTGAAACCCGGCGAAGAAATCGGAATGGTGAAGTCGGATCGCCCCAATCCTAACCTTGAAACTTTTCGTAATGGTCAGTTGCGTGCCGTGGCGGCGGGCAGTCGTCTGAGTTTTTCCAGTACAGCGCGCAACTATAACGGCACTTACAGCGCCCAGCGTCAGGAGCTGGTTGAATCTACTGATGGCTACCTGATCCTGCAGGACTGGTTTATTGGTGCCGTCACCCGCCCGATGTATCGTGCATGGCTGAAACAGGCTGTGGCATCCGGTGTTATCAGGCTACCCCGCGATCTTGACCGTTCTTCACTGTATACCGCGGTGTATTCCGGACCAGTGATGCCGTGGATTGACCCTGTTAAGGAGGCTGAGGCCTGGAAAATCCAGATTCGTGGTGGAGCGGCGACAGAATCAGACTGGGTACGTGCTGGTGGTCGTAATCCGGATGATGTCAAACGTCGGCGCAAGGCCGAAATTGATGAAAACCGCAAGCTGGATCTGGTATTTGATACCGATCCGGCCAGTGATAAAGGAGGCAGCAGTGCCGCAACGAAACGACAGGAGCCGCAGCACACCGACGACCAGTCCGAAGAATAATTCCTGGTTCAGGATGCAGGCTGGTCACCAGAGTGACGCGGATATTTATATTTATGACGAGATTGGTTTCTGGGGTGTTACAGCGAAGCAGTTTATCAGTGATCTGAATGCACTGGGCGATATCACCCACATTAATCTCCATATTAATTCACCGGGTGGCGATGTCTTTGAAGGCATCGCCATTTTTAATGCGCTGAAAACACATGGTGCGTCCATTACCGTTTATGTCGACGGTGTGGCGGCGTCAATGGCGTCGGTCATTGCGATGGTGGGAAACCCGGTCATTATGCCGGAAAACACCTTCATGATGATTCATAAACCATTTGGCTTTACGGGCGGTGATGCGGAGGACATGCGCACCTATGCCGACCTGCTCGATAAGGTTGAGGCGGTTCTGTTACCCGCTTATGCACAGAAAACCGGGAAAACCACCGATGAAATTGCTGCCATGCTGGCGGATGAGACCTGGATGTCCGGTGCCGAATGTCTGGCACAGGGATTTGCTGATCAGGTGACGCCAGCCGTTAAGGCAATGGCATGTATTCAGTCAAAACGTACAGAGGAATTTAAAAAGATGCCGGAATCCATTCGAAACATGATTACTCCGCCACGCAACAGTGCTCCACGCGTACAGGATGATGAACCTGCAGCCTCCCGGACGCCAGTGCAGGCAGCAGCACCCGTGGTGGATGAAAACAGTATCCGTGCGCAGGTACTGGCAGAGCAAAAAGCGCGTGTAAACGGTATTAATGATCTGTTTGCCATGTTTGGCGGGCGTTATCAGACGCTGCAGGCTCAGTGTCTTGCCGATCCTGAATGTTCGCTGGAGCAGGCCCGCGAAAAGCTGTTGAACGAGATGGGGCGCGAGTCCACGCCATCCAATAAAAATACCCCGGCTCATATTTATGCCGGAAACGGTAATTTTGTGGGGGACGGGATCCGCCAGGCGCTGATGGCGCGTGCCGGATTTGAAAAAACCGAACGTGATAATGTCTACAACGGGATGACCCTGCGTGAATATGCCCGTATGTCACTGACTGAACGGGGTATTGGGGTTTCCAGTTATAACCCGATGCAGATGGTCGGTGCGGCGTTCACACACAGTACGTCTGACTTCGGTAATATTCTGCTGGATGTTGCGAACAAAGCCATTCTGCAGGGCTGGGAAGATGCCCCTGAAACCTATGAACAGTGGACGCGGAAAGGTCAGTTGTCTGATTTTAAAATTGCCCATCGTGTGGGTATGGGGGGCTTCAGTGCTCTGCGTCAGGTGCGTGAAGGGGCGGAATATAAATACGTCACCACCGGAGATAAACAGGCCACTATTGCACTGGCGACCTATGGCGAGCTGTTCAGTATCACCCGTCAGGCCATTATCAATGATGATCTGAATATGCTGACCGATGTCCCGATGAAACTGGGCCGTGCGGCGAAATCCACTATTGCCGATCTGGTTTATGCCATTCTGACGTCTAACCCGAAAATCTCCACAGATAATGTAAGTCTGTTCGATAAAGCGAAACATGCAAACGTACTGGAGAGCGCTGCAATGGACGTGGCATCGCTGGATAAAGCCCGCCAGTTGATGCGCGTTCAGAAAGAGGGGGAGCGTCATCTGAATATTCGTCCTGCGTTCGTACTGGTACCGACGGCGATGGAGTCTGTTGCTAACCAGGTCATTCGCTCCTCAAGTGTCAAGGGGGCTGACATTAACGCCGGTATTATTAACCCGGTGAAAGATTTTGCGACCGTTATTGCAGAGCCTCGTCTTGATGATAACAGCCAGACCACCTTCTACCTGGCTGCGTCAAAAGGCTCCGATACGATTGAAGTGGCTTATCTCAACGGTGTGGATACGCCATATATTGATCAGATGGAGGGCTTCAGTGTGGATGGCGTGACAACGAAAGTGCGTATTGACGCCGGTGTCGCGCCAGTTGATCACCGCGGTCTGGTGAAATGTACGGCGTAAACGTCGCAGACAACAACTCTGATGGCCCGTAAGGGCTTTTTTTGTACCTGAAATCAGCCCCTGAACGAGGCTGTGCGGAGACAGTTATGGCAAAGAATTTTGTAGAAGAAGGAAAAACGGTGGCGATTGTTGCCAGTGCAGCCATCAGCAGCGGAGACCTGGTGCAGGTGGGTGATGTTTTTGCGGTGGCGCTGACCGATATTCCACAGGGTGAAACAGGCGACGGCCTGACCGAAGGTGTGTTTATGCTGCCTAAGCTGAAAACGGATGACATGAAAACGGGTAAGAAGGTTTATCTGAAGTCCGGAAAAGTTCAGTTGACTAACAGCGGCTCTGATCCGCTGGTCGGGGTTGTCTGGGCAGATGCCGGAACCAGTGCAGAAGAAGTGCCGGTAAAACTCAATGTCTGATCCCTTTTCCCGGCTGGCAGCGCGTATGGATGCGATCACGGTCAGAAAGATGGGAAAGACAGCCTCGATTAATGATGTCGATATGACTGTGATCCCGGGAGAAACACTGGCAGAGCTGAATGCTCTGTCCGGACCTGCGGTCTCTCTGGTGGTGTTTTCTTCGGGATACCGCCCACGGCGCGGGGATCGCGTTGTTTATGACGGACAACATTGGACGGTCACACGGCATGAACGCTTTAACGGTAAGCCAATGATCTTTATTGAGTAAAGAGGTGTGGGATGAAGGGGCTTGAGAATGCCATCCGCAATCTGAACAGCCTTGATACCCGTATGGTGCCACAGGCCAGCGCATGGGCGATAAACCGTGTGGCACAGAAAGCGGTCTCGGTTGCCACCCGGCAGGTTGCCGGGAATACCGTTGCGGGAGATAACCAGGTGAAAGGGATACCCCTGAAACTGGTACGTCAGCGTGTCCGGGTGTTTAAAGCCAGTCCGTCAGGAAAAATGACGGCCAGGATCCGCGTTAACCGGGGCAATCTGCCTGCCATTAAGCTGGGGACCGCCCGGGTCAGACTGACCCGGCGTGGTGGAAAACTGCAGTACCGTGGCAGCGTGCTGAAGGTGGGTAAATATCTTTTCCGGGATGCGTTTATTCAGCAACTGGTGAATGGTCGCTGGCATGTGATGCGGCGTATTGATGGCAAAAATCGTTACCCCATTGATGTGGTGAAAATCCCTCTGTCCGGACCGCTGACACAGGCATTTGAAGATGCCCGCGACCGCATCATTGCTGCGGAAATGCCGAAACAGCTGGGGTATGCACTGAAACAACAACTGAGGTTATGGCTGACCCGATGAACCGACATACACAAATCCGCCAGGTCGTACTGGCACGCCTTCGGGAACAGTGTGGAGACAGCGCCACGTTTTTTGACGGACTTCCGGCATTTGTTGATGCGCAGGAACTGCCTGCCGTGGCGGTGTGGCTGAGTGATGCTCAGTACACCGGAAAAATGACGGATGAAGATGACTGGCAGGCTGTTCTGCATATTGCTGTCTTCATCCGGGCACAGGCACCGGATTCAGAGCTGGATATGTGGATGGAGAGCACCATTTTCCCGGCCCTGAATGATGTACCGGCACTTTCCGGACTCATCGACACCCTGATCCCACTCGGTTTTAACTATCAACGTGATAATGAGATGGCCACCTGGGCGATGGCGGAAATCACGTACCAGATCACGTACACGAATTAAGGAGGTGGTAATGACCACACCAAATCCACTGGCAAAAACGAAAGGTGCGGGAACGACGTTCTGGATGTACACCGGCAAGGGCGATGCGTTTGCGAACCCTTTATCGGACACTGACTGGCTGCGTCTTGCGATGGTGAAGGATCTGCAACCTGGCGAAATGACCGCTGATGCAGAAGATGACACTTATCTCGATGATGAAGATGCAGACTGGAAAACGACAACTCAGGGGCAGAAATCCGTCGGTGATACTTCGGCGACGCTGGCCTGGCGTCCGGGTGACAGCGGACAGAAAAAACTGGTTCAGTTGTTCGACTCCGGTGAAATCTGCGCGTTTCGTATCAAATATCCCAACGGCACTGTTGATGTTTTCCGTGGCTGGCTGAGTTCACTGGGTAAAACCATTGCCTCAAAAGACGTGATGACCCGCACCGTGAAAATCAGCGGTGTGGGGCGTCCGTATCTGGCAGAGGAGGGCTCTGAAACCGTGGGCGTTACCGGGCTGACGGTGGCACCGGCATCCGCCAGTATCAATGTGGGAGCAACCACCACGCTGACCTTTACAGTAAAACCTGACGGAGCCAGTGACAAAGCGATCAGTGTGCATTCGACAGATCCACAGACAGCCACTGTGACCCTGAACGGACTTGTGGCCACGGTGAAAGGCGTGAAGCAGGGCAGTGTCAGCATTGTGGGCATGACTTCTGACGGCGATTTTGTGGCAGTGGCTACGGTGGCTGTCAGCGCCGCAGGTTAACAGGACGATACTCATCATTTGCCCCGGTTATTCGGGGCTTTTTTGCAGGTGGAGAATATGATGTTTCTGAAACAGGGCACGTTTAATTATGAAAAACAGTCCGTGGTGCTCAGTGAGCTGTCCGGGCTGCAGAGAATTGAATATCTGGCGTTTGTTCAGCAGCGAACGGCAAAGTTTGATGCCGGGGAGGGAGAACTGTCGGAGGCTGAACGACAGATTGCTTTTCTGCGGATGGGGATGGATATCAATGCCTGGCTGGTTTCCCGCTCACTGTGGAATGCGGATCAGTCTAAGGATGTAGAGACGCTTTGCGCATCCGTTATTACAACATGGTCGTATGATGCCCTGGGGGCGGGGGCGGAGATGGTTCTGTCGCTGAGCGGTATGGGGGCCATTGATAATGCCGGGGATGATGAGCATGAGGCGCTGACGCCGGAAAAGTCCTGACGCGGGAAATGCAGTTTGTCATGCGGCTTGCCCGGGAGTTCCGGCGGGCAGACTGGCGGCGGATGCTGTCGGAAATGTCGGCCACTGAGCTTGGTGAGTGGGGCGATTATTTCCGGATGCAGAGCTTCAGTGATGTGTGGATGGATGCGCAGTTTGCCTCGCTGAAGGCATTGATCGTGAGAATGGTGTCCGGCAGCAGTGATGCTGCGGTGGCTGATTTCAGCCTTTTACCGGAAGAGAACGGGATACCGGAGCGAACGGACGAAGAACTGATGCATCTTGGAGAAGGTATTTCCGGAGGTGTGCGTTATGGACCAGATAGCCAACCTGGTCATTGATTTGGGGATTGATGCGGCAGAGTTTAAAAATGAAATTCCCCGTATCAAAAACCTTCTGAATGGTGCCGCCAGCGATGCAGAACGGTCTTCTGCCCGTATGCAGCGTTTTATGGAGCGTCAGACTCAGGCCGCCCGGCAGACAACGCAGGCGGCTTCTTCGGCTGCAACAGCCGCCTCCGTCCATGCGCAGACGGTGGAGAAGAGCGCACAGGCTCATGAACGCATGGCCCGCGAGGTGGAGAAAACCCGCCAGCGCATGGAGGCACTGAGCCAGAAAATGCGCGATGAACAGGCGCAGGCCATGGCTCTGGCGGAGGCTCAGGATAAAGCGGCTGCTGCGTTTTATCGTCAGATTGACAGTGTGAAACAGGCCAGTGCGGGGCTGCAGGAATTACAGCGTATTCAGCAGCAGATCCGACAGGCCAGAAACAGTGGCGGGATTGGTCAGCAGGATTATCTGGCGCTGATTTCTGAGGTTACGGCGAAAACCCGTGTTCTTACACAGGCTGAGGAAGAGGCTACCCGACAGAAAGTGGCGTTTATCCGTCAGCTTAAAGAGCAGGCAACCCGCCAGAATCTTTCTTCTTCTGAGTTGCTTCGTGCCAAGGCTGCCCAGCTGGGGGTAAGCAGTGCTGCAGAAGTGTATATCCGCAAAATGGAGCAGGCAGGAAAAGCCACGCATTCGCTGGGTCTGAAAAGTGCAGCGGCCCGCCAGGAGATAGGCGTTCTGATAGGTGAACTGGCTCGCGGCAATTTAGGTGCGCTGAGGGGATCCGGGATAACGCTGGCTAACCGTGCCGGATGGATAGACACACTGATGTCACCGAAAGGCATGATGCTGGGCGGGGTTATTGGCGGTATTGCCGCGGCCGTCTATGGTCTGGGTAAAGCCTGGTATGACGGTCAGAAGGAGGGGGAAGAATTTAACCGCCAGTTGTCGCTGACGGGGCATTATGCCGGAGTCACTGCCGGGCAGCTGTGGACGCTTAGTCGTGCTATTTCCGGGAATGGTATCACGCAACATGCTGCAGCCGGTGCGCTGGCTCAGGTGGTGGGGAGTGGTGCATTTCGTGGAAACGATATCGGTATGGTGGCGAGAGCTGCCGCACAGATGGAGCGATCGGTTGGCCAGTCGGTCAGCGATACCATAAATCAGTTTAAGCGGCTGAAGGATGATCCTGTAAATGCCGCGAAGGCTCTGGACAATGAGCTGCATTTTCTTACTGCCACTCAGCTTGAGCAGATACGTGTCCTTGGGGATCAGGGACGGTCCAGTGATGCTGCACGGATAGCCATGTCTGCACTGGCAGAGGAAACCGGTCGGCGTACTGCGGATATTGATAATAACCTCAATGCGCTGGGCAGTACGCTGAAGTATCTGTCTGATTTATGGAGTCGTTTCTGGGATGCGGCCATGAATATTGGTCGTGAAGACTCGCTGGATGAACAGATTTCCGCTTTACAGGAGAAAGTGTCGCGGGCGAAAAGACTCCCCTGGACGGCATCATCTTCTCAGGTTGAATACGATCAGCAGCGTCTTAACGAGCTTCAGGAGAAAAAACGCCAGAAGGATTTGCAGGATGCAAAAGAGCAGGCAGAGCGGAATTATCAGGAGCAACAGAAACGCCGTAATGCTGAAAATGCTGCACTGAACCGGATGAATGAAACGGAAGCAGCACGACATCAGCGTGAAATTGCGCGTATTAATGCCATGCAGTACGCCGATCAGGCTGTCAGGGATGCGGCGATACAACGTGAAAATGAACGTTACGAGAAAGCCCTGGCATCCGGTAAGAAAAAAACACGCGAAACCCGTAATGATGAGGCCACCCGGTTATTGCTGCAGTACAGTCAGCAACAGGCACAGGTGGAAGGACAGATTGCTGCTGCCAGACAGTCATCAGGCATTGCCACGGAAAGGATGACAGAAGCTCATAAACAGCTTCTGGCTCTGCAGCAGCGCATCAGCGACCTGGACGGGAAAAAACTGACGGCAGATGAAAAGAGTGTGCTGGCCCGTAAAGATGAACTGATTCAGGCACTGACGCTGCTGGATGTAAAACAGCAGGAGCTTCAGAAACAGACGGCACTCAACGAGCTGAAGAAAAAAACAATTCAGCTGACCAGTCAACTGGCTGAAGAAGAGCGCGCTCAGCGTCAGCAACATGACCTGGATATTGCCACGGTGGGTATGGGTGATCAGCAGCGGCAGCGATATCAGGTACAACTGAGTCTTCGCCAGAAATACCAGCAACAGCTGGAGCAGTTGAGGCGGGATAGTGAGCAGAAAGGAACATATAACACGGATGACTACAGAAAGGCCGAGCAGGCGCTGACGGAGAGCCTGAACCGACAACTGAATGAGAATCGCCGTTACTGGCAACAGCTTGAAGTTGTGCAGGGTAACTGGAAAAACGGAGTCCTGCGTGCATTTCAGGATTTTACCGTGGATGCAGATAATACGGCAGGAACAGCAGAACAGGTGTTCTCGTCAGCCTTCAGCTACATGGGAAATGGCCTGGCAACTTTTGTCACTACCGGCAAACTCAATTTCAAATCCTTCACCTCTTCTGTGCTGTCAGATATGGCGAAAATCCTGGCGCAGGCAACCATGATGAAATCGATAAAAGGGATTGGCAGTGTACTGGGATTTGATCTCAGCAGCCTTTCCCTGAATGCCAATGGGGGGATTTATCAGTCTGCTGATTTGAGTCGTTACAGTGGCACGGTGGTTAACCGTCCGACGTTTTTTGCTTTTGCAAAAGGCGCGGGTGTGATGGGGGAAGCGGGACCTGAAGCCATTCTGCCTCTGCGTCGTGGTGCTGACGGAAAGCTGGGGGTTGTGGCGGATATTGGTGGTTCAGGTATGGCGATGTTTGCCCCGCAGTACAACATCGAGATCAATAACGATGGCACGAACGGGCAGATAGGTCCGGCTGCCCTGAAGGTGGTTTATGACCTTGGGAAAAAAGCGGCAGCGGACTTTATGCAACAGCAGGCCCGTGATGGTGGTCGGTTAAGTGGAGCATATCGGTAATGGAGACGTTTCACTGGAAAGTGCGCCCGGATATGAATGTGGTATCAGAGCCGAAAGTGGTGACAGTGAAGCTGGGCGATGGTTATGAACAGCGTCGTGCGGCGGGACTGAATAACCAGTTGTCGACTTACAGCGTGACGATACGTGTTCGTAAATGTGAACACCCATCTTTAAAAGCCTTTCTGGAACGGCACGGTGGCGTCCGCGCATTTCAGTGGACGCCACCTTATGACTGGAAACCGATCAGGGTGGTTTGTCGTAAATGGTCGGCAAGCGTGGGGGCGCTGTGGGTAACCATAACGGCAGATTTTGAACAGGTCGTGGCATAGGAGGCTCTGATGCAGGATATTCCACAGGAAACACATCATGAGACGACACGCCTCACTCAGTCAGCCCAGGTGGTGCTCTGGGAAATCGATCTGACAGAGGTCGGTGGTGAACGTTATTTTTTCTGTAATGAGCAGAACGAAAAAGGTGAGCCGGTTACCTGGCAGGGGCGGCAGTATCAGGCATACCCCATTCAGGGGACGGGATTTGAACTGAATGGCAAGGGCAGTGCTGCCCGTCCGACACTGACGGTTTCTAACCTGCACGGCATGGTCACCGGGATGGCGGAAGACCTGCAGAGTCTGGTCGGCGGAACGGTGGTCCGGCGTAAGGTTTACGCCCGTTTTC
>ERZ827168.2817-NODE-2817-length-19175-cov-3.547385_pt1 | contig 19175 bp, 18 predicted proteins | sample MGYA00519868_ERZ827168 | MGnify/ENA primary metagenome ERZ827168 (study PRJEB31778, sample SAMEA3449271) | human gut metagenome | biome: human gut; feature: human-associated habitat; material: faeces | place: United Kingdom | collected 2010/2012 ...
TGATATTGATGATTTGAAGGGTGAATTTTGTGAAAAATCAGTTGGTACTTGTTTTGGATTTCGGCGGCCAGTATAAGGAGCTTATCGCCCGCCGTGTTAGAGAATGCGGGGTATATTCGTTTATTAAGCCGGGAGACACCCCTATTGATGAAATAAAAAGCATGGAGCCCATCGGCATTATACTTACCGGAGGACCCTCCAGCGTATATGATGACGCCTCTCCCAAATGCTCAGCGGAGCTTTTCGAACTTGGGATTCCGGTTCTGGGAATATGCTACGGATTCCAGCTTATGACCTACCTCTGCGGGGGAAAGGTAGAAAGCTGTACCGTGAGCGAATACGGCACCACCGACATGACCGTCACGGCAAGCTCTCCGGTTTTTGAGGGGCTTGACGGGGTTCAGCAGGTGCTCATGAGTCATACCGATTATTTAAGCAAACTTCCCGACGGCTTTAAAAATCTCGGCAAGACGGCCGACTGCCCCAATGCCGCCGTGGAAAACCGTCAAAGGAAGCTCTACGGGTTCCAGTTTCATCCCGAGGTGGTCAACACCAAAAACGGAACAAAAATGATAAGGAACTTCCTCTACAATGTCTGCGGCGCAACCGGAGACTATTCCATGACCGATTATATAAAGAAGCAAATCGCCGCCGTGAGGGAGCAGGTGGGAGACCGGAAGGTCGTACTCGGTCTTTCGGGAGGAGTGGATTCGTCGGTCTGTGCGGCTCTGCTTTCCAAGGCCATTCCCAACCAGCTTACCTGTATCTTTGTGGATCACGGATTTATGAGGAAAAATGAAGGGGACGAAATACAGGAGATTTTTTCCAAAAGAGATGTTAATTTTATTCGGGTCGACGCCTCTGAGAAGTTTTTGAGCGAGCTTAAGGGGGTTTGTGAGCCCGAGCAAAAACGCAAGATAATAGGCCGTCTGTTTGTAGAGACCTTTAACGAGGAGGCCGCAAAAATCGGAGGAGCCGCCTTCCTTGCCCAGGGAACTATTTATCCAGATGTTATAGAGTCGGGCAACAGCAAGGCCGCCACCATCAAGAGCCATCACAATGTCGGCGGATTGCCTGACTACGTAGACTTTAAAGAAATCGTAGAGCCCCTGCGCGACCTGTTCAAGGACGAGGTCCGCCAGGCCGGCCGCGAGCTGGGTCTGCCTGAGTACCTGGTCGCTCGCCAGCCGTTCCCCGGCCCGGGCCTGGCTATCCGCATCATTGGCGATGTAACTCCGGAGAAGGTCGCCATCGTGCAGGATGCCGACGCCATCTGGCGTGAGGAGGTCGACAAGCTGCCCATGGCCCAGCGCCCGAGTCAGTACTTTGCCGCGCTGACGAATATGCGCAGCGTCGGCGTCATGGGCGACGAGCGCACCTACGATTACGCCATCGCCCTGCGCGCCGTCACGACGACCGATTTCATGACGGCCGAGGTCACGATCCTGCCGACCGAGACCATCACCACCGCCGCCAACCGCATCGTCAACGAAGTCAAGAACATCAACCGCGTCATGTTCGACTACACCACCAAACCCCCGGCAACCATTGAGTTTGAATAATCGCGAAAGCTAATAGAGCCCGTATATTGAACGTTCTATCGTTCAATATACGGGCTCTTTCTTTTTACTGACTCCGTTTTGACTCCCGTTAGTTAGTGGTTGGTAGAAAAAATACCTTTTAGGAGTTGAGCAATAGGGGAATCTTCAGATGTTTTTTTGTTGGCAGTCGTACCTTTGGAATCCGGCTCGTTTGAACTTCGGAAATCGTTGGGAAGCCATACGAAAGCAGGATTGACTTGAGCTTCAATCTCTACTTTATCAACAGTGTCGGCAAGTATCCTAAGCCCTTCTTTTACATCATCTGGGTAGGGTTCGGTATACGAGTTTATTGCATTGTTATAAATGTTTGTTGCTGCTTCCCAGACGATAAGATTATGAGTCACCCTCTCTGGAAGCTGGATTTCCAATTGATCGCCGGTAGCATTTACAGTTGTTGAGCGGTTCTTAATAAATATGGTGAGATACTGCGCGATTTTGGGGCTAATTCTAATTCGAAAGGTGTCTTCTAGGTACAATTTGTTTTGTGAATCTCGTGTTCCTGTGAACGAAACCAAACCCTTCTTTTGCAATTGCATGATAAAGCCTACAAAATCGCCCTGTTCTTTGATATCTAGATTAGCGCAATCCAAACCGGCGATTGCCGTATAACTAACACACAAAACATCAGCAATACGGCGAATCTGCTCAGGCTGGGGAATTGTCTTATTTGTTTCGTATTTACGGATAGATACGGGGTGGATGCCGGTGCGTTCAGCTAATTGGGATTGTGTCATAAGTAGGCGCGTCCTGCAGTATCGTATACGGTCACCGATTGTCATATTTGTTCCCCCTTGCGATGATTATATTATTATAGCATATCTAAAAAAACAAATCCAGAAAAATATAAATACCCTATTGACAGTAGCTCGCTAGCTACATATAATAAAAATGTAGCTAGCGAGCTACACATATTATATATAAAAAAGGAGCAATTACTATGGCAAATGAGAACAGATTTTATCTTACGGCAAGCGAACTTTCTGACCTTATGGGTATTTCCATCGGTCACGCCTACAAGCTGATCCGCGACATGAATGCGGAACTTGCGAAAGAAGGCTACATTGTGGTCGCTGGCAAAGTGCCGAAGCGCTATGTGGAAAAGCGTTGCTATGGCTACACGCTGCAGTGAGGTGGCGCTGTGATTGCAAGGAAAAATCCATCGACAGGGAAGTGGGATGCCCAATACAGCTACACAGATTGGCAGGGAAAACGCAAAAAGACAACGAAGCGGGGATTCCGTACCAAGCGTGAAGCAGTGGAATGGTACGACCACTTCAGGGCAACGCAAGATGCCGACTTCAATATGGTCTTTAAGGACTTTATCGAAATCTATATGGAAGATCAAAGCCACCGCCTACGGCAGCATACAATGATGAACAAGCGTTTCCTCTTTGATAAGCATATCATACCGTACTTTGGAAACAAGAAGGTCAATGCCATCAAAGCACCGGATATAAGGGCTTGGCAAAATAAGCTGATGGCAACAGGCTTGAAGCCGACCTACTTAAAAACCATCAATAACCAGCTAAACGCCGTCTTCAATTATGCAATGAAATATTATGACCTAAAAGAAAATCCCTGCCGAAAAGCAGGGAGCATGGGCAAGAGTAAGGCCGAGGAGATGCACATCTGGACGCGGGAAGAGTTCACGCAGTTTCTGAATGCCATCATCGACAAAAAGCCCTCTTACATTGCATTTGAAGTACTGTTCTGGACGGGGCTGCGGCTTGGTGAACTGCTGGCCATGACACCTGCTGATATTGATTTTGATAAGCGTACACTTCGCGTCAATAAGTCGTATCAGCGGCTGAAAGGCGAAGATGTTGTGACGCCGCCTAAAACGCCGAAAAGTATTCGAACAATTTCGATTCCGAAATTTCTTGCAGCGGATTTGATGGACTACATCAACAGCAACTATGGCATGGAAGATTCGGACAGGCTTTTCCCTTATACGAAATACTTTTTTGAACATGAACTGAAGCGCGGCATCAAGCTGACCGGGCTGCACAAAATCCGCGTACATGATACCCGGCACAGCCACGCCGCCCATCTGATTCACATGGGTGCAAGTCCCTTGCAGATTCGCGATAGGCTCGGCCACGAGGACATTAAGACAACGCTGAACACCTACGGGCATCTTTATCCCAACACGGACCAGAAGATGGCTGAACAGCTTGAAAGTGAATACAGGGAGGAAATGCGGTGAGTGGATTAGACAAGAATCGTCAGCGCAACTGCACAGTTTGCTTCCGGGCAACGCCACAAGAAGTACAAAGGCTGGAAGCGCGGGTCAAGGCAAGTGGAATGCCAAAAGGCAAATATATTCTTGAATCGGTGCTGCATCAAAAAATCAGCATTGCCGTGGGAAAATACCAGAGCGACCGCATGAGCCTTGAATTACAAAAACTGCGCATGGCGCTGGAAAGCACAGATGGCGCGGAACAGCAAGAAGTGCTGACGGAATGTAAGAGTTTGTTGGAGCAGCTGATTGAAATCAGCAGGAAACCTGCCGACACAGAATTGGAAATGGAACGATAATGGCTATAAGAAGAAAAAGAGCCCCTGCATCGGCAAATGCAAGGACTCTAAGCTGTGGTAAAAGGGCGAACCCTAACCAACGCTATTTTACCACAGCCCACTTCTTCTTACAATAGAAAGATTGGTGAAATGAGTAAGAATACCGATGTAAAGCTGATTTCAATGGATACAATTCCTATTGAAGAAGTGACATGGCTGCTAAAGCCGTTTATACCTTATGGAAAAATCACAATTATCCAAGGCGACCCAGGCGAGGGTAAAACCACGCTGGTACTGCAAATCATCGCAGCACTGACTACCGGCAGACCGATTTGGGATGGCTTGCCGGAGACGGAACGGATCCATGTGATTTACCAGACTGCAGAGGACGGCTTGTCTGATACGATTAAACCGCGCCTTGTGGCCGCCGGTGCAGACTGCGCAAGGGTGCTTGTGATTGACGACTCCGAAAAGGCACTGACACTCGACGACGACCGCTTGGAACAGGCGTTAGAGCAAACCGGCGCACGGCTTGTGGTGCTTGACCCGATTCAAGGTTATATAGGTTCCGGCGTAGATATGCATCGAGCTAACGAAATCAGACCGCTGATGCACCGACTCGCAAAGCTGGCCGAAAAGTATAGCTGCGCTGTCATCTTGATTGGACACATGAATAAGAACAGCGGCGACAAGTCCAGCTATCGGGGACTTGGCTCTATTGATTTTCAGGCGGCGGCAAGAAGCGTACTGGTAGTTGGGCGTATCAAAGATGATCCTACGTTACGAGTCGTATGCCCAACGAAAAGTTCTTTGGCACCGGAGGGTAAGGCAGTTGCCTTTCGCCTTGATCCTGAACAGGGCTTTCAGTGGGTGGGGCAGTATGATATCAGCGCCGATGAACTTCTCTCCGGCAGCAGCCGGGGACATAAGATGCGGGCGGCGCAGGACTTTCTGAAAGAGATTCTGGCAGATGGTGCAGTACCGCAAACCGAGATAGAAACCGCTGCCGAAAAAGCAGGGATTAAGCCGAAAACATTGCGCAATGCTCGCTATGAGTTGGGCGTTGTTTCCAGCAAGGTCGGCCGACAATGGATGTGGGCGCTGCCCGAAGAATAATTCAAGAAGGCAAGATGCCCTATTCCTTAGGAAATGGTCATCTTGCCTTCTTGAAAATGAAAGTTGTTTTTTCCAACAGGTAGCCCCGCAGGGCGCAAAGGCGCTTTTGATACGAAGTGTCAAAAGTGCTTTTGCGTTACTCTTGGCAAGAGTAACAGAACCGTGCCGGCTTGCGCCGGAGATAAGGAGTGGATTTGAAAAGGACAATCAGTGCAATGGTGGGAAAAGGCTCCCTCAATCATAACAGCCGTGAATTTTACGCATCCAACGTAGACCCCAACCGCAGCCATCTGAATATAGAGTTTTGCCGCGAGGATATACGAAACGTCTACCATGAACTGTTCGATGAAGCACAGGAAAGATTCAATGCTAAACAGACCCGAAATGACCGTAGGATTGGGGATTACTACGAGAAAATCTGTTCCTCAAAACAGGAAAAGCCTTTCCATGAAATTGTCTTACAGATTGGAAATAAGGACGATACAGGCATCCATACGGAGCTGGCAGAAACGGCTAAACAGTGCTTGATTCAATATGCGAACGGATTTCAAGCACGCAACCCAACGCTCCGCGTGTTTTGGAGTCATCTGCATATGGACGAAGCAACTCCCCATGTACATATAGACTTCGTGCCTTATATTACAGGCAGCAAGCGCGGTATGGATACGCGCGTGTCTCTCAAACAGGCGCTTGCACAGCTTGGTTTCAAGGGCGGTACACGCAGCTCTACCGAGTGGAATCAATGGGCGCAGAGTGAAAAACAAGTGCTGGCAGAGATTATGTTGGAACACGGCATTGAGTGGGAGCAGCTTGGAACGCATGAGGAACATCTATCTGTTCTGGACTATAAAAAGCAGGAACGAGCGAAAGAAGTTCGCGCGCTTGATAGCACCATTGCGGAAAAGCAAACGCAGGTGAGTGAAATCGAGCAGACGCTGCAATCGGTGCAGAAGCAGGTTGTTGACCTTGACAAAATCGAGAATGTCAGCGTGAAAAAAGCGCTGCTAAGCGACAAGGTGACACTGCCCCGCAGTGATTTTGAAAATCTGTTGAGCGCTGCCAAGCAGTATGTTGTCTACCGCCGTCAAGATGACCGTCTACAAGGGCTTCTGGACGCTGCAAATGCTAAAATCAAGCAGTTAGAGGGCGCTATTGGCGAATTAAAGCAAAAAGTTTCTAAGTTGGTAAGTAAACTTAGCAATATTGAGTTTTGGCATAGCCAAGAATTGAATGAAGTTAAATCCGAGAGTAGGGAAGTCCGCCGCGAAAATCTTATGCTAAAGCGGGAGCAAAAAGGCTTGATGAACCTTTTGCAACGGTACGGTATTGACCCTGCAAAAGAAAGAACCCGCGAACAGGAACGTGACGAAAGATAAGGAGTTCAACATGACTTATAACGATTTAGGCCGCTGGGCAAATATGCGCTTTGAATTTATCAAGCAGCACCGCCCGCAACTGTACCAAAGCCTACTGAAAGAAAATAAGCTGCACAGCTACTTGGTAGAATTTGACCGCCAAGTGCAAGACACGCTGATTTTAACTGAGGAACAGATGCGTCAAACCGAGGGCATCACCGAAGAACTGAAACGGCAGGATCAACTTGAATGGGTGTGCCGTATGAACACTATCCGCAGCCGCGCCGAAGAAATTGTAACCGCTGAATTCGTCTGCGAATAATTTTGTTGCAGTTTGGATTTGAATAAGGTATTATAAAATCAGACGTTCTTATGTGGAGGATGCTATGAAACAAGAACTGAATTTGCTGGACGGATACACCCCTACAAATGATTTGCTCAATGATGCAAAGCAGATTATTGAGGTATCCCAAAAGGCTGCATACAGAGCCGTAAATCTGGCGCTGGTGCAGCGCAACTGGCTGTTGGGGTATCGTATCGCACAGGAAGAATTAAAGGGAGAAGACCGTTCTGAGTACGGCAAAGGTATTATTAAGAATCTGGCAGACGAATTGACGGCTGTCTACGGTAAGGGCTTTGATTTCGGCAGCCTTTATAAATATTGCCGCTTTTACAAATTGTACCCTGAGATTTTGGACTCAGTGAGTCCAAAATCTAGTATGCTACTATCTTGGACGCACTATCGTGTATTATTGCAGGTTGAGGACAAAACAGCCCGCGATTGGTACACGAAAGAAGCGGCCAATCAAACATGGAGCGTCCGCACGTTGCAACGCAATATTTCCTCCCAATACTACTACCGTTTGCTGAAATCCCAGAACCAAGAGCCGGTCAAGCAGGAAATGGAAAAGCTGACAGCCGGTTATCAAGCGGACAAGCTGGAGTTCATCAAGAACCCGATGATTACGGAATTTTTGGGGCTTTCCGGTAGCATGGATTTTACCGAAAGCAAGCTTGAAAGCTGTATCATCACGAACATTCAGAAATTCCTCATGGAGCTTGGCAAAGGCTATGCCTTTGTAGCCCGCCAGCAGCATATCCACACGGAAAAAGAGGACTACTACATCGACCTCGTGTTCTACAACTATATCCTCAAATGCTTTGTGCTGGTCGATCTGAAAACCAGCAAAATCACCCATCAGGACGTAGGTCAGATGGATATGTATATTCGTATGTATGACGAACTGAAGCGCGGCGAGGGTGATAACCCGACCATCGGCATCGTCCTTTGCTCCGATACGGACGAGGATATTGCTAAATACTCCGTCCTGCATGGCAATGAGCAGCTTTTTGCCAGCAAGTACAAGCTGTACTTGCCCACAGAAGAAGAACTGCGCGCAGAGATTGAAACGCAGAAAGAAATGTTCTATTTGCAAAATAAGTCATAACATTAAATGGGCAGAACCTCCTGTGTGCTTAAAGCATATAGGGGGTTCTACTTTTTCCGAGTGATTCCATAAAACGATAGGATTTGTGCATTTGATACAAATTTTGTTGATACAGCTTTTGATATATGGTATAATCAAGACAACTGGTTCCTAAAGGTTCGATATTTGGGGGAAAACACGATGGAAGATAGCAAAACACCCTGCAAGGAAAAGGTAATCTCTCTGTTTCAATTTGTTGAAGAAATGAACAAACTGAAGCAAAAGAAAATCATAAGTATTGAAGAATATCCGTGGTATTGTGATATCTCGAACATCCCCGATGATCCTAAAAATGTTACTATGTGTTTCCGTGACAGGGTAGACGAAGAAAATGGAAACGCAGATAAAGATGATGCACTGTTAGTTGTTCATAAGCCAGAATTTCAGGAGTGTCCAAAACCAGATGACATCATTGTGAAATGGTTATCCATCGGATGGGATGACTTTCGCAAGGAGGTCGAGGTGGTAAACTCTGCGAAAGGCGATGCCGTAGAAGACAAGAATCCGGAAAAAGGTGAGGAATGGTCCCAACAGTCAATGCTCGCAGATGACTCTATTCAACTCAAAATGGACGAAGAAACTGCGATAGAGACTGTTTCAGATACGGAAAATCAAGAAAATCAGGAAACCAATAACAAGGAAGAAACTTTTGAAGATGACCCTGAGAGAGTGCAGAAATACCAGCAGTGGTTGGAGGAACGCGAAAAGTGGGTCGAACGGCAGAAAAAGATTGAAGAAGTAAGAGACTTCTTTGTACTGCTGTATAAGGTGTACTATCAGCTAAAACGTGATAATGAAACCCTTGAATTGATTGCTGCAAATGGAATGTTGCGCAGCAAGGAAAATAAGGCGATTTGCCATCCTGTTTTGACTCGACGTGTAAAAATCGAATTTGATGCAGACACCAATACTATAAGTGTTATGGATACAGATGCACCGACAGATCTTTACACTGTTCTATTTCAAGAGCTGAAGAATATAAACGTTGGAACTGTCAACGAATTAAATGGTATTCTTCAGGAAAAAGACATTCATCCGATGGATCGCAATGAAACGCCGGATTATTTGAATGTTTTAGTGCATCAACTTTCGCCTAAGAGCCTTTTTTCAAGAGATGGAGAACCTGAAGACTGGCAAAAGAACAACGAGTTGTTGATGTACGATGCACCGTGCTTTATACTGAGAAACAGGCTTGATGGAACAGTAAAGGCTATCGAACAAATTATCCAAAATATACAGGAGACAGATGAAATCCCGAACCCGATTACAGACATTGTAAGTGGCGGAAAGATAGACCTGCCAGATGAAGAACCTGATAATTCTATTGAGGCACAATTAGCGGCTGTTGGCGGTGAAAGTGTAGATGTTTTACTTTCAAAAGAGGCAAACAGAGAGCAGTTGGAAATTGCCAAGAGGATTGAACGGTTTAATGCTGTTTTGGTTCAGGGACCTCCGGGCACGGGCAAAACACATACAATTGCAAATTTAATGGGGCATTTCCTTGCGCAAGGGAAAAGTGTGCTTGTAACAAGTCATACTACAAAAGCGTTGAATGTATTGAAAGATAAAGTCGCTCCAGGTCTACAAAATTTGTGCGTGGCTGTGTTGGAAGATTCCAATGAGGACATGGAAAGAAGTGTCGATGGAATTACATCGTACATGGCCAGAACCAATTCATTTGAAATTCAGCATGAGATGGAACGGCTGGGAAAAGAACGCCGGCAAGTTGTTGATAAACTCGCGGATGTTCGGCGGAAAATATATGCGGCATTAAAAAAGGAAAACAATTGTATTGTTTATAATGGTGAAGAGTATACGCCATCAAGAGCAGCTGCGTATGTTTCAGAAAATGCAGAAAAATTAGACTATATCCCTGATGAAATACCAACAAGCATTCTATGCCCACTCTCATATGAGGAACTTTCAGCTCTATATAAAAGCAATCAGGCGTTGACGGCAGAAGAGGAGACAGAGATAGAATCCGACTTGCCAGATCCTACAACACTTGTGCTGCCGAGTGAATTTAAAAAGATTCTGACAGAAAACGTAGAAATAGAAAGCCGAATCAATGAAATTGCAAGTCTAAATAAATGGAAAATTTCACAAGACGTGCGGAAACAAACCGTATCGGTGTGCGGTGAAGGCTTTGATATAGTAGCACCGTATATGCAAGAAAAAGAAATTATGGCAATTCTTGATGCCACGAGATTTTATAGGAACAGTAAGCTGTGGATGATATACGCAGCAACTGATGGACGGAAGGAAGGAGCCTATAGGAAGTGCTGGAAAACACTTATAGAACAGATTAGGGAAACCTGTAAATGTGCAGAAAAGGTTGTTGAGGAGCAATTTGGAAACACGGTGGAGTTTGTAAATCCGGATTCAGCAGCAGCCCTCAAACCTTTGTTTGTAGAAATCAAAAAGGAAATTGGTGCAAACGGTAAGCTACCTTTGATGACAAAGCTGTTGCACAAGGACTACGTAGTGGCCCATGAAAGCGTGAAAATTAACGGGCATTATGCTCAGTCACCAGAAGAATGTTCAATGGTGATTCACGCCATAGAACTGGATGAAGCCAGAAAAAAATGCGCTACTTACTGGGACAAATTACTTCCAATTTGCAACGAACCAAAGTTTGAGGATCTTGACGCTTTGGAACCTGAAAGGATTGCCAAAAACTGGATCTACGATATACAGAGGAGTCTTGATTGGTACAAAGTAGAGTTTCCAACGCTTGTAAGAAGTTTGGAGGATGCGCACATCGTCTGTCAGGATATATTTGGCGTTAGCAATCAGGATTCGGATGCAAAAAAGGTTGAAAGCGTTTTTGAAACAGCACGCACAAAAATCCCGGATATGTGCGAGGTTATCAACCTTGTGAAGAAAAGAAGCGTCAATCAACAAAAACTCGCGGATGATAGGAGTGTGCTGCAAGGGAATAAACATCTGGGAAGCAATACTTGCCTCAAATTGGCAGAAGCCAACAGAGAAGAAAACAGCCAGAAATACGAAGAAGCTTTTGAAAAGCTGAGCGCGCTGTATAGCAAGAAAGAGGCTTTGGCTAAGCGCGAAGAACTTCTTGATAGGTTAGCGGCCGTTGCGCCTAAGTGGGCAGACGCCATTCGCAATCGACAAGGGGTTTATGGCGATTCCACCGTACCAATCCATATTGAAGACGCATGGAAGTGGAAACAATTAGCTGAAATTGTGGAGGAAGTGACCAAAACACCATTCCAGCAGCTGCAAAAAGAGAGCCTAGGACTCAGTAAAGACTATCGGAAGGTTACAGCGCTATATGCCGAGAAATGTGGCTGGTATCATCTGCTGAGGAAAACCGAAACGGACATATCCATGAAACAAGCCCTTCAGGGATGGAAACAAACTGTAAAGAAGATTGGCAAGGGTACAGGCAAGACAGCACCTCGGTATAGAGCCGAAGCAAGAAAATTGATGTCGAAATGTCAGGAGGCGGTTCCATGTTGGATTATGCCCATTCACAAGGCGCTGGAGAGCCTTAATCCGAGAGTCAACCGTTTCGACGTGATTATTATTGACGAGGCTAGTCAAGCGGATATATCCTCCTTGGCGATTCTGTACATGGGGAAAAAGCTGATTGTTGTCGGCGATGATAAGCAGGTAAGTCCTATGGCGGTTGGCGTTGAAGAAGATAAGACAACTGCATTGCAGGAAATGTATTTGCAGGATAAGATTCCAAATGCACATTTGTACAATGCCAAAATGTCTATTTATGATGTGGCGGCAACAACTTTCCAGCCACTAATGCTGCGTGAACATTTCCGCTGTGTACCGGATATTATAGGTTTCAGCAATATGCTGTCTTATGATTTTAAGATTAAACCTTTGCGTGAAGCGAGTAGCAGCAATATAATGCCGGCAGTTGTCAACTATCGAGTCAAGGACGGTGAACGCACAGGTGGCTTGAAAACAAATCCCCGTGAAGCAGCTACCATCGTTGCACTAATGAAGGCCTGCATGGAGCAAAAAGAGTATGAGGGAAAGACATTTGGCGTCATTTCGCTTTTGGGAGACAATCAGGTTAAAGAAATTCAGCAGAGAATTGATAAGGAAATCGACAGCAAAGATATTGTAGCAAGAAACATCCTCTGCGGAAATTCTGCAAACTTTCAAGGCGATGAGCGCGATGTTATATTCCTCAGCATGGTTGACAGCAACGAAAAGAGTGGTCCACTGCCAATGATGACCTATGGCGTTGATGATGCCTATCGTAAGCGCTATAACGTGGCAGCGAGCCGCGCAAGAGATCAGCTGTGGGTTGTGGATTCTCTTGATGCAGCGAGTGATTTGAAACCCGGTGACTTGCGGAAACGGCTGATTGACTATTCCATGAACCCGAAAGCGTTCAGCAATGAGCATCGTAAAATTGAAAAGAAATCTGAATCTCCGTTTGAAGAGGCTGTTGCAAAGAATTTGTTCGATTGCGGTTACCATATTGTGCAGCAATGGGAAGTTGGAGCCTATCGTATAGATATGGTAGCACTGTATAAAAACAGTGCAGTGGCTATTGAGTGCGATGGTGAACGCTGGCATAGTGGCGAAGATGCGATTCGGGCAGATATGGAGAGACAGACAATTCTGGAACGCCTGGGTTGGAGATTTATTCGTATTCGTGGTAGTGAATATTACCGTGATACGGAGCAGACCATGGAGCGTGTAAAAGATGAATTGTCAAACTATGGCATTGAGCCGGAAGAAACCACAACGGTAGATGAAGAAAGCCAAAATGATACCGACCTGCTGAAACGAGTTCGCCAACGCGCCGCAATGATTCTTGAAAGCACAACCAAAGTAGACAATGGCAATAATATCAAGACGATTGAGGTGGCGCTGAACCCGAAGGCTTTATTCCAAGAAGAAGCTGTTCCTTCGGTAGGTGAGCAGCCCAATGAACTTGAAGAGGAGGTTAAAGAAAAAGCAACATCAGAAGAAAGCGAAGTAGAGCAGACAAGTGTTGCACCGGAACAGCAGAGAAAAGACATTCTGGAACTGCTTCAAAAGCATGATGTGCCATACATAGATAAGCGACAGAATGCTGGGGCGTTATGGATTGTTGGTGGTTCTGAATTGAACGCCATAGTTCAAGAAGCAAAGAAATATGGCTGCAATTTTGTTTTTGCCAAGGATGGAGGAAAAGCTACTAAAGGAAAACCGGGCTGGTGGACGAAGTAGCAGAACAGCAGGGTTTTACTCTGAGATGAATGAAAAAATGACTCCCATTTGACTCCATCGCTACAGGAAAACAAACAATTCCGTAAACGGTACGCAAAAAAATGCCAAAAAACAGGCGATATATCAACACAAAAATCACTAGCAAAGCACCGCGCCCTCGAGTTTGAATAATCGCGAAACCTAAATAGAGCCTGTATATTGAACGTTATATCGTTCAATATACAGGCTTTTTCTTTTTGCTGACTCCCTTGCATCGAGATTATGCTACCAAATGATACTGCTTATGAATAATTTTGTTGCAGTTTGGATTTGGATAGGGTATTATGAAATCAGACATTCTTTTGTGGAGGGTGCTATGAAGCGTGTCGATGGCAACAACCCGACCATCGGCATCGTCCTTTGCTCCGATACGGACGAGGATATTGCTAAATACTCCGTCCTGCATGGCAATGAGCAGCTTTTTGCCAACAAGTACAAGCTGTACTTGCCCACGGAAGAAGAACTGCGCGCAGAGATTGAGACGCAGAAAGAAATGTTCTATTTGCAGCAGGATAAAAAGAACACACTATAGAAGCACTTGAGAGATTGGGTGTTTCGACAAAGGCAGAGTAAAGGAGTCTACCATGCAAGGTGAAAAGTTCACGCTCATGCAATATTCGGTAAGCGCAATTTTGGGAATGATTGAGGCAAAGCAATTTGTTGTTCCGGAAATTCAAAGACCTTTTGTTTGGAAAAGAGCACAGGTTCGTGATTTGATCATATGTCAGCAAATTCCGGCATGATTTAATAAAGAATTTATAGAAATCAGAGATAAAAGTTATAATGGTACAACGAAGTAAATGTCACTGTACTGTTTTATGCAGGGCTTTTTGTGTTGAAAGGGACGGTGTGATTTGCTATAATCAAAGAAATGGAACGGGAGGTGCCATGCGTACAAATGCAAACTTTATTACCTGATTGTTCAGTTCGCAAACTGCAGCCGGTCAATGCCGACATAGAAAAAATCTACGCAATGGCATCCCAAAACACGCTGTTTTACCAGTATCATCCACCCTTTGTTACCTGGCAGAGCATTTTGAACGATATGTCCGCATTGCCGCCAGGCAAAACGATGGCAGACAAATTTTATATTGGCTTTTTTGATGGCGCAGCGCTGGCTGCAGTAGTTGATATGATTCTGGCCTATCCGGATGAAACCACAGGTTACATTGGCTTTTTCATGGTGGACAAGTCTCGCCAAGGCCAGGGGATCGGCAGCCGTATCGTGGCCGACATAGAAAATACTATGCGCAACAATGGCATGCGCCATAGCCGTCTGGCAGTCGATAAAGGGAACCCGCAAAGCTACTCGTTTTGGACAAAAAACGGTTATGCTGTTTGTGGCCCCGAAATCCCTAACGATTTTTCCGCTTATATCCCCATGCAAAAAGAACTGACACCTCTATAAAGATCCTACAAGGAGAAAAACAATGCCTAAACGTTTACTTGATTGCTGCGCATCGGATTTTCGCAGCTTTAGCAAAAATGATTTGCTGGAATCCATCCAGAAGAGCGAGGGCCGCGTGATTGCCTGCGAGACCATCGGTACGGTGCAGCCGCTGCTGGGCAACGTGACCAACGCCGAGTTCGCCGCGTCGATGGGCGCGGACATCCTGTTGCTGAACATGTTCGATGTGCAACACCCGGTCATCCGGGGCCTGCCCGAGACGGAACCTGAAAACGTCGTGCGTATGCTCAAAAAAATGACCGGCCGCCCCATCGGCATTAATCTGGAGCCGGTGGCCGAAGGCGAAGAGGGCGAGACCGACCCAATCTGGAAAATGTCCGCTGGCCGTCGTGCCACCGTCGAAAACGCCCTGCGAGCCAAAGAGCTGGGCGTCGACTTCATCCTGCTCACCGGCAACCCCGGCATGGGCGTGTCCAACCCGGCTATCATCGAGACGCTGCGCAAATTTAAGGCGGCCGTGGGGGACAGCATCGTGCTGGCGGCAGGCAAAATGCACGCCGCCGGCGTGTTGACCGAGGCCGCCGAGAGCATCCTGACCGAGGCCGACATTGCCGACTTCACCGCCGCCGGTGCAGACATCATCCTGCTGCCGGCACCCGGCACGGTGCCGGGTATCACGATGGAGTACGCCCGCACCCTCATCAGCTGTGCCCACCGCCACAGCGCGCTGACCATCACGGCCATCGGCACCTCGCAGGAGGGCGCCGACACCGATACCATCCGACGCATCGCCCTGATGTGCAAAATGGCGGGCACCGACATCCACCACATCGGTGACACCGGCTACACAGGCATGGCGCTGGCCGAAAACATCATGGCCTACTCCATCGCCGTGCGTGGCATCCGTCACACCTACCACCGCATGGCAATATCGGTGGAACGTTAAAAATAAACAACAAAGAAGGCTGCTCTATGCGTGAAATTTCCATCACTGAATTACAAAACTTAAAGATCGGCCAGGCCGAAAACGCCCAGGCGGGCACCGGCTGTACGGTGTTTCTGTTGGGCGAAAACGGTGCCCCCGTGGGCCTTGATGTGCGCGGCGGCGGGCCTGCTTCACGGGAGAGTGAACTGCTCAAGCCCATGGCCGCAGCCCAGGTCATCCACGCCATTCTGTTGGGCGGCGGCAGCGCCTTTGGGCTGGACGCCGCAGGCGGCGTGATGCGCTACCTGGAGGAACACGACATCGGTTTTGACGTCGGCGTCACCAAGGTGCCGCTGGTCTGCCAGTCCGACCTGTTCGACCTGACTGTCGGTGACGCTCACACCCGCCCGGACGCCGCTATGGCCTACCAGGCCTGCGTCAACGCCGAGACCGGCAACTACCGAGACGGCAACTACGGTGCGGGCACCGGCGCCACCGTGGGCAAGCTGATGGGCATGCCCCATTGCATGAAGAGCGGCATCGGCAGCTACGCCGTGCAGGTAGGGCCGCTGCAGGTCGGCGCGGTGGTGGCCGTCAACGCGTTGGGGGACATCTACGATTGGCGCACCGGCCGCAAGGCCGCAGGCCTGCTGGCCGACGACGGCAAGACCTTCCTCGACTCCGAGGACGTTATCCTACAGCAGTTGGATGCTGAAGGGGAAAAGTTCGTCGGCAACACCACCATCGGCGCGGTGTTCACCAACGCCAAGTTTGACAAGGCTCACCTGTGCAAGATCGCGGCCATGACCCACGACGGTTACGCCCGTGCCATTCGCCCGGTGCACACGGCCAACGACGGCGACAGCATCTACGCAGTCTCGCTGGGCGATTTGGCTGCCGACCAGGATGTGGTCGGCGCTCTTGCCGCCCGCGTTATGGCCGAGGCCATCCTGCGCGCCGTGCAGGCGGCAGACAGTGCCTACGGCTTCCCCGCAGCCAAAGATCTCAAACGGTGACACCAAGTCATAACAGTACAAAATCTTAAAAACTCCGTCTGGACAACTGTTGCCAAACCGTTGCCAGGCGGAGTTTTTTGGGGTATAATAAAAGCAAGAATCAACACGCAAAAACCACGCGGGGAGAACGCAGATGGCAAAAGCAGAGGAACAGAAAAAAGACCTGGCCGCCTACCTGCAGGCGGGCTGCAAGCCGGAGGGCAAGCTGGCCGTCGGGCTGGCGGTGGAGCATTTCATCACCCACGCGGGCGGCGAGCCCGTCACCTTTACCCAGGTGCAGAACGTCATGCGCCAGATGCAGGCGGCGGGGGACATGCCCATTCTGCAGGATGGCCAATACCTGGGTTTTGCCACAAAACAGTACGGCGTAACGCTGGAATCTGCCTGCCAGATGGAGATCCGCATCGCCCCGCAGCTGGATATGATCCACTTGGTAGACATCTACAACGCCTTTTACCTGCAGCTGAGCATGACGCTGGCCACCCACGGTCTGCGCGCCTGGACGGTCAGCTACCATCCCACCCGCCGCGCCGAGGAACTGCCTCTGGTGCCCACGCCCCGCAATGAGGCCATGGACCGCTACTTCCGGCAGACAGGTGCCTGCGGCGTGCAGATGATGCGGGCCACGGCCTCCACCCAGCTGATCATTGATTATTATAGCGAACGCGATTTTGTACAAAAAATGCGGGCGGCCTGTCTGCTCACGCCGTTCTTTGGGCTGCTCAGTGACAACGCGCCCATCTACCAGGGAAACCGCAACAACGCCTGCAGTGTGCGCACCCGTATCTGGCAGGATGTGGACACCGACCGCTGCGGTGTGCCGCCCCGGCTGATGGACCCGGATTTCGGCTTTGACGCCTACGCCGACACGGTACTGACCCGCCCGCTGGTGGTGTCCTGCAAAGGCGGCCACTGCAAGGGCGTGGGCCGTAAGACCGCCCAGGAGATCTATGGCGCACGGCTGGACCGCTGTGAGATCGAGCACATCCTCTCGATGTTCTTCTTCGATGCCCGCGTCAACGGCGGCATCGAGATCCGCGGCGCAGACTGCATGCCGCCTAAGTTTATTTTGGCTTACGCCCAGTTGGTGCGGTCTATCTTCGGCAGCCAAGCGGCACTGCAAAATGTGCTGCGCCATTATCCGGGCGTTACCACGGTGGACATTGCCAACGCCAAGCTGGCCGTCTGCAAGGATGGTTTCAACGCCTGGGTCTACGGCAAGCCCATCGGCGGCGAACTGGCCTGGCTGCTGATGCAGGCCCGCAGCCGCACGCCCTCGCAGGAGGAGCGCGCCCTGCTGGACCCCATCAGCCGGTTGATCGCCCAGAAAAAGTCGGTCCGCGAGGAAGAAGCGGACTACGAATAAACCCGGCCCCGCCGCGCATACTGACCCGAAAGGGGGTATGCTGCGTGCGGGAAACATCCTACCATGCTGTAATTGCCGAGATGACGGTCCGCTCGCTGTGGGAAACACAGAACGTGATGGACTGCATCCCGGACGAGCTGTGGCAGCGGCTGTACGGTGGTGCGCCGTTGTGGCAGCATTTGTACCACGCGTTGCACAGCCTTGACCAGTGGTTCATCAACCCCAAAGCCACCGATTTTGTGGAGCCGCCCATCCACACGCCCCATTTGCAGGACCTGGCGATCTACCCCTCGGCCTGCGTGGACCGCGCCCAGATGGACGAGTATTTTTACACGATCAAGGCCAAGCTGTCCATGTATCTGACCTCGCTGCACGACGAGGATCTGCTGCAGCGGCCCGAAAACTGCGAATGGACGCGGTTTACACTGATTCTATCGCAGTATCGCCATCTGCACACCCATCTGGGGATGCTGATGGGCTTCATCGTGGCCGAGACCGGCCTGTGCCCCCGCACGCTGGAAGTGGGGGAGCCGTTCCCACAGCCGCCCTACGACCCCTACCGTGCGCCCTGATTTAGAAAATCCCGGAAAGGACCCCTTATGAAATACGCCATTTTGCACCCGGCGGCGCTGCTTTTGCCGCTGGCCCTGCTGACCGGCTGCGCCCGCACGCCGGATATGACCCCTGTGTGGCAAAAAACACTGCCCGGCAGCGGCGCCGAAGCCATGCTGTCCAACTGCACCTTGCAGGACGAAAGGGAAGTAGACTATATCTATAGCCGCGAGGACCAGGATTGGAAGACCCGCCCGGCGCTTTTCACTACCGCCAGCCCGGTGCTGACGCTGACCGGCGTGACCGCCGACCAGGTAGAGCTGCGCTTCTCTGAGGAGATCGCTGACCTATACTTAGGCTACGACCGCGTGATGCCCCAGCCCAAGCTGGACTACATTTTTACCGAGACCGCCGACGGCGCCCTGCAATACCAGCTGGACACCGTGTACAATTACGAGTTCATCATCACTACCGAGACCGGCACTGATGATTTTTTGGTGATTTGTGAGCAGGAATAAGCCCGGATGATGAAAAAACGAACGGTAGATATACACTGTAAAGGGGCTAAACGCCGTGACAAACCCA
>ERZ827168.2822-NODE-2822-length-19134-cov-3.615965_pt1 | contig 19134 bp, 16 predicted proteins | sample MGYA00519868_ERZ827168 | MGnify/ENA primary metagenome ERZ827168 (study PRJEB31778, sample SAMEA3449271) | human gut metagenome | biome: human gut; feature: human-associated habitat; material: faeces | place: United Kingdom | collected 2010/2012 ...
TGAAAATTCATTCTGCGTTATTAGTCCAGTTAATTTTTGTATGCTGTACTAGGCCCTGTCAGCAGAGCTGCAGGGATGGATTGCGAATGTCCGCTTTACCGCAGCCGGGAAAACGGCCGCCCGCCGTTACAGACATTGACCCGCAAAACAGACAAAAGCCCTCCGGATGGACATATCCTGTCTCATCCGGAGGGCCTTTTTTACATTTTTGAGCGCTTGTGCATCGCTTTCATCTGATACATCTGAAGATCCGCCATATCCTTGACCTTATTGATATCATCTCCGACCCGAAAGACTGCAGAGCCAAAGGAAACCTCCGGCAAAACAGCAAGCGTTTTTCTTCTTTTTTCCAGCTCCTTTTGCAGCCTTTTCTCACAGGCCTCTGTATCCGCATCGCTGTTGAGCAGGACAAAAAATTCATCGCCGCCAATCCGGTAGCACAGCCCGTCATTGAAATAAGCATTCCGAATACTGTCTGCGACCTCGACCAGGCACTGATCTCCCTTCAAATGCCCGTACTGATCGTTGATATCCTTAAAATCATCAAGATCAAACACCATCAATATCGCATCCTGATTGAACGATGCGGTTTTGTTCAGATAGCTGCTCTGATTCAAAAGCCCGGTCAGCCCATCCAGCTCCTGCCACATAATATTACAGTATACGTAATAAAGGATGGACAGAAGCGTGACACAAAGCCATGTCACGTGTATCTGAGGGCAGATCACCTGTATCGTTGAGCCTATGCTCAGAAAAACAGCAATCAGATAAATGCAGTTTTTGCTCTTATTCTGATATTTTCTGATCGTTCTGGCCGTTATGACAAGCAGATAAACGATGCTCATGAAATAAGCGGCAAGATAGATCCAGAACGCATCGCCGCGCATGTAATGATTGTTCCGGTCAACGGAAAAAACACCTCCGAACAGAAGCGATATACCGAGCACTGCCAGATATACCAGCTCTGCGGCAGCCATTATTTTCTGTGACCGGTTTTTCCCAAGTGTAAAAGAAAGCACAATGGAAACCGCCGGTGTCAGTCCGAACCCGAGATAGTTTGCGAGAATGTTCAGCCAGCGAAGCGATGCCGGTCCATCATCCACCACAATCGTCAGAAGCTCCAGTATCGCAATCAGAATAATCAGCAAAAATGCACTGATAAACCAGAGCCTGAGCCTTTTCCGTAGTATTCCGTTATACCTTACAAACACGCACATGATGCTAAGCGTAAAAATATCTATAATTGTAATAATCAAAAAGTAATAGTCCATTGGCCGCCTCACATTCTTGCCGTCCCTGGTCTGTGTCAGGAAGCATGCCTGTTGTATTTATGAATTATCGGCCGCATCCGCTGTGTTCTCCGGATGCTCCTTTGCTTTTACCGTATCTGCCTCGTATCGCTGCAGATCCTCTTCGTAGCTGCTGTATGCGCGGTCCCCTCTGTGATCCGGCAATGCATAGTCCTTCGCCAGCCATGCACCCAGATCTGCCGTAAGCTTCCCGGCACCTTCTGTATTCAGATGCGTCTGATCCCGAAAATCTGTTGCAAAATCGATCAGCTCCGGCTCCTCCTTCTGATAAAACCGAAACGGAATCCCGCGCTCCCTGGCCCAGTCCTCCAGCGTCAGATTCATGCCCTGACGTTTCAGATAACGATCTATGTCCGCTTCCGAGCCGTACGGAATCGCCAGCAGTACCAATTCTGTATCATTTTCCTCACAAAGCTTCCACAGCTTTTCCAGATATTCCAGACTGAGCTTTGGCAAATCAGACGCTTCCTCCGGAAGCCCCGGATCCTCCACCCTCGCAACGGTATAGTCGATCCGTGCCCCTCTCAGATACGGCTTCGTATGGAAGTCATAATCATCCAGCGCATCCCACCGCTCATGATATTTCAAAAACGGCAGACAGTAGGTCATCCGCTCCTTCCAGCCCAACTCCGGAAGCATCACCTCAAGCATTTCTCGCTTTGCCTTTCCGTACCGCATTCCGTCAAACGCCTGCCGCAGCCTCGCCTCGCCATTATACAGCTCCGGATACCAGAGATAATACGTCTCCAGCACGACCACCTCCGGCTTCTGATACGCGAGCGCCTCCTTCAAAAGAAAATAGGACGATGCCACAGTCTGCTCCGCACTTCCCATATCATAAGCGGCGATCCCGTACTCGCGCCACAGCACATTCGGCTGCACACCATAATACAGATGGCTGCTCCCCAGGAGCAGCACATCCAGCGAATCCTTTTTCACATCGTAAAAGGTATGAATCATATCCGCTTCCGCACCGCTCTTCCTGCGCAGCACCTCTGAAATTCTTCCATATAAAAGCAGCCCGATCCCAATAAAAAGAACCGCTGCCAAAAGCCATCTCCAGCCTTTCACCGCTTTATTTTGCATCATTCAAATCTCCAACCTCAAAACTGAAAATAAATAAACTGGCTCGCATCATAGCCCGGCCCATACACACCGAAAATCAGGATTCCGAAAATCGCTGTAAAATAGATGAGCCAGCGGAACCAGATTCCCTGCTTCGTAATCCATGCAATCAAATGGATGTTCCGGTATTTACAAATATCTGCTGCCGCCAGAATACCAAGACAAACGATCAGCACATCCTTTGTCTGCTCCGTCAGCCCCATGACCGTCAGATTGTCGCCCCATGTAAACCAGTATGTGCCGGAAAATCCAAGGATCCGCTTCAGAATGTCTATTCCCTGCGACACCGAACCGGCCCGGAAAAAGATCCAGCTTACGCTGACCAGGCTGAAGGTCAGCAGAATCCGCAGCAGCCGGTGACTGAATGATGTCTCATCCACACAGAACCACTGCTTCAGTTTTTTATTAACCGGGCGCATCCATTCACCAAGCACCTGATAGGCTCCGTTTAATCCGCCCCAGAACACATAATGCCAGCTCGCCCCGTGCCACAGGCCACTCACTAAAAAGACAACCATCAGGTTGAACCATTTCCGCACTTTTCCCTTCCGGTTGCCGCCGAGCGGAATGTACAGATAATCCCGAAACCACGTAGAGAGCGAAATGTGCCATCTTCTCCAGAACTCCGCCACTGACATGGCAAAATACGGGGTATTGAAATTTTCCATGAGCGTAAAGCCCATGACCTTCGCTGCGCCGATTGCGATATTCGAATAGCTTCCGAAGTCACAGTAAATCTGAAACGCAAACAAAACCGTGGCAATCAGCAGCTGGTAGCCGGTGCGCTCTGCGCATGTATTGTATACATTATCCACCGCTATCGCGAGATACTCCGCCAGCACGACCTTCTGAAAATATCCATACAGCATCAGAAGCAGTCCGTCACGGACACGCGCAAATTCAAAGCGATGCTTTTCATTGATCTGAATCAGCAGATTTTTTGAACGCTCAATCGGACCTGCCACAAGCTGCGGAAAGAATGACACGAACAACGCATATTTCAGGAAATTCTTCTCCGCGTAAATCTCGCCCCGATACACATCAACCGTATAGCCAAGTGCCTGAAACGTGTAAAACGAAATGCCGACCGGAAGAACTACATCAAATGCCGGACGCTGCACCTCGATCTGTGCCAGCGCGCACAGCCGCACGACTGTATCCGCTGCAAAATCAAAGTACTTAAAGAAAAACAGAATCGCAAGGTTACTGATAAACGAGAGCGCCACGCACCAGTGCATCCTTCGTCTTCGCCGCTTCTCCTCTTTGCTCTGTTTCGCTTTTTCCAGCAGCAGCCCGGATGCATATGTGATCGCCGTCGACGTCAACATTAGCAATGCATACTGCGGGTTCCAGCACATATAAAAGAAATAGCTGCACACAAGCAAGAACAGATACCGGATCCGATGTGGGATCACATAGTAACACAAACATACTGTCGGAAAAAACAAAAGAAATTCCAGTGAATTAAAAAGCATAGCTCCTCCATGTTCTTACTTTCTGTCATCCTAAAACACCTCAAATTCGCTCATTTTTCTACGAAAAATGGCTACTTTTCGGTGTTTTGTGGGTCAATAAGTCATGCTTCTTCATGCAAGCATGAAACGCATGATCTTTTGACCCTTATATCATCATATCGGCAGAGCGCTGATTTGTCAAACCAAGCAAACCAACTCCGTCGTGTTTACATTTTCCCCGGTCATCTGCCGGATGAAATCCCAGCTTGCGCGCCAGCGCATATCCCGCCACATTTTTCTCATGCACCTGCACCCAGACCGTATCCACGCGCAAATACTCACCGGCATACTGCAGCGCCATGCGGCACATCTCATTCCCAATGCCGCGATGCCGGTACGGGCGGCTCAGCATATACTCCAGCTCCAGCTGCAGGCCATGGCCGGATTCGTGCTCCGAAGCCTCCGCAAACCCACAGCAGCCGATCAGGCGCTCCTTCCCGTCCGCTTCCCCGGAACAGGCCGCTTCCTTTAAAAAAACGCCCCACAGGCCATATCCATACAGCCGGTACTGCTCCTTGCAGTACGCCTTCAGCACCTCCGGCGTAAAGCCCGCCTTCCTCTGGGAGCCGCAAAATGCATACTCCATCCCGTCTTCCTCGCCGATCCGGCAAAGCATATCCACATCTTCTTCGGCAAGCTCCCGAAGAATCAGGCGCCCATCCTCGGCAATCGTCGCCGGAATCCCATGGAAATGACAGTAGCACTCCCTCAGCATCTGCACATCCACATCCAGCAGATCCGGCAGTACCATCGCGGCACCGGCAAAATACCCGTCTGAATCCGAGATGCCAAGACAGGCAATCCCTTCCGTCTCTGCCTGCTCTGCCAGCCGGCAATCATCCGTGATGAGGAGCGCATCCGAAATCACAGTATCCCCATGGCTACCCGGAACTGCCTCCCGGTTCTGCCAGGATTTATTTCTCTCACCGGCCACTATCCGGCAAATCCCCTCTGCTTCCAGCTCCTCAAACAGCTCCGACAGTCCGGCCTGATGGTTTTCTTCTAATTTATAATAAACATTTTTCAGCATTTCCATCTACCACAATCCTTTATCCACCATTCTATCATACCCGCCCGATAACGCAACCCGTTTTCTGCCTTGCATTCCATTCTTGTAAAAGTTATAATCGGGATGGCAGGTCAAAAGGTGTTTTGACAGCAATTTATAAATATGTATCAGAAAGGAAACAGAAAAATGGCACAGAATCCAATCGTAACCATTACCATGGAAAACGGCGACTGCATTAAGGCAGAGCTCTACCCGGAGGTCGCTCCGAACTCCGTCAACAACTTCATCAGCCTCGTAAAGAAGGGCTTCTATGATGGCCTGATCTTCCACCGCGTCATCAACGGCTTTATGATCCAGGGCGGCTGTCCAAACGGTACCGGCATGGGCGGCCCGGGCTACACGATTCCGGGTGAGTTCTCCCAGAACGGCTTCAAAAATGACCTTCGCCACACCGAGGGTGTCCTCTCAATGGCCCGCGCCATGCATCCGGACTCCGCAGGCTCCCAGTTCTTCATCATGCACAAGAATGCACCGCATCTGGATGGCGCTTATGCTGCATTCGGCAAAGTCATCGAGGGCATGGATATCGTAAATAAGATCGCAGATGTCCCGACGGATTTCCGTGACCGCCCGATGAAGGAACAGAAAATCAAATCGATGACCGTAGATACATTTGGCGTCGACTATCCGGAGCCGAAAAAAGCATGAAGCTTTTGTATGCAGAGGATGAACCCACGATGGCAGAAGCTGTCGTGGACATCCTCACCTATCACAACTATCTCGTCGACGCAGTCTCCGATGGGGAGGATGCGCTCTCCTATGCACTCAGCGAAACCTATGACGGCATCATCCTCGACATCATGATGCCAAAATTAAGCGGGCTTGAGGTACTGCAAAGGCTCCGCGCTGCAGGCTGCCGGACTCCGATCCTGCTACTCACCGCCAAAACGGAGGTGGAGGACCGGATCCAGGGACTCGATGCAGGGGCAGATGATTACCTTCCGAAGCCATTTGCAATGGGCGAGCTGCTGGCCCGCATCCGCGCGATGCTGCGCCGCCGGGAGGAATTTTCCCCGGATATTCTCCGCTGCAAAGACCTCTCCTTAAATACGGCCAGCTATGAGCTCTCCGGCCCGACCGGAAGCGTCGTGCTGCCGCGTCTGGAATACCAGCTGATGGAGCTGCTCATACGCAATCAGGGTATCTACCTCTCCTCTGCAGATCTGCTCGTAAAAATATGGGGATACGACACCGACGCAGAGCTAGGCGTCGTATGGGTCTATATCTCTTATCTGCGGAAGCGTCTCACCGCCGTCGGCTCTTCCTGCGCGATCCGCGCAAAGCGGAACGTCGGCTATACACTGGAGGCGAAAGCATGATCCGTGCGCTGCAGAAAAAATTTGTCATCACCTCGATGACCGCCATCAGCGTCCTGCTCCTGGTCCTGCTCGGCGGCATCAATATCACAAATATCGTCCTCTCCGAAAAGGAGACGAGCCGTACACTTGGCTGGATCACTGCACAGGAGCTCGGCGAATTTCCGGATAAGCCATTCTCCGGGAACAAATCGACAGCTCCGGATGCCGATAAGCCGCCGGAGCCGCCCTCTCCGTTTGGACAGGAACGCAATGCAAAGGATGCGATCCTCTCCTCCAATTATTTTGTCGTGCGCACAGACCTTACCGGGGAAGTCCTCTCCACCGATGTCACCCGCGTCTCGACCTTAAGCGAGGAGGACGCGGCTGCGCTCGCCTCCGCCATCTGGCAGGCTGCCGACACCGACGGCACAAGCGGAAGGTACAAATATTCCGTGCGTGCAGACGAAGAAAAAGAAGAGGTCGTGCTCATCTTTCTGGACACCTCGCAGGATCTCCTCTCCTCCCTGCGTGTCCTTCTGCTCTCCGCCGCGCTCGGCGTACTCTGCTGGATCCTCATGCTGCTGCTCGTGATCCTGCTCTCGAAGCGCGCCATCCGCCCGTTTGCAGAAAACATGCAGAAGCAGAAGCAGTTCGTCACAAACGCCGGTCATGAGATCAAGACGCCGCTCGCGATCATTCTGGCGAACACAGACGCGATGGAGCTCTACAACGGAGAAAACAAATGGAGCCGAAATATCCGCGAACAGGTGAACCGCTTAAACGGTCTGATGAAAAACCTGCTCACACTGGCGCGGATGGACGAGGCCACCTTGCAGATCACACCGACAGACTTTTCCTTCAGTGCACTCGTACAAGAAAATGCCGATGCCTTCGCCGAGCCGTTTGCGCTGCGACGGATCACTATGCGATCCGATATCCGGCCGGATCTTTGGCTCCACGCGGATCAGGGACATATCACGCAGCTCCTTTCGATCCTTCTGGAAAATGCACTGAAATATACGAACGACGGCGGTTTTGTAACGGTCACGCTGAAAAAAGAGGGACGCGGTACACTACTGCAAATCGCCAATACCTGTGACACCCTCCCTGACGTCCCACCCGCCCGTCTTTTCGATCGCTTTTACCGGGCAGATGCGGCACGCACACAGAAAAAAGGCGGCTACGGTATCGGCCTTTCGGTCGCACAGTCGATCACGGAGGCAAACCGCGGACAGATCACAGCAGAATATAAGGATGGAAACAAAATCTGTTTCTCGGTCTTCTTTCGCTCCTGACAACGTTCACTCAGCACAAAAATTCCAAACGTGCGCCGCTAGGCGCACTTCACAAAGACTTCACAGAAATCATTCTGTGAAGTCTTTTTTTCTAAGCTAAGTCTAAGGTTGGCGTCCTATAATGCTGGTCAGGAAGCAAAGAAAACAGTTCAATCCACAAGGAGGAATTTACCATGAAAAAAAGACAATTATTCTTATATGCACTTTCCCTTTCCGTTTCCGCAGCAGCCTTCGGCGGCGTCAGCGTATTCGCAGACAGTGACTACAGCAGTCAGACGATCACCGCGAAGGTCACAGACATCGACGGCAGCAGCGTCGATCTGCAGGTCGGCGAGCTGAACCCGCCGGAAAAACCGGATGACAACAGCAATGCCGCCCCAGGCTCCGAGGGCTCAGCCGACAGCAATGCTCAGACCCCGCCGGAAAAGCCGTATGACAACAGCAATGCCGCTCCAGGCTCCGAGGGCTCATCTGACAGCAATGCTCAGACCCCGCCGGAAAAACCGGATGACAACAGCAATGCCGCTCCAGGCTCCGAGAGCTCAGCCGACAGCAATGCTCAGACCCCGCCGGAAAAGCCGGATGATGCCGGCAACGGTATGGACTTCTTTACCGCAGGCGATGACACTCTGACGCTGGATTTTGCCGATACGGAAATCCTTGTCGAGAACGGGAATGACACCGAGGAAGGCTCCCTCGACGATATCGCGGCGGATTCCATCCTCTCCATTGAATTTGATGAAAACGGCGATGTCACCCAGGTGACTGTCCTCTCCACCCATCCGGATGACATGGGCGGAAACGGAGAAATCGGCGCACCGGACGGAAGCGGTGCTCCAAACGGCAACGGCGCTCCGGGCGGCTTCGGCGCTCCGGGTGGCTTCGGCGGCTCCGGCGAAGTGACACAGGGCGATGCAGCGACGACCATCAGTGAGGATTCCACCGTCTCAGATGAGACCTACACCTCCACCGGAGATGACGAAAATGCGGTCCGCATCGACGGAGCGACCGTCACCTTAGACGGCATCACCGTCGACAAATCCTCCGGTTCAAGCTCCAACACCGAGGATGGCGATTTCTACGGCATGAACGCAGCACTGCTCGCAACCGGCGGCGCAGACGTCACGATCACCGGCGCGACTGTCACCTCCTCTGCACAAAACGGCAATGGCGTATTCAGCTACGGGGAAGGTACGACTGTCACGATCTCAGACTCCACGATCACAACGACCGCAGATAATTCCGGCGGAATCCAGACGACCGGCGGCGCGACTACAAACGCCTCCGGCCTGACCGTCGATACATCCGGAAATTCAGCTGCAGCCATCCGTTCTGACCGGGGCGGCGGCACCGTAAATGTAAACGGAGGCACCTATACCTCCAACGGCTACAACTCACCGGCTGTTTATTCGACCGCAGCGATTTCTGTTTCAGACGCCACGCTGACAGCTAATAATTCAGAAGCACTTGTCATCGAAGGACAGAATTCCATCACCCTTGACAACTGCGACGTAACCGGAAACATGAGCGATACAGAGGGTACCAGCTCCGATGAAAACGTACACAATGTCATGATCTATCAGTCCATGTCCGGAGACGCAGAGGTCGGTACCTCCTCCTTCACGATGAACGGCGGAACACTCACCTCGAACAACGGCGACATGTTCTACGTGACCAATACGCACTGCACGATCAATCTTACCGGCGTGACCCTAACTAACAACGACTCCGATGCATACCTCTTGAATGTGACCGGCAACAGTGCGAGCCACGGCTGGGGCACTGCCGGCAGCAACGGCGCACAGGTCGAATTTACCGCAGACGACCAGACGCTTGAGGGCGATATCATCGTAGACAGCATCTCCACGCTCGAGCTGACGCTCTCCGGCAGCAGCAGCTTCACCGGCATAATCAACATCACAGAAAATGCCGACGGAGGAACCGCCGTCGACGACAACGCAGTCGTCACCGTAGAGGAAGGCAGCACCTGGACCCTGACCGGCGACTGCACGATCACTTCCCTGACCAACAATGGGACGATCGACTTTAACGGACATACGATCACGCTCGCAGACGGCACCGTACTGGGCGAGTAACAAAGCTCCCCCTTTTCCAGACTCCGGCACCGGCCAAAATGAGGTGCCGGAGTCTTTTTGCCGTGTTGAAAAAAATAAGCGCTTGTGATAAGATAGCACGCGGAGTTCCGTATATTCGCAAGCATCCCAGCACAATTATTAGAAAGAGGAGACCCCCATGGCAGATACACAGATCGAAATCACCCCGCAGGAGCTGAAAACGCTTCCGCAGGATTCCTATCAGCTCATTGACACCCGTGACGACGCGAGCATTGCCTACGGAATGGCAAACGGCGCGATCCACATCCCGCAGGAAGCCGTAGTCGACCGGCTCACCTCTAAGCCGGAGCTGCTCAAAGGCCGCACCGCGATCCTCTACTGCGCACGCGGTATTTTAAGCATGGAGCTCGCTTCCGAGCTGAACCGCCGCGGCATCCCGTCGCGCAGCCTGACCGGCGGATACAACGGCTGGCTACTCGCCCACTTGGCAGGCGATACGCCGGATGAAAGTGAAGAAGAAAAAGAAGAAGCCCGGCTGGCCCGCCAGAAGCGTATCGAAGACAGCATCCGGCGCAAATTCCATGTGCCGCTCTTCTCCCGCTTTGCAAAGGCGGTCCGCGACTATGAGCTGATCCAGGAAAACGATAAGATCGCAGTCTGTATCTCCGGCGGCAAGGACTCCATGCTCATGGCAAAGCTGTTTCAGGAGCTGAAGCGCCACAATAAATTCCCGTTTGAGGTCGTCTATCTCGTCATGGATCCGGGCTATAATGCAGCCAACCGGAAGATCATCGAGGAAAACGCCCGCATGCTCGGCATCCCGGCCACCATTTTCGAGACACAGATCTTCGATGCCGTCTACAATATCGACAAATCCCCGTGCTATCTCTGCGCCCGCATGCGCCGCGGCTATCTGTACCGCAGGGCAATGGATCTGGGCTGCAATAAGATCGCACTCGGCCATCACTACGACGATGTCATCGAGACAAACCTCATGGGCATGCTCTACGGCGCACAGATCCAGACGATGATGCCAAAGCTGCACAGCATCCATTTTGACGGAATGGAGGTCATCCGCCCGATGTACCTGATCCGCGAGGCCGACATCATCCACTGGCGGGATTACAATGATCTGCACTTCATCCAGTGCGCCTGCCGCTTTACCGATACGTGCACGACCTGTCGTCCGGACGGCACGAGTGTCTCCAAACGTATGGAGGTCAAAAAAATGATCGCCGAGATGAAAAAGACGAACCCATACGTAGAAGGCAACATTTTCCGCAGCATGGAAAATGTAAACCTCGATACCGTGATCGGCTACAAGCAGCACGGCGTGCGGCACTCGTTCCTGGAAGGCTATAATTTCACAAGTTTCAGTTGAATATTCCTGTCAGATCACGTAGAATAAGCTTTATATGATCTGCACAGACTAAAGCAGAGCGTTTGCTCTGCTTTTCTTACATAAAGCGGATATTCGCATTTTATTTCATTCACTTATCCATAGCGGAATGCATTCCTGTCATTCGGCTGCATTTGCTTTTGATAGAGAAAGGAGCTTTCATGAACATTTTTGATATCCTCGGGCCGGTCATGGTCGGCCCTTCCAGCTCCCATACGGCAGGCGCCGTCCGGATCGGGCTGATCGCCCGGCGGCTGCTCGGCGGGCAGCCAGCCACTGCAAAGATCACACTCTCAGGTTCGTTTGCCGCTACCGGCACCGGCCACGGCACCGACCGTGCGCTCGTCGCAGGTCTGCTCGGCATGAAGCCGGACGACATCCGCATCCCGGACAGCTTTGCACTCGCCGTGGAGCAGGGACTCGCATTTACCTTTGACAAGATCGAATTAAAAGAAGCGCATCCGAATACCGCCATCCTGCAGCTGTCCACGGCAGGCGGCCGTGAGCTGGAGGTACAGGCTTCCTCCCTCGGCGGAGGCCGCATCATGGTCAACAAGCTCGACGGCATCAACGTAAACTTCAACGGCGACTCCCCGACCCTGATCGTCCACAACCTGGACCAGCCGGGCCACGTCGCAGAGGTGACCTCCATGCTCTCGCACAAGTCCGTAAACATCGCCACCATGCAGCTCTACCGGAACCACCGCGGCGGCTATGCCGTGATGGTCATCGAGACCGACCAGGATATCCCAGCCGAAGCGCTCCGGTGGCTCTCGCGTCTGGAAGGAGTGATCAAGGTAACGTATCTGAATGCAGAGCAGTGAGACAAGCGCCCGGCTAATTGCTGCAAAAGTGGCATGCCCTCCCGGCAACAAAGCTGCCGGGATGAAACGGGATACTATAAATAGAAAGAGAGGCCAGATTTATGGCATTTGAAGCATTGTCGCAGATCCTTGCGATCTGTCAGAAAGAATCCATCGATTTCGCGGAGGCAGTGCTCCGGGAAGACAGCAAGGACCGGCTCGTCGACCGCGAGGCATCGATCCGCCAGATGACTGCCATGTGGGAAAGCATGTGTGACGCCAGCGATTCCTACGACGTATCCCGCAAATCCAACAGCGGGCTGGTCGGCGGCGCAGGCGGCGTCATGGCCGACTATGTGGCTGCCGGCAATACCCTGTGCGGAGATGCGATGGGACGCGTCATCGCACAGGCGCTCCAGATGGGCGAATCCAATGCCTGCATGAAACGGATCGTCGCCGCTCCGACCGCCGGAGCCTGCGGCGTCCTCCCGGCTGTACTCATTCCGCTCTTCCGTGATGATCCGAATACGATCCGTGCCCTCTTCGTCGCAGCCGGGATCGGTCAGGTCATCGCGACCCGCGCCAGCATCGCCGGAGCCTCCGGTGGCTGTCAGGCAGAGATCGGCTCCGCCTCCGCGATGGCGGCAGGCGCACTCGTCTACCTGCGCGGCGGCAGCTGTGAACAGATTCTCGCCGCCGTCGCCATGAGCCTGAAAAATCTCCTCGGTCTCGTCTGCGACCCGGTCTCCGGTCTCGTCGAGGTACCGTGCGTGAAGCGCAACGTCATCGGCGCTGTCAACGCGATGTCTGCCGCTGACATGGCGCTCGCCGGAATCCAAAGCATGATCCCGGCCGATCAGGTCATCGACGCCATGAAGGAAGTCGGCGATCTCATGGATGTCTCCCTCCGCGAGACCGGACGCGGCGGCCTCGCTGCCACCAGACGCGGTGTAGAGATACGTGAGCGGCTGCAGGGCGAAGCTGCCAAATAAAGTAAAGTGCGCAGATCCCAAGGCTTGAACCCCAAGATCTGCGCACTTATTTCCTCCGGCACCCTGCTACCACGTCTTCACAATACTCAGAATCTCCTCCTCATAGTTACCGTGATAGTCCTTCATCCTGCCCACATTTTCCACATTGCTCTCCGCGCCGTAGCCATCCTCCTGAAACTCCCACACATGATAGCTCAGTCCGCGGTGCTCAAAATCAAGGCTGCCACAGCCGCCCTCCTCCGTATATTCCTGTTTCCAGCCCTTCTCTTCGATATAGCTCTGAAGCTTTTCAAGTCGCATATGTTCCTGTTCCTTTCACAATAAGTCTAATACCTTTCTGTAATTCGTCAGGCTGCCTATCTCCTCTGCCGCAGCACCACCAGCCCATACGGCTCAAGCTCCTGCTTCGGATCACCGAATACCGTCTCGGTCTCACCCTCCGGAAGCGGCAACATCACACGACCGGTGCCAAAATTCTGATAAATGTAGTAGCGCACATCCTCTGTCTCGCGCGTCGTTACCTCCAGCCCCTCCGGGATCTCCCCCGGTACGGCGCCGCATATCTCCTCATGCTCCAGCAGCTTCGCAATAAAGTCCTCCTGGAACACTTGCTCCGCATCTGCCGCTACATACCACGCGCTGCCCTTTCCATAACGGTTCACCGTCAGCGCCGGATAGCCCTGATAGAAATCACTGCCGTAGGTCATCAGCGCCTGCGCACCGTCAAGTCTGACCAGATCGCAGAGATATTTGCACGTATACTCCCGGAACAGCCCCAGCTCATTGCCATCCACCGGCATGAACTGATTCTCCTCCCAGTCAAACAGCCCGTCAATCTCCGTACTGCGCAGTCCGAGCACGTCCATGAGGCCATGCGGCGTCCCGCCCAGATAGCAGCGGTCCGTATCATCCGCGATGCCGCTCCAGTACGTCGTGATCAGCACGCCGCCCTGCTCCACAAATGCACGCACCTTCTCTGCAAAGCCCTGCTTGAACATATACGTCATCGGCAGCACGAGCACCTGATAGCCCTCGATGCTGCAGTCCATATCGATCAAATCGACGTTCATGCCCTGCTTGCGGAACGCCCGGTAATACTTCAGCAGCATTTCCTGATGGTGCAGCCCGTCGTTACGCGGCCCCTTGCTGTCCTCCATTGCCCACCGGCTGTCCCAGTCGTAGATCATCGCCACCTGGCTCTTCACCTCGCTGCCTGCCAGCTCCGAGATCGCCTTCAGCGTCTCGCCGACCCGGCATACCTCACGGAACACCCGCGTATCATTTTCGCCATAATGGTCGATGACCGCACCGTGGAATTTCTCCGATGCGCCCTGGCTTTGACGGATCTGGAAATACAGTGCGCCCTCACCGCCATGCGCGATCGCCTGCATCGACTGTGCGAAGAGCACGCCCGGCTTCTTCAGCTTGCTGACTCCCTGCCAGTTCGTCGCGGACGGACAGGATTCCATCTGGAAAAACGGCTTGCGCTTCAGAGAACGCATCAGATCGTGGCACATTCCATTGTCATAGGCTGTCTCGATCATTGCCTTCTTGCCCCAGGACGGATACGTATCCCAGGTGACGATATCCAGCTCTTTTGCGAGCTTGAAATAATCCAGCGGATCATAGTAATACATCAGATTCGCCGTCACCGGGCGGGTGCTTCCGCCTGCGCGCACGGCCTGTATTTCATGGCGGATAAAGTCTGCCGTCTGATGCGTCACAAAACGCTTCCAGTCCAGGTTCAGTGCATGCAGCTCCAGCTCACCGCGCGTCGACGGGCTCTCGATCTGGTCAAAGCTCTGATACGTATGGCTCCAGAACGTCGTCGACCAGCACTTATTCAGCCGTTCGATCGTACCATAGCGCTCCTTCAGCCACTCCTGAAACGCCTTCTGGCACAGAGGACAGTGACACTCACCGCCATACTCATTCGAGATATGCCACAAAATCACACCCGGATGACTGCCCAGCCGTTCCGACAGCTTCCGATTGATCAGCGCCACCTTCTCTCGATAGACCGGAGACGTGTAGCAGTGATTGTGCCGTCCGCCGAACAGATTCCGATGGCGGGATTCATCGACCCGCAGCACCTCCGGATACTTGCCTGCCAGCCATTTCGGACGCGCGCCGGACGGTGTCGCCAGAATCGTGGAAATCCCGTGCTCATAGAGGTTCTGGATGATCTTCTCCAGCCACTCAAAGTGGAATACCCCTTCCTCCGGCTCCAGCGTCGACCATGAAAAAATACCCAGGCTGACCACATTGCAGCCTGCCTCCGTGAGCATGCTCACGTCCTTCTCCAGAATGTCCGGCCGGTCCAGCCACTGCTCCGGATTGTAGTCGCCGCCGTGCAGCAGCTTTGTCGTTGTAAAATCCATGTGTTTATCCCCCTTCATTTCTGTTTTTTATTTACACCTTGCCTGTTTGTCCCATCTCAATCAGACATTTCATGGCATTATTTCTCACCATTTTCTTCCCGCAGCAGCTGCTCAATCTTCTCATTCGCATCCTCATACGAGATAAACTGAATCCCGTGAATCCCGACTGAGCATGCCCCCTCTGCGTTCGCCTTCAGGTCATCCACAAAAATACACTCCTCCGCCTTCAGCTGATACTTCTCAAGCAGGCACCGATAGATCGCCGGGTCCGGCTTGAGCAGCTTCACATAGCCGGATACGACCCGTCCGTCCGTATACTTCAGAAACTCGAAGCCCGCCTTGTGCACCTCAAAATAGCTCACCGGATAGTTCGAGAGAATATACACCCCGTATCCGCGGTCATGGAACTGCTTCAGCCACTGCGCAGAATATGCAAACGGAATCGTCAGATACGGCTTTCCCTCCTCGATAAAGCGGTCATAATCCGCCCGCATCTCCTCCGGGACATTCCCGCGCATCGCCGCGATGACCTCCTCCTCCGGGATCGCGCCACGGTCCATCTCATGCCAGAGCGGACTCGCGATCGACTCCCGCAGAATCACCCTCGCCCGTTCCTCTGAAACGCCCATATCCTTCAGCACCCCCGCCGGCCGGAAGTCTACCAGTACCCCGCCAATATCAAAAATCAGATTTTTAATCATACTATCTCCTTTGTGCTCCGGCCTGCCAGAGCATTGATCTTACTGTATATATAAAGCTCTCTTTACTATAGCATGCTTTACACTTTGCGGCAATCTTGGTTTAACACATATTTCTGATTCCCTTTCCTTCTTCTCCATGCTGTACTAATTATGTTGTCCAGCCGATACCCGATAATGTGAGGAGGCGAGGTCCACATGGAAATCAGTACCACCGGCATAGCAAGTGGTTTTTTCTTTTCCAAAGTTCCGTATCCGACTTCGGATACTTCACAATGGAAAATAGGGCTTTGCCTTGACAAAAAGAAACATCCGGAAGTTCTCAATCTTCCGGATGTCTCCTATCCGTATCTTTTATCTGGTCTCGTAAGTACTCAGCCTGCCGCTTCCCTTCTGTCTGAGCTTTCCTGCCGCGCAGAGCTGCTTTAGAAGCCGAAATGCCTTTGTCGTCCCGGACCCGATCAAATTCTCCGCCTCTTTTCGTGTAATGCTGCCATTTTTGCGCGCATAAGCCAGAATTCTGTTTTTCTGTTCTTCCAGAATGTCGGCCTTTTGAGTCTCTTCCGCTGTCTGCGTAGCTTTTCGTGGCACTTCGTTTCGATTCGGAAGGGTCACGCGGAAAACGCCTTTTGCGGTCTCGAATTCCGGGTGTGCCTCACAGCCCCGGTAGGCGCGCCGGATCTTTCCAATCCCGGTGCCATAGCTCTCGATCAGTCGCATCCGATAAAATACGGCAGCCAGACTCGGATTGCGCGACTGTGATACGCCGAGGAAGATCGATTTCAATTCCAGTCCTGCGACCAGTCCGCCCAGGGAAACAAACTCAATGCGGTCGTCATAGATATTGATCAGATTGCTGCCGCTAAAAGAGTAATCCCGATGCACGATGCTGTTCAGCAGTGCCTCTCTCACCGCTTCTTCCGGATAATCCCTCACATCTGTCCGATCCAGACCAGAAAAGGTCGCCTTTATCTTATTGACCAGATCTATGAACTGATATACATCCTCAAGCTGCTTCAAAACAGAACCCGAAAATTCTTTCCTGTCCCGGAACACTTCTTTATCCGTCCCCTGAAAAAGTGCAACCTTTGTCGTCGTCTCGCATTGATCCGACAACAGCAACGCCAGATTTGTATAAAGATCATCTTCTCCGATCAATTTCAACGTCCTCATCTGTGGTGATCCGATTTCCAGCGACCGCTTTTGCATCTCCATCTGAAGTGTCTGAAAGGTCAGCTCCTGATTCATGCTTCTGCATGATTCGAAAGGACGGCCGCTATTTTGAAGGATCATCTCACGGATTCCTTCTTCTGTCATGGGCTGCGTAGAGCTCCCCTTTCTGACGCAAACCCCACTTGGCTTCAGTCCTTTTTCCCGAAGATAATACGGGCGGTTTGTCCCGGTCGTCACCTGAATTTCGACGACCTGCTTTTCTTCTATTCTGACCGTGTTTACCCGTACAAACGGCATAACATCCGGAGCCAGCGAATCCTTCAGGGAATTTACAATTTGCAGCATGACTTCATCCGGATTTGCAACGCCGAGCACTGTCCCGTCCTTTCGTACTCCGACAAAAATGCTTCCGCCTTCTGCATTGGCGAATCCCATTACTTCTTTTCGAATATCCGGAACATATTCCTGCTTAAATTCTACATTCAGATTTTCAAATATCAGCATCCTGTCTCCTTTCTTTTTCTTTCTTTTTTTCTTTCTTTTTTCTTTCTTTTTTCTTTCTTTTTATTGTAATTAAGAAAGAAAGAAAAGTCAATCCGTAAAAAAGGGACATCCGGAAGCACTCTGTCTCCCGGATGTCCCCTCACTTTTATTCCTTTACTGCTTTTTCACAGCTTTATTTTTCGCTGCGTCTTTTGCGTCTGCAGATGAATTCTGCTGCGAGCATTGCCATCGACGCGAGCATCAGAGCCATGTACGGTGCGATCGGTGTATCGTCACCGGTCTTTACCCAGGTGGACGTATTCTTCGAAGGCTGATTCGGCGTCGCCGTATCATTCAGCTGCACTGCGAAATTCACCTGCAGATCCGCCAGCGTATTCTGATAATCATTGCCCTGTGTCTCGCCGTCCAACGCCACCGTCAGTTCCACGCTGCCGCTCTGACCGCTGCTCAGTGTATCCAGATAGAAATAATCCTTCAGGGCGGAATTCACTTCATTCAGACCCCCGCCGCCGATCGTATTCTCACCGCCAACCGTATCGCTGCTGAACAGAGTCTTCGTCGCGCCCTTCGCATCCTTGTAAGTCAGGATGTAGGTGTACGCGCCGCCTGCAGCCGCCTTCGCCGAATCCTCCAGACTGCTGATGATCTTATTCGTCATATACCAGTCCGTTGAGGAAGAATTCTTATTCTGCAAAGCCACCGTCAGCACCGCCGTATCCCCAGGCTGCATATTGTGGATCACATCATTCAGATCCACCGTCTTAAAACTGCTCTCCATCTTCGCTTCCGTCGTAAACGTAACGCCCCAGGAGGAATCGCCGTGAACAATCTCCGCCTGCACCGGCAAAGCGGCAAATGTCAATAGACTTGCGGAGAGGAGCAGGCTCAGTAATTTCTTCTTCATCTTTCATCCCCTCCCTTAATTCAGGCTCAGGCTGCCATTGCTGATGCTCACCTTACGGCCCCAGGCACTCAGGATCGCATCCTCCGCATTGTGCTCCTGCACGGCGTCCACCGACGCCTCCACACAGAACTGCAGCCCGTCATAATCATACGTCGTCGTAATCGTCGTATATCCATTCTCCGTCGCGGTCGTCTGCGTCACCTTCGTCGCCACCTGTGTATCGATCGTCAGCGTATCCGCGAACGGAGTGGAGGTCTCGCCTGAATTCAGCAATTTGCTGTAATACAGAACAGTACGCTCCGGCGTCGAGGAATTCTCATCCGCGATCCAACCGTTCTCCGTCAGGTGCAGATCGATCAGATCCGGCGATACATTCTGCATCTTATTGCCATCCGCGTCCAGCCAGTACTTGTATACGCTCACACGCACATACTGGTTGATCGTGCCGGTATTCTTCACTGCCAGCACTTCATCATACTTCTGTCCGGGATTCACGCTCTCACCCTCCGCCAGCAGATTCGTAAGCAGCGTTCCCGTATTCTGATCCCAGCTGCCGTCCTCCGTATAGTTGCGCCAGGATACATTCTCACCATT
>ERZ827168.2830-NODE-2830-length-19085-cov-3.136311_pt1 | contig 19085 bp, 16 predicted proteins | sample MGYA00519868_ERZ827168 | MGnify/ENA primary metagenome ERZ827168 (study PRJEB31778, sample SAMEA3449271) | human gut metagenome | biome: human gut; feature: human-associated habitat; material: faeces | place: United Kingdom | collected 2010/2012 ...
AAGAGTTCCTATGGAGTATCGGTCAGAGATTTCGGGGTTGCCGTAGCGCTTGAGAAGACCGATGCTGAGGCCGGAAAAGCCGAGGTCTTGAGAAGTTTCCGCAGTGGAAGAGCCGATGAGACCTACAGTCCATGATGTTAGGGCTCCACAGCCGTTCATCTTTGTAATGAATTCCGCCATCAGGGTTGTGTTGACTCTGTACGCTTCCGGGTGAGACAGGTATCTGCCGAGAAATTCTACCACTCCCTCGGAGGGGACATTGTTCCAGAGATAACCGTCCCACTGATTGCGACTACCGTTTCTGTTTCTGATCACCGGTGATTTTTCATCCGGAGTTCCGAGGGGACGGAGCAGATCTTTCAGGGCGTTATAATTGTGGGAAAGTTTTTCAGCATCCCGGTACATGGCCACTGTCTGAACCAGCTGCCCGCTGAAGGAGAGCTTCAATTCTCTTGCGTTGCGCATCTTCACCCTGGAAGTCACCATCAGAGTGGAATGAGACTGAACCCGGAGCCCGTATTCTCTGGGAGTCATGCCACATTCCACAGCAAGCCTGAATTCATCGTGCAGTTCCTTGCTGGCCTCGGCAATGTGACGAAACCATCTGGTGAGTTCAGTAGGAATATAAAGGCGACAGACGTCAAGATAGCCCGTTCTGTATCCGAACCATCTCCCCATCTGCATCAGAGTATCGTACATTTTCGATGCACGAAGAAAATAACTGATCGTCAGACCTTCCAGGGTTAATCCTCTGGACAGTTTGTCACCACGTACGACTATGACCTTCAGGCCTTTTTCTTTATAATCTTCATAATCAAGAATATCTTTTGCTGATCCATTGATGGTTTTTACCTGTACATTTTGAATTTCTTCCAGTAATGCGTGCATCATTTCATCAAATGATGGGAGAGGACTTATGCCAAACTCTTTGGGAAGATGCATCATTTCTTTATTTATATGTATAAATCCTTCACTGTCTTCGAACCATAGTTCATGTATTCTTTGATGTATTGCAGCGGAATCCATGTTGCGGAGGAGTCTTTGTTTCACCCTGCGCACATAATCTTCAACCTGTTTGCGTATGCACGCCTGAACAGCATTGAATTTTGTGACATGAATCAACATTGAGGAATGCCTGTTTCCCTGTCCTCTGCATTTACGGACAGCCAAGGCCATGAAAAAACTCAGAATGGCGTCGCACAGGGAAGGGGGAAGGCCGTCTTCCCCCGGGAAGGACGGGATATAATCCTTTTTATGCGCTGCAGGCAGCCAGAGATCCGCTCCCTTCACATCGCGTATCACGGACAGGCCTTTTCCATGATCATCTCTGGAACCGAACAGCAGCCCTGGACCGACATGATTTGAAGGGGCTTCAAGGCTCATAATGAAAGCTGCCGGAAAAAGATCAGGCCCTTCGCTCAGAGTACAACCTTTTTCATGGATGAATATGTTGGCAAAGGGAGTCGCTGTATATCCCACATAGGCGGAACGGGTGAAGGCATGGAGAATGCGCCGGATCATTCTGTTGATGGCCTTGGGCTCGTAGTCGGGCACAGGGCTGCCGTCATTATCGAAGAACTGCTCCCCTGTGTCGACGGATGCATTGTCGGATTCGTCGTCGACGACCAGCAGAGGAAGTTTTGTCACAACTTTGCGGCCGGTTGCGGCATCACGGCTGTCAGCCACATGATCACATATCCATTTGAACAGTCTTTCTAGTACGGTCTTATTTTTCTTTACTACAAAAAGCCATGGGCGTTGTTCCGGCGTAATGCCGAGATGCGCTGCAGCCCTGGTATTGAAGTCCCCCCGTTCTTTTCTGTTTGTGGCAAAATTGGGACGGATGCTGAGATCGCTATCAATTTCACCTACACCAACAGGATCAAATCCTTCTCCCTCTGCATCAGAGCGGAAGCCGAGAAAGCCTTCGTCAAGACGAATCTGCGTCTGAGAACGCAGATTGTTATACATTCCTGCAAGAACAATGATTATTTTGTATCCTGCATCGGCAGCCTTGCATATCAGACCGGTGTAGTTTGCTGTTTTGCCGGATTGGACGTGACCGACAACAAGTCCGCGTCTGTCCCAGACTCCGTCGCGAAGAGGGTCCTCAAGTCTTCCGAGAATGTTGTCCGTGCTTTTGTCGAGCTCTTCAACGGAATCGTTGTTCCATGAGCGCTCCAGAAATTCTCTGTAGCGTTGCCAGTAGCGCCAGTTTTTTTTCCGGGGGGCATCCAGCCAGACGTGGTGGCCCTCGTCGCTGTGCAGCACGGCGGATTCTCCTATCCAAGTGCTGAACCGACGTATCAGTTCCTCGGCCACGGCGGCATGATCCAGATCCCTAGCCCATTTAGGGTTCATGAGAATTACCCGGGAAATGTTCAGCTCTATCATTTCAAGGGTGATGTTAACTCCGGATTTACGTTCATCATCCAGCAGTTCCTGAACAAATTTGATGACTTTGTATTCGGTTTCCGACATGGAGCCCTCTCAGGGATTCAGATTTCATCAGGAAGATTTTCGATCAGATCAGGAAATTCACAGAAAGGTTCCGTTCGTTTCAGTTGCTGGCGGATTTCCTCGGGGAGGAGGCCATTTCTGCGAAGCATGTTCCGATATACCGTAAGCAAAATTTCCTGCATGACTCCGGACGGGGCAGTTTCTGACATGCGGCCGGGGGCGTCTCTGCCTTCCGCGGCATCAAGCCAGATGCGCTGGACGGGAATTGTGTTTTCGATCAGCGTCAGCAGCGATTCAACGGCGTTCCGGGTTTCCGAGCTTTCCGTCATCAGGGATGTGACCGCAGGATGATGTCTGGATATATGGTACTGCACTTCAGTGTCTTTCCGGGAAATCTCCCACAATGGTTCAATCTGTTCAGCCTTGTGCCGCGGCCTTTTATAACCGCCTCGATAGACAAAGACCTGCCGGGCCCTGTTCCGGATGCTCGTAGCAAGTTGCAGAAGGCGTTTTTTTACTGCGGCAGGCGGAGAGGCTATGGATTTTCTGATATCGAGCTTCCAGTCAGTGTCTGCGGTATTGGGAATATCCAGGCGTATTCTTGCCAGCCGGTAGGCCTCCTCCTTGCTCCATGAACGCCCGTGACCGAGGCCAAGCCAGCTTCCGGACACGATGAGGCGATTATTGCGGTAGACGTAAAAGCCCTGATGTTCCGTCCATCCTGAGGGATCTCCCATTTCAGCGATGTCCTGAGGTAAAAGTCTGTCCTTGTGAGGCAGAACATATCCTTGCATGGAAATACGTCCGCCGCTTGTCATCATATGATCTTCCGGAGAAGTCAGGGTTGCCGGATGGCCTTGCATGAAGGGATCAGCGGGCTTTATCCTCCGTCCGTTTATAGTCAGCACAAGAGCCGGATGACTGGTCTGCAGGAAACGGTGGAAGGTCAGTGCCAGATGTCGTTCCACTGTGTCGGTCAGATCAAGAAAGTGCTGGACAGTGAATCCTGGCGTTATGATTCTGTCGAGCTTTTCCCATACAACGAGTGTTCCCTGATCGTATTTTTCCAGCAAGGGAAGAAGAAGTGCCGCTTCATTGCCGGGTTCTTCCAGAAGAGTCCAGTCATTGTTTCCCTCAGCGGCGAGATAATCCAGATCCCAGCGGAGGGAAGAAATTTCATAACCTTTTTTTCTGCTCAGCACGGTAAGGCTCCGGCACTGGGACAGAGATGCGGTTTTGAGCCCAAGGCCGAATCTTCCTAGATCATTTCCGGAGCGGGTGCAGAGAGGGTTGAGATATCCAAGCCGCATGGCGTCAAAAAGTTCTTTCTTCGTCATGCCATGACCATTGTCGAGGAGGGAAATATACGGATTGGCATCATTCCAGACAAGTGACAAATCAACCTGAGATGCTCCGGCTGTAATGCTGTTGTCTGTCAGATCTGCAAGCGCCGTGGAAGGAGAGTAACCGAGTCCCCTCAGAGATTCGATCATACTTCCGGCTGCCGGAGGCGCGTTGTAGACAGACCATGTATGTTCAGTCATCGAGACAGTCCTTTATGTTCAGTTTTTTGAGTCTGATACGCATCTTGCTCAGAGCCTTGCTTTCAATCTGGCGTATTCTTTCTCTGGTGACATGAAGTTTCAGACCAATCTCTTCCAGTGTATGTCCGTGCTCCATACCTATTCCGTAACGGAGCAGGAGAACCTGACGTTCTTTTTCCTTCAATATGGTCATGGCATCGAGGATTAACTTTCTGAGTACCAGCAGTGATGTATTTTTTTCAGATTCTGTATCTGAGGACTTCAGGGAGGAATCTGCAAGATATGTTTCCTTCCGGCTGTCAGGCATCAGATCCAGCCTGATCCGGATAACGGGAGGTATTTTTCTCAGATTCTCCATAAGTTTTTTTCTGCTCAGCCATACCGGAACTTCCGTATATCCGACATCGGAAGCGTCCGTTTCCGGCCAGTCATGTCGAAAGGCAGCCTCTCCGTCATAGGCTCTGTCCTGAATATGGACAGGAATTCGTATGGTGTTGAATGCGTTCTGAATATACCGGAACATGTTCTGCCTGATCCACCATACGGCATAGGAAGAGAACTTGGCTTCCCGGGAAGCGTCATAACGGCAGGAGGCTTTCATCAGTCCTATGGCCGCTTCCTGAATCAGATCAGACAGCTCACAGCCAAGATGCCGATATTTTTGGGCAAAATAGAAGGCCAGCCGGAGATTTCCTTCGACAATGTTATTTCTGCAGATGGTGAGTGTCCGTACGTTCAGCTGGACTGCTGACATCCAAGCCAGACTTTCATAAGAAAGGGTACTCTGATATTTTTTCAACTGACACAAAATGCTGTTGAAAAAATCATGAAGAGAGAATATGTCACAATTCATATATTCCATAATGCTGAAAAATATTATGTCTGTATATGAATTTTTTACAATACTTTTTATATTGTCAAGATTTGAAGTCATTTTTTTTATATTGTCATTGAGATCATTTTTTTCATCTTCAATAGCATAGTATTTATTTTTATCTGGTGTATTGTTAAATATATTTAATTGTATTATTTCCGAAGGACGTTCCGTCAGAAGCTTGATAAGATTCCATACAGATTTATTTCTGCGTGTAAAAAGTGTTTCAAGTTCATCTTCTTCAATTTTTTTATATCGTTCAATATCGTATACGTAGCTTTCAAGAATATTCCAGTCATCTTTATATGCATGAATGAAATCGTGAAAGATATCGTGGCAGTCTTCAATATCTCCTTGATCTGGTTCATTATCATTGGTCACGAAAATTTTTTCGAACTCGTCAGGAGGTCCGGGAAGAATCAGAATGTCATGAGCTTCAAGCGTCTCCGTCATTCTCCGTACAAGATGATCTCTGAAGCCAGACGCTTCAAAATGAAGGTCAAGAACAGAACCATCGAAGTATCCGTCCATGAGTGCTTTCGAGACAATGGTCTGAAGGGTGTCGATCTGCTCTCTGGCCAGACGGAGAGTTCGCCGGCCTTCAGACAAGGAAAGTTCTTCAGGAAGTTCCAGTTCCGTTTCTGACCAGTCTTCTCCTGATATTTTCGGAATGAAGCCGGCAATACTTGTCATGAGCTCCGCTGTCTTTCCGGCGAGCTGTTCATTCTGTTCAGGGGGAGGGGATGTCGGCTCTTCTTCCTGCCAGTCTTCCGCGGAGAAAAATTCTTCAAGTGATGCCGGACTAGTGTTTTCTTCTGTCTGCTTCGCTCTGCGTAATATGCCGGCTGCCTCCGGGTGACTACGTTCCTCAGCCATTGTCAGAGCAGTTTTTCCCTGTTTGTTCTTCATCAAAGGATCCGCTCCGGCGTGAATAAGCATGTCGCACAGCTCGGCAGAGCCTTTCTGCGCAGCGAGCATCAGCGCTGAGTTGCCGTTCTTGTCAACGGCGTCAGGCAGCTCGCCTCTGTCCAGAAGTTTCCGGACCGCCGGAATGTTATTTGAGAGAATGGCAAATTTCATCAGGGGATTCATAGTCTTCCCGCAAAGTGCATATTGGAATGACGGATCGTTATCATGATGTGAATTTGTCCGTCCGCTTTCGCAGAAAAACGTATCACAGCAGGTGTATTGACGCCAAGGACATTCTCGGTCCGTGAAGGCAAAGAAATGGTGTCACTCGTGGATAATGCCATGATATAAGTATAAATTTTACTGATATATTTACTCTTTTTTATAGTTCTGTATCTGTCGGATTCGTTGGGGGAAACCATAATGAGCTTTACTCTTTTTGAATTCCTGGTATTCAGAATCAAGGTGCTTGGACAGCGGGAGAAGTTTCCCGTTCTGGCAAATTTTTAATCAGAGTCAGATGATCATGTCGAAATACGACAGCTTTCCTTATCTGGATGTCTTTGCCGGGGCTGGAGGTCTCGGGGAAGGTTTCAGCTCGTTTCAGCTCCGGAGCAACCGGTGTTTTCATGCTGCGCTTTCCGTTGAGCGTGATTCTGCAGCATGTCAGACGCTGATGTTACGTCATTTTTTTTGTCAGTTCTCACCGGGATCCGTGCCTGAGGAGTATTACAGGTACATCCAAGGCGAATTGAGCCGGCAGGAGCTTTTTTCCCTGTATCCTAATGCTGCTGAAAAAGCCGCTGAATCCGTGCTTTGCTGGACGCTGTCAGATAAAAATCGTGCAGAATTGAACGAGGTTGTCTCAAAACGAATAGGGCATCAGACCAGATGGGTGCTGCTTGGCGGTCCGCCATGCCAAGCCTATTCACTGGTCGGACGTTCCCGGCGAACGAACGATCCTGAATTTGAGCATGATCCCCGTCATACGCTGTATCGGCAGTATCTGCATATGCTGGAAGATTTCGCCCCCCCTGTATTTGTCATGGAAAACGTCCAAGGACTCCTTTCCGCAAAGCTGAACAACTCTCCGGTGCTCGCCAGAATTATTGAGGATCTTCGCGCAGTTCACGGGTATCGTCTTTTTTCTCTGGAGACGGCAGATGAGTTGACGCCTTCTGATGATTTCAGAAAGTTTCTGGTCAACGCGGAAGACTATGGTGTTCCGCAGGCGCGCAGAAGGGTCTTCATTCTCGGGGTCAGAGGTGATCTCGACATTGCCCCTCTGCACCTGCAGGGGAGCACAAGTGTCACGGTACAGGAGGCCATTGAGGATCTTCCCGCCAAGCGAAGCCATCTTTCCAGAATGAAGAATGAAACGGAGGAGAAGTGGATCCAGGCCATCATGGATCTTCGAAAGATCAATTTTGAAAATATGGACGCCTGTCTGATACGGCATATTCATGCTTGCTTGGACAAGCTTGAGGAGGAAGGATTTTCGGGTACAAAAAAAACTTCTTCAAAAAATACAACTTTTAAAAAATGGGTTTATGACAAGCGGATACGGGAAATTCCTCAACATGCGGCGCGAAGCCACATGGCGTCTGATCTAAAAAGGTATTTTTTTGCTGCGTCCTTCTCTGAGTTTACGGGAAGAAGTCCGAAGCTGAAGGACTTTCCGGCGGAGCTCCTTCCCCATCATAAGAATGTAGAGGCAGAGCCGGGTAAGAGTATTTTCAGTGATAGATTCCGAGTACAGTTGAAGAGTGCTCCCTCAACCACCATTACCGCACATATACGCAAGGATGGGCATTATTTCATTCATTATGATCCTCTTCAGTGCAGAAGTCTGACTGTCAGGGAGGCCGCCCGCCTTCAAACTTTTCCTGACAATTATTTTTTTGAAGGAAATCGGACAGAGCAGTATCTTCAGATCGGGAATGCTGTTCCTCCTCTGTTGGCATATAAAATAGCTGGAATTGTATATGATCTGCTAAAGAGGATGAAATAATGACTGATGTTCTGACGCCGGAGCAACGCAGAAAAAATATGTCGAGGATCAGGGGAGTAAATACAAAACCTGAAAAAATACTCAGGTCCTTGTTATTCAGGGAAGGTTTTCGTTTTCGTTTGTATGATAAAGAGCTTCCTGGATGTCCTGATATTGTTTTAAAGCGTTATCGGGCTGTTATTTTTGTTCACGGCTGTTTCTGGCATCGACATTCGGGGTGTCACTATGCCACAGAGCCTGCGTCAAATAAATCATTCTGGCAGAAAAAATTTGCCGGCAACGTGTTACGGGATGCCAGAAATACTGCACTGCTGCTTGAGATGAACTGGAATGTGATCATTATATGGGAATGTCAGGTCAGAATTTTTCAGAAGGATGGGCTGACTTCCCTGAAAGACGTATTGAAACGGTGTGCAGAAGGAATGCCTGCACAGGCATACGAAATGACAACGGCAGCTCCAGGCAATATGATATTTTATCCCTGCAAGCCTTCAGTCCGCGTGGATCAGGAAGAAAGAATCAGCAGTGCTTATGTCTGACGGAAAGGCGCTTTTCCGCCGCAACGGGGAAAGGGCCGTATGCGGGCGGGGAAGGAACGAGGGATATGTCTTGAAGAATGCGGAAAGAGGCGCACGAGGCTTTCTTACCAGACACGCCCTAGGCGATTCTTTGAGGAAAGCAAAGCCTTTCTCACAGAGTTTGTGGGCGCGGAGAATGTCGTTTCCACAATGGTCCACATGGATGAAAAGACGTCGCATATGCACTTTTTCCATGTGTCCGTAGGGCAGGAGACTCAACGCTAACAAAATTTATACGCGTCAGAGTCTGCTTAGTTGTTATTCCTGTCGGGACGCCAGAACAATCAAGCGCTTGCAGTGATGCAGGTGTTTTTTTTCGTATAGCTTCGATCCCTTGAACAAAAGAGCAATTGTTATAAACAAAACAAAGCGGGCCTCTCCTTTTGGAGGGGCCCGCTTGCTTTGTTATACTTTGTATCCTTACGGCCCTGCCTACAGCGACCGCTCCTGAAGGCCGGAGCGGGGCGTGCTGTCGGGCTTGGGCGGCTCGGTCACGCCTTCCATGCCGGGCAGGGCGTCATGCACGTCCGTGGGGGGCAGTTCGCCTTCGCCCACGCGGGGGATGGCACGACTGTCGCGCACGGTGAGCTTGCAGGCCAGACCATAACATTCGTACACCGCGGCCACAGTGGCCTGCAGGGGCTCGCCCTTGCGCAGCGGCGGCGGCACCAGCACATAATAGGTGCGGCTTTCGGAGCCCAGGTGCGGGCGGACATCGCAGGCGATGAGCCATTCGTCCTTTTCGTCGTTGTTCCAGTCCACGATGCCCAACATGGCCAGATTGATGGTCTGGGTGGGGTGGACGATGGTGAAGCCGGTCTTGCGCACGGTGGCATGGCTGGACGGCGTGCGCGTGGCGGCAAAGGTGCTGCCCAGATAGACGTGGCCCCTGTCATTGAACAAAAATTCAGGCGAGAGCTGGCGGAAAAGGATCTCGCCATAGTTCTCGCCCCCGCCACCGGGCAGGGAAATATAGCTGCCGTCGTCGGTGAGCAGGCCGCGGGCTTTCATTTCCTGGGGCATACGCTGGCTCATGGTCACGAAGCCGGGCTTGTCCACAACGGTCACGCCCTTGGCGCCGCAACCGGCCAGCAGGAAGGCCGCGCAAAGCAGCAGAAGAAAACGGGTCATTGGGTACCTCGGTAAAAAATCGTATCAGGAAAAGAGGTGTACGCGTCCCGGCCGGGCTTGTAAAGCCGCTTTCCCCCCTGTCTTTTCAGGAAACAGAGTAGGGCGCGGCAGCCGTCGTCAGGTCAGCCTGAGAGGATGGAAAAGGGAGAAAGCCCTGTACAGGACTTTCTCCCCGGTAGTCATGGAATGCGGTAATACTTAAAGCGATGCTTTAAGCTCTTCCAGATGCGTGCGGGCAAAGTCCAGCGAAGGATCCACTTCCAGCGCGGCCGCCAGATGTTCCATGGCGGCTTCTTTCTGGCCCAGGAATTTTTCGCACAGCCCCAGATTGGCCAGATCCATCACCGAGCCCTTGTCCACCTTGAGCACGGCGTGGAAGGCGGCAGCGGCTTCTTCATAGCGCTTGAGCTTGAACAGGCAGACGCCCAGCAGATTACCGTATTCCTTCATGTCCGGGCACAGGGCCACAGCGTCACGCAGGGGGGACAGGGCTTTTTCCCAGGCGCCGGTCAGCGTGGAGACATAACCTTCGTAAAAGGCGGCCAGACCCTTGGCGTCATTTTCGGGCTGCAGGGGGCGGGCCTGGGCGAAAAGGTCGCGAGCCTCTTCAAAACGTTCCGCACGCAGGGCCAGCATGGCCCGGAAAAAGGGCAGGAAATGCGCGTTGGGGTAGCAGCGCTCCAGCACGGCCAGCCCATGCAGGGCCGTTTCCTCGTCCGCTTCTTCAGCCAGCTTGCGGCCCACGAACAGACCGATGCTCTGGTTGCGGTCACGCTCGCGGAAGGAGAGCCCCGGAGCGATGCAGTAGTGGGCCGGGACGCCCAGATCGGGATGCGTAGTCTCTACAGCATAGACCTGTACCGGTTCCAGATCATGCAGCGCCCGGAGCAGCTCGTCGCGGATGTCGGGCGCTTCCACGCTGGGCAGGTCGGACAGGCGGCAGACGGGCCCTTCCAGCAGCCATTGGATGTCCTCCAGACGCTCGAACTTGGAAAGACCGGAGGCCTCGTAGCAGGCCTGCGTGCAGAAGTCACCGCCCAGCTGGGCGATCTCCGTGACGGCACGGATGGCGGCCTTGGCCGGAGAGGCTGCGGTGCCGGCCGTGAACACGATCTCGGAGCGGGCCGGGAAGGTGGCCGGGTCCCAGGCCACCGCGCCGACAGTGGGCAGCGGCATGCCCAGGGAGAAATCCTTGAGCACGATATGGATGCCTTCCCGCTCAAAGGCGGCCAGCAGGTCGCGCAGGGTGGGATCGTCCACTTCGTGGGGATCGATGGTGGGGGTGGTCAGGCGTTCCCGGTCGATACGGCAGCAGACATGCCGCTCCACCAGTTCGGAAAGGCCCTGCAGAAGTGATTCCTCCGGGCTGTTGCCGGCGGACGTGCCGTTGAATTCGCCCAGCAGCTTGAACCAGTCCAGCGGCAGCCAGACGGTGCGACCGTCAGCCAGATGCGTGGCAGGGAAGAAGTTCCAGCGCAGGGTGCTCATGGCTTCGCGGGCCTGTTCCGGGGAAAGACTGTCGTCCACGGAGCGGCAGATCTCCTCGATGGGCAGCAGATCCTTGCCGAAGCGCTCTTCGGCCTCGGCCCAGGTGGCGCTGACCATATGCGGCAGGCGCTGCCAGAAACTGAAGAAGGCAAAGCGTTCCATCAGCTCCATCAGAGCGGAAGCACGGGCCTGTTCCGGCGAGGAACCTTTGCCCATCTGTTTGCGGGTGGGCATGATGCCGCGGGCGTCCCTGCCGCAAACGCTGAGGTAGACCGGGATGCCCAGACGGCCCACGTCCACGCGGCGGACTTCGGCCAGGATGTCCAGACCGGCGGCCTGCATGCGGGCCTGCACGCGTTCATAGGTCTCCTGGGGCGAGATGGTCTTGTCCAGGTCGCGGGTATAACCCTTGGGGCAAGACTGCAGACGGATGACGGGAAGAGTGGTCGTGCTCATGGCTACTGCTTGCGCTCCAGGATATGCAGGACATAGATGCGGCGCTGTTCCTTGCCGTCGGCATCCTGGCTCTTGACGCCGATATGGCCTTCCTGCACCTGGAAGGTCTTGGCGGCCAGCTTGGCAAAATGCGGTTTGGCGCGGGCCATGTCCGTGCAGAACACGGCCTTGCCGCCCGGGGCCAGATGACGGTCCACAAACTTCAGCAGCGGCCGGTGCAGGTCATCGAGATACAGGAGCTCCGAAGCGACGATGCGGTCGAAGCCTTCGGGAAAGCGCTCGTCCTTGCCGGGACGGGAAACGTCCAGATAGCAGACGTCGATCAGGTCCTGCAGCTTGTTGTGCAGCACGTTGGCCCGGGCGAACTGGAGGGCATCATTGACGATGTCGCTGGTCACGATATGGCGGAAGCCGTAACGGGAGGCCACCAGACTGAGCACGCCACAACCGCCGCCCAGCTCCAGCATGGTCTTGCCCTCGGGCTCCAGCTTGCGCAGGAAGCGCCCCAGCACGAAGGAGCCCGGCCAGACCTTGGCCCAGAGCGGCAGATCTTTCAGCGGGTCATGGATGGCGTGCCGTGCCAGCAGCCCGTCCAGATGGCTTTGCATATTGTTGATGTTCAGGACCTGCAGCTGGCCGTCATCCAGCTGCAGGGGAACAAAGTCCACATCGAAGGTCTTGCGGATGTCCGCAAGGATCTGGTCCAGCATCGTCGTCTCCCGTATATTTTTCCGTCTGGGCCGGATACGTTCCGGCTGGCCGGAAAAGGCTTGTGGAATTCTCAGGGGATCACTAGGAAAATCTGAAAAGCTGAAAAAAAGGAGGCGCCCCGCCCGGGGACGCACTCACGAAGCAGACGGCAAAAGGCCGATGCCGACAATCCATACAGGCATTTGCGCCGCAAATCAACATGCCGGCTTGACAGGGCCCGGTGTGCGGGCTAGGCAGAATGCATGAAAACCATCCATCGCCTCGAAATTGTTGTTGCGGAAAGTGATTACGACTGCGCCACCGGCCTGCTGGCCCTGGAAGTGCCCTTTGGCTGGGAAGAGCAGAGCCTGCCCACCGGCGAGACGCGCTTCCGGGTCCACTGCGAGCAGAAGGATTTTCTGGAACGGCTGCAGCAGCTGCTGAAGCAGACCGTCCCGGCTGCGGAAAGCGCTCTTTCCGAGCTGGAGGAGACCGACTGGCTGGCGGCCTGGCGTCAGTTCTTCACGCCTGTGTGTTGCGGTAACCATTTTGTGGTCCTGCCGCCGTGGCTGGCGGATACGCAGGACTTCCCCGGCCGGACGCCCATCCTCATCGAGCCCAAGAGTGCCTTTGGTACCGGCCATCATGCCACCACGGCCCTGTGCCTGCGTGTGGTCAGCGACCTGCTGGAAGCCGGACGCTTGCAGCAGGGACAGCATTTCCTCGACCTGGGCACCGGTTCCGGGGTTCTGGGCATCGGCTGCTGCAAGTTCGGCCTTACGGGCGAAGGTCTGGACATCGATCCGCTGGCCGTGGACAACGCGGTCGAGAACCGTGCCCTCAACGCCATCGCGCCTGAAAACTTCACCGTGGCCGAGGGCAGCATCGATGCCGTGGCCGGCAAGCAGTTCGACCTGGTGCTGGCCAACATCCTGGCCCGTCCGCTGACCGAGATGGCGGCCGATATCGTGCGCGCCTGCCGCCCCGGCGGTTGCCTCGTCCTTTCCGGGCTCTTGGAGATCCAGGCTGACGGCGTGACCGCGGCCTACAGGGCCCAGGGACTGCCCGAACCGCGCCGTATCATCGACGGCGAATGGGCCGCCCTGGTCTGGGATTCCGTTAAATAGGAAATGTTCTTGACAAGGTTAGGGCCTCCTGCTACATAAGGGCATCTTGAACGCAAAAGCCGCAAGGAGCTTTTTATGAATACTGTCACTTTCATGGGTAATCCTCTCCACCTCGAAGGCAACCTGCCCGTCGTTGGCCAGAAGGCTCCCGAATTCACGGTGTGCAACAACGGCCTCGAACCCCGCAGCCTGAAAGACTACGCGGGCAAGATCGTGGTCCTGGTGAGCGTGCCTTCTCTGGATACGCCCGTGTGTGATATGGAAGTGCGCCGCTTCAACAAAGAAGCCGCTGCCCTGTCCGACAAAGTGCAGATCCTGGCCCTGAGCTGCGACCTGCCCTTCGCTCAGGCCCGCTGGTGCGGTGCCGCCGGCGTGCAGACCGTGGAAAGCCTGTCCGACTACAAAGACGTGGATTTCGGCAAGAACTACGGCGTGCTGATCCAGGAACTGCGTCTGCTGGCCCGCGCCATCTTCGTGGTGGCTCCCGACGGTACGCTGGCTTACAGCCAGCTGGTGCCCGAAGTGACCAACGAGCCTGACTACGACGCCGTTCTGGAAGCGGTGAAGAAGCTGGCCTAACCGGTCCCATCCATTGCTCTGATGCTTCCGGGCTCCCTTCGGGGAGCCCTTTTTTTGTGTCGTCGTCCACCGGAGTCCTTCCTGTCCTTGCTGCTTCCCCGCGGATGCAGGCCAGGGAGCACTGTCCCTGGCCTGCAAGATCATAGAGATGCTGATGGTGTGGCACAAGAAGGCGGCAATGTCCCTCGGTAAACACGGACTGGCAAATGCTCCAAGGGAAGTATGCCGCGTCACGAGTTTTTCTGGATGACTCGTGGAAAAAAGAAACGGAGCAGGGGAGAGCGGATGTACGGGCCACAAATCAAAACCGCCCATCAAAAAACACCCAACGCCTGTCTTTTCGTTTCGTTCTGTGGCGTTCAGCAGGACCAAATAACAAAAAAGGCGCTCCAAAGAGCGCCTTTCTGAAAAGCGGATACGTTGTTGCTATTTGCCCATGGCGTCCATGAAGTCCTTGTTGGACTTGGTCCCGCGCATCTTGTCCAGCAGGAATTCCATGCTGTCGATGGAGGACATGGGAGCCAGGATCTTGCGCAGGATCCAGACGCGGTTGAGGATATCGTCGGAAAGCAGCAGGTCTTCCTTGCGGGTGCCGGTGCGGTTGATGTCGATGGCCGGGAAGATGCGCTTTTCCGCCAGGTGGCGGTCAAGATAGATCTCCATGTTGCCGGTACCCTTGAATTCTTCGAAGATGACTTCGTCCATGCGGGAGCCGGTGTCGATCAGAGCCGTGGCGATGATGGTCAGGCTGCCGCCTTCTTCGATATTGCGCGCGGCACCAAAGATACGCTTGGGGCGCTGCAGGGCGTTGGCGTCCAGACCACCGGAAAGCACGCGGCCAGACGAGGGGGTCACGGCGTTATAAGCGCGGCCCAGACGGGTGATGGAGTCCATAAGGATGACCACGTCCCGCTTGCGTTCCACCAGACGCTTGGCTTTTTCCAGCACCATTTCACAGACCTGCACGTGGCGCTGCGGCGGTTCGTCAAAGGTGGAGCTGATGACTTCGGCCTTTTTCACGGTACGTTCCATATCCGTGACTTCTTCGGGGCGTTCGTCGATGAGCAGGACGATCAGATAGACGTCGGGATTGTTGGCATTGATGGCGTTGGCCAAAGACTGCAGCAGAACAGTCTTGCCGGTACGCGGCGGGGCCACGATGAGACCGCGCTGACCACAGCCGATGGGCGACATGATGTCGATGACGCGGTTGGAAAGATTTTTCTCGCCGTTTTCCATGATCAGCTGGTGATCAGGATAGATGGGCGTCAGGTTGTCGAACAGAACGAGATTTTTGGCATTTTCCGGCGGTTCGAAGCCGATCTCCGTCACTTTGAGCAGGGCAAAGTAGCGTTCGCCTTCTTTTGGGGGGCGGATCTGGCCGGAAACGATATCGCCTTTACGCAGGGAAAAGCGGCGGATCTGGGAGGGAGAAACATAGATGTCGTCCGGGCCGGGCATGTAGCTGCACAGGGGAGAGCGCAGGAAGCCGAAGCCGTCGGGCAGGATCTCCAGGACGCCATCCCCGTAGATGGCACCGTTTTGGGAGGCACAGGCCTGCAGGAGGGCGAAGATGAGTTCTTGCTTGCGCATGGAGCTGGCATTTTCGATCTCGTACTGCTCAGCCAGTTCCATCAGGGCCTGCATGCTGCGGGTTTTCAGTTCTGTCAGGCTCAGGCCGCTATCTGAAAGTAAGGCGGGTGCAGCCTTTTTTTTACGGACGTATTTACGGGGTGCTTTTTCCATGGGCGTAGAAAGCACGCATCACCGAAAAACGGCAATGCGATGCAAAAAGATGTTATGGGATTGGAAGAAAAAAGGCGTGTGAAAAGCGTGTAGCCTATCTTGTGGCCGGAAGCAAGTAAAAAATAGTTAATGCGCAGTGGTCGCAGGCTGCTTGGCAGGCGGGGAATAAAGGGAGATGAGCTCGGACTGCAAGTCCCGCTGTTCCGTCTTGAGGACTTCGCCCAGTTCACCGGTCACAAGGCTCATGGCCTGTTCCAGGAGACGCCGTTCACCAAAGGAAAGATCCTTGGTACGGCCGATGAGGAGGAGTTCGCGCAGGACGTTGGCGACGATGGAAAGGTCAGGACTCTTGAGGCGTTCGGAATACTCGCGGAAGCGCCGGTTCCAGTTCTGGCCTGTGTGGACGGTCTGCTGGGGATTGTTGCGCAGCGCTTCCCAGATGTGTTCTGCTTCCTTGGTGCTGACCAAAGTGCGCAGACCAACATTAGAGGCATTTTTGACAGGTACCATGAGGGTGATACTGTTGGCCCGGATGCGCACGATGTAGAAATCGCACGCCGAACCACCAATATTCTGGCTGTCGATGCGCTCTATCTGGCCCACTCCTTGAGCTGGGTACACTACAAGCTGTTCGGATGTAAACATTTCCGTCCAAGGGTTGAAGTGCCCGCGCCAAACGCGAAGAAAAATAGCAAATGTGGAAAAGATTCAGGTAATCTTTTCCACTGTTAAAAGAACATAACGTACAACCAATCATTAGTCCAGCAAAAATTTTTTTTACTGGAATCATGACAAAAAAAAGCCGGCCACAGGCCGGCTCATGATCAGGAACGGGTCGCCCGCACAGCGGCTTCCAGTCCTTTTTTTGCAAAAATTTCCAGTACTTCAAGCGCCTTATCAGTCGCTGCCCGTATCTTGTCGGCATCTTCACTGCAAGGACGCCCCAGCACCCAGTTGATGACGTCCCCTTTCTGGGGAGGCCGCCCGATACCGATACGCAGACGGTAGAAGTCCGGCGTCCCCAGCAGCTGGGTGATGGATTTGAGCCCGTTGTGCCCGGCGTTGCCGCCCCCCTTCTTGAAGCGCAGCTCTCCGGCGGGGATATCCAGTTCATCATGTACCACCACCAGCTGATCGGGGCGGATCTTGTGCCAGGCCAGCAGGGGCTGGACACACTGGCCGCTCAGATTCATGAAGGTCTGGGGCATGGCGGCCAGCCAGTCTCCGGGCAGCCCGTCATAGCGCAGCCGCCACAGTTCACAGGAGAATTTGCCTCCGTTCTGGCTCTGTACCTGGCCGCCTTCCCGGCGGGCATGATCCAGCAGGCTTTCCACAAAGGCAAAACCGCAATTATGGCGCGTTCCGGCATACTGGTTGCCGGGATTGCCCAAACCAACGACGACACCACCAAAATCCATGACAGTTTCCTTACAGGTGAAGAGAGAGTGGCAGGCCGTGACCACTGGCCAGCGCCGCCACATGGGCGGCTGTCCTGGCGGCCACGACGGGGGAGAGGATGGCCAGATGGCCACCCCGAGGCAGCCAGATACAATGTTTTTCCGGGGCCGTCACCGCGGCGAACGTCTCCTCGATCAGAGGTCTGGTGAACAGAGCGTCGTCGAGAGCATTGAAAAGATAGAACGGGCAGTGGACCGTGGACGCTACCGAGGTGCTGAACAGGGAGTACAGGTACGCCAGGGGATAGCTTGTCCTGGCCTGCCGGCGATCAAGGGGAAGACGCAGGCAGCCGGCAAGGATCTTTTTGACCGACAGATAGCTGAATACGGGCAACGGCAGCCGGGGCAAGCAGGTACTGAGTATCTTCAGCCCGGCCAGCAGACGATCACGCTGCGCTGCCCAGGGAGCGAAGCGGGTCAGTTCTATGGCCCGGCGGCTTTGCGGGAATATCCCGCTGAATGCGAAACAGGCACGCATCCGCTGACTGCGGGAGGCGTGGGCCATGGCCAGGATCCCTCCCTGACTGTGACCGGCAAGGAGCAGAGGCCCCATGCCGTGACCATGCAGCCAGCGTTCCGCATCCAGGCCGTCCTGCAGCAGGTCGTCAAAACTGAACAGACGCCGGTGCGGGTTGCTGCCATGTCCGGTCAGGTGCAGGGCCGCGATGGCAAGTCCGTTTTTCCAGAGGCAATGCAGGAACGTCCGGTACTGGACCGGACAGAACATGGTCCCCGGATAAAAAACGAGGCAGGAGGCGCCCGGTCTGGGCCACAGCTCGATGCTTACCTGCCGGTTTCCGTGGCGCAGGGTATGATACTGCAGGCGAGGAAGGCTGGACATACGTATAAAAATCAGGCCGGCCTCAAAAGAGACCGGCCTGAAAAAAACTGCGGTGAAAGGCGCCTTATTCGGCGGCTTCGGCAGCGTCCTTGCTCTTGGAGAACACGCTCACGATGGCGAAGTTCTTGTCGAACACGGCCTTCACGTTTTCGGGGAGAGCCAGGGTCTCCACGGTCACGCTGTCATTGATGCCCATGTCGGTCACGTCGATGGTCACCTTCTTGGGCATGTCCAGGGGCTTGCTGCACAGACGCACGCTTTCGCGGTAGGTTTCCATCACGCCGCCCAGCTTGACGCCGCGGGCAACACCCACGAATTCGATCGGCACGTCGACCTTGACTTCCTTGTCCAGATCCACACCGTAGAAGTCCACATGGGTGAAGGCCTTCTTGTAGGGGTGCTTCTGCACTTCCCAGAACATGACGGGATGCACGGTCTTGGTGCCGTTGTCGTCGATTTCCAGGTTGAACACGGCGGTACGGCCCATTTCGGCGTACATCTTTTCCAGAGGCAGAGCAGGAGCCTGCACGGCGATGTTGTCACCCTTGGCGGTGTAGAACACACCGGGGATCATGTCCTGCGTGCGCGCACGGCCCGCAGGGCCTTTGCCGCTACCTTCACGCTTTTGCACGCTCAACGTCTTTTCAATGGTCATGTTTAACTCCTTACCTAGTGCCGCATGAAAGTGCGGGAAGTTTTCTTATTATGGAGTCGGGAAAACCCGGCATTATACAAAGAGAACGCTGACGGAGGAACCCGTGTGGATGTTGTGGATGGTCTTGCCCAGCAGGGCAGCCACAGACACCACCTGCAGCTTGGGACACTGTGCCAGCTTTTCACCCAGCGGGATGGTATCGGTCACGATGACGCGGTCCAGAGCCTCGGTAGCATTGATGCGGTCGATGGCGGGGCCGGACAGCACACCGTGGGAAGCACAGGCGATGATCTTCTTGGCGCCGTACTTGAGCAGCACGTCGGCACCGGCGCACAGGGTACCGGCAGTATCGATGATGTCGTCAACGATGATGGCGGTCTTGCCTTCCACGTCACCGATGACGTGCATGGCCTGGGCCTGGTTGGGCTTGTCGCGACGCTTGTCCACGATGGCCAGAGGAGCATTCAGGCGCTTGGCGTAGGAACGGGCGCGTTCCACACCGCCGGCGTCGGGGGAGACGATGACGATGTCGCCTTCGA